>WNGE01002982.1_pt1 | contig 20246 bp, 20 predicted proteins | sample 5400651 | NCBI WGS metagenome assembly WNGE01 (sample SAMN13153370, study PRJNA577476) | soil metagenome | isolation source: 60 cm soil or saprolite under grassland replicate 2 | place: USA:California | collected 2016-06-15 | reverse complement strand
GCTGCTCGCACCGCTCGTCATCCACTGGGACGCCTGGACCCGCCGCCACCAGGCCCGCGCACGCTGGTTCCACCAGCGCGCACGCCTAAAACGGGACTACGCCCTGGTCAGCTAGCAAAGTGCGGCTGCCGTACTAGGGCCCACGAGCGAAGCCGTCCCCGCCGCCTTGACCGCGGGCCTCTGCTACGGTACCGGCGCCGCCATTCCGCTCGCAGGCGATGACATGGCTGCCTCGGGGAGAGCTGCTGGCATTGACTTTCGTCGCCATCCTCTTCGCCCTCGGGCTGACGGGCTGGTTCGCGGCATGGCTGACAGGGCTGCCGGTGATTAGGCTAGTACGCCGCAATATCGTGCTCGGGAGTGCCGTAATTCCACGGCGGCTCGGGGGAGAAATACGGAAATCAAACTGGATGTCGGGCGGGACGATGGAAGGGTCCAGTTGCTTTGAGTGCGCCGGGTGACACAGCCAGCACGCCGCCCGCTTGAGGGCAGTCCCGTTTCACGGATGCCGGGAATTCGCCGGTTATTGTCTCCGTGCGCACGCAAACGGGCACTTCGAACCAGAAACAGGGCGCAAGCGGGACAAACCCCGGAATCCCGACATCCGGGCCAGTATGGGCATTCCGAAGGCCCGTTCGGCCCCTTGTTCTTGTTTTTGATTCTAACGGGTCGCGGTCCGTGACCTCGTCTGCCACCCTGGACCGGTGGCAGAGGGTGCCGGCCGAATCGAATTCTGGGCTATTGGCCATTAATGTCCGGAAAAGCCCACTGGCGTGGCTCGCTGTCGGGCACCATGGTGAGGCATTCAAGGGTGGGGTTTTTCACGCGCGGTGACCGGAGCGGGCCGGACTGCCGTGAATCAGATTGCTGTGAGGCTGCGATGGTACGTCATGCTTCCCCGGCCAAGAGCCCGGCTATCCGGATTACTGTCGCGGTCATGCTGACCGTCGCGGTAGGCGGCGCGCTGTGGGTTCCCATTTACGCGCACCTGCTGCCCAAGCTGGGGGATTTCCCCTTCTTCTACTGGTACCAGCTCATCCTGGTGCCGGTGACCGCGTTCCTGTGCGGGATCTCTTATCTGCTGCTGCGGACCGAGCCGGCCGCGCCGGCGCGCGAGCGCGAGCACGAGGAGGCGCGGCGATGAACCACCTAGACGGCGTCGCCTTCACGATCGTGATCGTCTCGTTCCTGGTCGTCACCTGCATCGGCTTCGCCGCGGCCCGGTGGCGCCCGGCGGAGGACCCGATGCACCTGAACGAGTGGGGTCTAGGGGGCCGGGGGTTCGGCACGTTCGTCAGCTGGTTCCTGCTCGGCGGCGACATCTACACCGCGTACACCTTCATCGCGGTGCCCGCCCTGGTCTACGCGGCCGGGGCGGCGGGGTTCTACGCGCTGTCGTACACGATCATGGTGTGGCCGATCGTGTTCGTCTTCGGGCCGCGGCTGTGGTCGGTCGCCCGCGCGCGCGGCTACGTCAGCCCGGGCGAATTCGTCCGGGGGCGGCACGGATCGCAGGGGCTCGGGCTCGCGGTGGCGGCGACCGGGATCCTGGCCACGATGCCGTACATCGCGCTGCAGCTCGTCGGCATCCAGTCGGTGCTGACCGTGCTGGGCGTCGGCGGCAACTCGAGCAACGTCTTCATCAGGGACCTGCCGCTGATCATCGCGTTCGCGGTCGTCTCGGCCTACACCTACCTGGCCGGGCTGCGCGCGCCCGCGCTGATCGCGTTCGTCAAGGACACCCTGATCTACGTGACGGTCATCGTCGCGATCCTGTACATCCCGAGTCGGATCGGCGGCTGGGGACACATCTTCGGGGTCTCTTCGGCCCACCTGAAGTCGGTGAACCCGACGACCGGCAAGCCGTACGGAAACCTCGTGGTGCTGCCGGCCGGCCAGTGGGCCTACGCCACCTTGGCGCTCGGCTCCGCGCTGGCCCTGTTCGTCTACCCGCACGCGGCCACCGGGCTGTTCGCGGCCAAGCGGCGCGACGTGATCCGGCGCAACGCAGCCATGCTGCCCGCCTACACGCTGGTACTCGGGCTGATCGCGCTGTTCGGCTACATGGCGCGGGCGGTGCCGGCGGTAAACGCCGGCGTCGTGGCCGGGCATGGCAACGCCCAGCTGTCCGTGCCGCTGCTGTTCTCCACCATGTTCCCGAGCTGGTTCGCGGGCGTCGCCGACGCGGCCATCATCATCGGCGCGCTGGTCCCGGCGGCGATCATGTCCATCGCCGCGGCGAACCTGTTCACCCGGACCATCTACAAGGAGCTCTTCCGGCCCTACGCCAGCGCGGCCGAGGAGACCCGGGTGGCGCGGCTGGCCTCGCTGCTGATGAAGGTCGGCGCGCTGGGCTTCGCGCTCGAGCTGAACAAGACGTTCTCGATCAACCTGCAGCTACTCGGCGGCATCTGGATCCTGCAGACGTTCCCGTCCGTCGTGATCGGCCTGTTCACCCGCTGGTTCCACCGCGCCGCGCTGATCATCGGCTGGCTGGCGGGGATGGCCTACGGAACGGTCCAGTCTTATCGCACCTCCGGCGGGGGCCAGGCGCACTTCGGCGCGTCCGCCGCGCCCGTGTTCGGACACACCACCTACATCGCGATCACCGCGCTTCTTCTGAACCTGGCCGTGGCGGCCGTGCTGAGCGTGGTGTTCAAGGGGTTCGGCCTGCAGGACGGGTACGACGAGACCAGGCCGGCTGACTATGTTGCCGACCCGGTTCCGGCGCCCGCGCCTGCGCGCGGGAGTGCGCGCGGGCGTGCGCGGGAGGCTGCGCATGCGGCTACTCATGCGGCTGCGCGTGCGCCGGAGGCTGCGCGTGCGCCGGAGGCTGCGCCGGGCGCCGAGCCCGCGGCCAGGCCCGCGGCCGGGAGCAGGCCTCCGTGGGACCCCGCCGTTCCATGGTCGCTTGGCGCGGCTCCGGAGGAGGCGACTGTGGCTACGAGGGCGACTGCAGCTGCGGGAGCCACTGCAGCTGCGGAGCCGCCTGCGTCTGCGAAGGCTGCTGCTCCGGATGATGTTTCGACCGTAGTGTTCGATATCCCGGCCTCACTCACGGGCCGACCACGCTCCCAGGAGCGTCCGCTGAGACGAAAGTGACCAGAAGACTCGGCACAGCAGCGCGGCCGGAGTCTGGGCTGGACCGTGTTTCTCAAGGCGCGGGACGGGGCGAGTGGGTATCGCGGCGCGGGGGCGGTCGCGATCATCGCGTATCGTCGTGTCCGGGATCGGCATGAAATCACCTGGGTGGGCAGATTACGCGCCGATGAGGGGAACCGATCGGGGGGCGAGGATCGTCACATCACATGGCCGGGCCGCCGGATCGCCAGGGCGGCCCAGCTGTGACCGGATTGCGGGGCACACGCATAACTCGCCCGGCACCGGATAAGACTAGTCATACCCATCCGTCACCCAGTCGCCTCCGAATCCCACAAAGAGCACACAGTAACCTCGATGAGCAGCGTAGACAGGGCGATATTCATGCGTCTGGTGCACGTACGAGCCGCGGTACTGAGCCTGCTAGCCGGGGGCTTCCTGGCCCTCGGCGTGCTCGCGGGCTGGCCGGGCGCCGCACGGGCGGGCACGGTGAAGGCCAGCGCGGCCTCACTGAGCGCGAGCACGTCCGCCCGCGCGAGCGCCACTGCCAGCACGAGCACGTCCGCCGGCGCGAACACTGACACTAAGTGCGAGGTCCTGCCGACCGCGAGCACGCCGACGCCACACCCATCGAGCTCCAGCCCGGCGCCGTCACCGTCACCGTCGCCTTCCGGCTCGTCCACGTCGGCTTCCGCCTCTGCGACCGCCCCGGCGTCGGGCAGCACGTCGAGCAAGACGCCGGAGTCACCCCCGCCAACGAGCGCGACCCCGACCCCGAGCCCGGGTTCGCCATCATCGGCGTCGGCGTCGGCATCCACGTCGGCCACGGGCTCGCCGTCCCAGACGGGTTCGGCGTCTGCGTCGTCGTCGCAGAGCTCAGCGGCGGCCACCATCTCCGCCTCCCTCGACGCATTCATCGCGGCGAGCCCGGCCAGCAGCGCGAGCTCGAGCCCGGCCAGCCCGGCGGACCAGCCCGAACTCTGCGTGAGTGTCCAGCGCTCGCAGGCCAGCATCAGCCGCGGCCAGCAGGCGGCCTACGTCGTGCGGGTCTCGACCGAGAACAACGGTTCGGCGGCCAACGTGACGGTGGCTCTCACTGCCCAGCCGTCGGGTCAGAAGCCCACGTTCACCAGCGGCTGCGCCAAGGGCGCGGGGACCGCCAGCTGCGCGGTCAGCGCCGTGTCGGACAAGCAGCCGGTCTCGCTCAAGGCGCAGATCCCGGTCGCGGCCGGCGCCACCTCGGTCACCTCGGTGAAGCTGACCGCTACGGCCAGCATCGCCACCACGGAGAAATGGACGCCGCTGTCGGCCGCCGAAACGGTCGCCGTCATCGCCGCCTCGGCCTCCCCGGCCCAGTCGTCGGCGGGTTCGTCGTCGGCCGGCGTCTCGCCCGGGGGGGCGCTGCCCCTCGGCCCGATCCCGAACCTCAACGGCGTCTCCAGCCAGCTCATCGGGGCCGGCAACGCCGCCGGCCTGTTCCCCGCGATCAACCCGTCGGCCACGCCCAGTCCTTCGCCGGGGAGCCCGGCACCAGGCAGCCAGCGCAGGCCCGCCCCCGATTCCTCGGCCATCGCCTTCATCCAGCCGGGGCTCACCGGCCAGGTCGCGGGGCTGATCGCGCTGGCGGTTGCCGTCATGCTCACGGTGACCCGGCTATCCCTGCGCAGGCGGTTCCGGTCGCGCAAGCAGGGCGGCTAACCCGCCCGGGCCGGGGTAGGGAACTAAAGGGACTAAAGGTTTTGCCGCCGGTACGCGACTACATAGTCATGATGCGCTCGGTGAACTCGGGCCTGGTCCGGCCGGCCCGGCCGGCGGAGGTGCGGCATGGACGATAGCGGTGAGCCCAGGATCCCGCAGCGTCACGTGGCCGAGCTGAGTGCCTTCTTCGCGGCGCACGACCGATGGCTGTTCGGCCACGCGTGCGTGCGGACCCGCGGTGACCGCGAGCTGGCCGCGGACCTGGTGCAGGACACCTTCGAGGCGGCGGCGCGGGCCTGGGCGACGCTGCGCGGGCATGCCGAGGGCCGGCAACGGGCCTGGCTGCTCGGCACGCTGGCGAACAAGGACATCAGCGATTTCCGGCGCAAGGAGGCGTTCCGCCGCAGGCAGCCCGACGTCCAGGCCCGGTACCAGCCCGCCGCGGCGGACAGCGCGGAGGAACTGGGCGAGTACCTCGCGGAGCAGCACGCCGCCGGGTACGACGCCGGGCCCGGGCGGGCTCACTTTCAGGCCTGGCTCGGCGAGCACGCGGAAGGGACGGCCGGGGCCGATCCGGTCCGGGACTACCTGAAGCAGATCGGCAAGATACCTGGGCTCACCATCGATCAGGAGACCGAACTGGCCCAGCGGATCGAGGCGGGCCTGGCCGCCGAGCGCAAGCTGGCCGAGGACGGCGACCGCCTGACCCCGGGCGAGCGCATCGACCTGGAATGGGTCGCCGAGGTCGGCACCCGGGCCAAGAACCATCTGCTGGAGGCCAACCTGCGGCTGGTGGTGTCCCTGGCCAAGCGGTACACCGGCCGCGGCGTGCCGTTCCTCGACCTGATCCAGGAGGGCAACCTGGGCCTGATCCGGGCGGTGGAGAAGTTCGACTACACCAAGGGCTACCGGTTCTCCGCGTACGCCACCTGGTGGATCCGGCAGGCGATCACCCGGGCGCTGGCCGGCCAGCCGCCACCCGGCCAGCCGCCACCCGGCCAGCCGGCACCCGGAGAGCCGGCGGGCGGGCCGGGGCGGTGAGCGGGCTGCGGGTGGCTGTGGCCGGCGGCGGCCTCGGCGGTCTCTGCCTGGCCCAGGGCCTGCTGAAGGCCGGCGTCGACGTCACGGTCTACGAGCGGGACGCGCAGCTGGCCGGCCGGCGGCAGGGCTACCGGCTGCACGTGGACGCGCGCGCCGGGCTGGCCCTGGAGCAGTGCCTGCCACCCGGATCCCTCGCCGTGTTCCAGGCCACCTGCTCCGAGGCGAGCACGCGGCTCACGGTGGCGAGCGAGCGACTGCGGGTGCTGAACGAGCAGCACCGGACCGGATCCGCCGACCCGTACGCGCCCGCCACGCTGTCCACGTCGGTCAACCGCCAGACGCTGCGCGAGGTGCTGGCCGCCGGGCTGGACGGCAGGCTCGTCTTCGACTGCGAGCTGACCGGCTACGAGCTGACCAGCGGCCAGCTGGCCGACCACGGGGACGGCCGGGACCGCGTGCGGCTGCATTTCGCCGACGGACGCCAGGCCGAGGCGGACCTGCTGGTCGGCGCGGACGGCGTCGGCTCGGCGGTGCGCCGCCAGTACCTGCCCGCCGCCGCGCCGGCCGATACCGGCACGCGCTGCGTCTACGGCACGATCCCGCTCGGGCCCGCCGAGGCGGACCGGCTGCCGTCGGCGCTGCGGGACGGCTTCACCGCGGTGATCGGCGGCCAGGTCGGCATGGCGACCGGGGTGGTCCGCTTCCGGCAGCGGCCCGAGCAGGCCGCGCCGTGGCTATCTCCCGCCGGAGACTACCTGATGTGGGCGGTGGCGGGGGACGGCAGGAGGTTCGGGGTGCCGGACGATCGGCTGACCGCCATGTCGCCGGCCGAGTTGCACGCGCTGACCGCGCGGCTGATCAGGAGCTGGCACCCGGACCTGCGCGCGCTGCACGCGCGAGCCGCCGTGGACGAGACGTTCCTGGTCAGGATCCGCACCTCGCCGCCGGTGCCGCCGTGGCCGCCCAGCCGGGTCACCGTGCTCGGCGACGTCATCCACGCGATGAGCCCGGCGCGCGGTTCGGGGGCCAATACGGCGCTGCAGGACGCGGCGCTGCTCTGCCGCACGCTGACCGGAACCGCGGGAAACGGCGGCCGAACGGGCCCGGCCGGGAGCGGAACCGTCCGGGCCGGGAGCGGAACGGCCAGGAACGGCGGCGACCTGATCGCGGCCGTCGGCGAGTACGAGCGACAGATGCGCGACTACGGCTACGCCGCCGTGGCCGCCTCCAGAGCGGCTGCCACCGGGCGGGCGGGCTCCTTACTTGCCGCTCACCTGCTCCACCGACGGGCGGATCTGCTGCATCGCGCTGGCCAGGGCGGTGGCGTTCATCGTCGGCGAGACGACCTCGCCGAAGCTGTCGTTGTCGAAAAAGGCGCACATGGCCACGCTGTTCGACCCGGTCCCGTCCTGGACACACGCCGCCTTGCCGCCGAGCGCGCCCGCGGTGACCACGGTGGCCCCGCGGAACTGCTGGGTGAAGCTGGTGATCGAGGCGGCCGGGTCGGCGTTCGCCAGGTGCCCGCCGATGAACATGATGATCTGCGCGGTGTTGCCGGCCGACGCCTTGCCCGACTCGTAGACCGCTGACACCACGTTGCTGGCCTGGCCCGAGCTCATGCTGATGACCTTCTGCTTCAGCGCGGCCACGTCGGCCTGGTGCTCCAGGTCCACGGTGCGCGCGAAGGTGCCGATCTTGGCCGGGGTGGTCATGGTGTGCGCGGGACCGCTGTGCGACGGGAACTCGAACTTGATGACGCCGACGATCGCGGCCGCGGCCACCACGATCACGCCGCCCAGGCCCAGCCAGAGGCGGTGATCGTTGCTGCCGCTGCGGCGGCGGCCGATCCGGCGCTTGGCCGCGGCCAGTTTGGCGTCCGCGCGCTCGAACTCGGCTTCCCGGTCGCCGAACAGGCCGGTGTATTCCTCGTCCGCGTCGTCCCGCCAGAAGTCCTGGTACGAGTCGAGGTGGTCGTCGGCCGCGGGCTGAGCCGGCCAGGAGGAGGTGATCTCCGGGCCGTCCAGGCCGTGACCCGGGCGCACCGTCCCGGTGCCCGGGCGGCTCGCGCCCGGCGTTTTCGGACTCGGGGCCTGCGGGGTCTTCGGGGCCTTGGGGGCATCAGGGGCGGTTATGACCTGGGTCGGCGCCGATGTCCCGCTGCGCGGGCCGGCCGCGGGCGCGGCCGGCCGGGCGGCGGGGTCCCGCAGGGAGTCGACCCGGGTGCCGTTGGGCGGGGTGAGCAGGCCGACCGGCGCGCTGAGGAAGCCGGCGCCCGGAGCCACCGGACCCGCCGGACCCGCCGGACCCGGCTGGGGGCGCCCGGCGCTCATCTGCGGGCCCTGCGGGCTCTGCGGGCCCTGCGGGGCCGATCCGTCCCGGCGGGGCTGGCCGTAACCGGGAGCCCGGTCCGGGGCCGGCGCATAGCCGGACTGCTGGCCGAACGCGGGACCTGGACCTGAGGGCTCCGCCCGGCGCTGGGGGCCGCTGCCGGGGCCCTGCGGGCCGCCGGGCGTCTGGGGGTAGGCGGGGGCGCTGCGCCGCAGCTCCTGATACCAGGATTCGTCGTCGAGCGGCTCGACGTAGCCGGACTCACCCGGCGCCGGCTCGTCGTAACGCAGCTCGCCGTAGGTCATGCCGACCAGCCGCGGGTCCGCCGATCGCGACGGGCGCACGTCGCCCGGGGGCCTGTCGTCTAGGGCCCGGTTGTCCAGGCGCGGACTCCCGTACCATTCCTCCGGATACGCGGTGCTGCTACTCCGGGGGGAGCCACCGCGCAGCTCCGGCTGCGGGCCGGTGTCGGGCAGGGCCTCCTGGGCGCCGGTAACCGGCCAGATGTCCTGGCCGCTGCCGGGCGGCGGCGAGAACGACTGCGGCTGATAGCCCGAACCCGGATAGCCGGGTGCCTGGTAGGCGGGGGGAGCGGGGTCGCGGACCTCCGGTACCTGGTACCCGGGCACGCCGCCGGGCCGGCCCGGCGGCCGGTAGCCGGCTCCGCCGAAGTCCCGCGGCGCTCCGCCGTTCCCGTGGTTGCCGTTCCCGTGGTTGCTGGCCCCGTGGTGGCTGGCCCCGTGGTGGCTGGCAGGGAACACGGAGTTGCCGTACGGGGCCTTCGGGCCCTCGTAGGACGGGTCGGAGTATCCCGGGTCGCCGTAGCCGAAGTCGTCCATGGCCGGCTGCTGGTACGCCGGGCCCGTGCCGTAGGCCGACTCGAGCACGTCACGCGACTCCGGGTCTAGCTTCCGGAAGCCGTAGGGCCAGGAGATCTCGGGCCCGAACGGCGCCTCGCGCCGTCCCGACCCCAGGGCGTCCTGCGGTCCGCTTCTCGCCCCCGATCCGTAGCGGCCCCGGCTGCCCAGGGTCTCATCGGAATGGGGATGCTGCGCCGATGACCAGTCACTGCCATCGTTAGCGGGCGAACCGCTCCTCATATACCGGGTCACTCCCCTGTTGTTCTGTCCGTACAGCAGGTCAATGATCTCTAGCATCATCGCGACAAACGAGACACTCTGCTACCTACTTGGATAATTTGCGAGGCCGCGAGCCGCGATACGAAGACACACGCTACTGCGCGGCCGCCCCCGGCACGGGGTATTCCACGGTTTACGGCAAGTCGTGCCGCCGCTCGTTTGCCCAGGGTAACCGCTATGTGACACTAAGTGATATCTAGGCACGGGGGCGGAAACCGGGCATCCCGCCGCCTTGACGTCGGGTAGCGCCGGCGTACGATGGCGGTACCCTGTCGACGGTATACAAAGTTATTTGCGAGCGCGCCGTGCAGCATGAGCTCACTGTCTGGTCCCGCGGGATCATCATGGACAAGGAGGCGCGCGACGTCTCCACCTGTATCGCCACCGCCGCCCGCAAGCTCGGCTACCACGCCGAGAACGTGAGCGACTACGTGGACGACCCGGATCGCACCAACTGCCTGGTGCGCCGCTACGCGCGGTTCGCCGACGAGCCGATCCTGGACCGGTTCGTCTACGAGAACCCGAATCCCGACTGGGTGGTACTGGTCGAGGAAACGATCATCAAGGCGGTCAACTTCTTCCACCGCACGCGCCCGGCCCAGGGCGTGCTGGTCGTCAACTCCGCCCGGGACCCCGGCTACCTGCTCAAGTTCCTGCCCGAGCCGATGCTGGCCAAGCTGGACAAGCTCGTCGTGGTCGACGCAACCGGGCTGGCCGAGCAGCGCGGCAGCAGCCCGTGGATGTTCGTCCGCGACCCGTCCGAGCTGGCCTTCGACCGGATGTCCACCGAAGGCGCGGTGGAGCGGCTGGCCGTCGGCCGGGGCATCGCCGCGCCGCTGATCGGCGCGCTGGTGGCGGCGACCGGGGTGCTGCCGGTCGAGGCGGTGGCCGGGGAGGTCGCCGACCGCGACGCCATGCTCCGCGGCGCCGGGCAGCACGCGGTCATCCAGTACGCCGCCGCCTGAACCTGCTAGTTCCTGGGGAGGATCTCATGTCCGTTCGCGGCACCCACGTACCCGAACACCTCAGGCTGCCGATCGCGGGCGTCACGCCGCCGCCCACCGAGAAGGAAGGCCAGCGGCTGTTCCCGACCGGCAACTTCCGGTTCTACCGGCCGGTGTACCGGGACAAGACACCGCCGTGCAACCACGCCTGCCCGACCGGCGAGCAGATCCAGAAGTACCTGGATCACGTCAAGCACGATCGCTACCTGGACGGTTACCTCACGATTCTCGAGGACAACCCGATGCCCGCGGTCACCGGCCGGGTCTGCTACCACCCCTGCGAGACGGCCTGCAACCGGGCCGCCCACGACGAGCCGATCGGCATCCGCGGGGTGGAGCGGTTTCTCGGCGACTTCGGCCTGAAGCTCGCGGACAACCCGGTCAAGCCGGGCCTGCCGCCGCTGAACGGCAAGACGGTGGCGATCGTGGGCTCGGGTCCCGGCGGCCTGGGCTGCGCTTACCACCTGCGCCGCCAGGGCTACGCCAGCGTCATCTTCGAGGCGCTGGACCAGCCGGGCGGCATGCTGCGAGCCGGAATCCCGGCCTGGCACCTGCCCGGGGAGATCCTGGACGCGGAGATCGCCAAGCTGCTGGACCTGGGCGGCATCGAGATCCGCTGCGGCGTCCGGGTGGGCGACGACCCCGGCGGGGTGACGCTCGACTATCTCCGGACCACCTATGACGCGGTGTTCCTGGCCCTCGGCCAGGATGTCGGCCGGCGGCTCGGCGCGGCAGGCGCGCAGGCCCGGGGGGTGATCGGCGCGATGGAGTTCCTGCGCGAGACCGGCCTGGGCCGCCCGGTCACGGTCGGCGCCAGCGTCCTGGTGATCGGCGGGGGCAACACCGCCTCCGACGCCGCCCGCTCCGCGATCAGGCTGGGCGGCGGTAACGCCACGATCGTCTCCCTGGAGGCCGAGGACGAGCTGCTCGTCCAGCCCGAGGATCTGGCCCAGGCCCGGGACGAGGGCGTGCGCGTCCGGCCGCGGACCGCCCTGGTCAGCGTGCTGGCCGGCGAGGACGGCAACGTTCGCGGCGCCGTGCTGGCCGGCGCCCGCCTGACCAGGGACGAGAACGGCGCCGTCCGGCCGCAGATCACCGCGGGCACCGAGTTCGAGGTGCCGTGCGACACGATCCTGGTCGCGATCGGGCAGGTGCAGGTGCTCGACTGGCTCCCCGCGCACTACACCGAGGACGGGCTGGTCAAGGCCGACGAGTTCGGCCGGGTGCCGGACGCCGACGCCGCGGTGTTCGCGGGCGGCGACGTGAGGCGCGGGCCGTCCATGGTGGTGGACGCGCTGGGCGACGGCAAGCGCGCGGCCCGGGACATCGACCGGGTGCTCAGCGCCGAGCCGCTGCGCCCCGAGGACCCGGTCGAGGTCATGCCGTACGAGAAGCTGAACACCGCCTACTTCCGGCACGCGCCGCGCACCGAGGCCCCGCTGGCCCCGGCCGGGGAGCGCCGGGCCAGCCAGGTCACCGAGGTCACCCTGGCCTACAGCCGGGAGCAGGCGCTCGCCGAGGCGGACCGCTGCATGTCCTGCGGCGTCTGCAACGGCTGCGACAACTGCTACATCGTGTGCCCGGACGTCAGCGTGATGCGGGACACTAGGCAGAACGGGCACTACTCGATCCGCACCCACTACTGCAAGGGCTGCCTGGTCTGCGTGCAGGAGTGCCCCACCGGCGCCCTGGAGCGGGTGCCGGAGCTCGACTTCGACGAGCCGGGTGACGTGGTCCGGATGGAAACCGCGTTCGCGCCGTACGAGGGCGCGCACGCCGAGCAGGCCCCGTTCACCCGCCGGCTCATCGAGGACGCGATCGCCGAGTACGACAAATCACGATCAATTGATCCGAACGGGCCGGGTGATACGCCATGACCAGCGTGCCTGCAGCCGCGATGCCGCCGCGGCTGCAGCGGGCTATCCGGACGCCGGACGGAGAGACGTTCCTGCGCGGCCTGGCGGGCACCCGGGTGCGGCAGAACGGGTGCGCGGCGGCCGCCTACGCGGCGCTGTACGCCAACGTGGACGTGATCACCGCCTACCCGATCCGGCCGTACACGGCGATCATGATGAACCTGGCGCAGTTCGTCGCGGACGGGATCCTGGACGCCGAGTACCTGCACGCCGACGGGGAGCACTCGCAGTTCTCCGCCGCGTTCGGCGCGGGTTCCTGCGGCGCCCGCGCCTATACCGGCTCGTCCGGGGTCGGCGTCACCTACGGCTACGAGATGTACTCGATCATCTCGGGGGCGCGGATCCCGATCCAGATGGCGATCGCCGACCGGACCCTGGACCCGCCCGGCGACTTCGGCTCGGAGCACACCGACGCCCTGTGCACCAGGGACATGGGCTGGCTGATGGGCTGGGCCGCGACCCCGCAGGAGGTCTTCGACAAGTCGCTGCTCGCGTACGCCATCGGCGAGGACCCGCGGGTGCTGCTGCCGCAGATGGTGGTGCAGGACGGCTACTTCGTGTCGCACATCGCGGGCGAGGTGGAGATGCCCGCGGCCGCGCAGGTCGACGAGTTCCTGCCCCCGTACCAGCTGCCGTTCCCGCTGGACCCGCGGCGCCCGGTCTCGCACGGGCCGCAGATCCACCCCGAGCAGGGGCCGCCGCTGCAGCTGGAGCGGGCCCGGGCGATGGAAGACGCGATACCGGTGATCCGGGAGAAGACCGACGAGTTCGCCCGGGTCTTCGGCCGCCAGTACCCGCACTTCGTCGAGTCGTACCGGCTCGAGGACGCGGACATCGCCATCGTGATCTCGGGCGGGCACGCGGTCACCTGCCGGGCCGCGGTCAACCGGATGCGCGCGCAGGGGATCAAGATCGGCATGGCCCGGCTGCTGTGGGTCCGGCCGTTCCCCGGCGACGACCTGCGCGAGGCGCTGGCCGGGGTCAAGGCGGTCGGGGTGGTGGAGACCAACCTCGGCCTGGGCGGCGCCAGCTACGGCGGCATCCTCTCGCTGGACGTGACCACGGCGCTGTACCACCTGGACGGCCCGCGTCCGCTGGTGACGTCGTTCATGGCCGGCCTGGGCGGCGAGACCGTGCCGATGGCCGAATTCGACTGGATGGCCGGCAAGCTCGGCCAGGCCATCGAGCGCGGCCGGGTGGAGAAGGCCGCCCACTGGGTCGGCTTCGAGGACTAGGGGGTTTCGAGGTGACGCACGAAGTAGTCCGTCAGACGCTTCCGCTGCTCGACGAGGGCGACGGACGCGACCTTTATTACCTGCCCGACCTGCCGGAGGAGGACCCGTACGCGGCCGGGCACCGGACCTGCGCGGGCTGCGGGCCGGCCATCCAGTACCGGTGGGTGCTCAAGGCGGCCGGCCAGGACACCGTGGTAGCCGGACCCACCGGGTGCATGTACGTGGCCAACTCCACCTACCTGTGCACGCCGTACACGGTGCCGTGGGCGCACACCCCGATCGCCAGCGGCGGGTCGTTCACCTCCGGCATGGCGGCCGGGTACGAGGCGATGATCAGGAAGGGCCGGTACCCGGGCCCGTACCCGAACATCCTGGTGATGGCGGGCGACGGGTCGGCCGCCGACATCGGCATCGGGTCGATCTCCGGCGCGCTGTACCGCAACCACGACGCGCTGTTCGTCTGCTACGACAACGAGTGCTACGCCAACACCGGCATCCAGACCTCGCCGACCACGCCGTACGCGGGCATGACCACGTTTACGCCGTACGGCAAGGCGATCCCCGAGGGCAAGAAGCTGCCACCGAAGAACCTGGCCAAGATGATGGCCGAGGGGCACCCGCACTGCTACGTGGCCACCACGACGGTCGGCTACCCCGTCGACCTGATCAACAAGACCCGCAAGGGCCTCAACCACGTGGGCGCCGCCTTCCTGCACTGCTACACGCCGTGCCAGAAGGGCTGGGTCTACCAGACCTCGATGACGGTCGAGCTGGGCCGGCGGGTCGTCGAGTCCGGGCTCTGGCCGGTCTGGGAGTACGACCCGCAGGAGCGGACCTACCGCTACTTCCACCCGCCCGTCCAGCGGCCGGTGACCGACTACCTGGCCATGCAGGGCCGGTTCGGGCACATGCTGCCCGAGCACGTGGCGAGGGTGCAGGCGGGCGCCAACCGCAACTGGGAACTCATCGGCATGGACGTGCCGCAGGCGCTGCGCGACCTGGAAGATCCAGCCCGCCACCAGCGCCTGCACGACGAGGAGTACTCGATGCCCGTGAACCGCGGTTTCGGCGCGTGAGCGATGTGGCAGGTGCTGTTCGACGGCGGGCGCCAGCAGCGGTACCTGCCGGACCGGCAGGCCGTGCTCAGGTACGTGCTCGCCGTCGGGCCGCACGCGGCTAGCCCCCGGTTCGAGGTGCACGCCGAGGCGGAGCGGGTCCGGCTCGCCGACGGCTCGGACGGCGGCCGCCGGTTCGCCCTCGCGGAGGTGATCGACCTGGCCCGGCCGGGCGAGATCGAGCGGCTGCGCCGGGAACTGGATGAATAGCGCACCCGGGCCGCCGCCGCACGGCAGGATCATCCCCTTGACACCAGGGGTGTCCCGTCCGGCCGGGGAGCGGCGGGCCCTGCTGCGGGAGGCGGTGATCCAGGTCGTTCGGCACCTCGTGGTACGGGCCGTACCTGTTTCGCAGCGGGTCCCGCTGTTCGAGCAGGCCGCCGGCCTGCTCGACGAGGCCGGCTGGGGCCTGGACGAGCTGGTCGCGGCGGCCGAGCCGGGACCGGCCCAGGATGACCTGCTGCGTGCGCTCGGGCTGGAGGAGCCGTGTACGAGCTGAGGCTGCCGCTCGCGCCGTACCGGTTCGTCTGGCGGGACGAGGCGGCGGTCGACGCGGAGAAGGACGCCACCGACGCGTACACCGAGGAGCGCTACACGCACGCCGACGGGACGCGCACGATCATCCGCGAGTACCGGGCCGACGGGTCGTACCACCTCATGTCCGACCGGGGCGAGATCGAGCTGATCGACAACGCCAGCGATCCGTACGCCGCGGACCCGGTGAGCGTGGTCAGGCTCCCCTAGCTGGCCGGCCTGGGCCGGTGGTAGGCCTGCCGGGTCCGCTCGGTGTGCTTGCGGGCCATGGCCTGGGCCCGCTCCGGGTCGCCCGCTTCGATGACGTCGATCATCTCCGCGTGCTCGGCCCAGGACCCGTGCCCGCGCGCTGGGGCCACCATCCGGTAATACCACTGCACCCGGCGGCCGACGATGTCGGCCAGCTCGGCCAGCACGGCGTTGCCCCCCATGACCGCGATCTCGGCGTGGAAGGCGTTATTGGCCGCCACCGCGCTCGCGAAGTCGTCGGCTTCCGCGGCCGCCTGGCCCTCGGCGCAGATCTCCCGCAGCCGGGCCAGCTGAGCCTGGCGGGCCTGCGGGGCCTGCGGGGCCTGCGCGCCGCGGCCGGCCGCGGCGAGCCTGGCCGTCTCGGCCTCGAGCAGGGCGCGGACGTCGAGCAGCTCGTCGACCTCGGAGTCGGTAGGGACGTGCACGAAGGCGCCCTGGCTGGGCCGCAGGTCCACCCATCCCTCGGCCTCCATGCGGTGCAGTGCCTCGCGGATCGGCTGCCTGCTGACGCCGAGCTGCCGGGCCAGGTCGGTCTCGACCATGTGCTGGCCCGGCGGCAGCTCCCCGCCGACGATCAGGTCGATCAGCGCGTCGTACACCGACTGGCGCAGCGGCACCGGCCGCTGCAACGGACGGATCATCGCCACCGTCATCGTCTCCCCCTACGAAATTTCGGCCTAACTATGCTCCCTTTCAGCATGTGCAGTTTATCGACGACTGTATGCAAAGTGCGATCCCCGAATCCGGGGCTTCCTGGATACTGCGTGGTGGCCGGGGGTCACCCGCCGACGGTGGCCTCGGCGGGGAGTTTCACCCAGCCCAGATGCGCGAGACGGGCTCGGAGCCTGGCGTCAGCGGTGACGAATTCGGTGCCCGCTCGCTCCGCGATCGCGACGTAGACCATGTCGTCGACGGGCCAGTTCTCGTACCGGCGGGCCAGTTCGAACGCCTGCGCGTGGTCCTCGGCCACGCGCCGCACCGGGAGGCGGCGGAGCAGGACGGCCGCGCTGTCGGCGTCGGCGCCGCTCCACCGGCCGCGTCGGATGCCCGTCAGCAGCGCGTTCGCGGTCTCCAGCCAGAGCAGTCCGGGAGCCAGCAGTTCGGCGCCGGACCGGGCCCAGCCGGCGAACAGGGCACGGGCAGGCGAATCCGGGCCTACGTCGGGTGCGATGAGATCGACGACCACGGACGCGTCAACGACGGGCACGGCGATCCTCGATCACCAGGTCGCTGGCGGTCTGGCGGACGGCCGTCCCGACCCGCCCGGACTTCCAGTGATCGACCTCAGCCAGCCACGCCCCGAGGTCGTCCAGGGGCACCGGGCCGATGGAGCTGGTTCCCATCTCGACCGCGACTCCCTCCAGGTGCATGACGTCTACGTAGTAGGTATTCCCGCGTTTGGTCGCGGGCAGCCGACCGGACCAGATCCAGCGGCGGATGGTCTCCGCCGACCTGCCGGTGCGCCGAGCCGCTTCCCGCACCGATATTTCCTGCGCCGCGGTCACGTAAAAGATGATACTACTACGTCTACTACTACAACACCTCACGGCTGGGTTGGCTGATGGTCAGCCGATGTCGCGGTGGCGCAGGCCGGCCAGGCCCGCGGCGACGAGGGCCAGGACGGCCAGGCTCAGCCAGAGCAGCGGGGCTGCCGTGACCGCGGCCCCGGGGAGCTTGGGCACGTGGGTGAACGGCGAGACGTCGAGGATCGGCTGGGACAGCCGCAGGACCTGGCCGAACAGGGCGATGAGCACCAGCACGCCGACCACGGTCCAGGCGCCGGCCACCGACGCCCGGGGCGCCAGCCCGAACAGCACCACGGCGGCCCCGGCCACCGCCAGCGACGCGGGCAGCTGGGCCAGGCCCGCGCCGAGCAGGCGGGCCACCTCGGGTCCGGCGGAGCCGGTACGCAGCCCGTAGCCGAGGCCCGCGGCCACGCCCGCCACGGCGAGCAGGACCGCCGTGCCCGCGACGGCGACGGCGATGTGGCTGAGCCCCCACCTGGTCCGGCCGATCGCGGTGGCCAGCAGGGGTTCGGCCTGGCCGCCGGTCTCCTCGGCGCGCAGCCGCAGCACCGCGGAGGTGGCATACGCCGCGGCGGCAAGACCGGCCAGCGACATGATCGCGGCCAGGTAGGCGTCGGTGATCCCGGCCTGCCCGCCGAGCCGGGTGAAGGCGTTCCTGAGCTGGCTGCTGCCGCCGAGCAGCGAGCCGATCCCCTTGGCCGCCGCGCCGCTGGCGGCGAAGGTGAAGGCGAAGCCCGCCGCCCAGCCGTACAGCGTGCCCCGCTGCAGCCGCCAGGCCAGGCCGAACGGCCAGTTATGTGCACCGCGAAGCCAGGCCGACGCGGCGGCGGCCCCGGGCCGGTCCGGCAGCAGGCCCGCCCCGTGGTCCCTGAGCACGACCAGGACATAGGCGCCGGCCGTCGCGGCCGCGGTCAGCGCCAGCGGCAGGGCCAGCACCCACCATCGGTCCTCGGTATAGGGCCGGAGCATCTCGGTCCAGCCGAGCGGCGACAGCCAGGTCAGCCACGAGACCCCGCCGGCCCCGGACGCGTCGCCGACCGCGCGCAGCAGGTAGGCGGCGGCGAGCACGCCGATGGCGATGCCGCGGGCCGCCCGTGCGCTCGCGGCGAGCTGCGCGGCCAGCGCGGCGATGGCCGCGAAGGCCACCCCGCAGGTCGTGATGACCAGCGCGAACGCGACCGAGCCCGCGACCGGCAGGCCCAGCACGACCAGCACGACGGCCAGCAGCACGGCCAGCACCACGTTGGCCGCCAGCGCGACCAGCAGGCCGGCCGTCAGCGCGGCCAGCCGGCCTACCGCGGCCGAGCCGACCAGCTCGAGCCGGCCCGCCTCCTCGTCGGCCCTGGTGTGCCTGACCACCAGAAAGATGCTCATCAGCGCGGCGAAGATGGCCGCCCACACCCCGTACCGCCAGGCACTCACCGCGCCGAGGGAGTCGCCCCACAGGCGGCCGTACAAGAACACCAGCGCCGGGTTGCGGCCGCCGCTGGCCGCCAGATCGGCCCGGGCCGCGGCCGTGGGGTACAGCTTGTTCAGGCTGTAGGAGTTGCTGGCGATCGCGGCCGTGATCACGTACACCCAGGCGGGCAGCATGATCCGGTCGCGGCGGAAGGCGAGCCTGGCCAGAGCGCCGGTCCCGGCGAGGGCGGATGACGTCATGGCGTGGCTCCCGGCCCGGCCCGTTCGGCCGAATAATGCCGCAAGAACAGCTCCTCCAGCGTCGGCGGCCGGCAGGTGAGGGCCACCACCCCGGCGGCGGTCAGCCTGGTCAGCACGTCGTTCAGGGCGGCGGGATCCACCTGGCAGTGCAGGTGCGTGCCGCGGACCTCGGCCGCGTGCACCCCCGGCAGGCCGTCCAGGGTAACCGGCCCGGCCAGCTCGGCGTCGACCGTGGTCCGGGTCAGGTGCCGCATCTCGGCCAGCGTGCCGGTCTCGGCGGTCCGCCCGCCGGAGATGATCGTCACCCGGTCCGCGAGCGCCTCCGCCTCGGCCAGGATGTGGCTGGACAGCAGCACGGTGCGGCCGCGCTGGCGCTCGTCGTCGACGCACTCGCGGAAGACCGCCTCCATCAGCGGGTCGAGGCCGGCCGTCGGCTCGTCCAGGATCAGCAGCTCGGCGTCGCTGGCCAGGGCCGCGATCAGCGCCACCTTCTGCCGGTTGCCCTTGGAGTAGGCCCGCGCCTTCTTCGCCGGGTCCAGTGCGAACCGCTCGATCAGGTTCTGCCTGCGCTTGGGGTCCAGGCCGGAGCGCGAGCCGCGCAGGCTGCCGAGCAGGTCGATGATCTCGCCGCCGGTCAGGCCCGGCCACAGGGTCACGTCCCCGGGCACGTAGGCGAGCCGGGTGTGCAGCGAGGTGGCGTCCCGCCACGGGTCGCCGCCGAGCAGGCTGGCCTCGCCGCCGTCCTTGCGCAGCAGGCCGAGCAGGATGCGGATGGTGGTGGTCTTGCCCGCCCCGTTCGGGCCGAGGAAGGCGTGCACCTCGCCGGACCTGACGGCCAGGTCCAGGCCGTCGAGCGCGGTGGTCCGGCCGAACGTCTTGCGCAGCGCGCGCACCTCGATCGCGTTCGTCATGAACCCCAGTCTACATAACTTTCACGATATTCTGAATCTTTGAAATACGCTATCGTGTAAGGGGAGGTGACGGCCCGGTGGCAGAGAGCGCAGAAACAGAGACGGGGACGGACGACGGCCTATTTGGCTACATCGAGCGGTTCACCGCCGTCCTGGTCGCCGCCGGGTTCCCGCCCATGCCGGCCCGGGTCTTCGTCGCCCTGCTGGTCACCGACTCCGGCCGCCTGTCAGCCGCCGAACTGGCCGCGATGCTGCGGATCAGCCCGGCGGCCGTATCCGGCGCGGTGCGCTACCTGATCCAGGTCGGCCTGGTGCACAAGGAGCGGGTGCCGGGCTCGCGCCGGGACTACTACCGGATGCCCGGAAACATGTGGGACGACCTGCTCCGGATGCGGGACCAGGTCATGTCGCGGTGGACCGCGCTGGTCCGCGAGGGCATCGACCTGGTCGGCGCGGACACCCCGGCCGGCACCCGGATGGCCGAGCAGGCCGCCTTCCTCGAGTTCGCCACCAAGGAACTCTCCCAGATCCTGAGCCGCTGGCAGGAGTACCGGGCCAGTGAGGCCTCCAGCCCCGGATAGCCTGGCCGGCATGCGCTATCTCGTCAGGGAACGGCTGTTCAGCATCGGCGACGACTCCTGGGTCACCGACGAGCGGGGCGACAAGGTCTTCCTCGTCGACGGCAAGGCGCTGCGGCTGCGCGAGACCTTCGAGCTCAGAGACGCCTCCGGCGCGGTCCTGGCCACGATCAGGAAGAAGGTCCTAGCCCTCACCGACACGCTGGAGATCGAG
>WNGE01002979.1_pt1 | contig 20256 bp, 18 predicted proteins | sample 5400651 | NCBI WGS metagenome assembly WNGE01 (sample SAMN13153370, study PRJNA577476) | soil metagenome | isolation source: 60 cm soil or saprolite under grassland replicate 2 | place: USA:California | collected 2016-06-15 | reverse complement strand
CAGGAAACTGCGGTCGCGCTTGCTTGTTCCGGTGCAGCTTTTTCCGAAGCTGCACGACTTCCACCCGAGGGCTTGCATTGCGCTGCCAGGCGCGCTCGCAAGCAATCAATCTTCGCCGGCGGCCGCCGAAGGCAGATGACCGCGCGCGCCGGTGCGCACCGACCCCGTGAACGAGGGATCGCCGCGGCGTCCTGCCACGGCATCGCCCGGAATGGCCGGGGGATTGCAGATGCCCCGCCCGCTCCCGCGCCGCGCAAGATCGACATGAATATGGTCGTAATGGAACGCGTTCGAGCCGGGCGCGAGCACGGTCGCGAATTGCCGGCACGCCGCGGCGTGAACGTCGTGCAGAAAGCCGCGCTCCTCGGGCGGCCCGTGCCAGCCGTCCCTCACCGTGACCTTGCGGCCGTCCGCCAGCGTGAAGGCGGCGACGTCGAGCGCATTACCGAAAGCGTGCTCGGAAATCGGCGCGCCGCGCTGCCCGTTCATGCTGCGGCACGAATAGGCCGAGATCTGCTTGATCTCGATCACGCCCTCGCCGAACCAGCGCTGCGCCGCGGGCTGCACCGCCTCGGTGACCCATTGATCGAGCGCCGAGACCATCGGGCACGCCAGCGTCGCCGCCGGCGCAACCGCTGCCGGACCCGACGTGATCGCCAATGCCGGATCCCGGCTCGGCCCGAGCGGCACCTGGCTGCCATGAGGCTGCGGCGCGGGGCGCCCATAGGTCCCGGGCCGTGTCTGATAGACCGGATCGGGCGCTTGCGGCGGCGGCTCGGGCGCAAGCCTCGGATCCGCGCTCGGGCCCGGCGGCGCACCGGGCTGGGGCCGATATGGCGGATAGGACGGGACCGCGAGCTCCCGCGGGTAGGCCTGCGGCAACGTCGAGCCCGGGATTGATGCCGGCGGGCGCACTTCGTCGGCGAAGCCGAGCGCAGGTCCGGCCCCGAGGGCGACCACCTTCAGGGGAAAATCGGCGCCGCAGATGCCCGGCCCTTCGATCGGGCTCATCCGCGTGACGCTCGAGCCTTCCCGGACCACACCCGACTGCAGGCATTCGACTTCCGCATCGTGCCGCCAGGGATCGCGCTGCTCGAACCAGCGGCCGCACCCCAGCAGCGCGACGAGAAGGAGGGAGCCGACGAGGAACAGGGCCACTCCGCGCGCCATGGCGCGGAGCATGCCCGCCATTGCGTTAAGGATGCTTCAATGCTTCTTTCGCGGCGGGCGCTGTGCTGTCGCCGCCCTCTCCTCTTCGGATCGAAACGCATGAACATCCATACCTTGAGGACCAGCGAGCGCGCGCTCCATGCGCTCGATCTGGCGTGCCGCATCGAAGCCGGAGGGCTGACGCCCGCGGCGGTTCTGGAGAACTGCGAGCAGGCGATCACGGCGCGCGAGGCCGAGATCGGCGCGTTTACGGCGCTCGATCTTCCGCGCGCGAAACAATCCGCGGCCACTTCGGCCGGGCCGCTGCGCGGACTTCCCGTCGGCGTCAAGGACATCGTCGATACGGTGGATTTCCCCACCGAATACGGTTCATCGATCTACGCCGGCCATCGCCCCCGGACCGACGCCGCGGTGGTCTCGCAGATCCGTCGCGCCGGCGGGCTCCTGCTCGGCAAGACCGTCACGACCGAGTTCGCGCATCTGCAGCCCGGCAAGACCCGCAATCCGCGAAATCCGCAGCACACGCCCGGCGGCTCGTCCTCGGGTTCGGCCGCGGCGGTCGCCGCCGGCATGGTTCCAATCGCGATCGGCAGCCAGACCGGCGGCTCGGTGATCCGGCCGGCGGCGTTCTGCGGCGTGGCGGGCTTCAAGCCCTCCTATCAATTGCTGCCGACGGTCGGCATGAAATGCTTCTCTTGGCAGCTCGACACGGTCGGCCTGTTCGCGGCCAGCGTCAGCGACGTGGCGTTCGCGGCGGCGGCCATCGCGGACCGCGATCTGCGGGTCGATCGCACGACGCCGGCTGCACCGCGCATCGCGGTGATGCGCATGCACATCTGGTCGCAAGCAAGCGAAGCGATGCAGGCCGCGCTCGAGGCGGCGGGGCGCGCGGCGGCCGCCGCGGGTGCTCGCGTGACGGACATGTCGCTGCCGCCCGCGCTCGAGGACGCCTGGCGGGCGCATCCGGTGATCCAGGACTACGAGGCCTATCGGGCACTCGCCTTCGAGTACGATCGTCATCGCGATCGCATCGCGCCGACGCTGCGCAAGCTGCTCGACAACGCAGCCGAGATCACGGCGGAGCGTTACGACGACGCGCGCCGCGCCACGCGGCGCGCGCGGCAATTGCTCGGCGATCTGCTCGACGAAGTCGACGTCATCTTGACGCCGTCGGCGCCGGGCGCGGCGCCGCACGGCCTGCAGACGACCGGCAATCCGATCTTCAATCGGCTGTGGACCCTGATGGGCACGCCGTGCGTGAACGTGCCGGGGCTCGCCGACGATGCCGGTCTGCCGCTCGGGGTGCAAATCGTCGGACGGTTCGGACGCGACAGGAGCGCGCTCGAAGCCGCGCTGTTTCTCGAGCGCGCGATCGCGCGCGCGCACGGGTGAGCGCAACGGGATCTTAGGTTCGAGGATCGCGGCTTGGTCAGCGGAGCCCGCGCGATCGGACGATTTGCCAGCTCGCCGTTTGCAGCGATTTGTAGAAGAATTGCAAAATTCGCATGAATGCTCACGATGCCGGCCGAGCGGAAGGGTATTTTGGAATCTTCATAAAGTTCGCCGGTAAATCGCAGCCTGGCCGAATCTGGAACGATCCCAATTCGTTGGCGTGCGATGATCCATCGCTGCGCGTTCGCGCTGCAGCATGTTTCTTTCTTCGGAACGAGATCGCGCTCTGCTATACTATAGCTTCAACTGCGAGGGAGGTGGATGGTCGTGGATCTTGCCCTGAAACTCAATGTCCTGGCGGTGTTCGCGGTGTTTCTTTTCATCGCCGCGATCCTGCTCGGCGCATTTTGAAGGGGACTACAACAAAAATCTTTCCGCCAAATTGCCGGTCGCGAATGAAAACGGCTACACGGTTCCGACACCGGAGAGAATTTCTCTCCGGTGTTCGCATTTCAGGGAATAGAAATCGGTCCTCAGCGGTCGTAAAAGCGGCGCGGTTCCGGACTTCGACTGATTACTATTACTGATTACTGACCTCTGATCCCGATCACGGCGGCGGCGGCGAGAAGGAATCGCGCGCCACCGCCTCGACCCAGCCGAGCGCGATCGAGACGCGGCGCGTCTGGCGCACCCGCCGCTCGACCAGGAGCCACAATTCGCGCGGCGCCGGCGGGTCCGCGACCGGAACCAGCATCAGCCCGCTGTCGCGTCGGGCGATCGCCAGCGGCAGCAAGGCGCGGCCGATGCCGGCGCGCGCCGCCTGATAGATGGTTTCCATGTCGGCCGCGCGGGCGATGACCGGCTCGTGCTCGCGCTTGGCGAGCCAACGCGCCTCGGGCAAGTCGCCGAGCATCTCGTCGAGCCCGATCCACGGCAATTTCCCGCGATCGGTGCCGCGGCGCGCGAACACGCCGTATTCCACCATGGCGATGCGCCGGGCGAGGAAGCTGCCGCCGGCGGGTCGGGTCAGGCGCAGCGCCACGTCTGCCTCCCGATGCGTCAGCCCGAGGTTCTCCGGCGCGCCGATGAGCTCGACGATGATGCCGGGCGCGAGGTCGCGCAGCAGCCGCAACGCCGGCGCCAGCACGTGCGCGGTGATCATCGGCGTCGCCGTGATCCGCACGACCCCCTCGGGCTTGCCCTCCACTTCCATGTCGAAAACCGAGGTGAGCGCCGATTCCGCGGATTCGGCCTGTTCCGCCATGCGCCTGGCGAGATCGGTCGGGATGAGCCGCGTGCCGTCGCGCAGGAACAGCGGAGCGCCGATCACATCCTCGAGCCGCAGCAATCGCCGCGACACGGTTGCCTGGTCGACGCCGAGCGCCTTCGAGGCCGCCCCTTGCGTGCCGTGCCGCACCACTTCGAGCAGGATTCGCGCATCGTCCCAGGACAGGGCTTTATGCATGTGCGCATGAATACCATGCGCTGATTCCCGTTTCGACGCTGCCGTGCCGGTATTTTCGAACCTTCACTCCGCCGCTTCCCGCGTTGGCGGAGCGGGCGTGTAATTGAGGATGGGCGCGAGCCATTTCTCCGCCTCGGCCAGCGACCAGTTCTTGCGCGCGGCATAATCCTCGACCTGGTCGCGCTCGATCTTGCCGACGCCGAAATAGCGGCTCTCGGGATGGCTGAAATAGACGCCGCAGACCGAGGCGCCCGGCCACATGGCGAAGCTTTCGGTGAGCCGCACGCCGATGCCGGTCTCGGGCTGGATGAGCCGGAACAACATGGCCTTCTCGGTATGATCGGGCTGCGCCGGATAGCCGGGCGCCGGCCGGATGCCGACGTATTTCTCGGAAATCAGGTCCGTAGGCGCCAGCGCTTCTCCGGCCGCATAGCCCCAGAACTCCTTGCGCACGCGCTCATGCATGCGCTCGGCAAGCGCCTCGGCGAGCCGATCGGCCAGCGCCTTGACCATGATGGCGGAATAATCGTCGTTGGCGTTCTTGAAGCGGTTCGCGAGATCGTCCTCGCCGAGTCCCGCGGTGACGATGAAGCCGCCGACGTAATCCTCGCCCGCGCTCTCCAGCGGCGCGACGAAGTCGGACAGCGACAGATTGGCCCTGCCCTCGCGTTTTGCCGCCTGCTGGCGCAAGCCGTGCAGGACCGCGACGGGTTTCTTGCGGGTTTCGTCCGCGAACAGCACGATGTCGTCGCCGACGGTGTTGGCGGGCCAGAAGCCGATCGCGGCCGCGGCTCCGAACGGGCGATCCTTGACGAAGCTTTGCAGCATCGCCTGCGCGTCTTCGTAAAGGCCGCGCGCCGCAACTCCGTATTTCTCGTCGTCGAGGATCGCCGGAAATTTTCCCTGAAGCTCCCAGGTCGCGAAGAACGGCGACCAATCGATGTAATCGACGAGCTCGCCGAGCGGATAATCGGCGAATAGTTTCGTGCCGAGAAAGCGCGGCCGCGGCGGCCGATAGCCCCGCCAGTCGAATTTCGGGGCATTCGCCCGCGCCTGTTTGATCGAGAGCCGATGCCGATCCTCGTGCTGGCGCGCGTGCGCGGCGGCGATCTTCGCATATTCGGCGCGAACCTCGGCGACATAGGGTCCGCGGCTCGGCGCCGAGCGCAGCGCCGCCGCAACGCCGACCGCGCGGCTCGCATCGGTGACATAGACCGCCTGGCCGCGCCGATAGTTCGGATGGATCTTCACCGCGGTGTGGACCCGGCTGGTGGTGGCGCCGCCGATCAACAGCGGCAGATCGAAGCCCTGGCGCTCCATCTCGGCCGCGACATTGCACATCTCGTCGAGCGAGGGCGTGATCAGGCCGGACAGCCCGATCATGTCGGCGCCTTCGCTGCGCGCCGTCTCCAGAATCCTGGTCGCCGGAACCATGACGCCGAGATCGATCACTTCGTAATTGTTGCATTGGAGCACGACGCCGACGATGTTCTTGCCGATGTCGTGCACGTCGCCCTTCACCGTCGCCATGACGATCTTTCCGGCGGCGCTCGCCTGCTTGAGGCCCTTGTCGCGCTTCTCCTGCTCCATGTACGGCATCAGGTGCGCGACCGCCTGCTTCATCACGCGCGCCGATTTCACCACTTGCGGCAGGAACATTTTTCCCGAGCCGAACAGATCGCCGACGACGTTCATGCCCGCCATCAGCGGACCCTCGATCACGGCGAGCGGCCGATCGGCGGCGCGCCGCGCTTCCTCGGTGTCCTCGATGATGAAATCGGTGATGCCGTGGACGAGCGCGTGCCCGAGCCTTTGCTCGACCGGCCCGTCGCGCCAGGAAAGATCCGGCTCCCGGCGTTCCCTGCCGGCGCTCTTGAAGCGCTCGGCGAGCGCCAGCAGCCGCTCGGTCGCGTCCTTGCGGCGGTTGAGCACCACGTCCTCGCAGGCTTCCCGCAGCTCCGGATCGAGATCGTCGTAGAGCGCGAGCTGCCCGGCATTGACGATGCCCATGTCCATGCCGGCGTTGATGGCATGGAACAGGAACACCGAGTGCATCGCCTCGCGCACCGCCTCGTTGCCGCGGAACGAGAAGGAGAGATTGGAGACGCCGCCCGAGATGTGCACGTGCGGCAAGTTCTGCCGGATCCAGCGCGCCGCCTCGATGAACGCCACGCCATAGGCATCGTGCTCCTCGATGCCGGTGGCGACCGCAAAGATGTTGGGATCGAAGATGATGTCTTCGGGCGGAAAGCCGACCCCATTGACCAGGATGTCGTAGGCCCGCGCGCAGATCGTCCTCTTGCGCTCGATGCTGTCGGCCTGGCCCTTCTCGTCGAATGCCATCACCACGACGGCGGCACCGTAGCGGCGCACGATCTTCGCCTGCCGCACGAACTCCGCTTCGCCCTCCTTCATCGAGATCGAGTTCACCACCGGCTTGCCCTGCAGGCATTTCAGGCCGGCTTCGATGATGCGGAATTTCGAGGAATCGACCATCACCGGCACGCGGGCGATGTCCGGCTCCGCGGCCATGAGATGCAGGAACTCGATCATGGCCTGTTCGGAATCGAGCAGACCCTCGTCCATGTTGACGTCGAGCATCTGTGCGCCGTTCGCGACCTGGTCGCGCGCGACTTCGAGCGCGGCGGCAAGGTCGTTCTCCCGGATCAGCTTGCGAAAGCGCGCGGAGCCCGTGACGTTGGTGCGTTCCCCGATGTTCACGAAGCGGATTTCCGGCGTCAGCGTGAACGGCTCCAGCCCGGAGAGCCGCAGCAGGCGCGGCGGCTGCGGAATTTGCCGCGGCGGCTTGCCGCGCACCGCCTCGGCGATGGCGCTGATGTGCGCGGGCGTGGTGCCGCAGCAGCCGCCGACGACGTTGACGAGCCCCGCGGCGGCGAACTCGCCGATCAGCTCGGCCATGAATTGCGGGCTTTCGTCATAGCCGCCGAATTCGTTGGGCAGCCCGGCGTTCGGATAGGCGCACACCAGGGTGTCGGCGACGCGGCTGATCTCGGCGATGTGCGCGCGCATCTCTTTGGCGCCGAGCGCGCAATTGAGCCCGACCGCAAGCGGCGCCGCGTGCCGCACCGAATTCCAGAACGCCTCCGGCGTCTGTCCCGACAAGGTGCGGCCGGAGCGATCGGTGATCGTCCCCGAGATCATGACCGGCAAGCGCAGGCCGCGCTCCTCGCACAGCTCGGCGATCGCATAGAGCGCCGCCTTGGCGTTGAGCGTGTCGAAGATGGTTTCGATCAGCAGGACGTCGACGCCGCCGTCGAGGAGCCCGCGCGCCTGTTCGGCATAGGCCGCCTTGAGCTCGTCTAAGGAAATCGCGCGGAAGCCGGGACGGTTCACGTCGGGCGAAAGCGAGGCGGTGCGGTTGGTGGGCCCCATGGCACCGGCCACGAACCGCTGCCGGCCATCCTCTCCGGCAGCGATCGCGGCCGCCTCGCGCGCGATCCGCGCGCCGTCGCGATTGAGCTCGTAGGCGAATTCTTGCATGCCGTAATCGGCCTGCGCGATCGCGGTCGAGGAGAAGGTGTTGGTCGCGGCGATGTCGGCGCCGGCGCGGAAATAGGCAAGATGGATGTCGCGCACCGCATCCGGCTGGGTGAGGTTGAGCAGATCGTTGTTGCCGCGCACCTCGCGCTGCCAGTCGGCAAAGCGCGCGCCGCGATAGCCCGCCTCCCCGAGCGCGAGCGCCTGGATCATGGTGCCCATGGCGCCGTCGAGCACGAGGATGCGCTCGGCCGCGAGCTTTTTCAGCTCGGCCTCGATCGGGGAGATTGTGATCGCCGGCGACGCTACAGACATCGGGTTCAGCAACCTCGGCGCTTGTTCTCCCTCTCCCCGCAAGGGAGAGGGTCGGGGTGAGGGGGTTCGGACCTGGCGAGGAGGTTCAGAATCGATTCCAGAACTCCGTCGATGTTTTCGTGCACCTCGTTGTTCCAAAATCTCAGCACCAGATATCCCATTGCTTCCAAAACCTTCGTCTGGTTCGTTTCGTCAGCCGTGGCATGCTGCCCACCATCGACCTCGATCACCAGATGAGCATCGGCACAGAAAAAATCCACGACATATCGGTCGATCGGTACCTGTCTCCTGAACTTCAGCCCATTGAGCCTGCGATCCCGCAGTTTCAGCCATAGAATACGCTCGGCGTCCGTTTGATTGCGGCGCAATCGCCTCGCCGTTGAAGTCCTGCCGCTCACATTCATTCAAACGCATTGCGCTCCCTATTTCTTCCGATCCCCCTCACCCCACCCCTCTCCCCTCCGGGGAGAGGGAGTCGCATGCCGATTCGCTCTGCCCTATCTCTCCGCCTTACTTGCTGCAGGTCTCACGAATTTGTCACATCCCCTGACTTCGTCGCACACTGCCCGATCTCATCTACTGCAGGCATGCTCACGCCACGGCTTTCTTGGCTTCCGGTGCCGCATTGGGCCGCAGGCCGAGCAAATGGCAGATCGCGTAGACGAGATCGGCGCGGTTCATCGTGTAGAAATGAAACTCGCTCACGCCGCGATCGACGAGGTCGAGCACCTGCTCGGCCGCGACCGCGGCCGCGATCAGCTTGCGGGTCGCCGGATCGTCCTCGAGCCCGTCGAAGCGCTCGGCGAGCCAGCGCGGCATCGAGGCGCCGCAGCGCTCCGCGAACGCCTTCGCCTGCTTGAAGTTCTGCACCGGCAGGATTCCGGGCACGATCGGAATGTCGATGCGGCGGGCGCGGACGCGATCGAGATAGCGGAAATAATGCTCGTTATCGAAGAAGAACTGCGTCATCGCCCGATTGGCGCCGGCGTCGACCTTGGCCTGGAGCATGTCGAGGTCGGCTTCGACCGTCGGGCTGTCGGGATGCTTCTCCGGATAGGCGGCGACCGAAATCTCGACGTCGACGATCTTCCGGATGCCGGCGACGAGTGCGGCCGCATTGGCATAGCCGCCCGGATGCGGCGCATAGCGCTCGCCCACCCCGCCGGGCGGATCGCCGCGCAGCGCCACGATGTGCCGCACGCCGGCTTCGCAATAGGCGCGCACGACCGCGTCGATCTGCGGGCATGCCGCCGCGACGCAGGTCAGGTGCGCGGCGGGAACGAGCGCGGTCTCGGCCAGGATGCGCTTCACCGTCGCATGCGTGCGCTCGCGGGTCGAGCCGCCGGCGCCGTAGGTCACCGAAACGAAGCTCGGCGCGAGCGGCGCCAGGCGTTGGATCGATTCCCACAGCGTCTTCTCCATCTCCTCGGTCTTCGGCGGGAAGAACTCGAACGAGACATGAATCCGGCATTGGCCGGCGATGCCCGCGGAACGGCTCGCGTGGAATTGCTCTTGCGCAACCATCAGGCGACCTCGCGCGCCGAGCCCGCGAAGGCGATGCGAGGATCGCGCGCAAGCCACAGCGATACGGCAATCTTGCCCTCCGACCCCGCTTCCGGCGCCAGCGTCTCTTGCAGCACAATGTCGAGCCCGGCGGCGGTCATCCATTGCGCCACGGTCTCGACCGCAAACCCGAGCCGCAGGTGCGCATGCTCCTCGCGCAGGAACTCCAGATCGTGCGGGGCGAAATCGACGACCAGCATCGCGCCGCCGGGACGCAGCACGCGGGCGGCCTCGCGGATGGCTCTCGCGCCGTCGTCGAGATAGTGCAGCACCTGATGCACGAGCACGACGTCGAAGGAATCCCGCGCGAGCCGCAGATCGTAGATATCGCCCTGCCGCACGCTGCAATGCTTGAGCCCGGCGCGTTCGAGACGAGCGCGCGCGAGCCGGAGCATGTCGGGGGAGAGGTCGATGCCAAGTCCGCGGTCGATCTGCGGCCCGAACAGCTCGAGCATGCGCCCGGTTCCGGTGCCGAGATCCAGCAACGAGCGCAGCGGGCGTTCGGCGAGCGCGGCGCGGATGGCGGCTTCGACCGCCACGTCGGATACATGCAGCCGGCGGATGCGGTCCCACTCGGCGGCATGCGCGCGGAAATAGGCTTGCGCGGCCGCGGCGCGCGCGGCGCGCACTTCGGCCAGGCGCTCGCGGTCCCGGGTCACGACCGGGTCGGCCGGATCGAGCCGGCCGATGAGGACCCGGGCGACCTCGGCGCCGCCGCCGCGCTCGGCGAGACGAAAGAATGCCCAGGAACCCTCGCGATAGCGCTCGATGAGCCCGGCTTCGGAGAGGAGCCGCAGATGGCGCGAGATCCGCGGCTGCGACTGGCGCAGGATCTCGGTGAGGTCGGAGACGGTGAGCTCCGCCTCCGCGAGCAGCGCGAGCACCCGCAGCCGGGTCGCTTCTGCGGCCGCCCGCAACGCGGTATGAAGCTCGCCGAAGGGTAACTGGCCGGGGTTCGACATGGCTCTCACGCTGCCGCAAACAGACATAAAGATATCTTTATACCGTTAATCCGAATCTCGCAAGGGCGTTCCGGCGCGAAGGTGAAGGCCTTGAATACGGCCCGTTGGCGCGGCCGGGACGGCCCGGGAGAGCGAAGCATGAGTGCATCCGATATCCGGCCCGGAGAAGTCGCGGTGCCGCTGCCGGAGCATTTCGACGCGCAGCTCTATTTCATCGGCCGCATCCGCACGCCGTGGACGCGCCGGGAGGACTGCCCGAAGAACGCCCGCGAGTCCGATGCGATCTGCACCATCGAGGTCGACGAGCGCTGGGCGGACGCGCTGACCGACGTCGAGAGCTGCAGCCATCTGCTCGTGCTGTATTGGATGGACCGCGCCCGGCGCGACCTCGTCCTGCAGGTGCCCCGGCACTACGGCGAGCCGCGCGGCAGCTTTGCGCTGCGCTCGCCGGTGCGGCCCAATCCGATTGCGGCGAGCGTCGTTCGCCTGATCGAGCGCAACGGCCGCGTGCTCTCGGTCATGGGGCTCGACTGCCTCGACGGCACGCCGTTGCTCGACCTCAAACCCTATTTCGCCTCGACCGATGCGGTGCCGGACGCGGTGGTCGGTTGGCAAAGCCGGCGCTGAACCTCATCTGCGTTCTTTCGGCTTTATCTCGAAATCGTGAGATTTCCTACACGGAACTTTGAACCCTCTGTGTCGTTGTCGCGACGAATGGCCAGCCGACAGGGGGTTGCCATGCCAGCGTTGAAGTCCATGTCGAGCCGCCTTGCGGCGGCCGCGATCAGCATTGCCGCGTTGGGCGGCACGGTTTGTGCCGATCCGCTCGGGCTTGCCGAGCCGATGCGCAATCCGGGGATGATTTTCGACAATGTGGTCCGGGATCAGGGCTCCGATCTCGGCCTGCCGACGCAGCTGCGGCGCCAAGTGGTTGCATTCTCCGGCTCCGAAGCGCCCGGCACCGTCGTGATCGATAGCGCGAACACGTATCTTTACTATGTGCTCGGCGGCGGCCGGGCGATCCGCTACGGCATCGGGGTCGGCCGCGAGGGCTTCACCTGGTCGGGCATCGAGACGATCGCCCGCAAGGCCGAATGGCCGGATTGGATTCCGCCCGCCGAAATGGTGGCGCGCCAGCCCTATCTGCCGCGCTGGGTCGCGGGCGGCCCCGGCAATCCGCTCGGCGCCCGCGCGCTCTACCTCGGCAACACCGCCTATCGCATCCACGGCACCAACCAGCCCTCGACCATCGGCGGCCACGTTTCGAGCGGCTGCATCCGCATGCTCAATGAGGACGTGATGGACCTCTACGAGCGGGTCAACGTCGGCACGAAAGTCGTGGTGCTGCCGAACTCGCGCGGGCGCGACACGATCGCCCGCGCGCAATCGCCCGGCTATGCGGCCCAGACCCTGCCCGCCCGATACCCCACGCAAAACTCGGGCAATCTGCGTCCCTTCGGGCTGTATTGAGCCGGGCGGCGGGCGCTCGGTGCTTGCGGAGCGCCGCTCGCGTTGACACCTAAGGCGACAGGTCTAGACTGACCGCGTTCCGAGGGGAGCCCCAGTAAAGGGGCTGAGATACCGCATGCCGACGGCGATCAAGCCCAGGCGACGCGGTGACCCTTTGAACCTGATCCGGGTCACGCCGGCGAAGGGACGGGAACTGTTCCTGCCAAAGCCGCTCTTCAGCCCGGATCTCCCGACGAAGCGAATGGAGGAGATCCGATGAACAAGCACGTCGTGGACCTCGCCGCCCCCAAGGTGACGACGGGTCCGCTCCCGGCCTCGCGGAAAATCTATGCGACGCCCGAGAGCGCGCCGGACCTGCGGGTGCCGCTGCGCGAGGTCGCGCTCGCCGAGGGTGCGGGCGAAGCGCCGCTCCCGGTCTACGACACCTCCGGGCCCTATACCGATCCGGCGGTCCGCATCGAGGTGACGCAAGGTCTCGCGCGCACGCGCGAAGCCTGGGTGCGCGAGCGCGGCGGCGTCGAGGCCTACCAAGCGCGCGCGGTGAAACCCGAGGACGACGGCAACGCCGGCACGCGGCTGGCACGCGCGTTCGAGCGCCGGCATGCGCCGCTGCGCGGCACCGGAGAGAAGTCGCTCACCCAACTCGAATGGGCACGCGCCGGCGTCGTCACCAAGGAGATGATCTACATCGCCGAGCGCGAAAACCTCGGGCGCAAGCAGACGCTCGAGCGTGCGCAAAACGCGCTCGCCGACGGCGAGAGTTTCGGCGCTTCTGTCCCGCCCTTCGTCACGCCGGAGTTCGTGCGCGAGGAAGTCGCGCGCGGACGCGCCATCATTCCCTCGAACATCAACCATTCCGAGCTCGAGCCGATGATCATCGGCCGCAATTTCCTCACCAAGATCAACGCCAACATCGGCAATTCGGCGGTAACCTCCTCGGTCGAGGAGGAGGTGGAAAAGATGGTGTGGGCGATCCGCTGGGGCGCCGACACTGTGATGGATCTCTCCACCGGCCGCAACATCCACACCACGCGCGAATGGATCCTGCGCAATTCGCCGGTTCCGATCGGCACCGTGCCGATCTATCAGGCGCTCGAAAAGGTCGCCGGCGATCCGGTCAAGCTCGACTGGGAGGTCTACAAGGACACATTGGTCGAGCAATGCGAGCAGGGGGTGGATTATTTCACCATCCACGCCGGCGTGCGGCTCGCCTATGTGCCGCTCACCGCACGGCGCGTCACCGGCATCGTGTCGCGCGGCGGCTCGATCATGGCCAAATGGTGCCTCGCGCATCACCGCGAGAGCTTTTTGTACGAGCGCTTCGAGGAGATCTGCGACCTGATGCGCAAGTACGACGTGTCGTTCTCGCTCGGCGACGGCTTGCGCCCCGGCTCGATCGCGGACGCCAACGACGCCGCGCAATTCGCCGAGCTCGAGACCTTGGGCGAGCTCACGAAAATCGCCTGGGCCAAGGGCTGCCAGGTGATGATCGAGGGCCCCGGCCACGTGCCGATGCACAAGATCAAGATCAACGTCGAGAAGCAGCTCAAGGAGTGCGGCGAGGCGCCGTTCTATACGCTGGGGCCGCTCACGACCGACATCGCGCCCGGCTACGACCACATCACCTCGGCGATCGGCGCGGCGATGATCGGCTGGTTCGGCACCGCGATGCTCTGCTACGTCACCCCGAAGGAGCATCTCGGCCTGCCCGACCGCGAGGACGTCAAGGAGGGCGTGATCGCCTACAAGATCGCGGCGCACGCCGCCGATCTCGCCAAGGGCCACCCGGCCGCGCAGCTGCGCGACGACGCGCTCTCCCGCGCCCGGTTCGATTTCCGCTGGGAGGACCAGTTCAACCTCTCGCTCGACCCGGAGACGGCGCGCGCCTTCCACGACGAAACGCTGCCGAAGGAGGCGCACAAGGTCGCGCATTTCTGCTCGATGTGCGGCCCGAAATTCTGCTCGATGAAAATCACCCAGGACGTGCGCGACTATGCGGCGACGCTCAACGACAAGGAAGTCGGCATGGCGCAGATGTCGAAGAAATTCCTGGACATGGGCAGCGAGGTCTACGTCGACGCCGAGGCCGTGAAGGCCAGCAACAAGGCGCTGTGATGTTTGTGAGGCAGGCAACGGCGCTCGCCGTTGCCTGCCGGATCATCGGCCGGCGCTCATCCGCGCGATCAGGTCGAGATCATCCCCCTCCTGGAGCGCGGCCGAATCGTTGAGGTCGGTTCCCGGCATCACGCCGCCGCCAGCAGTGCTGATCCGGGGCATGATGCGTTCCCCCTTCGCGGCCCTCTTGTTCCCGCCCCCGACCAGCCGCAGCCCATCCTCGATCAGTGAGGTCAGGGTGCGCCGTTCCGCGGCGGCCTTGCGCCTCGCGCGATGGAGGAGGTCTGCAGGGAGACGGACGGTGATTCGCTTGGCCATAGTCGAGAAATATCGCCACCGAGACGGCGTGTGAAGCTGCAGCGCTGGCAGCCAGGATAGAGCGATCGCGAAATCCGGGTGGATCTTCCCGGATTGCGCGGGGCTTCGCGCCGCTCCATCCGGGCTAGGGCGTTACGGAGCTACGAGCCCCCCGCTCCGTTCATCGTTTGCCCGCGTCGCGTTCACATTTCAGTCAAAATGGCTGTGCTTAGTTCGGGGCACTGGCGTGCAACCTTTGCACAACCTTTCCATGGGATTCTTGCCGCGATCGGGCTTTCCCGACCGCCCCTCCAGGAGACCTGCCATGAAGAAGACCCTTCTCGCCCTCGCCGCGGCCGCCTCGATCGGCGCCGCAGCACTCGCCGCGCCAAGCCCGGCTCAGGCCGGCGGCTGCGTCGGCTGCGCCATCGGCGCCGGCCTTGCCGGCGGCTTCATCGCCGGCGCGATCATCGGCTCGGCTGCGGCCGCGCCCCCGCCCTATTACGGCCCCGCTCCGGCGTACTACGGCCCGGGACCCGGCTGCTATTACGCCCGCCAGCCGGTTTGGGACCCCTATTGGGGCGGCTATCGACCCGGCCCCCGCGTGCTGGTCTGTCCGTAACGGCCCAGGCTCGCCGGCTTCACGCCGGTCAGTGTCAAAAGAAACCCGGCGAGCGCTCCGCGCCGCCGGGTTTTCGTTTGCCTTGGGCCTCTGGGTTGACACGGCGGTGTGTATAAATACATCATGAACCGCCGCGAAATCATCGCGATGCTATTGGCGGATGGCTGGCGCCGGGTCGGGCAGAAGGGCAGTCACGTCCAGTTCAGGCATCCGACGAAACCGGGCCGAGTGACGGTCCCGCATCCGGAAAAGGACATCCCTGTCGGCACGCTTCGCAGCATCGAAAAGCAGGCCAGCATCAAGCTGAGATGAAGATGCGCACCTACATCGCCCTCATTCATAAGGATCCGCACAGCGAGTTCGGCGTCTCGTTTCCGGATTTCCCCGGCTGCATTTCCGCGGGGGCATCGCTGGATCAAGCGCGCGCCAACGCCGAAGAGGCTCTCGCCTTCCACGTCGAAGGCATGGCGGAAGACGGCGAAGCCATCCCGGAACCCTCCTCACTCGAGGATATCATGGCGGAGCCGGACAATCGCGACGGCGTCGCCGTCCTGATCCCGCTACGCGAGCAAGCCGCCCGTACGGTGCGGGTCAACATCACGCTCCCGGAAGCAACGCTTGCCGAGATCGATCGCTACGCCGAGGCGCACGGATTCACACGATCCGGATTTTTGGCGCAAGCCGCCAAGCGCGCGATGGAACGAGCCTGAAGGAGCGCAACGCAACCTGCGCTACGTTCAATTCCTGCCCATGCGACCGCGCATGTGCTCGAGCACGGCGGCGGCCGGCCAGCAGTCGAGCTTGAGCCCGTTCGCCTTCTGATACGCCCCGAGCGCGAGGCGGGTCTTCATGCCGGCCTTGCCGTCGATTTTCTCGGCGTAATAACCGAGCTCGGTGAGCCGGCGCTGCATCTCCTCGAGCTGCGCGGTCTTGAGCTGCACCACGTCGGCCCAGGGCGTCTCGAAGGCGCGACCGTCGCGGATGCGATCGCTCAATTGCCCGACGAACAGCACGTAGAGATCGGAAAAATTGTAGTCCTTGAGCACGAAATAGTTCGAGAGAATCAGAAAGCCCGGGCCATAGGTGCCGGCCGGCAGCAGCAGCGAGGCCGGTTGCGAAAGCTCCTCGGCCGAGAGCTTGCGGTCGAACGCGGGCGCAAAGCCGCGGCGCACCCACTCGGCGATCGGCAATTTTTGGTCGGGATTGGCGAGCGTGCAGTCCAAGACTTTCGGCACGCGGACCTCGTAGGCCCAGCGCTTTCCGGTCTGCCAGCCCTTGTCGGCGAGCTGCTTCGCCGCGGACGCGAGCGCGTCGGGCACCGAGTTCCAGATGTCGCGGCGGCCGTCGCCGTCGAAATCGACGGCGTGCTTGTAGAATTCCGACGGCAGGAACTGGGTGAGCCCCATGGCGCCCGCCCAGGAGCTGCGCAACTCGTCGGGCTTGACCTCGCCGTCCTCGATCATCTTCAGGGCGAACAACAGCTCCTGCCGGAACACGTCCTTGCGGCGGCCGAGATAGGCTTGCGTCGCCAGCACCCGGATCGCGTTGTTGCCAGGCTTATAGCCGCGGCTATAGCCGGACTCGCGCCCCCAGATGGCGAGCACCACGGTCGGCGGCACGCCGAACCGCCGCTCGATCGCGGCGAGCGTCGCGGCGTATTCGGCGAGCAGCTTGCGGCCTTCGGCGGCGAGGTGCGCGAGCGTCGGCTCTCTCAGATAATCGACAGGCCGCAGCACGAACTCCGGCTGCTCGCGCTGCGGCGCGGGCCTCCCCGGAATGTCGAGATCGGGCAGCGAGAGATCGGGCTCGACGCCCCGCGTCGCGGCCTCGAAGGTCTTTCGCGTAATGCCGAACGCCTGCGCGTCCGGCCACAGCGCCTCGAGCCATTGGCGGAACGCCGTATCGGCCGCGGCAGCGGGCGTGCTCATGGCCGACAGCACGAGCCAAAGCAGGAGCGAAGCGGCGAAAAGTCGCAGGGTGGACACAGGCGCATCGGCAGGCTCCCCCCTCTCCCCGTTGGGGAGAGGGATGGGTCGAGGGGAACAGGGCCTTTGTTCAATGTTAGGAATCGTAACCCCCTCACCCGCCGCGCTTCGCGCGGCGACCTCTGCCCGACGGGGAGAGGTGAAGATCGGCCCGGCCCTCATTTGGATCTCACCGGCCAAATTTCTTGTACCTGATCCGGTGCGGGATGGTGGAATCGATGCCAAGCCGCCGCTTCTTGTCCTCCTCGTAATCCTGGAAATTGCCCTCGAACCATTCGACGTGGCTCTCGCCCTCGAACGCCAGCATGTGGGTGGCGATGCGGTCGAGGAACCAGCGGTCGTGGCTGATGATGACCGCGCAGCCGGCGAAATCCTCGAGCGCCTCCTCGAGCGCGCGCAAGGTGTCGACATCGAGGTCGTTGGTCGGCTCGTCGAGGAGGAGCACATTGGCGCCGGATTTGAGCATCTTGGCGAGATGCACCCGGTTGCGCTCGCCGCCGGAGAGCTGGCCGACCTTCTTCTGCTGGTCCGCGCCGCGGAAATTGAACGCCGAACAATAGGCGCGCGAATTGACCTCGCGCTTGCCGAGCGCGAGCAAATCCTTGCCGCCGGAGATCTCCTCCCACACGCTGTTCTTGGCTTCGAGCGTGTCGCGCGACTGGTCGACGTAGCCGAGCTTGACCGTCTCGCCGACGCGGATTGCTCCGGCGTCGGGCTGCTCCTGGCCGGTGATCATGCGGAACAACGTGGTCTTTCCGGCGCCGTTGGGGCCGATCACCCCGACGATGCCGCCCGGCGGCAATTTGAAGCTCAGATTCTCGATCAACAGATTGTCGCCATAGCCCTTGGCGAGCCCGTCGGCGTCGATGACGTTGGCGCCGAGCCGCTCCGCGATCGGAACGACGATCTGGGCGGTCTGCGGGCCCTTGTCGGCGCTCTTGGCGACGAGCTCCTCGTAGGCGCGATAGCGCGCCTTGGATTTCGCCTGCCGCGCGCGCGGCGAGGCCGAGATCCACTCGCGCTCCCGCGCCATGGTGCGCTGGCGCGCTTCCTCCTCGCGGCCCTCCTGCACGAGCCGCTTCTCCTTCTGCTCGAGCCAGGCCGAATAATTGCCCTGGTAGGGAATGCCGCGGCCGCGATCGAGCTCGAGGATCCAGCCGGTGACGTTGTCGAGGAAATAGCGGTCGTGGGTGACGATCAGGATCGCGCCCGGATAGCCCTCGAGATGGCTCTCGAGCCAGGCGACCGTCTCGGCGTCGAGGTGGTTGGTGGGCTCGTCGAGCAGCAGCAGGTCGGGCGCTTCGAGCAGGAGCCGGCACAGCGCGACGCGGCGCTTCTCGCCGCCCGAGAGCTTGTCGATCTCGGCGTCGTCGGGCGGGCAGCGCAGCGCGTCCATCGCCTGGTCGATCTTGGAATCGAGGTCCCACAGGCCCTTCGCCTCGATCTCGTCCTGGAGCCGCGTCATCTCGTCCGCGGTCTCGTCCGAATAATTCATGGCGAGCTCGTTGTAGCGCGCGAGCACGGCGCGCTGCGGCGCGACCCCCTCCATCACGTTCTCGCGCACGCTTTTCGCCGCGTCGAGCTGCGGCTCTTGCGGCAGGAACCCGACCCGCGCGCGCTCGGCCGCCCACGCCTCGCCGGAGAACTCCGTGTCGAGCCCCGCCATGATCCGCAGCAGCGTCGATTTCCCCGAGCCGTTGGGCCCCAGCACGCCGATCTTGGCATCCGGATAGAACGACAGATTGATGTTCTCGAGCACCTTGCGGTTGCCCGGATAGGTCTTGGTGAGACCCTGCATGTGATAGACGAATTGACGGGCCATCGGCCTCTTTCTTGCACCGAGCGCTGGATGAGAGGGGGAAGCGCTGATGTAGCGGTCCGCGTCGCCGAGGGCAAGCCGACAAGCCCGCGCCGGCAACCTCGCTCGCCGCACGCGAGCGGCGCTCGAGCCCCCCGAAAGCCCGCTGCCGTAACCTTACGGAAAGCTTGAATCCGGATCGGGATTTGCCGGCGATTTTTCGCGCACTTCTCGTTAACTCCTGCCGCTTAGCCTGAGCATGAACGCCACCGCAAGGGAATCAAAAATCCCGGCGTGGCAAGATCAGGGACTGGGCAGGGGAATGAGCGAGTTCGCGCTCTCCAGCGGTCATGCAGGTCGCGGCATCCGCCTGCTGCGGATCGCGGAGCCGCTGCGCCGGCTCATCCGAGACTTGTCCGACCATTACCGGCCCGAGCTCTACTACATGCGCGGCCCCGGCCCGAAATGGCGCGAGAAGCACGCCACGCCGAGCTCCGCCTCGATCGATTTCGCAGACCTGTACGAGCCGCGCTGAGCGCCTACCCGTTGCGCCCGTCATCCCGGGGCCCGAACAAGACGAGGGAACCCATGGCCGCCACGGTTGCCGCTTCCGCCGTGTTCATAGGTTCCGGGTTCGCCGCTGGTGCGGCGCCCCGGAACGACGGAACCGGCCGTTGCGGGAAGCCCTTGTCGCGCCGGCATAAATCGCCGACATAGAGGGTGCGGCGAGCGTTGCCGCAGCACGCGCAGGTCCCGAGCCAGATCCATGTCGCCGGTCATCGATAAAGCGCAGAGCGAGTACCTCCTGCGTCCCGACCCCGCCGATCCGCGGCTGACCGAGCGGGTGCGCGGCATCGATCACTCCGGGGCGCCGATCGAGACCGCGGTCACGGTCGAGCGCGCGCTCACGATTTTCCTCAACGCCCAGGAGATCGTCACCGCGATGACGATCGGCGATTACCCCGAATATCTCGCGCTCGGCTATTTGCTCAACCAGAACATGCTGCGCGCCGACGACGTCGTGACCGGCGTCGATTACGACGAGGATCTCGCCGTGGTGGTGGTGCGCACCGAGCGCAGCACCGATTACGAGCAGAAGCTCAAGAAGAAGGTGCAGACCTCGGGCTGCGCCCAGGGCACCGTGTTCGGCGATCTGATGGAGGTCATCGAGAACGCCGCGCTGCCCAAGGCCGAGCTGCGCACGTCCTGGCTCTATGCGCTCACCCACAAGATCAACACCACGCCCTCGCTCTATCTCGAGGCCGGCGCCATCCACGGCTGCGTGCTGTGCGAGCGCGATCGTCCCTTGGTCTATATGGAGGACGTCGGCCGCCACAACGCGGTCGACAAGATCGCCGGCTGGATGTTCCGCAACAAGGTGCGGGCCGACGACAAGATCTTCTACACCACCGGCCGGCTCACTTCCGAGATGGTGATCAAGTCGGTCCGCATGGGCATTCCGATCGTGGTGTCGCGCTCGGGCTTCACCGCCTGGGGCGTCGATCTCGCCCGCCGGGCGGGACTCACGCTGATCGGCCGCGCCCGCGGGAAACGCTTCATCGCGCTCTCCGGGGAGGATCGCATCGTATTCGACCAGGATCCGC
>WNGE01011300.1_pt1 | contig 20263 bp, 19 predicted proteins | sample 5400651 | NCBI WGS metagenome assembly WNGE01 (sample SAMN13153370, study PRJNA577476) | soil metagenome | isolation source: 60 cm soil or saprolite under grassland replicate 2 | place: USA:California | collected 2016-06-15 | reverse complement strand
CCCGATGAACTGCGACAGGTAAAGTATAACACCCCTTTTGTCATGGACATCCTGGTACAAGACGTTTATCTTAGGCGATGCTTCTCAAGGATCTCCGCTTGTCATTCCCGACGAGTCTTGCCTGATGGAATCCTCCGGCGCTGCGCTTAACATCAGCGCGGTCGAGCGCGAAACCGGGTTGTCCAAGGACGTCCTGCGCATCTGGGAGCGTCGCTACGGTTTTCCCCACCCGGATCGCGACGATAACGCCGAGCGCCAATATGCCGCGGACGAGGTCGCGAAGCTGCGCGCGATCAAGCGCTTGATGGATACCGGGCTGCGGCCGGGAAAACTCATCCGGCAATCGCTCGACGAGCTCAATGCGCTGGCCGAGCAACGCGTTCATCCGCGGCGTGACGCGATCGCGCCCGCCATCGAGCGCGACGTGTTGACACTCCTCAAGGCGCACGATGTCGCCGGGCTGCACGGTACGCTGACAAACCTGTTGCTCCGGCACGGCGTGCAGCGCTTTGTCGTCGAGACGGTCGCGCCGCTCAATCGCGCGGTCGGCGAAGCCTGGATGCGCGGAGAGCTCCAGGTCTTCGAAGAACATTTGTATACCGAGCAGTTGCAGGCAGCGCTGCGCAGCGCGATCAGCGCTTTTCCTCGCCAGCCAGGGCCACCTCGGATTCTGCTTACGACGATTCCGGGCGAGCAGCACGGCATCGGATTATTGATGGTCGACGCGCTCATCTCGCCCGAAGGCGTGCAATGCATCTCGCTCGGGACACAGACGCCCTTCGAGGACATCCGTCGCGCGGCGCTCGCGCACAAGGCGCACGTTGTCGCGCTGTCGTTTTCAATGGCTTTTCCGCTGCGGCAGATCGGCGAGGCCCTGGCGTCGCTGCGGCGAGCGCTGCCTCCCGCCGTTGCGCTCTGGGCGGGTGGAGAGGTCACGCGGCGGCTGCGCAAGAGCCTGCCGGGTGTGCAGCTCATCCCCGAAATCGCCGATGCGCTGGCTGCGCTCAAGAGCTGGCGCGCCGAGTCGCGATGACTTCATTCCTGCTTTTCATCGCACTGGTCGCCGGCGTCGCCGCGTACGTCGCTTGGGCATTGCACTGGATCTCTCACGGCGCGGCCGCGTGGTGGTTCGTCGTCGGCGCCCCGATTGCGTATTTTGCGCCGGCGTTCGTTCTTGTCACGCTCTGGTTCGCGCTCACATGGATCTGGCGCACGCCGCGGCCGCCGGAGACGCGACTGGGCTTCGCTTCGACGCTGCGTCTCTATGTGACAGAAATATGGACCGTCGCGGCGTCGTGGCTGCTGATGGTGCTGCACCGGTTCCTGATCCGCGATCCGGTACCTGCTCCGGCGCAGCATCCGGTCTTACTCGTTCACGGCGTACTGGTGAACGACGGTGTATGGCTGTCGCTACGGCGCTTCCTGGCGAGCAATGGCGGCACAGCGATCTATACGATCAACTACGGGCCGCCGCTCGCCGATATCGAGTGGTTCGCCGAGCAGCTCCACACCCGGATCGACGAGATCCGGGCCGCGACCGGCGCCGAGCGCGTCGTACTCGTTGCGCATAGCATGGGCGGTCTGGTCGCGCGTGCCTATCTGCGCCGTTTCGGCGCCGGGCGCGTGGCCAAGCTCATTACCATCGGGGCGCCGCATCACGGGAGCATGCTGGCGTGGACCTTCCCGGGCACATGCCTTGCGCAGATGCGCCCCGGCAATGCCTGGCTGAGGGATCTCAATCGTGACGAGAATAGCGCCGCGCCGGTGCCGATCACCTCGATCTGGTCGCGGCACGACAGTATGGTCGCGCCGCAGGCCAGCTCGGTGCTCGGCAACGCTGAGAACATCGCGCTCGTCGGGATCGCGCACAATGCATTGCTGGGCAATCGGCAGGTGATGGAGATCGTCGCGAGCGAGGTCGCTAAGGCTCGCGCAACGTAGCCAGGCAGCGCGACCTTCGCCTGCGAGCCGACGCCCGCTAGTGGACTCCGTTCCAGGACGGTAGACTTGGATTTCCGCAGCCGACATCGAGAGGCGCACGGCGTGCAAGTCGCACCTGCCGTAACCACCTTTCTCTTCACCGACATCGAGGGCAGCAGCCGGCTGTGGGAGCAAGATCCCGAGCGGATGCGGCCGGCCCTGGCGCGTCACGACGCGCTCGTCCGCACCGCCGTGGAACATAATCGCGGCACCGTCGTGAAGATGAGCGGCGATGGCGTGCATGCCGCCTTCTCGGACCCGCTCGATGCGGTTTGTGCATCGCTGGAGCTGCAGCGGGCGCTCGCGGATTCCGAGTCGACCAACCGCATTGCGATTCACGTCCGCTGCGGGCTGCACGCGGGCGTCACCGAGCGCCGCGACAACGATTTCTTCGGCACTGCGGTCAACCGCGCAGCGCGCATCATGAGCACAGCACACGGCGGTCAAGTGCTGCTTTCACAAGCCGTCGCGGTTCTGGTTGACGAGCGTTTGCCCCCTGGCGTCACGCTGCGCGATCTGGGCTCTCTGCGTCTGCGCGACCTGGCGAGCCCCGAGCACGTCTTCCAGCTCGTGCACCCGCAGCTTCGCCAGGATTTCCCGGCGCTGCGCTCGCTGGAAGCAACGCCGAACAACCTGCCACTCCAGGTGACGTCCTTTGTCGGCCGCGAACGTGAACTGGCCGAAGTGAAGAAACTTCTCGCAAATTCGCGACTGCTGACACTGCTCGGCGTAGGCGGAATCGGCAAGACTCGCCTGTCGCTGCAAGTCGCAGCCGATTTGATGGACGACTATCCCGATGGCGTCTGGTTCGTGGAGCTGGCGCCACTGACGGATGCGCTGCTGGTGCCGCAGGCCGTTGCATCCGTGCTCGGCGTCAAGGAGGAAGCGGGTCGTCCAGTGGTCGAAGCGCTTATCAAGTATGTCAAGAGCCGACGGCAGCTTCTGATCCTCGACAATTGCGAACACCTGCTCGACGCGTGCGCTGAACTCGTCAAGCAATTGCTGCAAGCAGGACCGAGCTTGAGAATCCTGGCATCCAGCCGGGAACACCTGCGCGTAGCGGGCGAAAGCACATATCCCGTGCCAGCGCTGGCGGCGCCCGACCCCTATGAGAAATTCATCCATACCACATTGACGCAGTATGAAGCAGCACGTCTTTTCATCGACCGCGCCCTTGCCGCCCAGCCTGCCTTTGAGATATCCCAGCAGAACGCAATCGCGGTAGCCGAAGTCTGTCACCGACTCGACGGTATTCCGCTCGCAATCGAGCTCGCGGCGGCGCGCGTGCGCGCCCTGCCGGTGGGGACGATCGCTTCGCGCCTCAGCGACCGACTGCGCCTATTGGCCGGCGGCGACCGCACGGCTCTTCCGCGTCAGCAAACCCTGCGCGCCCTAATCGACTGGAGCTTTGACCTGCTCGGGGAACAGGAGCGCACTTTATTCCGCCGGCTCGCAGTCTTTGCCGGCGGCTTCACGCTCGAAGCCGCGGAAGCAGTGAGCGCGGTCGGCGATTTGGCTAACACCGATGTGCTCGACGTCTTGACCCACCTGGTGGAGAAATCGCTGGTCGTAATGGAAGGGGAAAGCGGCCGCTATCGCTTGCTGGAAACGGTGCGACAGTACGCACAAGAGAAGTTAAGTGAATCGGGCGAGGAAGATGAGGTGCGAACGCAACATCTCCAGTTTCACGTCACGCTAGTAGAAAGTGCAATGCCGGAACTTGTCGGCCCTGAGCAAGGAGCGTGGCTCTCCCGTCTGGATCTCGAGCGGGAAAACATACTTTCAGCGCACGCGTGGTGTGACCGCACGCATGGAGGAGCCGAGACAGGATTGCGCCTAGTTTACGCGGTAAAACTCTACTGGATCAGTCGTGGCCTCTTGGGGTTAGGGTACCGCGTCACTGTCGAAGCGCTTGCCCGCGCGACGCACGAGCCGAGCGGTGCGCGTTGCCGGGCGCTCTTTGACGCCGGCCAGCTTGCCTGCTTCATGGGTCGCTACGCGGAAGCGCGCCGATATCTGGAGGAGAGCTTGACGATCGCGCGGGACATTGGTGACAGGCGGAGGATCGCTGCAGTGCTTCAGCCGCTCGGAGTGGCATCTCTCGCGCAAGGGGACCCGGCCACGGCACGCGGATATGCCGCGGAGGCGCTCGAGATGGCACGCGAACTGGGGAACAAGCGGGAACTGGCCACCGCGCTCAACGTACTCGCAGCGATTCATCGCGTGGAAGGCCGGCTGGACGTCGCAGAGCCGCTCTACGAGAACGTGGTCGCGCTTGCTCGAGAGTTGGGTGATCGCGAGAGCATCGCCATCGGTCTTCTTAATCTGGCAATGGCATCGATCGGCCGCGGCTCGACTGATCGCGCCCGCGAGTTGCTCCTCGAGGCGCTCGCTATCGCAGAAGAGATCGGCTCGAAGCAGACGGGTCAGAGCGTGCTCGAGGTATCCGCCGGCCTTGCCGCATTACGCAAGGAATGGAGACATGCGGCACGATTCTATGGGGCGGCAGAGGCGCAGGCGGAGCAGACGGGTCTCCGGCGCGATCCCGCAGATGAGGCATTTCTGCTGCCGCTGGTGGCCAATGCGCGCGCTGCGTTGAACGAGGTCGATTTCGCCGAAGCTGATGCGGCAGGTCGCGCGCTTCCGTATGGAGGCGCACTGGTTGAAGCGCGCGCTTGGCTCGCGCGCGGACATTAACCGCCGTCGTCGGGGTGATCTACCCGGGGCGACAGTTCATCGAGATCGCCCGAGTCCGGCTTATCTCCAGTCGCTCCAAGAGATAACAGGAACATCGGGTCGCCACTTGCTTGCGCCCGAGAAACGTAAGCTTGAACGGCGTTGCGCTATCCCTGATTGGCGATAATAGGATCAAGCGGACTGCACGTCCTCCCCGTCCAACCTTGCACCACGTTGATCGTGTATTTGTATTCCTTGGCCAGTGTATTGTTGTCGATTATCGTAAACGTCTTGCCGCCAAAAGGACGATTAGGGTCATGAAACTCCCTGTTCGGATCTGCGGTGTTGATCACGATGCCCTGATCGGCGAACTTGTATCCCGCAAGCCAGGAGCCAAAATCTATTTGCCATTGGATCACCGGCCCGCGATTGCCCTTGGTCACGTCTAATTTGCCTGGATCAGCAATTTTGCAGTCAGAAATCGAGAGGTCGACGGGGCATTGCGATCCACCACACGGTCCCGCGATAGTTGGCGGTTTGGTTGACATGGGCGCACATCCAAGCGTAGCGCAGACTGCAGCGGCCAAAAAAAAGGATCTCGTTTGCATTTGATTTCTCCTTTACGTTGGACTGGACTAGCCCGGCATCACGAGGCGTTCGAAAAATCCGCAATCAATCGACTCATCAGGAATGGCCATCAATGGAAAGATTGTGATTTTGAAGGATGATACTCCCGTCGCGAAGACTGTCACATACAATTTGTTTCAGTACGTTCGCCCTTGCGAGCCGGTCGCGCCGCCTTGCGTTTTTGATCCCCTCGAGACGCTTGGGGGCGGGTCTGCCTGCGAAGTTTTAGCGACTACCAGTGTATCCCCTGCGTGAGCTGCGCAAACGCCATCTGTTCGGCGCTGAGTTTGATCTCGCCTTCCTTCTTGCCTGCCGCGGCGGGGGAATCGGGGAACATGTTGAACGCGGTGTTGAGCAGAATCTGCGTGAGCTTGGGCGCAATCGCGTGGGATACCGCGCCAAAGACGCCGAGCCGCGTCGCGATGCGGACGGGCTTGTACACGATCGCCTCGACGATGAGATCCGCGGCCTCTTCGGGTGAGAGCGTGGGCACGTTCTCGTACATCTTGGTCGGCGCGATCATCGGCGTGCGCACGAGCGGCATGTTGATCGTCGTGAAGTCGATTCCCTTGTCGATGAACTCCGATGCGGCGCACGCGGCAAACGAATCGAGCGCGGACTTCGATGCGACGTACGCGGAGAACCGCGGAGCGTTGGACAGCACACCGATCGACGAGATGTTGATGATGTGGCCGTGTTTGTTCGCCACCATGTGGGGAAGGAAACCCATGATGAGCCGTAACGCTCCGAAATAATTGAGCTGCATCGTCCGCTCGAAGTCGTGGAAGCGGTCGAGTGAATTGAGCACGCCGCGGCGGATCGATCGGCCCGCGTTATTGACCAGATAGTCGCAGCCGCCATGGTCCTTGAGCACTTTCGCGACCAGTGCATCGCAGGACGCCATATCGGAGACATCGCAGGTGTAGATCCATGCCTTGCCCTCCGCGGCCTCGATCTCCTTCTGGGTATCGACGAGCTTCTCCGCGCCGCGGGCGACGAGCATGACCTTAGCGCCCGCTCCGGCGAGCTTGATCGCAGCCGCCTTGCCGATCCCGGAGGATGCGCCGGTGACGACGACCACCTTTTCCCTGACGCGGCCCGAGAGGCTGCGGTCGATGAACAGGTCGGGGTCGAGATGACGCTCCCAGTAGTCCCATAGATTCGCCGCGTAAGTGTCGAGTTGCGGCACCGCGACGCCTGAGCCCTTGAGGGCCTTGGTCGCCTCACGGCTGTCGTATCGCGTCGGCCAGTTGACGAACTGGAATACGTCCTTCGGAATGCCCAGGTCCTTGAGCACCGCGCGAATCATGCGCTTGATAGGCGCGAGCGAACCGATTCCGTACAGGATCGGTGCGGGAATGAAGCCGAACATGCGCGCGTTGACGCGCATCGTCATCTGCGGCGCGTGTGCGGCTCTCGCAAAGATGTTGAGCACCTCGCCGATGCGGTGCGGATCGGGATCGGTGAGATGGAAGCACTTGCCATCGAGGCCCTTCTTGTGCGCGAGGAAATCCAGCGCGTCGGCGACGAAGTCGACCGGTACGATATTGATGCGCCCGCCCTCGATGCCGATCGTCGGCACCCAGGCCGGCAGCATCTCGCGCATCCTCTGAATCAGCTTGAAGAAGTAGTACGGTCCATCGATCTTGTCGATGTAGCCGGTGCGCGAATGCCCGACGACGAAGCCGGGCCGGTAGATCCGCCACGGCCGCTTGCATTCCTTGCGTACGATGCCTTCGGAATCGTGCTTGGTCCTGAAGTACGGATGGTCGAGCTCCTCGGCTTCCTCGAACATGTCCTCGCGAAACGTGCCTTCGTAGAGTCCTGCGGCGGCGATCGAGCTCACATGGTGAAAGCAGCCTGCCTGCACGGCTTGCGCGAACTCGACCACGTGCCGCGTGCCTTCGACGTTGGCCCGCTCCTGCTCTTCGGCGCTCGCCGTGAGATCGTAGATCGCGGCGAGGTGAAAGACGTGCTTGACCTTTCCGCCGAGCTTTTTCAGATCGCCTTCGGCGACGCCGAGCAGCGGCTTGGCGAGGTCGCCGATGATCGCGACCACTTGTTTCTCGCTCGCACCCCACTCCTCGCGCAGAGCGGCGAGCTTCTTCTGCGAACCTTTGCGGACGAGGATGTAGACGGGGTCGCCGCGTTTCAACAGGTTGGCGACCAGGAACCGGCCGATGAAACCGGTGCCGCCGGTGACGAAGTAAGCCATCGCGATTCCTCCTTGGTACTCCCGCGGCAGCCGCCGGCGGGTTTCTCGGTCGCGGCCGGCCGCGTGAGAGGTCAGGCGCAAAGCGGGCGTCCATTATACGGCGCCGGGCAGGCGTCTCGAGCGGACGGCGGGGAGTTGCGTGTTTAGTATGATTGCTCTAGTGCTCGCGCTTACAATCCTTGTCTGATACGTAACGCCAAGCGCGGAGGAGAACGACAATGCTCAAGAAAGCGAAGGCCGAGCTCGGTTCGCAGCATACCGAGAAGGCGAAGGGATTGGCGCAGGCGGTGCTCGACTCATCGCGTCAGATCTGGCTCGCGGGCTTGGGTGCGTTTGCCAAGGCGCAGCAGGGGGGCACGAAGGTATTCGAGGGTCTGGTGAAACAGGGCGAGAGCGTCGAAGCAAAAACACGCAACGTTGCTGCGCAAACAGCCAAAGCCGCGCGCGACGCGGCGGAAGCCAAGGCGAAAGAAGTGCAGGCAATGGCCGGCGGTACCTGGGACAAGCTCGAGCAGGTCTTCGAGAACCGCGTCGCCCGTGCTCTGGAACGCCTCGGTGTCTACTCGGCGTCAGACGTGAGGCAGCTGACGAAGCGGGTGGACGAGTTGTCCGAGGCAGTCAACGCGCTGCTCAAGGCACAGGGCATCAGGCGCAGGCCACGCGCCTCGCCGGTCAAAAAGCTGGTCAAAGGGGCGGTGAGGGGTGCGACGCGCACCGCGGCGCGAACGATGTCGACCGCGACGAATACCGCGGCGAAGGGCGTATCGTCCGCGACGAAGACGGCTCGGAAGACACCGCGGACCGCGAGCAAGGCGGCAAAGGCCGCACTCAAGTGACGCAGTTGTCCAGGAGCGGAGCGCAAAGCGCGAACGCGATTGGATACAACTAGGTCATCCCCGCGAAAGCGGGGATCCAGAATCTTACCAACGACACTGGATTCCCGCGTACGCGGGAATGACGCAAGCCGTTCGTGGAGCCGAATTCATTCGGCCCGTGGCCTCACAAAGGCCGGCGCGTGCGGATTAGTCGCACCTGCACGCTACTCCCGGTTCAGTCTTTCGACTTGCTTGATGTAGTTTTGCATCGCGTCGTCCTTGCTCATGCCTTTGAGCTTGGCCCAGGCATCGTGCTTTGCGGCGCCGACGAAGTCGAAGCCGCCCGGCCGGTCGCCCTTGGCGTCGCCATCGGTCGCCTGCTTGTAGTACGAGTAGAGCTTGAGCAGCGTCGCGTTGTCCGGACGCCTCTTGGTTTGCTTCGCCGCGACGGCGGCGGCTTCGAACTTCGCTTTGAGATCTTTGGGTGCGGCGGCCATGAGCTCCTCCTGAGGACAGTTGCGCGGTGCCGCGCGTCGAGGTCGCGGCTTCTATGCTACTTTAGCGCGACCTGCGATCTGCCAGCAATCGGCCGCCATGTCTGACAAGAAGCGCGAAAGCATGTCCAGCGTCGACGTCGCCTGGCTGCGCATGGATCAGCCGAGCAATCTCATGGTGATCTGCGGCGTGCTCGCGATGGACGAGCGCATCCCCGACGAGCATTTCGACCTCGCGCACCACGTCGTGAGGATCGAGTTGTCGCGCGGCGCGGACGACGCCGAGCTGGAAGCGCTGGTGAGCAAGCTCGTCGGCACTGCGCTCGATCCCCTTCATCCACTGTGGCAGTTCCACCTGGTCGGCAACTACAAAGGCGGCAGCGCGGTCATCCTGCGCATCCACCATTGTTACGCCGACGGCATCGCGTTGATCCAGGTTCTGCTGTCGATGACCGATGCCGACCGCAAGGCTCGGCGCGCCGGACCGGTACCGGCGCCACCGACCAATCGCGGCGAGGCCGAAGACGATCCGCTCGCGCAACTGCTCGCACCTCTGGCCGGCATGCTCAAGGTCGCATCGACGGCAGGCTCGACGCTGATCGAGAAAGGTACGGAGCTCTGGCGCGATCCAAGCAAGGCCATCGTGTTGGTCGAACAGGGCGGCGCGCTCGCGGGCGAAATCGCCAAGCTCTTGCTGATGAGCGAGGATTCGGTCACGCGTTTCAAGGGCCAGCCCGGCGTCGCCAAGCGCGTCGCCTGGGCCGATCCGATCGCGCTCGACGAGGTCAAGGCGATCGGCAAGGTGCTCGGCTGTTCGGTCAACGACGTGCTGCTCTCGTCGGTCGCCGGCGCACTGCGCGCGTACCTGGTGCTTCGAGGCGAGGACGTGGGCGACATGATGATCCGCGCGCTGGTCCCGGTGAATCTCCGGCCACCGGAAAAGGCCTACCGGCTCGGCAATAAGTTCGGGCTGGTGTTTCTCGACCTGCCGATCGGCATTGAGAATCCCGTCGCCCGTCTCTACGCGATACGCGCCAACATGAAGGAGCTCAAGGGGTCGTTTCAGCCCGTGATCGCGCTCGGCATCCTCGCGGCCATGGGCGCCGGACCGCAAATCCTGCAGGAGCAACTGCTGGCGATGCTCGCCAAGAACGCGACCGCGGTGATGACCAATGTGCCGGGCCCGCAACAGCCGCTCTACTTCGCCGGCGGGAAGATCGATCGACTCATGTTCTGGGTGCCTCAATCGGGCAATATCGGCATGGGCGTATCGATCATCACCTATGCAGGCGAAGTGCAGTTCGGGCTGATCACAGACCGCAGCCTTTGCCCCGATCCGGAGCACGTGATCGAACGCTTCGCACCCGAGTTCGAGAAACTTGTTCTTGCGACCCTGATGGCACCCTGGCCGTGGCAGGAGCCGCCGACGGCAGCGTGGATTGAGCAGGCGGTGCTTGCGTAGGATACGTGCGTTCGATCACGCGTCAAAAGTAAGGGGAGCTGGTCGCTCCCCTTTTTCGCGTGGACGCCTCGCGGCGTCGTTTACTGGCCGCCGTTGTGGCTGTTCACACAGTCCCAATAGCTCGGTGGGCTAACATTGTTGCACTTCTCGGCAGCCGCCGGATCAGCCATCGGCTGCGGTGCCGGTGCGATGATCACTACTTGGCCCTCGGTGACAACGGGTGCCTCAATTATTTCCACGGTTTGCGCACCCGCCGATGCGGCCACGCCCAAGGCAAGCGCCGAGAGCAGGACGGTTAGTTTCATGCTTTGCATAGGGGCACTCCTTTCCACAAACACCACACGCGGGACAATCCGCTGCGCCCGAGAACTTCGATTCCCGCTATTCTTTGGGCGAACTCACCCCGGGGAAGTTCCGCTACGCAAGGAACGTTCCCTCTCTCAACGCCGATGCAAAGTCTACAAACTCGGAATGCGTGCTGGCACCGGTGTGCCGGTGTAGGACCCGCGCCTACTCGAGCTCGGACTTGGCCAACTCCACATCCAGCCGCTCCATCGCATCCATCGGCTTGCACTTCGCCGCCTGCTCGTAGAGCTTGGTCGCCTCGTCGAGTCGCGCCTTGCCGAAGAGCAGGATCAAGCCATTCGCGTACTCGATGCGGGCAATCGCCGATTCCGGATGGAGCTTCAGCGCCTTCTGGTAATGCTCGAGCGCCGATTCCTTCTTTGCGCCGTAGGTCACGCCTGCAATGAGTCCGCCGACCTTGTCAACGACCTCGGCCTGGTACGCGCCGTACGCGGTGTGTGCTTCAGCGTGCCCCGGCGCGAGCTTGAGTGCGATGATAAGCGCATCCTTGATCTTGCCACCGAAGCCCTGCGCCAACGCCTTCGCAACTGAAATGCCCTGGCTGTAACGGCCGAGCGCGTACGCATAGAGGTAGTGCGCGTTGGCGTCCTTGGGGGCCTCCGCGCGCCGCTCGGCGGCCCAGTCCGCAGCTTCTTCGAACAGCGCTAGCTTTACCTTGTCCGCTTTTTCGAGATAGTTGGCGAAAATCGATTGCGCCTTCACCGCCGCGTTGATGCCGGCGCCGCCCGCCGCGATGCCGGCCTCGACGGATTGCTGGAACTCGCCTGCATGGTAGTGCCGCCACGCGTCGAGGACGGCGACCTCCTTGGGGAAAGGCTCGCCGTCGCCGCGGTGCAGCCGGTCCCATTGCTTCTTGAGCGCCGCGCCGTCGTAGGCATAGGCCTTGTCGGGGTGAGGAAATTTCGTCCACTGCTTCGCCATGCCAATCCTCTCAGCGAATCTCTTACAGATAGTCCCGACTCAATCGATCGAGCAGCGCACGGGCGTCGCCGCGAAGGAAGGGGGCGATCAGCGACAACACCTGGTAGGCCGCGCGATCGAGGCTGACCGTTTCAGCGGCGCGCTCGCCGGCCGAGATTTTCTGGTATGAGATCCAATAAGTCGCGACTATCGCAACGTTGTCGGCCAGCGCCGCGATCTCATGCTGGGACGCGTCCATCGCACCGGTCGCGACCAGGCTGCGACACAACTCTATCACGGTGCGCGCGCCGCGGCGCATGATGAGCGCGAAGCGCGATGCAAGCTTGCGATTGCGCGAGAGGATATCGTCCAGATCGCGGAACAGGAAGCGGTTGTCCCACATCGCTTCGAACAGAAGATGCAGCAGAAACCACAGGTCTTCGACACCGGCACTGCGCCCTTCCGGAGACGCCAGCAAGCTGTCGAGCCTGCGCTCGAAGCCGGCGAAGAGCTCGGTAATGATCTCGTCCTTGTTGCGAAAGTGATAGTAGAGATTGCCGGGACTGATCTCCATCTCGTCGGCAATATCCGCAGTCGTGACATTCGGCTCGCCGGCGCCGTTGAACAGCAGTAGCGCAGTCTCGAGGATGCGTTCCCGCGTTCGCCGCGGGCGTTTGCGCTCCGCCATGGATGCGCTCCGGCATCGGTGAAACCGGCAGTGTAGGACGCGCGGGCCGCGCGGTCTATCGCGCTGCCGCCGCCCGCATGCCTCGCGGCAACCTGCGGCTGCGATGCAGCCAGCGCTCGAGCAAGTCGAGCGTGTACGCAAGATCGCGGGCGGCAGTGCGCACAGCAGGCGCATGAATCGACAACGGTCTGGGATCGATCAGCGCCGCGCGGATTGAGCGCAGCGGCTCGCGGAGGCGTTCGACATTCAGTCGAATGCGGTGCCTGGCCAGCAGCGGCTCGAGACTGTCGCGCTGCGCGAGCAGGCGCTGCCGCGCCTTGTGATACGCGGCCTCGCAAAGTCGTTTGCGGTGCGAGTAGCTGAAGATGTTGACAAAGAACATGTCGGCATCCTCGCGATCGGGCTCGAAGAGTAGAACATCGGCGTGCGGATACTGGCGGCGGTATTTTTCCATCCCTACTTGCATCCGGGAGTGCATGACCGCCCGTAACGCCTGCGCCAGCACCAGCGGAAGCCCGCCGTGGTTGATCTTCTCGACTGTCAACCGGCCGTGACGAGCGGCCGAGCTCGCGTCGAACGGCACTAGGGGATTGACACAGAGCAGCAGGTCGACACCCTGATCGAGGGCGACCGAGGCATGGAGTGTCTTGTTCAGTCCGCCGTCGACGTAATGTTCGCCGTCGATTTCGACCGGAACGAACAAGCCTGGCAGCGCCGCCGAGGCGGCGATCGCCTTGTTGATCGGAACGTGATCGAAGCCGGACTCGCCGAATGTTACGGCCTTGCCAGTGTCGAGATTTGTCGCGACCAGAAACAGCTTGCGCTCGAGCGTGCGAAAGTCGTTGCTGCGGCGACCGGCGGCGAACAGCCGCACGAGAAAGGCGTTGATGGCGTGTTGGTCGAACAACCCCGTCGGAACGGCACGGCCCAACGTGGCAAACGGCGCCAACGCACCGCGCCGAAACGGCTGGCGCAGGAAGTCGAGCGCGGCGCCCGCGAAGAGGCGCGGCACCGACAGCGCGCGCCGCGCGAACTCGCCGAACGCGGGGCGCAGGAACAAAGCCGGCGCCAATGCGGCGTCAGCGCCGTCATCGATGAACAGCCGGTACATCCCCGCCAGCGCGAGGCCCACGCGCGGGCGGGCAGTCCGATGCGCCCTTCCCGGCATGGAGCACCTCGCGTGAGGCTTTCTGCGCGCGGTTGTTCCTTGAGCGCGAGTGCGCTCAGACTGCGCGCTTGGCGCGGCGGCCTTTCCGCGAGACGTGGGCCTTGGCACGGCTCGGTTTCCTGGCCGTCGCCTTGCCGACGCGCTTCGCGGCGGGCGCCTTGAATGCCGGCAATGCGGCTGCTGCGGTTTCGACCAGGCCCCCGACCGTCGTGCGCGCCGTGTCGCGGGCGCGGCTCCACGTCGTCGTCGCCAGCGCGATCGACGACTCGATTCTGCGGCCGAGGACGCGGATAGCCTGCGACTCCACAGTGGAGCCTTCCTTGACCAGCGCGCGGAACATGTGGCCCGCGTCTTTGCGCGCCCATTCGCGCGTCACGACGGCGGCGCCAAGGCCGGCGAGCCATACCTGGCGCGACGCGGCGAGCGCGGCGTCGGCGACGCGATTGACGTTAATATTTCCTGCAGCTTGCTTGAGCATGATGTTGCTCCTTCGTCGAGATAGGTGATGTATGCGAACTACGTGCCCACTGTAGCGCGTCGCATTAGAGCAATCACACTAATCGCGCGCTGCGCGACGCGCGGTGTAGCGATGTAGGCGTAGCAGGCGCCCCGGGCTGACCGGACCTGATCCGGCGGATGGCCGGGAGTAACGCCGCAATGAGACGTCGCCCCGGGCATCGCGCTTCGCGCTCAGCCCGGGCTACGCCCTAGCCTCGCGACGAGCCGACTCGCGAGCTTCGCCGTGACTGCGTATATCGAAAGTTGCGGATTAGCGCCGACGCTGGTCGGGAACAGCGATCCGTCGAGTACGTAGAGGTTGTCGAGGTGATGATAGCGGCCGGTCGGGTCGACCGCGGCGCGGCGCACGTCGGGACCGATGGGGCAGCCGCCCATGACATGCGCGCTCACAACGGGCGCGACCAGCGGCGCCAGTGCGAGTGCCGCGATAGCCTCGCGTGCATCGAGCCAGCGATTGAAGCTCGCGCCCGACGCGTGCACCGGCATGACGGTCGTAGCACCCGCAGCGAATTGGATCTCCGCCATGGTTGCGAAGGCGCGCCGCGCGCCCTTCCAGAAATAATCGTTGAGCGGGTAGTCGAGTACGGGCGTGCCGTCGTCGCGCAGCGCGACGCTGCCGCCGGGGCTGTCGGCGTGAAATCCATCGCGTAGCAAGGCGATGACGACCTGCATGTGCGCGAGCTCGCGCATCCAGCGGGCATGTGCCTCTCCCTGCCCGGGGAGCGTGATCGCCGCAAGCACCGGGTGGATCGGCGGCGCCTCGAGCTTGTAGCCGATCGGGCCGCCGGGTGCGACGTCGAGAAAATGGTCCGAGTAAATTGTCTGCGGCGCGCCGGCAAAACCGTCGATCCGCTCGGGCATCAGCGCCGCCGATACGACCGTCGGATGGAGAAACGTTCGTTTGCCGACGACGCCGTGGGGGTCGGGAACTTCGCTGCGCAAGAGCAGCGCCGGAGTGCCGATCGCTCCGCCTGCAGCGATGAAAGTCTTCGCGCGCACCGTGATGCGGCGTGAAGTCGGATCGGTGCCGCGCGCATCCAGGCCGATACACTCGAGCGCGCTGATTTGCCCATTGCGGGCGTTCGCATGCTCGAGCTTCCACGCCCGCGTACGCGTCAACAGCGTCGCTCCGCGCGCGAGCGCCGCAGGGATCGTCGTGACCAGCATCGACTGTTTTGCATTCGTGGGGCAACCCATCCCGCAATAGCCGATGTTCCAGCAACCCTTGACGTTGCGGCGGATCGTGCCGAAGCCTAACCCAAGCGCCTGCGCGCCGCGCCGCAGCGCATCGTTGTTTTCGTTTGGAGCAACGGTCCAGGGCGCGACGTTGACGCGCCGCTCCATGCGTTCGAACCAGGGCGCAAGATCCGCGACCCCGAACCCCTCGAGGCCGAACGCGTTGCGCCAGTAATCCAGCGTAGCCTCCGGCGTGCGAAAGCTCGACGTCCAGTTGACCGTCGTGCCGCCGCCGACGCAACGGCCCTGCAGGATGTTGATCGCCTTGTCCTTCGTCTTGCGGCTGGCCGATTCCTGATAGAGCTGCGGATACGCCTCGGCTTCGCGCATGTGGAAATCGGACGACGTGGCGAGCGGTCCCTCCTCGATCATCACCACCGACAGCCCTGCATCGGAGAGAATCTCGGCCGCGGTGCCGCCACCTGCGCCCGTGCCAACGATGGCGACGTCGGCTTCGAAGCTGCGATCGTCAGTCAGCGTGGAGGCATCGATGACCTTCCAACCGGAGCGCTGGCCCGCGCGGAACGGATCGGGGAGGCGCGACACACGCAGCATTTCCGCCATCATCCGACCTCCAGCGACGGCGGCCCGGCGTAGCCGGTGGCGGGCCACGCGCGCGGATCGGCATACCACGCGGCGAAGACGAGCTGGTGCAACGCTGCGTAGGCCGAGCGCAGCAGCTCGAAGCGGCTGTCGCGCCAGCGCGTCAGGAAGGAAGCAATCGATTCATGTGTGGCCTCGGGCCACGGCGACCAGACGCCGGCAACGAAGCAGCGCGTCGGCGGAAAGCCGAGCAGAGAGAACAGGTCGGCGAGCTCGTTGCGTGTCGCGGGCGCAAGGCCGGCGATCGCCTCTTCGACTGCAGCGAGGGTGCCGGTGCGAGCGCTCTGCGCCTCCGGACCGCTCGGCAACGCGCCGTCGAGCAGGACCGGAATGATGGCCGCGATGATCGTGCGCGCGTCCGGATCGAGCGCGTTCGACGTCGGCCGCGCCGGCGACGAAGTCGGCGTGTACAGCCAGCGCACGAGCAATAGCGCCGCCGCGCCGGCGATCCCTGCTTTGAGGAGCGTGCGGCGGCTGATGCGAAGCGTTGTCGGGTCTAAGTTCGGCACAGGGAGGCGACGGGCTACGGCAAATGGCTTCGGTGCCGGGCACTCTAGACCCGCCTTTTAGAGAAAACAACCTAGATTAGGGTGGAGCTTCGTAGGTGTCACATTGAAGGGGGCGCGCCGATCGTTCGTGGGCAATTGAGGCGAATTGCCGCGCGGCGCGCCCCTTAACTTGACTCACGCCGTGGGCGCGCCGCCCGCTCGTCACTTATCATGGCAGCGCTTTTCGCGGCGCCTCTAGAGACCTGAACTCACCTGGATCGCTTCCGCGGAACCACATGGCGACCTCATCTGAAGCAGAGCTGATCCGCCAACTCAAGCGCGCTCGCGCGTTGCACGAGGAACGCGCCGCTTCGCAGGAATTGGCCGCGGCGCTGGATCGACTCGCGCTGTGGCAGTCACGGAGGCTCAACGCGACCTACGCGGACTTCGCCCGCGATCCGCGATATGCCCGTGCGATCGAATTCTTCCAGACCGATCTGTACGGCCCCGGAGATTTCAGCCGGCGCGACGCCGATCTTGCGCGTGTCGTGCCGCTGATGGTCCGGATCCTGCCCGAAGGCGTGATCGCGACGATCTCGGACGCGATGGAACTCTCCGCGCTTTCGCGCGAACTCGATCGCGCGCTGCTCGAGAAGCTGCCTATGCCCGCTCCGCTCTCGGTCACGACGTATTGCGCGGCTTATCGTGCGCTCGCCAATCGTGGCGCACGCGAACGGCAGATCGCGCTTATCGTCGCGGTCGGTCGCGCGCTGGACCGCTACGTCGGCAAGACGCTCACCCGCTCCGCGCTCGCCGCGATGCGGCAACCGGCCCGCGCCGCGGGCTTGAGCGCGTTGCAGGGTTTCCTGGAGCGCGGTTTTGCGGCATTCCGGCACATGGCGGGCGCCGACGAGTTCCTCGTCACGGTTGAAACGCGCGAAACCGCGCTGATGAACGCGATCTTTGACGGCGATCGCGCACCGTTTCCTGAGCCTTTGTAGAGCCGAATTCATTCGGCCGGCGCCGCGTGCGAATGAATTCGCACCTACAAGGGCTACGCTTTACCGAAGAGCGCGTCCAATTCCTTGTTGATCTGCTGCTCGATCGGCCCCTTGAGGGCAAAGAGCAGGAAGGAAAGCTCCACGTCCAGCCGGACATCGGTCTTGCCCACGTGCAGGCTGCCCGATAACCCCGGCCGTTCGAACGCGATGTGGTCGCCCTCCCATTCGTAGGCGAGATCGAAGCGCTTGTTCAGGTCGCGCGCGATCTTCTCGGCGGCGGCCTTCGCTTTCTTGTGGTCGAGCTTGTGGCGGCGTTTGATCGAAATAGCGGGCATCGGCCGGCTCCGGGACGACGGCAGACACAGTATAGCCAAACCTTCGCCGGCGGATGGTTCCCTAACGGGTACGAGTCATGGACCCGCCGGCGCAAAGGCGGGAGAATCGATCCGGCTCCGGTCACGGTGTGCCGAAAAAGGCAGCATGGCCAATATCGGCGAGTATTTCCGGCAACACATTTCGGCACCCGACAAGGTGCTCTACCGCCATTTCGACGGCGGAGAATGGCGCGACGTTACGGTCGGCGAGATCGCGGCGCAGGTCGGACGCTGGCAGACAGCTCTCGCTGTGCTGGGCTTGGTCCCCGGAGATCGCGTTGCGATTTGCCTGAAAAACGGCGTCGACTGGGTCGCACTCGATCTCGCCGCGCTTGGACTCGGGCTGGTCGTCGTTCCGCTCTACGTCGACGACAATGCCGACAACATCGCGTCGTGCGTCGCCAACGCCGAGCCGCGCTTGCTCGTCGTCGATAGCACGAAGGTGGCGAGCGCGCTCAAGAGTACCGCCAGTACGCTGCCGCCCGTGTATGTGCTTCGTCCGGATGCGGGCGATCCTGACGCGACCGTCGCTTCGCTCCTGCCCGCCGCGGCGGCCGCGCCGCAATTCCGATCCTTGCCGGAGAAAACGCTCGCGACGATCTGTTACACCTCGGGCACGTCGGGTCGGCCGAAGGGCGTGATGCTGTCGCACGGCAACATCATCGCCAATGTGTTGTCGTGCCAGGAAACGCGCATGGCGCGGTCGACCGATCTCTTCCTGTCGATCCTGCCGCTGTCGCACATGTTCGAGCGCACCGGCGGTTACTACCTGCCGCTGTCGATTGGCGCCAAGGTCGTGTACGCGCGAAGCACGGCTCAGCTTGCGGAAGATCTAGCGGCGCAGGCACCGACCGTCATGTTCGCGGTACCGCGCATCTTCGAAAAGTTCTACGCGCGCGTCGACGAGTCCCTGGCGAAGGCGCCCGCGAAGCGCTGGCTCTTCAGGCAATGCGTCGCCCGTGGCTGGCGCGTCGAGGGCAAAAGCGCCGGCTGGCTTGACGCGCTGGCAACGCCTTTGCTGCGCGCCATCGTGGCTAAACCCGTGCTCGCTCGACTTGGTGGGAAGATGCGGCTCACCGTCGTCGGCGGTGCCGCGCTCGATCCGGAGATCGCGCATACCTTCATCGGGCTCGGGCTCCCGCTGCTCCAGGGCTACGGGATGACCGAGGCGTCGCCGGTGATATCGGTTAACCGCGTGGGGGACAACGATCCCGAATCGGTCGGGCCGCCGCTGCCGGGTGTCGAGGTAAAGCTCGGCGAAGCCGCAGAGCTGCTCGCGCGTGGCGGCAACGTGATGCTGGGCTATTGGCACGACGAGGAGGCGACGCGAGCCGCGATCGACAAGGACCGGTGGCTACATACCGGCGACGTGGCCGAGATCCGCGATACGAAGATCTACATCCGCGGCCGCATCAAGGATATTCTGGTGATGTCGAACGGCGAAAAGCTTCCGCCGCAGGATGTCGAGTTCGCCGTGCTGCACGACCCGGTGTTCGAACAGGTGATGCTGGTCGGCGAAGGCCGGCCGTTCCTTACGCTTCTCGCTGTCACGCGGGAGCGCGACGAGAAGGCGCTCGTCGTGCGCGCCAACGAGCGGCTCAAGGCGTTTCCGCGCTGGGTGCGCATCCGCCGCGTGCTCGCCACACCGGAGGCGTGGAGCATCGACAACGGCCTGCTGACGCCGACGCTCAAGCTCAAGCGTCCGCTGGTGGTTGCCCGGTTCAAGGAACGGGTCGACGCGGTGTACGCCGCGGATGCCGCGAGTCGGGCGCAGGCGCGTCGGGCCTCGAGCTAGCACAACGTGCCGTCGCCCGTTCAGCTGTATGCGCTATCGCGACGTGCTTGTGCAGAACGTCCGGGAAATCAAATCCTTGGTACGGGCTTCTCCGGCCGGCTCATCGTTCACTTGCGTTTACTAGCCCGCGTGGCATGATAAAAAGTTCGGGTGCAGCGCGAGCTGCGGGTGCAGAATTTCGGCGGCGAGAACACAGGAGCTCGAACATGATCAAGGGTCTGCATCACAACGCATACCGTTGCCGCGACTCGGGAGAGACACGGCAATTCTATGAGGATTTTCTGGGGCTGCCGCTCGCGGGCACGCTCGAGATCCGGGAAACGAAGAGCGGTCGCAAGACCGCCGCGCTGCACACGTTCTATCGTCTCGACGACGGCTCGTTCCTCGCCTTTTTCGAAGCCCCGGACATGCCGTTCGAGTTCAAGCCGCAGCACGACTTCGATCTCCACATCGCGCTCGAGGTCGATGCAGCAGTGCTGGGGGACATGCTGGCGAAGGGAAAGGCGCGCGGCATCGAGACGCGCGGTATCTCGGAGCACGAGTTCGTCCGCTCGATCTATTTTCGCGATCCGAACGGCTACGTGATCGAGCTGACCGCCAAGACGCCGGAGCACGCGCGACTGATGGACCCTGCGACCAACCGCGCCCGTGAATTGCTCGACCGCTGGCAGTCTTCCAAGGTCCAGCAGGCGAGGAGCAGCGCCTGATTAGCGGACTATCAGGGGCGGCGCCGCTGGAATCGCGCGCCGATCGATCTTAGCGCCAGGCTTGTGCCAAAGGCGCCGACACGTTCGCACGAAATTGCGGCCGGTTGGCGGCGACGCGCGTTTGTTTGACCGTGGTGGGTAGCTGCCGA
>WNGE01007958.1_pt1 | contig 20263 bp, 19 predicted proteins | sample 5400651 | NCBI WGS metagenome assembly WNGE01 (sample SAMN13153370, study PRJNA577476) | soil metagenome | isolation source: 60 cm soil or saprolite under grassland replicate 2 | place: USA:California | collected 2016-06-15 | reverse complement strand
CCGAGATGTCGCTGCGGCAGGGCGACGTGAAGCAGGCCGAGGAACACTTCCGCGCCGCGCTCGCCCTGAACGTGCGCGACCAGTTCCTGCTCGCGGCGTACGCCGACTTCCTGCTCGATGAGGGCCGGCCCGCCGAAGTCATCGCCCTGCTGCGCGACTGGGTGCGCTCGGACATCCTGCTCCTGCGCCTTGCGCTGGCCGAAAAGGCGCTCGACGCGCAGGCGGCGAAGGAGCATATCGAAGCGCTGAGATCGCGCTTCGACGCCGCGGCGCTCCGCGGCGACAAGCTGCACCAGCAAGAAGAAGCGCGCTTCAACCTCTATCTTCTGGGGCAGAAGCAAAAGGCGCTCGCGCTCGCGCAGGAGAATTGGAAACTGCAGCGCGAGCCGCGCGACGCGCGCATGCTCCTGGAAGCCGCCCTCGCTATGAACGACTCCGGCGCGGGCAAGGACGCGCTCGAGTGGCTGGAGCGGTCCGGACACGAAGATCCCGGTCTCCGCAGGACCGCGGAGAAGCTGAAGGCGCTCAAGCGATGAGGGCGCTCTTCGCGATAGTGCTTGCGCTCGCGGCCTCCCACGCGCTCGCGCACAAGCCGAGCGACAGCTACCTCGCGATCCGCGTCGAGGGCGCGAGCCTGGACGGCCAGTGGGACATCGCGCTGCGCGACCTCGATTTCGCGATCGGCCTGGACTCGAGCGGCGACGGCGACATCACCTGGGGCGAGGTGAAGGCGCACCACCCGGACATCGCCGCGTACGCCCTGGCGCGATTGAAGTTGCGCTCGGGCGGTGCCGACTGCCCGGCGCGCGCGACGGGGTTTCTGGTCGAAGACCACAGCGACGGGGCCTATTCGGTGATGCGCTTCGCCGCGACCTGCCCGGGCGAGGTGACGACGCTCGAAATCGGCTACAGCCTGTTCGCCGACCTCGATCCGCAGCACAAGGGGCTCCTGCGCCTGGAGCACGGCGCGGGCACGCGCACCGCGATCTTCGGACCCGAGCGCCCGACTCAAAGCTTCGAGCTCGCGAGGATTTCGGCGCTGACCCAGTTCCTCGACTACGGCCGCGAAGGCGTGTGGCATATCTGGATCGGCTTCGACCACATCCTGTTCCTGCTGTCGCTGCTTCTGCCCGCGGTGCTCGCGCTCGCGGGCGGCCGGTGGGAGGCGATCGGCCGTTTCCCGCCGGCCTTCTGGGATGTGTTCAAGATCGTCACCTCGTTCACGGTGGCGCACTCGATCACGCTGAGCCTTGCTGCGCTCGGCGTGGTCTCGCTGCCTTCCCGGCTGGTCGAGTCGGGCATCGCGACCTCGGTCGTGCTCGCCGCGCTCAACAACGTTTTTCCGCTGGTGCATGGACGGCGGTGGATGGTGGCGTTCGCGTTCGGCCTTATCCACGGATTCGGCTTCGCGAGCGTCCTGAAGGACCTCGGCCTGCCGCAGGGCGCCCTGCTGATCGCGCTGGTCGGCTTCAACCTCGGCGTGGAGGTCGGGCAGCTCGCGATCGTGAGCGCGTTCCTGCCGGTCGCGTACTGGCTGCGCTCGAGCTGGTTCTACCGGCGCCTGGTCTTTATCGGCGGGTCGCTTGCCATCACCGCCGTCGCCGGAATCTGGCTCATCGAGCGCGCGTTCAACCTGAAGATCATCAGCGCTTGATGAACTGGCCGTGCGTCCCAATATGACGCCCCATGATTGAAATCCGAAAAGGCGAAGACCGCGGTTACGCCGATCACGGCTGGCTGCGCTCGTATCACAGCTTTTCCTTCGCCGATTACCACGATCCCGAGCACATGGGCTTCGGCCACCTTCGGGTGATCAACGAGGACCGCATCCAGCCCGGCACGGGCTTCGGCACCCACGGCCACCGCGACATGGAAATCATCAGCTACGTGCTCGAAGGGGCGCTCGCGCACAAGGACAGCATGGGCAACGGCTCGGCCATCGTGCCGGGGGACGTCCAGAGGATGAGCGCGGGCAAAGGCGTGATGCACAGCGAGTTCAACCACGCCCGGGACGGCGTCACCCACTTCCTGCAGATCTGGATCGAGCCGAACGTCACGGGAATCGCCCCGGGATACGAGCAGAAGCATTTTGACGCCGCATCGAAGCGGGGCAGGCTGCGGCTGGTCGCCTCGCCCGACGGCCGTGAGGGCTCGGTCAAGATCCACCAGGATGCATACGTCTACGCGGCGCTCCTCGACGGCGCGGAACGTGCAAGCCGCAAGCTCGCGCCCGGACGGCGTGCTTACGTGCAGGTGGCGCGCGGCAAGGTCACGGTGAACGGCAACCCGCTCGATGCAGGCGACGCGCTCAAGGCCGTTGACGCCCCGGAGATCGTGCTCGAAAAAGGCGAAGGGGCCGAGGTGCTGTTGTTCGATCTCGTATGAGCGCCACCGCGACGCGCCGCAACGGTTCAAGGATGCCGGTCGTGTTCTTCGGGCACGGCAGCCCGATGAACACGCTCGAGCGCAACAAGTACACCGAGATTTGGCGAAAGCTGGGCGAGTCCATTCCAGCTCCCAAGGCGATCCTGTGCGTCTCGGCGCACTGGTACACGCGCGGCACCGCGGTGACCGCGATGGAAAAGCCGAAGACGATCCATGACTTCTACGGCTTCCCGCAGGAATTGTTCGACGTCGAGTATCCGGCGCCGGGCGACCCGCGGCTCGCCGAACGCGTGCGCGAGATGCTTACGCCGGTGGAAGTGCAAATGGACGAATCATGGGGGCTGGACCATGGCACCTGGTCGGTGCTGAAGCACGCGTACCCAGACGCGGACGTTCCTGTCATCCAGTTGAGCATCGACGGCACGCGGCCGCCGCAAATCCATTACGAGACCGGCAAGAGGCTGGCGCCGCTGCGCGATGAAGGCGTGCTGGTGGTGGGCAGCGGCAATGTCGTCCACAACCTGGGCGTCATGAAGCGGGGAGGCGGCCCGGCTTTCGACTGGGCGGTGCGCTTCAACGAGAAGGTGCGCGAGGCGCTCGCTTCCCGCGACCATCAGGCGCTCATCGAGTTCGAACGGCTCGGCGAGGACGCGCGCCTGTCGGTGCCGACGCCCGAGCACTACCTGCCGCTGCTATACATTGCCGCGCTGCAGAGAGAGGGCGAGCAGATGTCCTTTGCGGTGGACGGCTACGAGATGGGGTCGCTCGGCATGCTCACCGCAGTCGCAGGAATGCCCGCAAGCTAGCTCCGTTCTCGCGCGCCGCGCCGCTCGCGCATAATGCGGCGAGTCCCTTTCCTTCCGGGATATTCGTCATGCATTTGCTCGAACAGGCAGCCGTCTTTCTCCTCACCGCGGTGCTGCTCGTGCCGCTGTTTCAGCGCCTGAAGCTGGGCGCCGTGCTCGGCTATCTAGGCGCGGGCATGCTGATCGGACCCTTCGGCCTCGGCATGATCGGCGAGGTCGAGTCCACGCTGCAGTTCGCCGAGTTCGGCGTGGTGCTGCTGCTCTTCCTCGTCGGGCTGGAGCTGCAGCCGAGCCGCCTGTGGGTGCTGCGCCGGCCGGTGTTCGGGTTGGGCGGCGCGCAGGTGTTCGCGACCGGTGCGGTGCTCGCCGCCCTGGCGCTGGCGTTCGGCTTCTCCTGGCAGGCGGCCCTCGTCGCGGGCTTCGGTCTGGCGATGTCCTCGACCGCGCTCGTCCTCGCCTCGCTTGCCGAGCGCAAGCAGCTCGCCGCGCGCCACGGGCGTGAAGCCTTCGCCGTGCTGCTCTTCCAGGACGTGTCGGTGATCCCGCTGCTCGCGCTCCTGCCGCTGCTCAGCGATTCGGAAACGCACGCCGCGGGTGGCTGGATGGCCGCTGTCAAGGGATTGGCGGTGATCGCCGTCGTCATCATCTCAAGCCGGCTCGTCGTGCGTCCTGTGCTCAAGGCGGTGGCGAGCTACGGCGGCCGCGAAGTGTTTACCGCGGCGGCGCTGCTGCTCGTGGTGGGCGCCGCGCTCATCATGGAGAAAATCGGCCTGTCGCCCTCGCTCGGCGCCTTCCTCGCCGGAGTGCTCCTCGCCGATTCCGAATTCCGCCACGAGCTGGAGGCCGACATCGAGCCCTTCAAGGGCCTGCTGCTCGGTCTTTTCTTCATCGCCGTGGGCATGAGCGCGAACCTTGGTCTCGTTTGGGAACGGCCGCTCGCGGTGCTCGGCCTCGTGTTCGGCCTTATGCTCGCCAAGTTCGCATTGATGTATGTGATCGCCAGGGTTGGCGGCGCGCCGAACGACACCGCGCAGCGACTTGCAGTTTCGGTTTCGCAGGGAGGCGAGTTCGCCTTCATTCTGTTCGTCGCGGCGGGGAGCCTCGGCATATTCGAGGCGGGCACCGCTGAGATCCTCGTGGTGGTCGTGACCGTCTCGATGCTGCTCGCGCCGCTCGCGTTCGAAGCTCACGAGCGCGCGCTCGCGCGCTGGATCGAGCGGCACGCGACGCCGGAGTTCGATGCGATCACCGGGCCTGGAAATCCGGTCATCATCGCCGGCTACGGACGCGTCGGGCAGATCCTCTCGCGCGTGCTGCGCATGTGCGGCGTGCCTTTCACGGCGCTCGAGGCGAGCTACCAGCAGGTGGATTTCGTGAGACGCTTCGGCAGCAAGGTCTACTACGGCGACGCCTCGCGCCTCGAGCTGCTTGAGGCGGCGAAGACGGGCGAGGCGAAGCTCTTCGTGCTCGCCATCGACGATGTCGAGGCCTCGGTGAAGACGGCGGCGGTCGTGCGCAAGCACTTCCCGCAGGTTCCGGTCCTCGCGCGCGCGCGCAACCGCGTGCACCTGTTTCGCCTGCGGGACTTGGGCGTCAAGCTCATCTGGCGCGAAACTTTTCCGACGAGCCTCGACATGGCCCGGCATGCGCTGCTGTCCCTCGGCTTCGGCATCGCCGCTTCCGAGCGCGCGGTGACGCTGTTCAAGCAGCACGACGAGCAGCGGCTCGAAGCGCAATACGCCGTGCAGCACGACGAGGCGCAGCTCATCCAGACTTCCAAGGAGGCCGCCGCTCAGCTGCAGGAACTGTTCGAAGCCGACGGCCTGCAGCCGCTGCCGGGATTCCCGCGCGCGGGCAACTGATCACGCAGGCACCCGCGCGCAACGCGCGGCAACGCGTCGCATGCTGCGATTTGCTTCGTTCGCTAGCGCATGAACTTGCCGGACTTGCCGACGATCGTGATGTCGATATAGGACGTGCCCGTCCTCTTTCCTGGCCCATAGGTGACGTCGACGCCGCCCAAATCGAAACGATTCAGGGATTCCAGGGCCGCGACCAGCTTCTCCCGCGTCGGCCTTGGACCGGCGCGCTTCAGGCCCTCGACCAGAACCTTGGCGGCGATGAATCCCTCCATGGATGCGTACGAAGCGGCAACGTCCTTCTTGCCGCTGATGGCGTCCTGGAATTCCTTTACGATCGGCACCGTCGCCGAGAAGGGGTAGGGCGACACCTGGCTGACGGCAACGCCGGGTCCGTCCTCTCCGAGGTTCTTGATGAAGGCGTTCGAGCTGTTGTTCGAGAGCGTCATGAACAGCGGGCTTTGGCCGGTCTTCTTCATCTGCTTGACGAATGCGACGCCGGCGTCGGCCAGTACCGTCATGATCACCGCCTGCGGCTCGGCTTTTGCGATCGTTGCGACCGCCTCCTCGACTTTTGTGGTTCCGCGCGGGTGGCTCGCGACGGCGACGGGCGTGATATTTTTCTCCTTCAACGCCTGCTGCACCCCGCTCAGGCCGTCCTTGCCGAATGAATCGTCGGTGTACACCACCGCGATCTTTGCGATCCCCATGCTGGCCAGCTGATCGACGAGCTTGAAGGTCTCGGAGCGGTAGCTGGCGCGCACCGGAAAAAGATACTTGTGCGGCGGATCGTACATCGTCATGGCCCCGGTCGAGGGGCCGATCAGCGGCACCTTGTATTTCTCGATGACGGGTATCGCCGCCTCGTTGGTCGGCGTGCCGCGGGAAAGGAACAGGGCGAACACCTTTTTCTCTACGATCAGCTTCTGGATGACATCGGGGGTTCTTTTCGGGTCGAACCCGTCATCCATGGATTCGAGCACGATCTTGCGGCCGTGCACTCCGCCCTTGGCGTTGACGACGTCGAAGTAGGCCTTCGCCCCGGCGGTCTGCTCCTTCACCGCTCCGGCCACCGACCCGGTGAACCCGGCCGATTGCCCGATGATGATCTTGTCTGCCGTCACCCCGATCTGGGCGATGGCGCTGCCGGCCAAGAAAAGCGCCGCAGCGGCCGCCGGGTATTTGATCAGAAATTTGTGGATGGACACGAGCCAGCCTCCCGGTGCAAAAAGCTCCGTTGGAATACCAATGGTCAAGCGCAACTCGACCCAGCCGGTGTTGGCTCGACGCCGGGCCTCTCGGATTTGAGACATAGCGTCCTTAAGCCTCAAGGTCACGCCGTTTTCTGAAGGCCCGTAGGATGAAGAATAGCAAAGTTCACGCTAAAAGGCTCCGGCGGAAGGGTGGGGGAAAGGTCCGCCGCGCTAGAATAGCGCCAATGAAATCGGTCGTGATCCTGATCTCAGGCCGCGGCAGCAACATGGAGGCGATCGCGCGCGCGGGCCTCCCGGCGAAGATCGCCGCGGTGGTCAGCAACCGCGCAGACGCCGCCGGCCTCAAGTTCGCCGCGCAGGCCGGCATTCCCGCCGCGGTGGTCGATGAGCGCGAGTTTCCCTCGCGCGAGGCCTTCGACGCCGCGCTCGCCGATGCGATCGAGGAGCATTCGCCGGATCTGGTCGCGCTCGCGGGTTTCATGCGCGTCCTGGGCGACGGCCTGGTTCGGCGCCATTCCGGCCGGATCGTCAACATCCATCCGTCCCTGCTGCCCGCGTTTCCCGGTCTGCACACGCACCGGCGCGCGCTCCAGGAAGGCGTGAAACTTCACGGCTGCACGGTGCACTTCGTCACCCCGGAGGTCGATCGCGGACCCATCATCGTCCAGGCGGCGGTGCCGGTGCGCGCGGGCGACACCGAAGAGTCGCTCGCAGCGCGGGTGCTGCGCCAGGAGCACCGCATCTATCCGCTCGCCTTGCGCTGGTTCCTCGAGGATCGGCTGGTCCTCGAGAACGGCGTGGTGCGCGTCAACGGCTCCGACGCCGGACAAGCGCTGCTCGCCGAAGAATGAACTCGATTGCATTTCGCCGCGCCGGCATCGCCGCGCTCGCGCTGTGCGCCGCCGCGGGCCAGGCAGCCCCTCCCGGGCGCATCACGCTCCACTACGACATGAGCCGCAACGGCACCGTCCTGGGGTACGTCGTGGAGACCCTCGAGCACGACGGCGAGACCTATACGATCACTTCCGAGACGAGGGGAAGGGGAATTCTGGCGCTGTTTGGAGTATTGAAGCGCACCAGCCGCGGCCGCGTCACGCCGGAGGGCCTCAGGCCCGACGAATTCCGCGACGAGCGCGGCTCAAGCTGGGCGGTGTCGGCGAAGTTCGACTGGATTGCGCATTCGGTGACGCAGGAGCGCAAAGGGAAACCATCTGAGACGCTCATGATGCAGGGCAGGGCCCAGGACCCGCTGAGCCTCGCCTACAACTTCGCGTTCGCGCCGCCCAAGGCGAAAGAGTACGAGGTCACGCGGGCCGACGGCCGCGGCCTCACGCCGTTCCGCTTCACGGTCGTCGGAAACGAGAAGCTTGCCACTCCCGCGGGCGAGATGCAGACCTTGCGCATCGCGAAGGTGCGCGACGGTCCCGAGGACAAGAGCACCGATATCTGGTTTGCCGCCGAGCGCGATTTCCTGCCGGTGCGCGTCCTGATCGTCGACAACGACGGCACGCGAGCCGACCAGATCGTCACGCGCATCGGCAATTGATGCGCTTCTCGCGCCCGCTGCTCGACGCGTGCGCCGCGGCGTTTGCGGCGGTGCTACCGCTCGAGCGGCCCGCCGACGCGACCCTTTCGGCATTTTTCCGCCAACACCCGAAAATCGGCCAGCGCGACCGCGCCACCATTGCCGACTCGGTCTACGCCGCGCTCAGACGCCGGCGGCTTCTGGAGCGCGTTGCGGCGACGCAGAGCCCGCGGCGTCTTGCGCTCGCGACCTGGACTGCGCTCCTCGGCGCGAACCTGCGCGAGCTCGACCCGTGGCTGCGCGGCGACGAGGCCCAGTGGCTCGCCTCGGTCAAGCACGAAGCGCACGCGCCGCAGCCCCTGGAGGTCGAATGCGAGCTTCCCGATTGGGCGATCGAGCGCCTGCGCGCCCGCCACGACGAAAGCGCGCTGCTCGCGCTGGGGAGGGGCCTGCTGCAGAATGCGCCTCTCGATCTGCGCGTGAATCCGATGAAGATCTCGCGCGAAGCGGCGCTCGAACGGCTCGCCGCCGACGGGCTTCGCGCCGCCGCGACGCCGTACTCCCCGGAAGGGATCAGGCTCGAGGAGAAGCCCGCGATCAACCGGCATCCGCTGTTTCTTGAGGGCGGCGTCGAGGTGCAGGACGAAGGGAGCCAACTGCTCTGCCATCTGGTCGCGCCCAAGCGCGGCGAAATGGTGGTGGATTTCTGCGCAGGCGCGGGCGGCAAGACCCTCGCGCTCGGGGCGCTGATGCGCTCGACCGGGCGTCTGTATGCGTTCGACATTTCCCCGAAGCGGCTCGCCGGGCTGAGACCCCGCCTCGCGCGCTCGGGGCTCTCCAACGTGCACCCGCAGCGCATCGAAGGCGCGAACGATGTGCGCGTAAAACGGCTTGCAGGCAAGATCGATCGCGTGCTGGTGGACGCGCCCTGCAGCGGCCTGGGGACGCTGCGGCGCAATCCCGACATGAAGTGGCGCCAGACGCCGCAGGATCTCGCGGAGCTCGCAGAAAAACAGAAATCGATTCTCGCCGCGGCGGCGCGGCTCGTGAAGCCCGGGGGTCGGCTCGTCTACGCCACCTGCAGCATTCTCGAGGAGGAAAACCGGTGGATCGCCGAGGATTTTTTAGCGCGGCAGGCCCAGTTCGCGCTGCGGCCGGCGGGGGAAGTGCTTGAAAAAGGCGGCATCGAACTCGATATGGGGGATTACTTCGAGCTGTGGCCGCACCGGCACGGCACCGACGGTTTTTTCGCCGCGATTTTCGAGCGCCGCGCGTAGGGCGGCGAACCCAGGCTTTATGCGGAATTCGAAAATCCCCGTGAATTTTACCGCTTGCAAGGATACGACGGCATAGGGAGATCCCTGACGTCGCTTGTCGGGAATTACGCACTTGCCCTTTGCCCGGATTCACGTAGAATCCGCGGAACTTCAAAGGAGAACTTGATGGAAACCACCATCCTGTTTTCAGGCGTTTTCGATCTTCCCTGGTGGGGCTACGTTCTCGCGGCCCTGGGCCTCACCCACGTGACCATCGTCAGCGTCACGGTGTTCCTGCACCGCTGCCAGGCGCACCGCGCGCTCGATCTGCATCCGCTCGCGAGTCACTTCTTCCGCCTGTGGCTGTGGATGACGACCGGAATGGTGACCAAGGAGTGGGCCGCGATCCACCGCAAGCACCACGCCAAATGCGAAACTCCGGAAGACCCGCACAGCCCGCAGCAGCTGGGAATCAATCGCGTGCTCTGGGGCGGCGTGTTCCTGTACGTGAAAGAGTCCTACAACGGCGAGACGATGGACCGTTACGGCCACGGCACGCCGGATGACTGGCTCGAGCGCAACGTCTACTCCCGTTTCTCGGTGCTCGGCATCACCCTGATGGGCGCCGCCGACGTCGTGCTGTTCGGCGCCGTGCCGGGCATGCTGATCCTCGTCACGCAGATCGCCTGGATCCCGTTCTGGGCGGCGGGCGTGATCAACGGCATCGGCCATTTCTGGGGCTACCGCAACTGGTCCACGGAGGACGCGAGCACCAACATCGTGCCCTGGGGCCTGTTCATCGGCGGCGAGGAGCTGCATAACAACCATCACGCCTACGCGACCTCGGCGAAGCTCTCCAACAAGTGGTACGAGATCGACCTCGGCTGGATGTACATCTGCCTGCTCGAGGCGCTCGGCCTCGCCCAGGTGAAGAAGGTCGCGCCGACCCCTCGCTTCACCGAGGCGAAGCCTGCGGTGGACTCGGAGACCCTGCAGGCGGTCATCACGCACCGCTACGACGTGCTCGCGAAGTACGCCAAGTCGCTCAAGCGCACCTACGCCGAGGAGCTCGGGAAGCTCCGCCGCTTCGCGCCCCACGACGCGCACGTGCTGCGAAGCCTCAAGCGCTGGCTGCACCGCGACGAAAAATCGCTGTGCGACACCGAGCGCGCGGATCTCAAGAAGGGATTGTCGAAGTCGCGCGCGCTCCACACCGTGTACTCGATGCGCGCCGAGCTCGCGTCGCTGTGGGAGCGCTCCAGCGCTTCGCGCGAGCAGCTCGTGCGGCAGCTCCAGGACTGGTGCCACCGCGCCGAAGCGAGCGGCATCCGCCCGCTCGCGGAGTTCTCGCACCGGCTGCGTTGCTACGCGTAGCGAGCTTCGCCATTCCCGCTTGAGCGGGAATTCAAAAAACCCGCCGGCTGGCGGGTTTTTTGTTGGTCGGCCAGACCTTATGTTCGGGACGCACCAAGAAAGAATCCCATTGTCCGTCAACTACTTATCTACTTCTGAGGGTTGATTTTGTGGCCCGCCCGGGCGGCGTCCCTTGATTCCGCGGCATAACCACGGACAATGGCGCCTAGTAGATGCCGGTTCAGCCGGGATTTCAGCGACAGTGCGGCGAGTCCGGCGCCTATGCACGAAGGGTTTCAGGCTGCGCTTTCCATTCAAATGACGAGGGAGTATCTGAAATGAGAACACTAGTAGCGATCGTTGCTTTGGCGCTGGCGGCTTCTCCGGCTCTGGCGCAAACGCCAACGCAAACGCCAGCGCCAGCGCCGACGCAAACGCCGACGCAAACGCCGACGCCGACGCAAAGAAAGGACTGTGGAGAACTGAAGACCGAGATCGAAACCAAGATCAGGAACAACGGCGTGAAAGTCTTTACGCTGGCGGTCGTGGGCAAGGATACGGCCGAAGACGGCAAGGTCGTGGGAACCTGCGACGGCGGCACCAACAAGATCGTCTACAAGCGCGGCGTTGCGGAAGCTCCGCGCGAGACGACCGGGGAAGCCAAGCCGCAGCCGAAGTAAGCGTGTCTGGCTGACTCGTCGGTCGATGCCGACGTCGGAGCTGTTGGTCTCGAGTTGAACGGCGCTTTGCGTCCGTTCCAACGCGCGGAAATAAACCGGCGGCCTCAGCCGTCCGGCTTTATTTGATCTTGGTTTCCTTGTAGACGACGTGCTTGCGCGCCACGGGATCGAATTTCTTCATCTCGATCTTGTCGGGCGTGGTGCGCTTGTTCTTCGTGGTGGTGTAGAAATGGCCGGTTCCGGCGGTGGATTCGAGCTTGATCTTCTCGCGCATAAAGACGTTCCCGGGCTAGATCTCGCCACGCTCGCGCAGCTCTCTGAGCACCGCGTCGATGCCCTTCTTGTCGATGATGCGCACGCCGGCGTTGGAGATGCGCAGCCTCACCCAGCGCTTTTCGCTTTCCACCCAGAAACGGCGGTACTGCAGGTTCGGGTAGAACCGGCGTATGGTCTTGTTGTTGGCGTGGGAGACGTGGTGTCCCACCTGGGGCTTCTTGCCCGTTACCTGGCAGACGCGTGCCATGGAATGCTCCGGCGCGAAAGGGACGGATTATAGGGCGGCCGGGCCCTTCCATCAAGCGATACGAACGAAAACTACAGCAGCCCGCGCTCGGCAAACGACATGGTGCGCGACCCGGCGACGATGAAATGGTCGAGCACCTGGATGTCGACGAGCGCGAGCGCGGCTTTCAGCGATCGCGTGAGGATCTCGTCGGCGTGGCTGGGCTCGGCGACGCCTGAAGGGTGGTTGTGCGCGAAGATCACGGCGGCGGCGTTGTGCTTGAGCGCGCACTTCACGACCTCGCGCGGATAGACGCTGGTCTGCGTGAGCGTGCCGCGGAAAAGCTCTTCCGACGCCGTCACGCGGTGCTGCGCATCGAGGAGCAGCACGACGAAGACTTCCTGTTCGCGCCCGGCGAGCGCGAGGCGCAGATAATCGCGCACCGCCCGCGGCGAGGAGAGCGCGTCGCGCGAGGAGATCTCCTCCTTCAGGGCGCGTCGCGCGAGCTCGAGCGCCGCCTGGAGCTGCGCGAGCTTGGCGCTGCCCAGGCCCGGTGTTTCCGCGAGGCTTCCGGATCCGGCTTCGAGGAGCGCCGCCACCGACCCGAAGCGCCCGAGCAACTGCCTGGCGACATCCACCGCGCTCTTGCCCTTGACGCCGGTGCGAAGCAGGATCGCCAGCAGCTCGGCATCCGCGAGGGAACCGGCGCCGAGCGCGAACAGCCGCTCGCGCGGGCGCTCCTGCAGGGGCCAATCGGTGATCGCCATGGAATTCGCTTAAAATCCTCGTTTTGCGGCTTAACGCGCCACCTCTGTCTGCGATGACCGACGTTTCCGGAAAGAAGATTCTGCTGGGGATCACCGGCGGAATCGCCGCGTACAAGGCGGCTGAGCTCACGCGCCTATTCGTGAAGGCGGGCGTCGACGTGCGCGTGGTCATGACCGAGGCCGCCTGCCGCTTCATCACGCCGGCGACGCTGCAGGCGCTCTCCGGGAAGCCCGTGTACACGGACATGTGGGATACGCGCGTGCCCGACAGCATGGGCCATATCGAGCTGTCGCGCGACCGCGACATCATCGTGGTCGCGCCCGCCACGACCGATTTCCTTGCGAAGCTCGCGAACGGCCTCGCCGACGATCTGCTCTCGACGCTGTGCATCGCGCGCCGCAGCCCGCTCTTGGTCGCGCCGGCGATGAACGTGGAGATGTGGCAGAACGCGGCGACGCAGCGCAATGTCGAGCGCTTGCGCGCCGACGGCGTCGGCATCCTGGGGCCCACGGAGGGTGACCACGCCGACCGCGAGGGTGGCATGGGACGGATGCTCGAGCCCGAGGAGATATTCGCCGAGGTGGCTGCCGCGCTCGGTCCCAAGCCGCTCTCGAAAAAAAAAGTCCTGATCACGGCGGGGCCGACCTATGAGCCGATCGACACCGTGCGCGGGGTGACCAATCAGAGCTCCGGGAAGATGGGCTACGCGGTCGCGCAGGCGGCGGTGGAGGCGGGGGCGCAAGTGACGCTCGTGTCCGGCGCCACCGCGCTCGCCGCTCCGCCCGGGGTGGAGCGTGTGGACGTGACGACCGCGAGCGACATGCACAAGGCGGTGATGGCGCGCGCCAAGCAGGCCGACGTTTTCATCTCGGTCGCGGCGGTCGCCGACTACCGTCCCGTCGATCCCAAGCCGCACAAGATCAAGCGCGGCAACGGCAACCTGAACGTCGAGCTCGCGCCCAACCCCGACATCCTCGGCGAGGTCGCGGCGCTCCCGAAGGGGCCGTTTTGCGTCGGATTCGCCGCCGAGACCGAAGACCTCAAGGCGAACGCACAGGGGAAGCGCAAGAAAAAAGGAATCCCGCTCCTCGCCGCGAACCTCGCGCACGAGACTTTCGGCAAGGACACCAACGCGCTCACGCTTTTCGACGAGGACGGCGTGCACGAGCTGCCGCTCGCGCCGAAGATCGTGCTCGCGCGCCAGCTGGTCGCGCACATCGCGAAGCTGCTGCCGCGGCGCTAGGCGGGTTTTCGTTTGAAGACCCTCGATGTCAAGATCCTCGACCCGCGCTTGCGCGGTAACTTGCCGCAGTACTCGACCGGCGGCGCAGCAGGTCTCGATCTCCGAGCCTGCATCGGCTCGCCGATCACCCTCGCGCCTGGCGCAGCGGAGCTCGTTCCGAGCGGTATTGCCATTCATTTGGCGGACCCGGGACTTGCCGCGGTCGTGCTGCCCCGTTCGGGGCTCGGGCACAAGCACGGCATCGTGCTCGGGAATCTGGTCGGTCTTGTCGATTCCGACTACCAGGGGCAGGTCATGGTGTCGGTGTGGAACCGCTCGAAAGAGGCGTTCACCATCAACCCGATGGACCGCATCGCGCAGCTCGTGGTGGTGCCGGTGGTGCAGGTGAAGCTGAACGTGGTCGAGGAGTTCAGCGCCAGCGCTCGCGGCGCGGACGGATTCGGGAGCACGGGTAAAGCCTGAATTCACGCACGTCTTGCGCTTTTGCGCCGATCGGCAACTGCGCTACGCTCTGTCGCCGGTGCGCGCTGTCGATTTTGCGCAGCCAATCGCACGAAAGCAACGGGACATGGGAATCTGTAACCCATGTCCCCCGACGTTTTTGTTACCTATCTCCCCGGCCGGTCATCGTAGCGCTCTCTTCCCGCCCATCTGATCCATCTGATTGATGAGCCACCATCCCTCACTGAAGCTTCGTTAGCTCAACAAGCGCAGCCTCATACTCGATGTAGTTCCGCGGACACTCGTCCCGCGCCTTCTCGAGAAGGGGGCGAGCCGCGCTAGTTTGGCCGTCAGTGATGAAACGCGCCGCCATGTAAAAGCGCGCTTCGCACTCCTGGCTCTTCCGCTTGTTCTCGTCGACGTTCGCCGTCGCGGCGATCAGGGCTTCGCCATCGACGCGGCCCCGCAGGTACTGCAGGATGGGAGCAGGCCATTCCCCGTCCTTTAGCTTGGCGACGCCCTCCTTGAGGACGGCGCTGCCATCCAATCCCCTGCGGGAGCGCGAAAGAGATAGCCAGATGGAGTCGAATCCGTTCGGTCGGATAGCCAACAAGGTCGCGAAATCGTTCTCTGCCGCCTCGAAACGACGTACGTAGAAAAGATGGCGGCCCCGTCCGCCGAGCGCCCCCTCATGGCGAGGGTCGAGCTTCAAGGCCTCGTCGTACTCCTCGATCGCCCGCGCGTAGTCGCCTTGCGCCCAACGCCACCAGGCGCGAGTGAGATATATCTGCGTGGTGCGCATGCCGTTTGCGATCGCGGCGTCCGCATCCGCAAGCGCGCCTTCGTAATTCTTGAGCGTGGCGCGCACGCCTGACCGCAAGCTGAGGGCTACCGCATTGCCAGGCTCGATTCGAATCACAGCGTCGAGATCGGAGAGGGCGCCATTGGCGTCGCCCTGGCGGGCGCGCAGCGCCGCTCGGTGGAGAAGTGCCTTGGTATCGCTGGAATTGTCCGCGATCGCCCGGTCGTAGGCGGCAAGCGCCTCACTTGCGCTCTTACCCCTCAGGCGTTCGTCGCAATCGAGTGCGGGGATTGCCGGAAATATCAGCCCGCCGATGTATGAGAAGTAAACCTTGCGCTGGCTCCGGGACACGAGCAAACGATGCGCCCGCAGAAAGTCCGTGCCGAGGATTACCTCGGGGGTATAGCCCAGCTCTGCCATGTAGTCCGCGACGTGCAGTCGGGGATCGTGAATGGTCTCCCCGGCAATGTCCAAGGTGTCGAACCTCGCCACCCAGGAACGGACAATGTCGGCGCCGATTCCGGAGGAGCAGCCCGATGGCACCACGCCCTTCGTCTCCGGCGTAATGCCCAGCTTTTTCGCGAGAGAAAGGTCCACGACGGAACTCGACGCGCCACTGTCCACCATCGCGCGCGCCGCTCTCCCGTTGACCCTGAGGGGCACCACGATCTTGCTCTCGTCCTCCATCGGCAATTCCAGTGCATTGGAATCCCAATAGGCGAGGGAAACGCCCTTGCAATCCAGCGGCTGGAACAGACGGACGACGCTCTTGGCATAGTCAAACTCGATGTCGGGCTCCTTGAAAAAGTCGTCACCGAGGATGAAGTCCACGCCCGCGATGGGACGCTCGCCGCTCACCCGCACGTTTATGTCCTTGAGAACCACCAATCCCCCGATGCGCAGCTCGCCGATCCGCGTCGCGCGCACGCGAGAGTGGCCGCCGAAACCAGTCATGATTTCCGAGGTGCTCGACGTGTATAGATCGAGCTTTTCCGCGGCCGCCTTCGTGATCAGGCTGGCATAAGCGCCCGTATCGAGGAGCACCCCGATCTTCTTGCCGTTAATCGAGCCTTCGATGATAGGCAGGCCGCGCTTCAGTTGCACGGGCCATTCGACCATCCGAACGAGCTTGCACTTGGGCGGCTCCGCGGCGAGCAAAGGAAAGGCGAGAGCGACGAGGAGCGCGCCGAGCGTGGAGAAGACGGACATCCGGTGGACCGTAGTGGCGCTCGGGCACGTTGTAAATGACGTCTAACGCCGGCGTTCACGCGCGCCGAGTGAGCGCAGTGAGCGAGGGCATCCGAGCCCACAGGGCGAGGGCGTCGCGTGGAACGCCTTGTTAGAGCGCCCCATCTTTTGGCGCTCCTGGATGATTGGCCCAATTACAGGCGCCACATGTCATGTAGTAGTCCCCATCCGGTTCGATCGAAATGTCAAAGTGGCTCCGTATGTCGCGGGACTTGCAGCGTGGGCATTCATGTGTGTTGTCAGTCCTGTCCCGAACCAAGAGTTGGACAAAATGCCCAACAACAGTATCAGTGCTGTGAATCGCGATCGTTGCAGCCGTGTCATTGGCATTTCGATCATGAGTCAGCCAGTTCACCAACTGCCAGGTTTCCTTTGCTGTGTTCTTCAGATGTTGTCGCAGTTCCTTATTGCTTCCGCCTGGACAAAGCGTATCCAGTAACAGTGCGCCCCAAGCAATGAAGTTGGCGTCCTGCGGCTTCTCAACGGTCGCGGGCAGCTCGATTCGGCGCTTGACGGCTGCGGTGAGAGAAATGAGGCTTTCACGCAGGAGCATTCCCACTGCTTGGTAGTCCTCTGCCTCGACCGCCCGATCGTTCCTTTCCTTAGCCTGTTCTTGCCGCCTAAACACCTCATCGAACGGGCTGGGGTCACTGCCGTCGGCACCCTCGTAGCGGGTTCTGACACGCATCATTAGACCAATGTGGAATGACAGCGTGTAGTCCAAGCTGTGAAAATGCTTCTGTGAATACAGATTTGTCATGTTGGTGATCACCCACCAACGATCTTTGTCGGTGGTGACGTCCCAAATCTCGTACTCAGTTCCGAGAACTACCTCGGACTTGATCTTCTCGACGTGTTGAACGGTCTCGTCTCTGGCTTGGCCATGCACGTAATTGGCGATGTCATTCTCGCTATGAGGGTCGCAGTCGATCTGGTATCGCGACAACTCACGAGCCGGGACAGGCGCGCCAGGGATGACGCAGTCACCCTCTACTGCAGCGTTGGGCTTGGTCTTCATCCACAGGCTACGCCCAAAGCCCTGATTGATCAAGCAGCTCTCTTTGGTTAAGATACTGTACATTCGTACAAGTTAGGCCCCGGGAGGATGCCATGCCCACTCCGCGATTGCTCGACCAGGTGCGCGAACGCCTGCGCGTCGCCACTACAGCCTGCGTACCGAGGAGGCGTACCTGCACTGGATGCGGCGCTTCATCCTGCATCACGGCAAGCGGCATCCGCGGGATCTTGGGGCGGCGGAGGTCGAGGCCTTTTTATCGCACCTTGCCACCGAGGGGCGCGTTTCGGCTTCGACGCAGAATCAGGCGCTCGCGGCGCTGCTGTTTCTCTATCGCGAGGTGCTCGGCGTCGAGCTGCCGTGGATGGAAGGCATCGTGCGCGCAAAGCGTCCGGCTCGATTGCCGGTGGTGCTCACCGAGACCGAAGTGCGCGCGCTGCTTGCTCAGTTGGACGGCACGCGCTAGCTGGCGGTGAGTTTGCTCTACAGTACGGGAATGCGGCTGCTCGAAGGCTTGCGCCTGCGAGTGAAAGACGTCGATTTCGAGCGGCGTGAGATCACAGTGCGCGACGGCAAGGGGGCGCGGGACCGGCGCACGATGCTCTCCGAGCGGCTGATCGAGCCGCTGCGCGAAAGGGATCTGTCGGAGGGTTTCGGCGAAAAAGTCGTGCAGCGCGCGGTCGCCCGCGCGGCGGCGCGCGCCGGCATCGCGAAACCGGTCTCGCCGCACATATTGAGGCACAGCTTCGCGACCCACCTGCTGGAGGCCGGCTACGACATACGCACGGTCCAGGAGCTCCTCGGGCACAAGGATGTTTCCACGACGATGATCTACACGCATGTGCTCAACAAAGGCGGCCGGGGCGTGAAAAGCCCGCTCGACCGGATCGAGCAGCCGCGCGCGACGTATCGGTGCTCGCGGCCCAGTCCCGTGCCGCCGCCGGTGACGAGGATGCGCTTGCTTTAGGGTATATTTGGCTCGTCCGTCATGCTCGCCGAAGACTTCCATCCTATCCTCCAGCGCTGGTGGGAAACGCATTTCCGCGATCCCGGCAGCGCTCGCGTATTGCCGCCCACCGAGGCGCAGCTCGAGGGCTGGCGCGCGATACGAGCGGGCAGCCACACGCTGATCGCCGCGCCGACCGGCTCGGGCAAGACGCTCGCCGCTTTCCTCACCTCGATCGACCAGCTGCTGCGCGAAAGCCTCGAGAAAGGCGAGCTGCCCGACGAGGTGCGCGTCGTCTACGTCTCGCCGCTCAAGGCGCTGTCGGCGGACATCCACAAGAACCTCGCCGAGCCGCGCCGCGAGATGCGAAGGATCGCCGAGGAGATGGGATTCCCGGCAGTCGGGGTTACCGCCGCTGTCCGCAGCGGAGACACCCCGCAGGCGGAGCGCGCGGCCATGCTGCGCACGCCGCCGCACATCCTCGTGACGACGCCCGAGTCGCTGTACCTGCTCCTCACGGCCGAGCGCTCGCGCGAGATGCTGAAGACCGCGCGCGTGGTCATCGTCGACGAGATCCACGCCGTGCTCGAATCGCGGCGCGGGGCGCACCTCGCGCTGTCGCTCGAGCGCCTCGATCACGTCTGCGGCCGGCGCCTGCAGCGCGTGGGGCTTTCGGCCACGCAGAAGCCGATCGAGGAGGTCGCGCAGTTCCTGGTCGGCTCGGACAAATCGGACTGCACCGTCGTCGATCGCGGCCACAAGCGCAACATCGACCTCGAGATCGAGGTGCCCGGCTCGCCGCTTGAGGCGGTGATGTCGGGCGAAGTCTGGCAGGAGACCTACCAGCGCCTGGTGGAGCTGATCGAGTCGCATCGCACCACGCTGATTTTCGTCAACACACGCCGGCTCTCGGAGCGCATGGCGTTCCAGCTGAGCGAGCGTCTCGGCGCCGAGCACGTCGCCGCGCACCACGGCAGCCTCGCCAAGGAAGCCCGCCTCGAGGCGGAGCAGAAGCTGCGCGACGGCAAACTGAAGGTGCTGGTCGCGACCGCGTCCCTCGAATTGGGCATCGATATCGGCCACGTCGATCTCGTCTGCCAGATCTCCTCGCCGCACCGCATCGCGACGCTCCTGCAGCGCGTCGGCCGCTCGGGCCACACCGTGAGCGGCTTGCCGAAGGGCCGCGTTTTCCCGCTCACGCGCGACGACCTGATCGAGTGCGCGGCGATGGTACGCGCCGTGTGGGACGGTGATCTCGACCGCGTACTCATCCCGACGAACCCGCTTGATGTGCTCGCGCAACAGATCGTTGCCGAGTCTGCCGCCGAGGAATGGGATGAGGATGCACTGTTTGAGCTTTTCCGCCGCGCCTACCCGTACCGCAGCCTGGAAAAGACGGAGTTCGATCAAGTCGTCGCCATGCTCGCGCACGGTTATGCCACGAAGCGCGGCCAGCGCGCGGCGCTGGTGCACTACGACGCCGTGCACCGGAAGCTCCGCGAGCGGCGCGGCTCGCGCATGATCGCGATCATGTCGGGCGGCGCGATCCCGGAGGTGTTCGACTACCGCGTGCGGCTCGAACCCGAGGGCACCTTCATCGGCACGTTGAACGAAGACTTTGCCATCGAGTCGCTGCCCGGCGATATCTTCCAGCTCGGCAACACGTCCTGGCGCATCCTCCAGATCGGCAACGGCGTGGTGCGCGTCGCCGACGCCCAGGGGCAGCCGCCCTCGATGCCGTTCTGGCTCGGGGAGGCGCCCTCGCGCAGCGACGAGATGAGCGCGGCGGTCTCGAGCCTGCGCGCCGCCGCGGATTCGAGGCTCCCCGCGCCCGATCAGCCTCGCAAGCCCGACGAGCTCGATGCCGCGGTCGAGTGGCTCGTGAAGGATTACCGGCTCCCGCGCCCGGCCGCCGAGCAGATCGCGGCCTATCTTGCCGAAGGCAAGCGCGCTCTTGGCGTTGTGCCAACCGCAGAGACCCTCGTCCTCGAGCGCTTCTTCGACGAGGCGGGCGGCATGCAGCTCGTGCTGCACGCGCCGCTCGGCAGCCGCATCAACAAGGCCTGGGGCCTCGCGCTCCGCAAAAAATTCTGCCAGAGCTTCAACTTCGAGCTGCAGGCGGCGGCGAGCGAGGAGGCGCTGGTCCTGTCGCTGGGGCCCATGCATTCCTTCGCGCTTGAAGAGGTGTTCCGCTACCTGAATCCGAAGACGGTGCGCGAG
>WNGE01007162.1_pt1 | contig 20264 bp, 18 predicted proteins | sample 5400651 | NCBI WGS metagenome assembly WNGE01 (sample SAMN13153370, study PRJNA577476) | soil metagenome | isolation source: 60 cm soil or saprolite under grassland replicate 2 | place: USA:California | collected 2016-06-15 | reverse complement strand
CTCCGATCGTCACATGCGCCGGACAACCCGGCGAAGTAAGCGTCATATCCACGGTCACGTCCTGCTGATCATTTTCCGCAGGATCAATCTTGACCCCGTAAATCAACCCGAGATCAACAATGTTGACCGGAATTTCCGGATCATAACAATCTTTCAGCGCAATTAGAACTTCCTCTTGGGTAGCTGGCATGGGGCCTCGATTCAAATTTTACCGCAAGCCTCAGCCATCAAGTAGAACTTTCAGCTTTTAGCTCTTACCTGTTAGCCTTTAGCTTGAACCGAAAAGGTCGAGCTAAGGAGCTAAAGGCTAAGAGTTGATTTTCCTGACGGCTACTGATGAAACAAAAAATCCAACTCATCCTCATCATCGGTATGATCGCCGCCGCCGCCCGCGTTGCCTGGATTTTTTACGAGCGGCACGAGGAATCAGCAACGCCCGCGAAGCAGCAGGCCCCCGCTCTCGACCCAGACTTCTACGTCACTCCCAAAAGGATGTATCCCTACGATCTAAAAACCGCGAAGTCCGAAATCGCCAAGCAGCCGGTTTGGGTGAAGGTGGGGTATGCCTACGGCTACTTTCCTTACGACCGCACAACTCGCCACGCCGATCTCGCGCACGAAGCCGGCAAGCTGGTCCCGCTCCAGAAACTCGAAATTAAAGATGTTGCGACAGGCACCTCTCCCAAGGATCCCGGTGAGCGGCAAGTGTTGGCGGTATTCGATCAAGAGGGCAGGTCCTATGCGACCCCGATCGGAACTGAAAAAGATGGAGACTTCAAATTCTGGGCGAACGACATGTTGTTCATCGAAGATCCGCACCAGCTCTACAAGCACTGGTCCGCTGATGTCTGGCAAGCCGTGGATCAACATCAAGTGAAGGCCGGAATGAATGAACTGCAAGCCGACTTCGCCCTTGGCATTGGCCTGCTCGAAACCGGCAGCGACGCAACTGACAGAACCCTCGACTATCCGAACGGCGGCAAGCCAATGAAGATCAGCTTTCGTAATGGGAAAGCCGTAGAAGTTAAGTCAGGCTCGGCAAGCTGAGAGGAATGAAATTAGCAATCAGTCAGGTTTCAAATTACCAAATTACCCAATTACAAAATTTCCAAGTCTTCTTCAATCTGCTTTCAGCGCTTCCGAGCTCGCGTCCGCCTCTTTAGTCTCATCCACTCGAATTTTCCCTTGGTCATCCGAGAAGAACGACCGATGCGTCGAGTCCGGCTGCTTCGGAACCAACGTGATCTCAAACGTGTCTTTCTCTTTATGGGCGCGGAATTTCACCGTGTAATCGCCGCGGTCCGTGGATGACGCCATACGCCGCGTGAACGATCCTGTCTTCGACAACTCCATCAGCGTTGTTGCATAGTGCCCATTCTTCTTCTTGTAAATTTTCTGCGCCCGCAAGAACGTCCGCAGATATCCCAAAGCTGCTGCTTCCGAATCCGACCGTGCCGGATCGCCCTTAAACTTCGGTTGGTAAGCGGCCTGCGCAGAAGCCAAGGCGGCCAGTAGTACCAGCGAAACTGCTCTCAAAAAGATCCTTCTAGTGGTCATCGCCTCTGTGTCTTCCTCTGTGAAACTCCGCGTGCTCTATGGTTCAGGGGTGAAAGCCCATGTTACTCCCGTAATTCGCAATACGTTACGGAACCTTGCATCCCCTCCCAATGCAGATATCCTAACTACATCCTTACGTCCAAGGACAGGCATATCTATGAAAGCTGCAGCAGCTGTGAAAGCGGCAACCGCAAAAAAGCCTCAGATTCGCATTGCAGTGGTCGAAAGCGATCCGCTACGTTTCGTCGGTTTCCGCGCCCTGTTTGATTCCGAGCCCGATTTCGAGCTGGTGTCGGCCAGCCTGTCCGATATCTCCGTTATGCAGGACATAGATTTGGTGCTGCTCGGCAACCGCAACGGTCAGAACCTGTTCGACGTCATGGCCAGCTTGAAAGCCTCGCGACCAGACCTCCGCATTATCGTAACTGGCGCCGGCATGGACGAAGAAACGATATTAAAAGCAATTGCCTCAGGATCGAAAGGTTATGTTGACGAAGCCGCCTCGGCAAGCGAGTTTGTGCAGGCGCTGCGAATCGTGCATCAGGGATCAGTCTGGGCGCCCCGCCGCGTGCTGTCCATGTTCATTGAGCGCGTAAGCTCTTCTCCTGGACGCATCTTCCCCAACGGGCGAGTTTCCTTCACCGATCGCGAAAAAGAAGTTTTGGAGATGCTGGTCGCCGGTCGCTCCAACAAAGAAATCGGCTCAGCTCTGGGAATTGAAGAACGCACAGTGAAGGCCCACGTCGCCAAGCTGATGCGCAAAGTCGGCGTCCAGAACCGCATTGCCCTGTCCGTCCACGCAATCACACACTCTTTGGTTACCGCCAAATAAGTTAGGGGTCAACCAGCCCCGCGTTGGGTAAGGCGCTCGCTTCGGCGAGCGCCTTTTCTTTCCTACCGGGTTGTTCAGTTTCTCAATGAATGCTAACGCCTGATTACATCAAGTGAGTGCGAAGGGAGCACGGTTGGTGTCTAATCGAGAGGGTGGAAATGCGCCCGGGAAGTACAAGCGCAGTGATTCTCAGCCTGCTCGTTTGCGTTCTTCCGCTGTGTGCAACTAAAGACCGTCCATGCAGTTCTGGCGAGTGATACGGTTGGCCTGAAACTACAGTGCCATTCACGGGGTGATCCCATACACCGTCAATTGTTTCGCGCCGCCGACATACACATGTCCATTGGCGACCGTCGGAATCGTGAACTTGATTGCTGTGCCCGCAGTGTCGCGCGTACCAGCCTGACTGCTGTTGTAGAGTTCGACGCTGAGGTCGTCCGCGCGATAGGCATGCAGGACGGCCGGGCCGGCTGTGTTTACGGCTCCCCCTCGAGCGCCGCCAACGAACATCGAGTTATCCAGCACCCACACGATCCCATTCGACGTGCCGCTGGCCGAAACCGTTGCGCTCGCGCCGGGATATCCGAACACCTTCGTGGTTTGCGAGGATGGCGAAGTCGGTAGCAGCCCATTCGTGAACTTGAACGCCATCACCGATTCGTCCGTCCCGCCGAAATAGACGTAGCCGTTCCAGTTTGCAGGAGTGAACCAGTTGCCGTTGATCGGCTCTGGCCGGCCGATCGTAAGCTTCTGCACGGCGGGGTCGGCTGTTGCGTTGTAGTGACCCATATTGGAGCGATTCACGACGTAGATGATGCCGTCTTTGCCCCCGCACAGAATCACGCTTGGAATAGCGGCGCCGCTCTGCGTTGGCGCGATCATCGGCCCGCCGGAACCGAGGTCCTGGTCCTGGGTATTCAGGGCATCTTGGTTGCTCGGTGTGTAGAAATCCAGGATGTGGAAGACGCCGTTCGATAGCGTCAGCTTCAGGAATGAATCGCCGGCACTCTGTCCGGCCATATTGAGGTCGAAAACGCCATTCCCAGTCACGACGAAGATGTTGCCGTTAGTGTCTGCCGCGGGACCGCCTCCGCTATTCCAGATGGCTGCAGCCCCATTGCTGCTGGGCGCGGTGCTGAACACGCCCGTGGTGTGCAACGTGCCTCCACTAGCGCTGTAAGCGAACACCCAGCCTTGGTACGGCAGCGAGTCGCCATGCGAACCAAAGCAGATGATTACGTCTGCATTCACCAGCAGCAGCGCCGGCCGTTGCAGTTGCCGTGAAGCTGCGAAAGCAACGCCTCCATAGCTGCCGGAGATCGTCACTGGCCCGCCGTACTTCTCCGCTCCCGTCGTCAGGCTCAACGCGTGCAGCTTGTGCTTCTGCACTCCACTCTCAACCGTCGTCGCGACCACATATAGAGTCTTGCTCGATGGGTCGATAACAGGTGTGCCGGTGATCCCGATCTCCTGCGAGATCAGGTTATTGCTCGCCCTCGGCACGGTGGTGATGGTGGTCCCCAGAAAATTCCGTTTCCAGATCGGCGACGTCGTCTTGCCGTCCGCGTTGAATGCATAAACACTGTCGTGCTGGGTCGCGGCATAAACGACATTCTGGTATGAGGTACCGATGAGGAGATTAGCCACGTACAGCGGTTGCGCGTAGATCTGTCCGTCCACCGAGCGGGTGAAGAGCCTTTTGAATGTCGTGGAGTTCACGCGCGAACGCGCGAGTGCCCGCTCCTGTCCGTTGAGGCCGCTGCGGAACCCGTCTCCATGGTAGGTCAGCATGCCGGGATAGTTGGTCACCCAGACGCTCGCTGCCGCGCTTACGCTGGTGTTAGCTTTGCTCCGGGCGATGACGGTATGGGTCCCAGGCGTCGAGGGTGGCGTGTATAAGCCCGAAGTGGAGATGGTACCCACCGTCGAGCTTCCGCCGACAACGCCATCGACCAGCCACGTGATACCAGTATTCGTGGTGCCGGAAACGGTAGCTTTGAATTGCTGCTTTTGTTTCAGCGTGAGTGGTGCGCGCCGGGGGAGGATAGTCACCGTGACCGCGGCAACGGACGAAAGTGTGAGGCTGAAAATTGTGAGTACAAGGGGCAGCTTGCGTACCGCACATCGGATGGCCATTCGGAGCCCCCAGGTGGATTGTTGGATGAACACTGCTGGCGAGGGTTGTCTGCATGAAGCCCGAGTTGATGCCGTCCGAGACCACCGCCAGACCGCTCGCGGAGGGGTAGCTTCAAAAGCTGCGCAACCAAAGAACCCCCGACTCTTCACAATTGCTCACTTTTTCAAGGTGCCGATGAATGCAAACAATGGCTTCCGGATTCAAGCACGCTCGGCATCAACTGACGCCTTCAAGGCCGATTAAATCTTGCAAGATGGCGCTTGGTCAAGATGAAGGTTGGCGGCATTCACTGCCAGGGCGACACCATACGCGAAACAAAGTGATGACTGGCGAAAAATCGCCATTTCACTCGTTGACCGTATCCACAGAGATCTGAATCCGCCCAGTCGAACAAACAAACTCTTGTAAGTCATGGCAACCCTGGAAGTTGCTCAGCGATCCATCAGTGCCGGACCATGGTTACTAAAGGTCATTGTCCTCGGTAATCTTGCCGGTTTCCTGGGACAGTCGCATACTCGCTTCACCTACCACAGAACCTGGGAGACGGGGTTGGAAGTGGCGGCTTTAGCCGCTATTGCTGACCCCGAATTTTTTTGCCCAAAACAGCACCCTTACTGCCGTTCTAGACGACCTCAATCCTCTCGTCCACCAGCTTCTTGTCGTGCTCATCCGTGCCCGTCAGGTCAAACGAATTTGTCAGCACGGCTTTTCCCTTATCCACGCTGGTGATGACATACGAGCAGCCCAGCCAGTGGGCTTCGTCGTGGTCGGTTTGTGACCACTGCGCCGGGTGGTCAGGGTGGGAATGGTAGAAGCCGATGATGTCCTCTTCGCGCTCGCGGGCTTCACGTTGAATGTGTACCAACTCTTTGGGATCGATATTGTAGCGGTTCTGCGGAGTGTCGGTACGCGTGTTGCCGGCGCGGGCTAGTGATGTGACCACACGGGTGCCATCATCTTCCAGGCGGCCAAGCAACACGCCACAGCATTCGTGTGGATATGTTTCTTCGCCGTGCTGGCGGAGAGCGTCGTAGTGGGATTGGCCGAGTCTTAACATCAGCTATTAGCTCTTAGCCTTTAGCTCTTAGCTGAACCCAAGCCGATTTGGCTAAAAGGTAAGAGCTAACGGCTAAAGGCTCGCTTCTGTCCAGAATCTTTCGCTCAAATACTTGTCTCCGGAATCGGGGAAGATGGTCACGATCACTGCTTCCTCATCCTTCCGCAACCTGCGTGCGATCTGCAGCGATCCCGCGATCGCGGCACCTGCCGAGATGCCGACCAGCAGACCTTCCTCCCGCGAGGCGCGGATCGCCATGGCATAGGAATCTTCGGTCGAGATGCCGAGGTCTTCGTCCGCAAGCGATCCGTCATAAATCCCCGGCACGATTGCGCTGGCCATGTGCTTTGCGCCTTCGATGCCGTGAAAGGGCGAATCGGGTTGCAGCGAAATGCAGCGAATCTTCGGGTTCAATTCTTTTAGTCGGCGCGCTGTGCCCATGAACGTACCGCTGGTGCCCATCATTGCTATGAAGTGCGTGATACGGCCTTCGGTCTGTTGCCAGATTTCTTCGGCTGTGCCATGGTAGTGGGCCTGCCAGTTGGCGGGGTTCGAGTACTGGTCGGCGTAAAAATATTTCTTTGGCTCGCGCGCATAGAGTTCGCGGACAGATCGGATCGCGCCGTCGGAACCATCGGCCGGATCCGTATAGATAATGTTAGCGCCGTACGCAAACAGGATGCGCTTGCGCTCGACAGAAACGTTCTCTGGCATGCACAGCGTGACAGGAAATCCTTCAGCTGCGCCGATCATGGCATAGGCGATGCCGGTATTGCCGCTCGTGGAGTCGAGCAGAATTTTCTCAGGCGTGAATGTTCTGTTGCGGCGGCCTTCTTTCACGATGTTGAAGGCGGCGCGGTCTTTCACTGATCCACCCGGGTTATACCACTCGGCCTTGGCAAGAATTTGAACGTTGGGAAACTCGCGACCGATTCGCTCCAGCCGCAACAAGGGCGTGTTGCCAATGCGGGAGAGATTGCGCTCGCCGATGCGCTGCTCAACGGATTTGGTTGAAGAAGACATGAAAGCAGATGTCAGTGAGCTTATGAGCGGTGAGCGAGCAAAAACTTGATGGCTCGCCGCCTATGGCTCAAAGCTCGCAGCTCGCCATGACCATCGTAATGTTGCCACGGCGCAAAAGCTGATAACTTGTCGTTAGATTATAGAGGAGCATAGCTGGATACATCCGATGATCGGGCGATCTAGTCATCGGGTGATTGAAGCTACAGCGCATCAGGTATAGTGCGATGAGCAGAGAAGCGCATCCAATGAAATAGTCGGGGCTGTTAGTCGTGGCCTTCGGCTCATGTGAGCAATTTAAGTTTGGGCAACGACCAACGACCAACAACCGAAGACCAACGACAGGGAATTACATGGCAACCAAAATAGAAGAGCGAACATTTGATGACGCCGTGCAGTGGCTTCGCGACCATGGATTTGATCTGATTGAAGCTCCCGGCATGCAGGGGCGCGTGTTCCTGAAAAAGTACAATGTCTCGGCAGCGATCCAGAAGAATGGCGACGATGGCGTCAAGATATTTGCCTATCCTGGATACCTCATCAGCGGAGAAATTTCCAAGCTCATTAACCGCGGCTATCAGCAAGTGCTGAAGACTTCGAAAACCGAAGTTGCAGCCACAGCTGACCATCTAAAAGCTCTGCAGCAGTTCACCGAAGAGTTGAAAGAGGCACTGTGCCTGCCCAGTCTGTATAACGAATCCCTCGGCACGGTCAGCGAGGCTTACCAATACGACCGTATTGTTGACCGCGACAAACCACCCACACAGCGCGCAAAACGTCCTTGGGAACGGGTGAAGGCTGCAGTGGTAGGGAAAAAGAGCCGCGCCTAAGTTCATCAGAGTGTAACTTCGCAACCCTGCCCTAAGTCGCTTGAGAAACTCTTCCCGGAATCACCAGGCCCACAATCAACGAAGAGCAGCAGACTGCATGGCCCTAGCCTGGGATTCATCCAATTCGCCGAGAAACTCAATCCCATACAGATAGAGCGCGCGGTGGCGCACCCTGCCAGAAACCCGCGACGGTTGTTCACTCTGTGGTGACTGGAATTCCACCTCCAGTTCAGTTCCTACCGGCAGATTTGCGATCGTGAACAGGCACATGCCGCCATCGCTTAAATTGATTCCGAGGGCATCGAAATGCGCGGGCCCGGCGAACACCTGGACCGATGTATTGACCCATTGGCGAGGCGAACGGCGTACCGGCCGGATGTTGCGTTTGAGAAGCATAGCTTGTGGACAGAGTGGGCGGTGAGTGAAGGGTAGCGCGGTCTGGCCCGAGGGCGAAGATTACGGACGGTCACTGACCTCGCTCGTGTGCGATAATTTCCGCCGCAACAGATTCCCCGATCGAGAGGTGACATTCATGAAAGCTTCCTGGACTCGTCGTCAATTCATGCGCATTGGAACCGGAGCTGCCGCAACCGGCGCCGTGGCGAAATTCACATTGCTTGGGCCGAAGCCGCTGTGGGCATCGCCTAACCCAGTCGCGCCAAGCGATACGGTGCGGTTCGCCTCAATCGGTACAGGCGTGCGCGGCTGCGAATTATTGCAGGCTTCATTACGCGTCCCGGGGGCCCAGTGTGTCGCGGTCTGCGATCTGTACGACTCGCGCCATATGGCCGCGCAAGAAGCGGTAAAGAATCCCAACGTCCCGGCGACCCGCAACTACAAAGAAATCCTCGATCGCAAGGATGTTGACGCGGTATTCATCGCAGTTGCTGACCATCAGCACCGCAAAGTTTTCGTGGACGCATGTGCCGCCGGCAAGGACATCTACTGTGAGAAGCCGATGTCGCACACGGTCGAAGACGGTTTTACCATGATCGAAGCTGCGCAGAAGGCAAACCGGATCGTGCAGATCGGCAGCCAACGCGTTTCGTCAATCATTTACGCGCAGGCCAAAGAGATTTACGATTCCGGCGGGCTTGGCGATGTGTATCACATCGAAGCCCACTGGGACCGCAACTCGCCAAGTGGCGCATGGGTCTATCCGATCCCACCTGACGCCAACGAGCAGACGATTGACTGGAATGCGTTTCTTGATGGCGCGCCCAAGCGGCCGTTCAGTCCGGAGCGATTCTTCCGTTGGCGCTGTTTCACCGATTACGGCGAAGGACTTCCCGGAGATCTTTTTGTTCACGCGATCTCAGGAATTCATTTCGTCAGCGGCACGAACACGGTGGCGAAGCGCGCGCAATCGATGGGCGGACTTTTTCATTTCAAGGATGGCCGCGACTTTCCCGATCTGATGGAGACGTTCTATGACTATCAGAATTTCCGTATGTACTTGCGCTGCAATCTCAATAACGATCAAGGCGATTACATCGGCTTCTACGGGAGCAAAGGGACGCTGACTCTTCAAGGCTCAACTCTGACTTATACGCCGCAGGACACGAGGCCACAGCCGGAAGGCTACTCGATCTACGGCTGGCCGGCGAAGCTGCGCGATGAATATTTGAGGCAATTTGCGGCGGAGAATCCGCTCTCGATCATAAACATGACCGAACCGCCCGAAGTCTTCACTCCACCTGCCGGGTACAGCGATCTGGTAGACCACCAGGCGAATTTCTTCAACGCGGTCCGCTCGCGCAAGAAGGTTGTCGAGAACGAAGACTTCGGCAACAACGCCGCCATCGGATGCCACTTGGCGAATTATTCGTATTTCAAGCAGACGGCGGCGGTGTGGGATGCGCAAAGCAGGAGAATCAAAAGCTAAAGGGGGCACCACATTTGCGATTTCAGAATCTGCTACGTGTGGGACTAGCGAATTGATGCGGTGCAACGCAAGGGCCAGCTCTTTGAGCTGGCCCCATGAGCTGGCCCAATCGAAGTTCAAGCAACTCTATTCCGGGTCCGTGGGATCGTTGAACAGGATCGTCAGTTTGATGCTGCCATGGCCGAACTGCGGGAAACCTGCAGTTTTCCGATTTCCCGGGTCGAGACTTGAAGCAGTATCATCCGGTGGAAATAGAATCAGCGAGTTCAGGAATTTCTGCAGCGCGTCCGATTCTGGTCCTGCCAGTTTGGCATAAGCATCACGCGAAGCTTGCGACTCCCCGCCGTGACGCAAAATGACATCATCAAGAGTCATGCTGCGTCCGTCATGACCATACGGGCCGGTTGACCCTACTCCCCACAATGGACGCGTCAAAAATACCTTCTGCAGCGTGCCATCGTAATTTCGCTCGTAAAAGTTTGGTCCCAGGTCGTGCCGCTTGAAGTCGGTGAGAATATTTTTCACCAGGAAAGGATTGCCCTGCGGCACTTTCAGTGGAGGATAGCCGCTGCCGTCGTCGAGGCTGTTGATTAACGCCGTTGCACTGGCAAAAAGATTATTGAAGTTTCCCCGAACTGGATCATAAACAGTATCGAGATCGGCTACCCTCCGGTCGTGGTTAATGGTCAAGTCGGATATGTGGCAGGAATTGCACCCAATCCGGTTGAACACGGACCGTCCCAGAGCAGTCATCGTATTTTGTTGTCCGCTACCCGCCTTGAAGTAGTTCAAAAGATAGAACTCGAGATGGTCCACGATGGCGGGATCGAGTTCGTACTGCCCAGATTGCGCGTCAGGCGCCGGCGGCGGGCTGATCACATCCTGCGTGCCGTCGAGCACCATGCCTGCGGGGGTTGTCACTTTCTGTCCACCGCTCGCAGCAACCAGGTCGGGATCGTTCACCTCGAGTCCCATCTCCTTGTGCAAGGCGCCCACAATGAACTCACGCATTGAAATGGTGCTGCCCTCGGCGAAGAACGGCTTCACCCGGAGATCAGGATCAACGCCTTGGACCTTTGAAGTATCCACGGATCCGGTTGAACTCGCCGTAATGGTGCCGTAACTGATTCCCTTACTGACAAGCGGCAGCGTCACAGACCGGCCACTGCTCGCAGCCTGTGTGATCGCACGCTGCTGGATGTTGCGCAGATCGGTGGTGATTTCGTCGGCCAACGTTTCCTTGAGGCCGAGCCCGAACAGATGCGGAGCGTCCCGGCTGTCCGGCCGGGTGGCGACATCACCGCCGGAACCTGCTGATCCGCGGGGGCGGCCATGACATGCTGCACAGCTGTCGGCGAGCCCGGCGCCAATCGCGCCATTGGAGTTGATGTCGCCAACGCCGTCGCCTTCATTGCTTCCCTGTCCCTGCAGCCGTGTGAATTTGCGCTGGAAGAGCTGCCGTCCACGGCGGACGGAGCGAAACGGATCCCGCTTGATTATGAAGACAGAGGAGTTCCAACTGTTAGCGTCGCCGCGTCCGGCGCCCACTTCGTCCGGCAGGGATTTTGCAATCCCTACTTTTGCCGTATTCGGCGCCTGGGTCTGATCGGTCAGCTGCCCCCAGGCTGCGCAACACCAAATACACGCCGGGAGAGCCAACCTTAGAACGCGGGAAACCATATGTTTTTACTCCTAAATTGTCTTCGCGGAAATTCAGCGAGGAAACAGAGCGGCATCTTGTCTGAGAGCGGTGCTCCGGTCAACCGAACTTTGACCGATTTCGGGCTAACCGCCCAACTATTGAAAAACGCTGATCTTAGGAGTTGATCTAACTTTCCGGTATTAGGCTGTTAGAGGCAGGTGCTACACTGCTAGCCACGTTAGGGCCAGGTCACGTGGTAACCACCCCGTCACAACCGAAGCCGTTGAACCTGCGGTTCTCTGTATTTGAGGTCAACTTCGCCAGCCGCGAATTGTTCAAGGGCGGTACCCGCCTAAAAATCCAAAAGCAACCATTCATGATTCTGAGCGTGCTCCTGGAGCGCCCGGGCGAAGTTGTGTCGAGGGATGAATTACGCGACCGATTGTGGCCTGATAACACGTTCGTCGAGTATGAGGACAGTTTAAATACCGCGGTACGAAAATTGCGGGCGGCGCTTTCGGATTCATCAGACTCTCCAAGATACGTCGAGACCGTTGCAGGTCAGGGCTACAGGTTCATTCCGCCAGTAGAGGTAGTTTGGGAGAAAGCCACGGAAGCTGCCGACGTGAAAGAGGTCCTTCCATACGAGATCGCCCCTGAACATGTAGGGGCGGATTCCCTCGTCCATCCACCCCAACCGGGGGCCTCCGAAGATACGCAATCGCGCCGAATGAAGCGGCCGCTGTTCGCCTCCGCACTGGGCATTGTCCTGATCGCCGCCGCATTGGGCGGGTACTTCCGATGGGCGGGTCTGCGGACTCAGCCGCAGGAAGCTGGCGGACGAACGATGCTGGCAGTTCTCCCTTTTGAGAACCTGACTGGAGACCCGAGTCAGGAATACTTCAGCGACGGCTTGACGGAAGAAATGATCTCGCAAGTAGGGAACGTTGATTCCCAACACTTAGGGGTGATCGCGCGCACCTCCGTGATGCATTACAAGAACAGCCAGGCGCCGCTGGACCAGATCGGCCGCGAGTTGGGTGTGCAGTACGTGATCGAGGGCAGCGTGCGTCGCGATTCAAATAACGTCCGGGTCACAGCCCAGCTCATCCAAACCAAGGACCAAACGCACGTCTGGGACCGGGCAGCCGCTTAATACGCCTCGACAATACGAAGCCTATGACCTTTATTTAAAGGGACAATACTTCTTAAATAAGAGAACCGCCACGGGATTGGAAGAAGCGGCCCAATATTTTCAGCAGGCCACGGCCAGCGACCCGAATTATGCGCGCGCCTATGCGGGGCTTGCCGACTGCTTTGCTCTCATGGGTGCTTACAGTGAGCGTCCGCAGATAGAGTTCATATCAAAAGCACGTGCCGCAGCATTGAAGGCGCTTGAGATTGATCAGAATTTGCCGGAAGCACACACAGCGCTTGCCCTGATTGTCCAGAACTACGATTGGGACTGGCACACTGCTGAAAAGGAATTTCGTCGCGCGATCGAATTGAATCCCAACTATGCTACCGCCCACCACTGGTACGCTGAACATCTGATGTGGCGTGGCCGTTTCGATGAGGCGCTTCTAGAGAGCGAGCGGGCACGCCAGCTCGATCCGCTTTCCTTGATTATCGCAGCCGACAATGGCGCAATTCTGTACTTCTCGCGGCGGTACGATCGCGCAATTGAAAAGTGGCGTTCGGTTTTGGAGATGGATCCTAAATTTTCGCGCGCCCAGCTCATCAGGGGTGCCTATGCGGAAAAAGCAAGGTTTCCCGAGGCTCTAGCGGACACGGAAGGGGCGCGGCAAATAACTCCGGTTGCTGCGTATTGGTCCTGGCGTGCGTACCTTTATGGCCGCTCGGGCCAGATGGCGCAGGCACGGCACGCGCTTCACGAGTTACTGCAATGGAATAGAAGCCATCGAGTCGATCCACTATTCGTCACCGTGGCCTATCTTGGTATCGGAAACAGGGAGCAATCCCTTGCCTGGCTTGAAAAGGCTTATGCAGTACATTCCAGTGAGCTCGTTTCACTGAAGGTGAATCCGAGCTACGATTTATTACGCGGCGACCCCCGATTTCAGAATCTGCTGCAACGTGTGGGATTAGCGAATTGATGTCCTGCAACGCTAGGGCCAGCTCTTTGAGCTGGCCCAATTGAAAATCCAGCAACTCTATTCCGGGTCCGTGGGATCGTTGAACATTCCTCCCCGCTCTCTACAGTCGGGCCAGCACTAGTTGAGTACGCCGCCTATTGCCCTTCGCAGCTCACCTTGTTGTTCCAGTCCACGAACGCGCCGTTGGGGTTGTCGCGCCAAGCCCAAACATGTAGCTCGAAGAACGCTGGTATGCCGTACCGGTTCGGGCTGTTGACGAACTGGAAGGCCTGGTCCTCTAACATCGGCGGGGCGCCGTTGTGGGCTGCGAGCCAAGTGGCCGCGTCCACGATGTACTCGACGCCGACAAGGCGGCGCCTGTTTCCCACCGGCTCATAGATAAGCGCCTCCGGATGTGCTTCATCGATCTGTCCATCAACTACAAGAGGACCATTGATGTAGTGAATGCCCATGGCGCCGTGGTCCGGTCCGCTGACGCAGCCAAATGCAGGCCCGTAGCCGGCCGGACCGGCGTTGTTGACATCGATGAACTGCTGCGTGGCCTCACGAACAGCCTGAACAAGTTTCGCCGGAGCACTATGTTCGTGACCGGCTTGTCCTGCGGCCAAAAGCGGCATCGCTGCTACAAGGCTGCTCAGCAAGATCAGCCGCAGGATTTTCATGGTTGATATAGGAATGAAAGTTCGAATTGATGTTGTCATAGTTTTTCTCCTCTAAATTTGTTCCATCTTCTGTTTTGGTACCCGCTCGCCGAACAGGAATCCGCAAGCTGACGAACGGGGGTCAATGCTTTACGTACGTAGTAATCACTTCGGGATAAACCTTCAGCGTCGGCCCGCGTCCGGATTCCTCTGGAGCGAGGCACTCGCCATACGTGCCAGCTTCGGGATCAAAGCTTCGGCAAGCGCGGGGCTGTGTCAACGGCTCTGTGTAGTCGCCGCAATCGCCTGCATACTTGAATTCGCATTTCGTGTGACTGGGATCGTTTGGGTCTGGCTCGGCGCAGTCACGCATTTCCAATCCAGCAGACTCGCCCGCAGCCTGATCTCTTCCGCGGCAGGCGTTCCAATCGAGTGGCGCGTCGGGATCGCTAAAGATGTTGCCGTAGAATCCGCCTTCCTGGAGCGAGTATGTCTCCGCCTCGTCCGGACTCACCGAGAGCTGGGGTGCAATCCCGCGCAGCGAGATCGTCACCGAGACTCCGTAGGCATTGACTCGGGCCAGCAGGCAAGCGCTCACCCAGCGCTGCCCTCTGGAGTCCAGGGCTCGATCAATCCAGTGTTCGGCGAGTCCAAGTGAGGCGGAAAACACGCAGCGCTCGTTCTTGCAGCTATAGAGAGTGTTGGGAGGGGCGGTATCTTCAGCGTCCGGAACTGTAGCTTCAATGGTTTTCCCAATTGGAAGAGCGCAACTCATCATGTAGCTGTACAGTTCGCGGCCATCCGCAGTTGCCAGCAGATCGGCAGTTTCCGGGCTGGCCTGTAAGCGATTCGAGGAAATCTTGTTCGCAGCAATGCGGTTGGCGGCAATCCTATTCGCGGCAATCCGGTTGGCCGCAATTCGGTTGGTTGTTTCGGCAGCGTGCGCTGATGTTGCAGTCAATCCGACCAAAGTGGCAACTGCTACGGCAAGTTTGAGTCTTACAACCAAAGGCCGAACGCATACCATTTCGTTGTTTGACATCGAGGTCCTCCTCGCGCCAACCGCGTTCCCAGATATTCAAGTTGCGCAACTGCCATTTCGCGTACATCTAAATAGGCGCAAATGGCCGTCCAGAACTATCATTAAGGCTTCTTATTGGGTTCATTCGCCGCTATAATTGGGCACTCTTTGTGGGTACTGGTGGGAATGAAGGAGAGAACGCCGCCCGAGCAAGACGTCAGTACATTACTCCGGGCCTGGAGTGACGGAGACCAGGCTGCCCTCGAAAACCTGACCCCAATTGTCTATGAGGAACTCCGCCGGCTCGCCCGGTACTATATGGGCCGCGAGCGCAGCGGTCACAGTTTGCAGGCGACTGCACTGGTCAACGAAGCCTACCTGAAGCTGGTGGATTGCAAGCGCATGCGCTGGGAGAACCGCGCCCACTTCTTCGCCGTTTCAGCCCAACTGATGCGCCGGATTCTAGTCGATCATGCTCGCCGTCACAATCAGAAACGCGGGGCTGGCGTGCAGCATGTCGAACTGGAGGATTCTGCTATCGTCGGCGCCACCCGTGATGAAGATCTCGTGGCACTTGACGAGGCTATGCATGCTCTGGCGCAGATTGATCCTCGAAAGGCGCAAGTGGTCGAGCTGCGCTTCTTCGGTGGATTGAGTGTGGAGGAAAGTGCGGAGGTGCTCAAAGTTTCCCCGGTAACAGTGATGCGCGACTGGAGCACAGCGCGCGCCTGGCTCTACCGCGAGATCAATAGCGGAGCTCGCAATGGATCCTGAACGTTGGAAACAGGTCGACGGCCTGCTAGAGGCAGCGTTGGACATACCGTCTGCCGGCCGCAATGAATTTCTTCGCCAAAAATGTGCGGGCGATAACGAACTAGAACGCGAAGTGCTTTCCCTGCTCGACTCCCACCGCAATGTGGGCCGATTCCTGGAAAGCCCTGCAATGTTGGTCGCCGCCCAAACCTCGGCCGAAACCCAAGGCGACCGTGATGCATTGCTGGGCCGGACCATTTCCCACTATCGAGTGATTAAAAGAATCGGCAGTGGTGGCATGGGCGTGGTTTATGAGGCGGAGGACCTTCGCCTGGGACGTCGCGTGGCGCTCAAGGTCATGCTTGAATCCGACGCGGCCGACAGCAAGGCGCTGTTGCGCTTCGAACAAGAAGCCCGGGCCATATCGGCACTGAGCCATCCCAACATCTGCACCCTGTACGAAGTTGAAGAGTATGACGGGAAGCCCGTCATAGTGATGGAGCTATTGGAGGGGCAGACTGTAAAACAGCTGATCAGTGCGGAGCGTGTTCCGTGGACGCGTTTGGTGCAGTGGGGAATGGATGTGGCCGACGCCCTGGAAAGCGCGCACACCAGCGGCATGATCCATCGGGATATTAAGCCAGCAAATCTGCTCATCACCCGGCGAGGGCGGGTCAAGGTACTTGATTTCGGTTTGGCCAAACTGGCTGCTTCCACACCGAATACACCGCCGGCTGAAGACACATCACTGACCACCGAGGGAGTAATCCCCGGCACCACCGCTTATATGTCTCCAGAACAAGTACGTGGCTACGAACTGGACGGGCGCTCAGATGTGTTTTCACTCGGCGTGGTGTTATACGAAGTTGCCACCGGGACCTGTCCATTTGCTGAGCCCAACACTATAAGGACCCTGGAGGCCGTGCTCAGCAAATCACCTGCTCCGCTGACCCGAGTTAATCCGGAGCTCCCCAGAGAGTTAGAGGAGATTGTTGCCAAAGCTCTCGAGAAAGATCTCTCGCTTCGCTATCAGTCGGCAGCTGATCTTTATCGTGATCTTGAACTGCTCAAGCGCAAAACAGATAGCGGCCAGACGATGGTGGGAAGTGATTCCTTCTCACAGAAGCCGGCAAGACCCGTGGAGGCCCGACCGGCAAATCTTCCGGTGCAGCGCACAGGACTCGTGGGGCGCGAAACAGAACTAGCGGCTGCCAAAGATCTTTTACTGCGCCGGGATGTGCGCCTGGTCACCGTCACAGGTCCCGGAGGTATCGGCAAAACGCGGCTTGCGGTGCAGTTGGCGAGTGACTTGGTCGAGCGCTTTCCAGGAGGCATTCATTTCGTTGCGCTCTCGTTGCTGAGCGATCCAGGGCTGATCGCTTCGGTAATTGTTCAGACATTGGCATTCCGGCAAGTGGGAGCTCAATCGCCCCTTGAAATACTCAAAGAGAATTTACGAGCATCATCCGCACCAATGCTGCTGCTGTTGGACAACTTCGAGCATCTGGTTCAGGCGGCGCCCATTGTGGCGGAACTCCTGGCCGTTGCGCCCAGCCTCAAGATCCTTGTAACTAGTCGTGCGGCACTGCATGTATATGGAGAGCACGAATTTCCAGTGCCGCCGCTTGCTCTACCGGATTCGCGATCCATCCTACGGATTGAAACTCTGTCACGGTGCTCGGCGGTCGAACTATTCACCGAACGCGCAGTTGCTGCCAAGCCAGATTTTGTGCTGAGTCGAGAGAACGCGCCCGCCGTCGCCGAGATTTGCATCCGATTGGATGGTCTGCCGCTTGCGATTGAGCTGGCAGCTGCCCGGATCAAAGTTCTTTCACCCGGTTCAATGCTGACACGCTTGGCGAGTCGGCTGCAGCTATTAACGGGAGGAGCAAGGGATTTGCCACAGCGACAGCAGACTCTTCGTGCCGCTATGGATTGGAGCTACGATCTACTGGATTCCGCGGAACAGAAGCTTCTCAGGCGATTGTCGGCGTTTGCAGGTGGATGCACTTTGGAAGGCGTAGAAGCGGTCTGCGACACCAAAGGGGATCTTAGCTTAGACCTGCTCGAAGGTATGGCGTCCATGGTCGACAAAAGCCTAATGCAGCAGATCGAGTCAGCAAACAGTGAATCGCGGTTCGGCATGCTGGAAACAATTCGCGAGTACGCTCTGGAAAAATTGGAGGCAAGCGGGGAGGAAGCCACCACGAGGCGCGCCCATGCCGCCTATTGCCTGGTACTGGCCGAAGAGACTGCAGAGCAGGGCACAGTGCAAGGGCAGGAATGGCTGGAACGCTTCTCGCTCGAACAAGACAACTTTCGTGCGGCTCTTGACTGGCTCACAGGAGTTGGCGATGCAGAGTGGGGCTTGCGTCTGGGCGCGGCACTGTTTCGGTTTTGGGAGATGTCCGAGAGCTTTGCCGAAGGCAGAGACTGGCTGGACAAGCTGTTGAGGCTCCCAGGTGCGGCCGATGCCACTAAGACGCGATCCCGTGCTCTTTTTGCCGCAGGTGTGCTCGCCGGCGCGCAGGGTGATTATGCTTCGGCCGATGCGATGACCATGGAGAGCCTCGACATCGCGCGTCAGTTGGGTGATAAGCAGGCTGCCGCGGTTTCTCTCAATGCGCTGGCAGTCCATGCCCGGGACCGTGGCGATATTGCGATTGCACGCTCTCTATTCGAAGAGAGCTTGGTGCTGTGGAGAGAATTAGAGGACCCGAGGGCGATCGCCCGTTCTCTAAGTAACCTCGCGAATGTCGTCATGTTGCAAGATGATTGTGTGCGCTCACAGTCTTTATATGGTGAGTGTCTTGCGATTTTCGAGGAACTTGGTGACCGGACAGGCGTTGCCTGGACGACGAACTATCAGGGAGATGTTGCCCGTCATCATGGTGATTCAGCAGCAGCGCGCACACTGTACGAACAGGGCCTGACAATTTTCCGCGAACTCGGTGACCGCTGGGGTATTGCTGCCACACTGGCTGATCTAGGAAGCTTGGCGCGAGAGGAGAGTGATTATCCCTCTGCACGTTCTCTGTATCGCGAAAGCATTAAGATTTTCCACGACCTAGACCATAAACGCGGAATTGCGCGACTGCTGGAGGCTTTTGCGTGCGTGGCGGCTGTACAACTCGAGCCCGAGCGTTCGCTGCGGCTGGCGGGTGCCGCGGCCGCGCTTCGCCAAACCATTGGCGCTCCGCTCACCTCCGCGGAGCGAGCCAAGTTGGAGGCGAGTCTGCTCCCAGCGCGGAGGGCATTGACTACCGCTGGCCGAACTGCTTGGGCGGAAGGTTGGGCTTTGCCGATGGAGAAAGCGATTGAAGAAGCAATGATGATCGAGATCGCCTCTCCCCAGAGTTAGCGCAAGCAATTATTCGGCGAATGTTGGATCAAGAAGCCGACGCACAGCCGAGACGCGACTGGCAGGAAGACCCACGCGCTTCGCATGCTCATGGATACTTGTTTCGTCCGGAGCCAGATAGACGCAGTACACCTTGTCGCCGGTTACGTAGCTGTGAAGCCACTGAATCTCGGGCCCCATTCCCCTGAGCACACTGATCGACTTTCGGGAGACTTCCCGCAGTTGGGCTTCGGACAGACTTCCTGCTCCCGGGATTTCGCGTTCGATAACGAACTTAGGCATGGTTGCTAGTGAACCGATGCTAGCATGCAGATGCCGCGCCTTCAAGGCGGTTCGAGCGATCCGCGACGGTGCTAATTAGCCCAATCACTGCCCTCGATTGCTGTTGAAATCCTTCCAACCGCTCCCGGTTCTTTCCGCATCTCCATATCTACAAAAACAATGGCGGAGGCCGAAGATGAGACTACGAAAAGAGAAGATTCTATGGAATGCCCTTTTGGGAACCAGTGTGTACCTGCTTGACTCGCTCAGGAACCGGTTAAGCGAAGGCGTGGATGATCTAACCGACCGCGCTCGTGACACTTACGGCGTTACATCCAGACGCGTAAGTCGGGCGGCGGATGTGATACGTGGCGAAGACCACTCAGTTCTAGGCACCGCCGGAGCATTATTGCTTGGGGTCGGGGTCGGAGTTGGGCTGGGCTTGCTGCTGGCTCCGGCGAGCGGCGAAGAGACACGTGGCAATATTTCGAACAAAGTACATGAATGCGCGAGTCTGGTACCTACGGTACGTAAGAGCGGCACATTCGCTGGTTTGATTGCGCACCTTTCTGTGTGGGTCGGACATTCCTGTCCGACCTTTTTTCGCATCAGTTAGACATGCATCTCCTAGTACATGTCATCGCGAGCGAAGCGCGCTTCGGGTTTTTGGCGCCGCACAATACGTGTCATCTCGAGCGAAGCGGCGCGTCGGGTTTTTAGACGCGCCCGCATAGTCCAGAGACCTTGCGCTTGAGGCCGTGGCCCTCACCATCTCTGATACATTTCTTACTGATTGCATTCTCCCGATCTCAGCCTGCATAGCGCTGTACTGCTGTTCTTTGCTGCCGTTATCGGCGGTGCGCTGAATGCTGTGGCCGGCGGCGGGAGTTTCATCGCTTTTCCCACGCTGCTCTTCACTGGTGTTCCTCCGGTTCCCGCGAATGCTACGAACACCGTAGCCCTTTGGACAGGGCTCGCATTTAGCGGCGGCGCGTTTCGGCACCATCTGAAAGTGCAGCGTGCACTGCTGATCACCCTCACGAGCGTGAGCTTGATCGGCGGAATCGCCGGCGCGATTCTCTTACTGCGGACCCCCGCCCACACATTTCTGCGAATCCTGCCCTGGCTCATGCTGGTGGCGACTGTGCTG
>WNGE01004253.1_pt1 | contig 20269 bp, 16 predicted proteins | sample 5400651 | NCBI WGS metagenome assembly WNGE01 (sample SAMN13153370, study PRJNA577476) | soil metagenome | isolation source: 60 cm soil or saprolite under grassland replicate 2 | place: USA:California | collected 2016-06-15 | reverse complement strand
CCCGCAGGGGTGGGATACCAACAACTGCGACACCATCGGCGACACTACCAAGGCGGGGATTCGTACGCCGGACCCGAGTCTGGTGACTACGCAGCGCCCCACGCAGCTCGCGGGCAACCCGCGGGTCAATGGCGACACCTCGATCCACTCCAGCACGTTCACCCAGTTCGGCGACATCAGCTACGCCTCGCTCGCGGCCAGCGCGAACATCCAGCTGCCCGGCGGGGGCAACATTAAGACCTTCCCGACGCTGAACGGCGCCGGCGCGTGCGACAAGACCAACAACCTCAACTGGGGCGACGGGATGAACCCCGCCCAGCCCTGCGGGCACTACTTCCCGATCATTCACGTCGCCGGTGATCTCACCGTCAACGGCGACCAGGGGCAGGGGATCCTGCTGGTGGACGGGAACATGCAGGTCCAGGGTAGCTACATCTTCTACGGCATCGTCCTGGTGCAGGGCTCGTTGCAAACGGCGGGTGGCGGCAGCACCGACGCGCACTTCTACGGCGCCGTCATGGCGAGCAACGTGAGCTTGGAGCTGAACAGCCTCGCCGGTAACGCCACGCTCCAGTACTCTAAGTGCGCTATTACCAACGCGATGGAGGGTACGCAGAGTGTTTCGCCGATCCGTTCGCGGGGGTGGATCCAGCTCTTCTAAGTGGCCTAAGTCTCGGTCACACTGACACTTGGTGTTTTAGCCTCAAGTACGTGGGCTTACTGTAGTTTGCCCTCGCCCCCCCTGTTTTTTATTGGATAGGCGGATATGGCACTTTTCGGCTTTTTTGGTGGCAAAAAAACGACGGTCGGGCTGGATATCGGCTCGGGCATCATCAAGCTGGCCGTGGTGGACCACTCCGGCAGCGAGCCCGAGCTGACCAAGGTCGCGACCACCGAGGTGGCCGCGGACGCCATCGTCGAGGGGGAGGTCATGGACCCCGGGATCGTCGCCGAAGCGATCCGGGGGTTGTTTTCGACCGCCGGGGTCAAGCAGAAGTCGGTCGTGACCGCCGTGGGGGGCCGGGACGTCATCGTCAAGAAGATCCAGATGGACCGGATGAAGGAGCAGGACGCCCGCGAGGTGATCCGCTGGGAAGCCGAGCAGCACGTGCCCTTCGACATGGCCAGCGTGGAGCTGGACTTCCAGATCCTCGACCCGGACGCCGAGGGGCTGCAGATGGACGTGCTCCTCGTGGCGGTCAAACGGGAGTTGGTCGAGGGCCGGGTGAGCCTGCTCGGCGAAGCGGGGCTGCAGGCGGCGGTGATCGACGTGGACGCCTTCGCGATCCACAACGCCCTGGAGCTGAACCATCCCGACGCGACCAGCGGGGTCGTGGCGATGGTGAACGTGGGCCACGAAGTCACCAACGTGAACATCCTCGAGGACGGCGTGCCGGTGCTGACGCGGGACCTCTCGGTGGGCACGCGGCGATTCCGTGAGGACCTGCAGCGCGAAAAGGGCCTCTCCGCTGAGGAATCCGAGAAGGTGATCCAGGGCCAGCAGCAGCACGCCGATCTCGGGGGGTACGTTGAGAGCCGGGGAGAAGAGATCGCGGTGGGCGTGGAGCGGGCGGCGGCGTTCCTGGCCACGGCGTCGCGGTCGGCGGGGCAGCTGTCGCGCGTGTTCACGAGCGGCGGCGGGGCCCGCATCCCGGGGCTCAACGACGCCCTCGCGGGCCGGCTCAAGGTGCCGGTGGAAATGGCGAGCCCGGTGCAGCGGCTGCGCTACCGCGACGCGGCGTTCCAGGCGGTGGCGATCGACGAAGTGGCGCCGCTGCTGATGCTGTCGGTGGGGTTGGCGTTGAGGCGCACTTCATGATCGAAATCAACCTGATCCCCGGGCAGAAAAAGAAGGGGAAAAAGGCGGGTGGGGCGAGGTTCAAGCTCTCCCTCCCCGATTTCCGGGCGCTGCTGGCGACGATCAAGGATCCCTACCTGATCGCGGCGGTGGCGGCGACGGTGCTGGCCGTGGGCGGCGGCGGGGCGCTGTTCGTGCTGGACCAGGCGACCCTCGCGGCCTTGGACCACCGGCTCGAGACCGTCAAGGCGGAGAAGCGCCGGTTCGACATCATGATCGCCGAGAAGCGGAAGATGGAGATGTCGCGCGACTCGCTGCTCGCCGAGATCACGGTGATCCGACGCATCGACGAGGATCGCTACGTCTGGCCGCACCTGAACGCGGCGCCCGCCGGCATCGCGCCGCCGGCGCCGGCGCCCGGCGTGCCGGTCCCGGGCGACTCGGTCGGGGTGGGCACGGTGCGCGTCTCGATCGACGGCCGCACGGTGGACATCGAGGCGTTCACGAGCTTCCTGCGGCAGCTGACGGCGTCCCCGTGGCTCATGGACGTCAACCCGACCAACACGGCCACGATGATCGAGGCGGACCGCCCGGTCACGGCGTTCAACCTGGTGGCACGCTACCGGCCCCCGACGGATCCGCGCTTCGTGCACACCGTCCCGCTCACCCAGTCGGTGCGCTAGGCCATGGCCCTCATTCCCACCGACCAGCGCAGCCAGATCATGCTGCTCATCGCGATCTTTGCGCTGTTCCTGGGCTACGTGGCCTGGGACGGGCTGGGGCTGTGGCCGTACGCGCACAGCCCGCAGCGGGAGAAGATCAACGCCACGCGGAACGAGATCGACAGCCTGCAGGCGATCGTCGATCGCGCCAAGGCCGATCTCGCCAGCGGCACGGTGGACGATCTGCGGCGCAGGGTGATCGAGTACCGGGCCGACCTAGCCCTGATGCGGCGTCTCGTCCCCGAGCAGAACGAGGTGGCGACGCTGCTGGAGAACATCTCGACGCGCGCCAAAGTCCGCGGCGTGACGCTCGGCAAGTTCCAGCCGATGGCGGTGGAGCCGGGGCAGCCGTTCGACACCTACAAGTACCGCTTCGAGGTCTACGGGCACTTCGACCAGATCGGCGAGTTCCTGACCGACGTGGCGAGCCTGCAGCGCATCATGGTGCCGCAAGACGTCACGATGCACGAAGCGACCCAAGGCACGCAGCGGCTGCTGGGTGATACGCTGGGCGGCCTCCTGGAAGTGGGCATGATCGTGCGGACGTACGTGAAGTCGGCGGCGCCGCCGCCCGGACCGCGGCCCGCGGGGCGACCCGCCGGCGCGGGGAGGCCGAGTGCGAACGAGTAGCCTGCTCCTGATCGGGCTCGTCGCCGCGGCGCCGGCGATGGCCGCCCAGGCCCGGCGGGACACGACGGCCCACCCGGATTCTGCCGCGGTGTCGACGGAGCTGGTGCGCGAGGTGTTCTCCTACGAGGGCGCCGGGCGCGATCCGTTCATCTCGTTGCTCAAGTCGGGCGACGTGCGGCCGCTGATCGCGGATCTGAAGCTGGTCGCCATCGTGTACGACGCGCGCTATCCCGCGCGCAGCGTGGCCGTGCTGCGCGACATCACCAACGGCAAGCGCTACCGCGCCAAGGTCGGCGAAGTTTTCGGGCGGCTGCGGGTCACGCAGATCCGGCCGCGCGAAGTGGTCTTTACGGTGCAGGAGTACGGGTACGAGCGGCAGCAGACGCTGTCGCTCGCCAAGCAGGAGGAGACGCCATGAAGCGCATCGCAGCCCTCGCCGCGGGCCTCGTGCTCGCGACGGCACCCCGAGCCCTTGCGGGGTCCGGGCGGGACGGCGAGGTCCGAGCCGTCAGCGTGCTTCCGGCCGCGGGGAAAGTCGAGGTCGTGATCGATCTCCAGGGCGCGGTGGACGTGCGGGACTTCACCTTGAGCGGCCCCGACCGCCTGGTCATCGACTTGATCCTACCAGGTGGAGCGCGGCGACGGGCAGGTGCGCGTGGCTCTGGGAACCGAGCGCACCGCGTTCGTGCGCTGGTCGAGCCAGACGGCGGGCACGCCCGCGCCGGCGCCGCCGGGCGCGACGCGGGGCACGGCGAGCGACGCGGCGGCCACGGTGACGACGCCGACCGACGCGCCGACGACGTCCATCGAGGCGTACCTCGCCGCGCACCGCCGCGACGCGCTGCAGTCGCAGGCGCCGCGCATCACCGTGCAGTGGGACGGCGCCGATATCGAGGACGTGGTCGCGGGCTTCGCGGCCTTCAGCGGCCGCACCATCATCGTCGGCAAGGGAATCCAGGGCAAGGTGACGGCCGAGATCAAGAACCAGCCCTGGGACCTCGCGTTCCACGCGGTGCTGGAGTCGCAGGGCCTGGCGTGGCAGACGCTGCCCGGCGGCATCATCAACGTCGCCAACAAGATCGACCTGGCGCGCGCGGACTCGACGGTGCCCATCGCCACGCGCCTCGTGGTGCTGAATTACGCCAAGGCCACGTCGCTGCAGCCGGCCATCCAGTCCATCGTATCGAGGGGTCGCGGGGCGGTCGTGGCCGACTCGAGCCACAACGCGCTGATCATCACCGACGTCGCCACGCGCATCGACGACGTCGAAGAATTCGTGAAGGGGCTGGACATCCGCACGCCGCAGGTGGCGATCCAGGCGAAGATCATCTTCGTCGACCGGTCCGACGTCGAGCAGCTCGGCGTCCGGTACGACCTCGGTTCCTCCACCCAGTTCTTCAACCGCCTGGTGCAGCGCTTCGATCCCTCCAGCGCGAAGCCCGTGGACACTGACCTGGACGGCGTCCCCGACGCGCTGGTGCCCACCACGACGTTCACGCCGGACAAGACCATCGTGGATCTGGGCGGCAACTCCCTGTCGGCGCTGGGCAACGCCGCCGGCGCGATCGCCAATCCGGCGCTGGAGCTGATCTTCTCGACGGCGCTCGGCAACTTCGACCTCACCACCTTCCTGTCGGCGCTCGAGCGCATTCAGCTGACCGACGTGCAGGCGGAACCGTCGGTCACGGTGCTCGACAACCGGCCCGCCCAGATCCTCGTCGGCGACCGCGTGCCGATCCGAATCGTCGACGTCAGCTCGCCCTCGGCGGGCGGGACGGGCGTGCCCCGCGCGACGGTGAGCTTCGAGCAGACGGGCATCAACCTGAAGGTGACGCCCCACGTGACGTCGAACCGGCAGGTCCTGATGGACGTCCACGCCGAGCGCTCCAGCGTGCAGACGGCGCCGGTGGACATCGGCTTCACGTTCCAGACCCAGCAAGCCGAGACGCAGCTGCTGGTGGGCGACGGCGAGACCGCCGTCATCGCCGGCCTGACGGTGACGGAGGTCGTGGTCGACAAGACCGGGATCCCGTTCCTCGCGGATCTGCCGATCCTGGGCAAGCTGTTCGGGTTCTCGTCACAGACGGAGAACCGGCGCGATCTGATCATTCTGATCACGCCGCACATCATCGACGATCTGGCGACGCCCACCCCCGGCACCGGCAACAACTGAGCCGGCGGGGCTGAGCGGGCAGGACGTCGCGCGCCCGGCGTGTCGGGCGTCGCGACACGATGGAGACGGCCGTCACCAGCGGTTGTGGAGTGATAGGGGTCACGGTCATCGCGGTCGGCGACCCCTTTCTTTAATGAATCGACTCGTCCCCGGCGCCCCGGGGCGGGGAACCGAGCCGGGGGAACGTATGCGGGTAGTCCGTCGGGTGCAGGCAGTGTGGGCCATCGGCGCCGTCGCGGCGACCGTATGGGCGTGCGAGAACGCCCGCAATCCAGGCGGCGTGCAGCCGGACCTCACGCCTCCGAATATCACCCTGAGCGTCCCGAGTGGACGGGGCGCGTCGCCGGCCACCCCCGACACGCAGGCGATCGCGGCCGGCCTGGCGTTCTCGATCACCGCCTCGGACAACCTCGGCCTCAAGACGATCCGCCTGACGTTCACCGGCGGCTTCGTCGCCGGTCCCCTGGACAGCACCTTCACGACGACCGTCAAGTCGATTACGATCCCCAAGGCGATCACGCCCAACTCGGGCGCGGGCGGGCTGATCCAGATCGTCGGCCGCGCGATTGACGGGAACGGCAACTCCGCCGAGGACACTCTCTGGGTCTGGCTGACGAACGTGTCGGCGCTGCGGGTGGTCCTGCTCGCGCCGTCGCCGGGCGCCGTGGCTTCGACCGGGCGCAACCTCCAGGTGTCGGTGCAGGCTGTGCAGAATGAGGGCATCCGCGTTGTCGGGTTCGTCGTGTCCCCGCCCGGGGCGGTCACGAACCCCACCACACCGCCCAACGACTCCATCGTCTTCTCGGTGCCGTACGCGGATTCCGTGGTCTACACCGACACGCTGACCGTCCTGGCGACGAGCGGCACGTTCACCATCACGGGGTTCGCGTGGGATTCCGGCGGCCGGCGCCAGCCGAGCACCCCTGTCACCGTCTCCGTGCTGTCGGCGGCCAACGACACCACGCCGCCCTCGGTGACTCACAGCGTAACGAGTCGCGTCGAGGCGAACGACACGATCCGCGTGCACGCCACCGACCCGAGCGCCATCTCGTGGATCGGGTTCCGGGTGCAGAACCTGGCCGGCGTGACGGTGCGGTTCGACTCGCTGGATGTGTCGGCGGGTAACGTGACCGACGTCGTGCGGACGTTCAGCCTCAACCTGGGGGCGCTGCTGCCGCCCAACACGCTCCCGCAGAGTGTGGTCGTGCAGGGGTACGCCTGCGACCTGGCGGTGGCGCGCAACTGCGCGTTCTCGCAGGTGGGCGGCGTCCCGCTGGCAGCGAACCGGGCAGACACGGTCACGGTCGTGGCAGGCATCACCCGGGCGCTCCCGGGCGGCAGCCGGATCGGCGACGCGATCTTCAACAGCCACGGCAACGGCGGCACGGGCGAGCTGTACCTGACTAACACGCCGTTCTCGCGCGTCGAGGTCTTCCAGGTGTCGAACACGTCGTTCGTCGCGGGCGGGATCCCGACGGCGGGACCGTTCCCCGTGGGGATCGCGCTGTGGCCCCGCACCAGCGACCCCGTCAACCCCGACTACGGCGACACCATCGTCGTGGCGAACTCGGGCGGGACGGAGCTGTCCATCATCGACGTGCGCCCCAAAGCAGCAGGTGGGGAGCGTCTCGTGTGGCGGCAGGACCTGCCGGACTTCCTGATCGAGACCTATAGGGTCATCAATTCGGGCGGCATTAACCTGGAGGACATCGAGGTCTTCGACGTGTCCGACCGGCCGCAGTACGTTGCCACCGTGTGCCGGCCGGCCGGCGGCCCGTGCGCCAAGGATTCGATCTTCGCCCTGTACTCGACGACGCCGACGGTGAGCAGCACGTCGCCCTTCTCCGGCCGGGCCACGATCCGCATGGAGAAGCTGCGCAACCCGGCGGAGTTCGGGTTCAATCCGGACTCCCTGTTCGGGCACCTGTTCTGGGAGATCGCGGGCGACAGCACGCTGTCGAGCCTGGGCAACGATACGCTGCGCATCGAGCTGCGGCGCGGACGGCCGTACAACGACCAGCAGGTGGTGCTGTCGGCGTGCCGCGGGGTGATGCTACCGCTGGCGCGATTCGGCCTGGGCGATGCCACGTTCGTCCGCAACTCCGGGGACTTCACGCACGCCTTTTTCGGCGAGGGCGGGAACGTCACCGCCCAGTCCGCGCGGGTGATGAACTACAGCGCGCGGGGGAACCTGCGGCAGGGGTCGTCGACGTTCCTGTCGTGCAGTACCTCAACGGGGACGACGGACGCCGGGTTCAATGACGAGGACGACGGCATGTCGCCGGCGATCGACGTCAGCGACTTCATCAGCAACACCGGTATCCACATCCTGTCCATCGCCACGAACAAGAACGGGCAGACGAACCTGGTGCGCGCGGACTCGGTGTACATTCTCGACGAAGGTCTGCGGTTGAAGGGTACCGCCTGCCCGCTGAACGCCAGCGGATCGGCGTGCGTGCTCGGGGCGCCCGGCATGGACATGAACGTCAACCACGACTTCGCGGCCGGCAACCCGGGCACCACCGCCTTCGGCTTCCTCGGGGACTCGACCAATCGCGTGATGTTCGTGGCGCGGCCCGACGGCAACATCGACGTGTTCGACACGTTCTTCTACGGGAAGATCGCCTCGATTCCAATCCGCGACCCGATCGTCGGCCCGCTGCGCGTCGCGAAGGACGCGCTGGGGAACCAGCTGCTGTTCGGCGTGACGACCACGGGGCTGGTGATGGTGCAGCTGCCGGCTGTCCCGAACCCGTTCCCGATCCGGGCGTCGAGCCGCGCCCCGTGAGACGCGCCTAGAGTCCAAGCTGCCCAACGCGAGCCCGACTGCCGGTCGGGCTCGCGTCTTATCCGGAGGCTAGTATTCAGGGATGGCAATCCGCTTCACGACGGCGGGGGAGTCGCACGGGCGCGGGCTCGTCGGGGTCCTGGAAGGGGTCCCGGCGGGACTCCCCCTCTCCGCGGAGGCGGTAAACGCGGAGCTGAAGCGGCGCATGGGCGGCTACGGCCGCGGCGCCCGCATGAAGATCGAGGCCGACCAGATCGAGTGGCTCGCCGGCGTGCGCGCCGGCGAGACGCTGGGCTCGCCGATCGCCATGCTGATCTGGAACCGCGACTGGGAGCACTGGCGCGACGTGATGGCTCCGGAGGCGGATGCCCCGGGCGAGACGCGCCGCCGGCAGGTCACGCGCCCCCGGCCCGGCCACGCCGACCTGGCCGGCGCGCTCAAGTATGACCGCGAGGACGCGCGCGACATCCTGGAGCGCGCCAGCGCCCGCGAGACGGCGGCGCGCGTCGCGTGCGGCGCGGTATGCAAGGTGCTGCTGGCGCAGTTCGGCATCGAGATCGGCAGTCACGTCGTGGAGCTGGGCGGGGTGACGGCCAGACTCCCGACGCCCCTCCCGGTTCCCATCAACGCCGCCGCCGATGCGAGCCCGGTGCGCTGCCTCGATCCCGACGCGGAGCGGGAGATGATCGCGCGCATCGACGCCGCCAAGACCGCCGGCGACACGCTGGGCGGCGTCGTGGAAGTGGTGGCCCTGGGCGCCCCGGTGGGGCTCGGCTCCCACGTGTCGTGGGACCGCAAGCTCGATGGGCGGCTGGCGCAGGCGATCATGTCGATTCCGGCGGTGAAGGGAGTGGAGCTGGGGCTGGGGTTCGAGGCGGCGAGGCGTCGGGGCTCGGAGGTGCACGACGAGATTCTCCCCGGGTTCGAGCGTGCGACGAACCGCGCGGGCGGCACCGAAGGCGGCATGACGACGGGCGAGGCGCTGGTGCTGCGGGCGGCGATGAAGCCGATCTCCACCTTGATGGCGCCGCTCAAGACGGTGGACCTCACCACCGGCGCGGCGGCGCAGGCGCAGTCGGAGCGCTCCGACGTGACGGCCGTGCCGGCGATGGGGGTCATCGCCGAGGCGATGGTGGCGCTGGTGGTGGCGCAGGCGCTGGTCGAGAAGTTCGGCGGCGACGCGCTGAGTGAGATGAAGCGCAACGTGGAAGGCTACCTCGCGCAGGTGCGCGCGCGACTGCCCCAGAGGGGAGGGGCCGCCTCATGAAGAAGCACGTGGTGCTGATCGGGCTGCCGGGCTCGGGGAAGACGACGGTGGGCCGGCTCGTCGCCGAGCAGCTGCACTGCGGGTTTGCGGACATCGACGCGATCATCGCGCGCAAGGAGGGCCGCCCGATCACGATGATCTTCGCCGAGAAGGGCGAGGCCACGTTCCGCGCGCTCGAGCGCCAGGAGATGGAGATCGCGCTGGGCAACGAGCCGACGGTGATCGCGCCGGGCGGCGGCTGGGCGGCGCAGGCGGGCGCGGTCGAGGGCGCGAAGGCCAGAGCGTTCATGATCTATCTGCGCACGAAGCCGGACACCGCGGCGGCGCGCGCGACCCCGGAAGGAACCCGTCCGGTGTTATTGGGTGAAGACCCGGTGGCGCGGATGAAGGTGCTGCTCCAGGAACGCGAGGAGTCTTACCTCAAGTCCGACGGGCAGATCGACACCGACCGCCGCGGAGCGGCGCAGATCGCTTCCGAGGTGGTGCGACTTGCGCAGGACAGGGCAGGGTGGTAAAGATGCCACCGCGCAGTGTTGACGAAAGGTTGAGAGGTGCCTGCTAAGAAGCGTGTCGTGAAGAAGCCGAAAGGCGTGAAGACGCGGAAGACGAAGCCCGCGGCGCCGGAGGCGCCGGCGGCGAAGCGGGGAGTGGGGAGCTCGCTCGTCATCGTGGAGTCGCCAGCCAAGGCCCGCACCATCGGGAAGTACCTGGGCCGCGGCTACACCGTGAAAGCGACCGTGGGGCACGTGCGCGACCTCCCCAAGCGCGAGCTCGGCGTGGACGTCGAGCACGGCTTCACGCCCAAGTACGTCACGATCAAGGAAAAGGCCAAGACGCTCGCGGAGATCAAGAAGGCGGCCAAGCAGTCGGACCGCGTGCTCATCGCCACGGATCCGGACCGCGAGGGCGAGGCGATCGCCTGGCACGTCGCCGACCAGATCGGCAACGGCCGAACGGTGCGGCGGGTGCTGTTCCACGAGATCACCAAGGACGCCGTGCAGGCGGCGCTGGCGCATCCGCTCGACATCGACCGCCGCAAAGTGGACGCGCAGCAGGCCCGCCGCGTGCTCGACCGGCTGGTCGGCTACAAGGCGTCGCCGCTCCTGTGGAAGAGCATCAAGACGGGCCTGTCGGCGGGCCGGGTGCAGACCGTCGCCCTGCGGCTGATCTGCGAGCGCGAGGAGGAGATCCGCCGCTTCGTGCCGCAGGAGTACTGGACGATCGAGGCCGACCTCGAGAAGGACGGCCAGGCGTTCCAGGCGCGGCTCCACAAGGTCGAGGGCCACAAGCCCGACGTGCGCACCGAGGCGACGGCGCGCGCCATCGTCGAGGAGGCGCGGGCCCTCCCCTTCGTCGTGGCGGACGTGGAGCGCGGCGAAAAGCGCCGCAAGGCGCCCGCCCCGTTCACCACCAGCACGATGCAGCAGGAAGCCGCCAAACAGCTGGGCTTTTCGGCCGCCCGCACGATGCGCGCCGCGCAGCAGCTGTACGAGGGCATCGAGATTGGCGAAGAAGGGCCGGTGGGGCTGATCACCTACATGCGCACCGACTCGGTGCGCGTCGCCGACAGCGCGGTCGCCCAGGCCCGGGCGTTCATCGCCGCCAACTTCGACGCCAAGTACCTGCCGGCCGAGCCCAACGTGTACAAGAGCGGCCGCGGCGGCGGGAAGGTGCAGGACGCCCACGAGGCGATCCGCCCCACCGACGTGTCGCGGCGGCCCGAGGAGATCAAGAAGCACCTCCAGACCGACCAGTTCAAGCTCTACCAGCTGGTGTGGCGGCGCTTCGTCGCGTCGCAGATGAGCCCGGCCGTGTACGAGGCGACGAAGGTGGATTTCAATGTCGGCCGCCTCGTGTTCCGGGCGACCGGCTCGCGGGTGCTGTTCGACGGCTACCACGTGCTCTACCACGAGGCGCACGAGCCGGAGGAAGGCAAGACGCTGGACGATCTGGCGCCGATCCCCGTCCTGGCGGTGGGCGACCGGGTGACGGTGAAGCAGATCACGCCGTCCCAGCACTTCACCGAGCCGCCGCCGCGCTTCAGCGAGGCCAGCCTGGTGAAGGAGTTGGAGCGGCTCGGCATCGGCCGCCCGTCGACGTACGCGACCATCATCCAGACGCTGCGGGCCCGCTGGTACGCCACGGCGAAGGACCGCCGCTTCCACCCGACCCCGCAGGGCGAGCAGGTGTGGAAAGTGATGAAGCGCTGCTTCCCCGAGGTCTTCGACGTGGGGTTCACGGCGCAGATGGAGGCCGAGCTCGACAAGATCGAGGACGGCGACTTGAAGTGGCAGGAGGTGCTCGGCGAGTTCTGGTCGCCGTTCAACAAGGCGCTCGAGGCCGTGGACGTGCAGGAGCTGATCCACGCCGTGCACGACCTCTCGAAGCTGCACGAGGAGCGCTGCCCCGTGTGCGGCAGCCCGGTGGAGCTGCGCAGCGGCCGGTTCGGACCGTTCATCGCCTGCGCCAAGTACCCGGACGGCTGCACCTTCAGCCGCTCCATCAATAAGGACAAGGTGCCCGATCGGCCGAGCGACGAGATCTGCAAGGAGTGCGGGTCGCCGATGGTGATCAAGACCGGGCGGTTCGGGGAGTTCCTCGCCTGCACGCGCTATCCGAAGTGCAAGCACACCCGGCCGGTGCCGCTGGGGATCAAGTGTCCGAAGTGCGGCATCGGCGACCTGGCGGAGCGGCGCACGCGCAAGGGACGCAACTTCTTCGGGTGCCTGCGCTATCCCGACTGTGACTACTCGGTATGGAACAAGCCGGTGGCGACGGCGTGCCCGAGCTGCGGGTTCGTGGGGATGGAAATGAAGCGGACCAAGGAGGCGGGGGTCGTGCAGAAGTGCCTCAAGTGCGGACACGAAGTCCCGGTGGAGGAGCCCGCGCCCACGGAGCCGGTCGCGACCTGACGACCACGATCATCGGGGGCGGGCTCGCCGGGAGCGAGGCCGCCTGGGCGCTCGCCGAGCGGGGGATCCGCGTCACGTTGCGGGAGATGCGGCCGGCCAAGATGACGCCGGCGCATCATACCGACCGCCTCGCCGAGCTCGTCTGCAGCAACTCCTTCAAATCGGTGGAGCTGACCAACGCCCACGGCCTGCTCAAGGCCGAGATGCGGCGTTTGGGGAGCGTCGTGCTCCAGGCCGCGGACGAGGCGCGGGTGCCGGGGGGCGCGGCGCTGGCGGTGGACCGCGACGTGTTCGCGGCCGCGGTGCACCGGCGCGTCGCGCAGCACCACAACGTCACGGTCGTGCGCGGGGAAGCGACGGCGCTGCCCGCGCCGGGGATCGTGGCGACGGGACCGCTCACCTCCGAGGCGCTCTCCGCGGCGATCGCCGCGCGGCTCGGCGCTCCGGCCCTCGCGTTCTTCGACGCCATCGCGCCGATCGTGTCGACCGAATCGCTCGACCACCGCATGCTGTTCCGCGCCTCGCGCTACGGCAAGGGGAGCGGCGACGATTACCTCAACGCCCCGCTCACCGCCGCCGAGTACGGCGCGTTCGTCGCGGCGCTGCGCGCCGCCGACCAGTACGAGCCGCAGCACGAGTTCGACCGCACGCCGTACTTCGAGGGCTGCCTGCCGGTCGAGGAGATGGCGCGCCGCGGCGACGACGTGTTGCGGTTCGGGCCGATGAAGCCGGTGGGGCTCGTGGACCCGCGCGACGGGCGGGAGCCCTACGCGGTGGTGCAGCTGCGCCAGGAGGACCGCGCGGCGCAGATGTGGAACCTGGTGGGCTTCCAGACGCGGCTGCGCATCGCCGAGCAGCAACGGGTGTTCCGAAAGATCCCCGGGCTCGCGGGCGCCGAGTTCCTGCGCTACGGGAGCATCCACCGCAACGCCTACATCAACGCGCCGGCGGCGCTCACGCCCCACCTGTCGACGCGGGACGACCCCACGGTGCTATTCGCCGGGCAGTTGACGGGCGTCGAGGGGTACACCGAGTCGGCGGCGACGGGGATGCTGGCCGGTATCAACCTCGCCCGCCTGCTGGCCGGGGAGGAGCCGCTGGTGCCGCCGCCCACGACAATGCTGGGAGCGCTGTACCGCTACCTCCGGGAGGCGGACCCCGGCCACTTCCAGCCGATGAACGCCAACTTCGGACTGCTGGAGCCGCTCGACCCGCCGGTGAAAGACAAACAAAAGAAGAAGGAGCGCCTGGTCGAACGAGCGCTCGCGGAGATGGAGGTCTTCGCGGGACGGCTGGGCGTCGGGGTGCCGGCGTGAGCGAGCGGCCGGAGATCGCCGCGTTCGCGGCGTTCCTCTCCAAGGAGCGCAACGACTCGCCGCACACCGTGAAGGCGTACGGGCGGGACGTGAGCGAGTTCGCGGCGTTCTGCGACGGCTTCTACGGCGGCCCGTGGGGCTGGGCGGGCGTCGACCGCCTGGCGATCCGCGGCTTCCTCGGCGCCCTGGAACAGCGGGGGCTCTCCCGGCGTTCCGCAGCACGGGCTCTCTCGGCGCTGCGCACGTTCTACCGGTTCCTGAACCTCACGCAGGGTGTGGAGGTGAATCCGGCGAAGGCGGCGCGTACCCCCAAGCAGGAGGCGCGGCTGCCGGCCCACCTGGACCGCGCGGAGATCGACCTGCTGTTTGGCGAGGCCGAACGGCGCGCGGAAGCGGGGGGATTCACCGAGGCGCGCGACCTGGCGATGCTGGAGCTTTTTTATGCGACGGGGATGCGGCTGGCGGAGCTGGCGGGCCTGTCAGAGGGGGATCTCGACCTCGTGTCGGATCAGGTGAAGGTGCGAGGCAAAGGAAAGAAGGAGCGGATCGTGCCGCTGGGGAATCACGCCGGCATCGCGCTGCGGCGCTATTTCCGGCAGCGTGACGCGGTGCTCGCCGGGGCCAACGGCGGCGGTGACCGCCGCGCGGTGTTCCTGAACCGGCGAGGGGCGCGGCTCACGTCCCGCGGCGTCCAGCTCGCGATCAAGCGCCTGCTCGGCACCCTCACGCGGGGCCGGGAGCTGCACGTGCATTCGCTGCGGCACTCGTTCGCGACGCACCTCCTGGACGCGGGGGCGGACCTCCGGGCGGTGCAGGAGCTGCTGGGCCACGCCTCGCTCAGTACCACGCAGGTGTATACTCATACGTCGGTGGAGCGTCTCAAGCAGGTGTACCATCAAGCACATCCGAGAGCCTAGCGGCCAAGAGGCATAGAGGCGAAGTGATCCGGTTTGAGCGCATACACGGCACGACCATCCTCGCCGTCCGCCGGGACGGCACCGTCGCCATGGGCGGAGACGGTCAGATCACAGTGGGCGACACGGTCATGAAGGCGAACGCGACCAAGGTCCGGGCCCTGAAAGGCGGCAAGATCCTCGCCGGCTTCGCGGGCGCGGCGGCCGATGCCTTCACGCTGTTCGAGAAGTTCGAGGAGAAGCTGGAGCGCTACCCCGGCAACCTGTCGCGCGCTTCCGTGGAGCTGGCCAAGGACTGGCGCTCGGACCGCGTGCTGCGCCGCCTCGAGGCGCTGCTCGCGGTGGCCGACAGGGAGAGCGGCTACGTGATCAGCGGCTCCGGCGAGCTGATCGAGCCCGACGACGGGGTACTGGCGATCGGGTCGGGCGGGAGCTACGCCCTCGCCGCCGCGCGGGCGCTGCTCAGCAACTCCAAGCTCGCGCCCAAAGAGATCGTGCAGCGCTCGCTGGAGATCGCCGCCGAGATCTGTGTGTACACCAACACCCACATCACCGTCCTCGAGCTGTAGCGATGGCCGAACCGACCAGACCCCGGCGCGCAGAACCGCCGCCTCCACCTCCGCCGACGGCCCCCGAGGCGGTCGACCCGCTGCCGTGGCTCGAGGAGCTGCCGCCGCGCAAGATCGTCTCCGAGCTGGACCGCTACATCGTGGGGCAGGACGCGGCGAAGAAGGCGGTGGCGATCGCCGTGCGCAACCGCTGGCGGCGCGCCCAGGCGCCCGAGGACATCCGGGACGAGATCCTCCCCAACAACATCATCATGATCGGGCCGACGGGCGTGGGGAAGACGGAAATCGCGCGCCGGCTGGCGCGGCTCGCGGGGGCGCCGTTCATCAAGGTGGAGGCCTCGAAGTTCACCGAGGTGGGGTACGTGGGCCGCGACGTGGAGTCGATGGTGCGCGAGCTGGTGGACGTGTCGATCAACATGGTTCGCGAAGAGCGCGAGGACGAGGTGTATCACGTCGCCGAGGAGCGGGCTGAGGAGCGGTTGCTCGACCTGCTGTTGCCGCCGGTACCGGCCCCGCCGCCTCCGCCCCCTGCCGGGGAGCGGGGAGCGGGGAGCGGGGGGGGGAGCAGCGAGGCGCGACCGCTGTTCGTCGTGTCGTCGAAGGGCGACGTCACGTCCAAGCCGCTGGAGGTGGACGTGGAGACGCAGGAGCGGCGGCGGCGCACGCGCGAGAAGCTACGCCAGCAGCTGCGCGACCGGCAGCTCGAGGAGCGGGACGTCGAGATCGAGGTGCAGCAGCAGTCGTTCCCGATGCTGGAGATGATGCAGCCGCCGCAGGGGATGGAGGGGCCGGATGTCAACTGGAGCGAGATGCTCCAGGAGATGATGCCCAAGAAGAAGAAGCGGCGCACCGTGCACGTGCACGAGGCGCGGCGCATCCTCGTCGACGAGGAGCTGAAGAAGCTGGTGGACATGGACGACGTGGTGAACGAGGCGTTGGACCGCGTCGAGAACCACGGCATTATTTTCATCGACGAGATCGACAAGATCGCCGGTGAGCGCGGCACCGTCGGCCCCGACGTCTCCCGCGAGGGCGTGCAGCGCGACCTCCTGCCGATCGTCGAAGGCTCGACCGTCCAGACCCGCTACGGCTACGTGCGCACCGACCACGTGCTGTTCATCGCCGCCGGCGCGTTCCACATCTCCAAGCCGTCGGACCTGATCCCCGAGCTGCAGGGGCGGTTCCCGATCCGCGTCGAGCTGGGGCCGCTCTCGGAAGACGACTTCGTGCGCATCATGACCGAGCCGGAGAACGCACTCACCAAGCAGTACGCCGCGTTGGTCGCGGCCGAAGGCGCGACCCTGGAGTTCACCGCCGAGGGCGTGCGCGAGATCGCCCGCGTGGCGGGGAAGGCCAACGAGCGCATGGAGAACATCGGCGCCCGCCGGCTGCATACCGTGCTGACGGCGCTGCTCGAGGACGTGCTGTTCGAGCTGCCGGACTATCCCACCAAACGCATCGTGTTCGACGGCCCCCAGGTGCGCGAGCGGATGACGAAGATCCTCGAAGACGAAGACCTGCGCAGATACATCCTCTAAAGCGGTTGGGGTTGTGGGGACGTAAGGTCGTGGGTAAAATCAGCACTCACGACTGTCATTTTGACTGCCCTGATCCCATGCCCAAGCGCGACTTCCTCGCCATCACGGACTTCAGCCGGTCCGAAATCCAGGGTCTGTTCGACCTGGCGGCGAAGATGAAGGACGGCGGCTACCGGGAGACGCCGCTCGCGGGGAAGACGCTGGCGATGGTGTTCGCCAAGTCCAGCACGCGCACGCGAGTCTCCTTCGAGGTCGGGACCACGCAACTGGGGGGGCAGGCGCTGTTCCTCTCCGCCAAGGACATCCAGCTGGGGCGCGGAGAACCAATCCCGGACACCGCCCGGGTGCTGTCGCGCTACGTGGACGGCATCATGATCCGCACCTTCGACCACAAGGAGGTCGAGGAGCTGGCGCGCTGGGCCACGGTGCCGGTCATCAACGGGCTCACCGACCTCACCCACCCGTGTCAGGTGTTGGCCGACCTGTTCACCGTCCGGGAGCATCTCGGTGGGTGGGAGGGGAAGCGCATCGCGTGGGTGGGCGACGGCAACAACATGGCGAACAGCTGGCTCGAGGCGGCAGAGGTGCTGGGCTTCGAGCTGCGGCTGGCGTGCCCCGAAGGGTTCGAGCCGAGCCGGGACAAGTTCGAGCGCGCGAAGAAGAAGGCGAAGGTCGTCGTGACCGAGGTGCCCGAAGAGGCGGTGGAGGGCGCGCACGTCGTGAACACGGATGTGTGGGCGTCGATGGGGCAGGAGGCCGAAGCCGAGGCGCGGCGCAACGCGTTCAAGGGCTACACGGTGGACGCGGAGCTGATGAAGCTCGCCGACCCCACGGCGATCTTCCTGCACTGCCTGCCGGCGCACCGTGGCGAGGAAGTGACCGATGCGGTGATCGAAGGGCCGCAGTCGCGCGTGTTCGACGAAGCGGAGAACCGCCTGCACGTTCAGAAGGCGTTGTTAGCGACCCTGCTGGGAGACACGACATGACGCCGGAGATTCTCAAGAAGACGCCGCTGCACGCCGTGCACGTCGCCCTGGGCGCGAAGATGGTGGCGTACGCGGGCTTCGAGATGCCGGTCACCTACGCCGCCGGCATCAGCGCCGAGCACCGCGCCGTGCGCGAGGCCGTGGGCATCTTCGACGTCTCCCACATGGGTGAGTTCGAGGTCTCGGGGCCCGACCGCAACGCCTTCGTGCAGCGGGTCACCTGCAACGACGTGGGCGCGCTGAAACCGGGCCAGGCGCAGTACTCGGCGATCCTCACCGACCGCGGCACGTTCGTGGACGACTGCCTGGTGTATCGATTCGACGACCGCCTGATGCTGGTCGTCAACGCGGCCAACCGCGCCGCGGACTGGGAGCACATCGTGGAACGCAAAGGCGGCGCCAACGTGCGGCTCAAGGACGTGTCGGACGACGTGGCGCTGCTCGCGATCCAGGGCCCCAAGGCCGAAGCGCTGCTCGCGCCGCTGACGTCGCTGGGCGTAGGGATGATCCCCTACTACCACTTCGCCGAGGGCAAGGTGGCGGGGGCGGAAGTGTTCGTCTCGCGCACCGGGTACACCGGCGAGGACGGCTTCGAGATCTACTGCCGGGCCGCGGACGCCGAGCAGCTGTGGCACGCGCTCGCCGGCTCGGGGCGCGCCGAGCCGTGCGGCCTCGGCGCCCGCGACACGCTGCGGCTGGAGGCCGGGCTGCCGCTCTACGGCAACGACATCGACGACACCGTTACGCCCTACGAAGCAGGGCTGTCGTTCATCGTGAAGCTCGACAAGGGGGCGCCGTTCACCGGCGAGGCGGCCCTGAAGAAGCAGAAGCTCGAGGGCGTGACGCGGCGGCTCGTGGGGTTCACGGTCCTGGAGCCCAAGGTCGTGGGCCGCCACGGCATGGACGTGTACGTGGACGGGAAGAAGGTGGACATCGTGCGCAGCGGCACCGTCACGCCGACGGTGAATGAAGCGATCGGCACCACGTACGTGCCCAAAGCCCAGGCGCAACCGGGCGCCAAGTTCGAGATCGATGTGCGCGGCAAGCGCGTACCGGCGGAGGTCGTGAAGCTGCCGTTTGTCCCGCATCGCACTAAGAGATGAAGCGTCGGACCGAAAGCTCATGCGTCTTGCCATTCTGACAATCTCGGATCTCGGCGCTCAAGGGCGGCGCGAGGACAGCTCCGGCGACGCGATCGAGGCGTGGGCCTGGGAGCGCGGGTATGAAGTCGTGGTGCGCAGCGTGGTGCCCGACGAGACGGCGCTCATCGCCGGCAAGCTCGCCCGCTGGGCGGATTCGGGCGAGGTGGACGTGGTGCTGACGACGGGCGGCACAGGCCTCGGGCCCCGCGACGTGACGCCGGAAGCGACCGCAGCGGTGCTGGAGCGGCCGGCGCCAGGGATCGCCGAAGCGCTGCGGGCTAGGGCGGCGTCCGCGTTCCCGCGGGCGTGGCTGTCGCGCGGGACGGCGGGGACGCGCGGCACCACCCTGATCGTCAACCTTCCCGGCTCGCCGGGCGGAGTCGCGGACGGGCTCAACGGGCTGGAAGACCTGCTCGATCACGCCGTCGCGCTGCTCACCAGCGCTCCCGTCGATCACCGATGACCGATCGCCTCGTCATCACCCAGGACGACCTCGAGCACGCGGTCCGCTCCAACGCGCAGCTGGAAAGCGCGGGGTTCGCCACGACGCTCACCGCGTCGCTGGAGGAAGTGCGGGCGGCGCTGAAGCGCTACGAGCCCGAGGCCATCATCCTCACCGGCGGGCTGCACGAGGGCGCGGCGGCGCAGCTGCTCGCGCTGGCGCGCGACCGCGCTGTTTCGACGCTGGGGCTGGTCGAGCCGACGGAGCCCGATCCCAAAGCCCTCGCGAGAACGCTCGGCCTGACCGCGTGGCTGCGGAAGCCCGCCGATGCGGGCGAGGTGGTGGCGACGGTCAAGCGGCTGATCGAGCGCCGGCGGCTGCAGCAGCGCACGGGGATCATCGGCGAATCGCCGGCGATCCAGGAAGTGCTGGTCAAGATCGAGCAGATGGCGCCCGTGACCTCGACGGTGCTGATCGAGGGCGAGTCGGGGACGGGGAAGGAGCTGGTGGCACGCGGTATTCACGACCTGTCGCCGCGGCGCGGCCAGGCGTTCATCGCTGTCAATTGCGCGGCGCTCCCCGAGACGCTGCTCGAGAGCGAGCTGTTCGGGCACGAGAAGGGAGCGTTCACCGGCGCCGCCGAGCGGCGGCTGGGGCGCTTCGAGCTGGCCGACGGCGGCACCATCTTCCTGGACGAGGTGGGCGAGATGGCGCCCGCGACGCAGGTCAAGCTGCTGCGCGTGCTCGAGGACCGCTCCTTCTTCCGCGTCGGCGGGACGCAGCCGATCAAGGTGGACGTGCGCGTCATCGCGGCGACGAACCGCTCGCTCAAGGAGGCGGTGGCGCTGGGGCGCTTCCGCGACGACCTGTACTACCGGCTCAACGTCCTCGCCATCTACCTGCCGCCGCTGCGCGAGCGCCGCGCCGACATTCCGTTGCTGGTGCGCACGTTCATCGCCGAGTTCGCCAAGCTCCACGACCGCGCCTTCCACGGCATCACCCCCGAAGCGCTGCAGATCCTCGTCGATGCCGACTGGCCCGGCAACGTGCGCCAGCTGCGCAACCTCATCGA
>WNGE01008818.1_pt1 | contig 20271 bp, 21 predicted proteins | sample 5400651 | NCBI WGS metagenome assembly WNGE01 (sample SAMN13153370, study PRJNA577476) | soil metagenome | isolation source: 60 cm soil or saprolite under grassland replicate 2 | place: USA:California | collected 2016-06-15 | reverse complement strand
GGAGGCTTATCAGAATGGGCACAAGGCAAACTTCTCCAGGGAAGCCTAATTACCCTGGGCTGGATCTCGAGAAAACATCTCGACTCCGGTCGAGGCAGAAGTTTTTTCTTGACATCCCTTTTAATAGAACTCATTGACCCGACAAGACGCGAACAAATAGCGCAAAGTTGTGATAACGCCTGTTACGGACTTTGTGTCTTCTTAGCACCGTTTGTTTTCAACTCGTTGCTTGTAGTCGGCACCCCATGTCAATAGACCCAAACGCGCCAATCCTTAAAGTCGCTGTCATGGCCGACGGTCGCATTACGGTCGGCGGTTCGCCCGCCACAATTGATTCGCTGCACGCCTCGCTTAAGCGATTGGCCGAGCAAAAAGGCGTCGTCTGGTATTACCGTGAGGGCGGGCAGAGTGCGCCCCCGCCGCAGTCCGCCGAAGTTATCCAAGCTGTAATCCAGAATCGCCTCCCCATCAAAATGTCGAGTCGCCCCGACTATTCCGACGCGATTGGCATGGATGGCAGACCTATAACCAACCCATCAGCGGGCAAAATAGGGCCTCCGAGCTGCGTACCTGTCGTAACATCGCCATTACACTGATTGACTCCCGTGCGGGCCATTTTCCGCAATCACTTCGCAATCAGTTAACGTGTCCTAAGACTGCTTTCAACGTATTTCGGGTACCGTGTGTGCTCCGTATCTACTTGCGTTGTGTTGCGGTTTCGAATCCTATAGGGCCCACCGTCTTTCGTTTCCTTGTAGAGCATGAAGTCATCATGCTGCTTTCCCTCGCTTGGTTCTCCCACCACTCTGTTTCCGAATGAATGTCAGACCGCGCCTCAGTTCCGAACTGAGATCAGTGTTACCGGTTGCGATCTGCACCGGCTCTCCGGCAGACTCGCGTCCTAACCAGCGGTTCAATTCTTCGCGGGAGGAATATACGTAACGCCCTCGTTTTTCCACTGGCATTCCTGACTCTGCCCAGCGTTGCGCGACCGAGACTGGCTGCCCCAGAAGAGCGGCGATCTGTTGCCAGCCTTTGAGCGAGTCCGGCTCGGGGTTCCGGGTTGATTCCTTTGATTTTTTCACCATCTGACTACCTCTTCGCGTTCGATGTTAAGTCTCAGTGCAAGGCTGCAAATGAGGGGTCCGATTTGCCCGGGCGGGCAACATACAGAGTCATGCGGCATCTACTATTTGAGGTCGAGCGAAGGAGATTCACATGGCTGACGCTCCGCGAATCACCATTGAGGAACTGAAAAGGCGAATGGATGCGGGAGAAGACTTTACTCTAATCGACACTCGCAATCCGCAGGCTTGGGCGGAATCAGATACGCAGATGCCGGAAGCAATCCGAGTGCCTGTGGACCAGTTGGAAGCGAACCTGCCCAGAATTCCGAAGGACAGGCCCGTCGTGGCGTACTGCACTTGACAGAACGAGGGCTCAAGCGCCAGTTTGGCGCAGAAACTTCAAGAACGCGGTTACAAAAACGTCTGGGCGCTCAAGGACGGATTCCGCGCCTGGCAGGACGCCGGATTTCCCGTCGAGTCGAAACGCAAGGCGGCATAACACCCCGATCATTGTTTCGTGAAAAGAAGTGCGGTTCCAGCGGCGAAAAATGTCGCCCATCCAAATCACTCCAACTGCGTGCCATGGTCTAAGCAGGTTTCCCCGGAGCCGTCCTGGTTCGATCGCAAGACGCCTGATTCATCAGAGCAAAACGTTCGTTTGCCCGAGGTGTTCGGCATCTTGGGAATGGCGGTGATTTGGAATTTCGAAACCGGCCCTCCCTCTTTTTCGGCATTGCAGTTTTGCAAGAAGAACACATACCCGTTCTTGAACCCACTTGTAAGCTGCGAGTCGAGTAGGCCAGACAGATCGGAGAAGTTACAGGTGAAGCCCGCATCCTCATGCGTGCTTTGATAACTGGCTTCCGCGGTGATGAGATTTCGCATTGAATCGACCGCTGAAGCCTCATTGGCAGCCATCTTCGCCCGCAGCAGGTTCGGGATCGCTATGGCGGCAATAATCAGAATGAGAGGAATCGCGACGATGCCAAGGTATCCCATGACCAAGCCCGCGATTGCTATGCCCTCGCCTTTGAGCCGGCCGCCGCTTTTCTTGATCTCCGAAAGAGACATGTGCCCCAGAACGATTGCGGCGATAAATAGAGGAAACACATTGATGATGCCGCAAACCAGGCTTGCAATCGCCTTGCCGCTAGTTTGTGCCGGCCCCAGGCGCGCCGCGGGATAATGAGCGGGTGGCGGAGCGGCTGAAGCTGGCGAAGGAACCGGCACAATGCCAGGCTGGACCTGCGAAGTTGCGTATCCGCAGCTGGAGCAGAAACGGCTGCCGTCGGCCAGAGTGGTGCCGCATTTAGGGCAGATCAAGAGTATTTCCTCCTGTGGTAACTGTGAGCTCTTTTAAGGTTGCGAGTCGCGAATTGCAGGCAACGTTACGCTGTGCGACGGTTCAGGTCAAGCGACTCATGCCGCAAGGAAATTACAAAGATACTGCTTCCAACTGAACGAAACGACTTTGAGGAACAGTCTCCAGGCTTGCGAGGCCCACCCATCTCTGAAATGGACGATCATCTGCCTGTCAACGCGCCATTCCTACGGACCAGTGCATCCGCTGCACTAACCGGTGTACGTGCAACTCAGACGCCAGATTCATCATCTCAAACGCGCTTATTTACCTACTCAACCCGCCAAAACCTATGAACCCGCCAAAGTACGTCTTGCCTGTACTGGTCCTGGGCTTACTGACATTTCTCTTTGCTTGCGGTGGAAGCACAACAACAACCGCGCCACCACCACCGCCACCTCCTCCACCTCCTCCTCCGCCCACGTACACGGGCGTGCTGATGCACCATAACGACCAGGGCACAACTGGCCAGAACACGAACGAGACTGTCCTCACCCCGACGAATGTGAACCAGACACTGTTTGGGAAGCTGTTTTCTTACCCGCTGGACGGGGCAGCCTACGCGCAACCACTCTATGTCTCGAATGTGCAAATCTTCGGCGGAACCCACAATGTGGTGTATGTCGCCACCGAGCACGACAGTGTTTACGCTTTCGACGCGGACGGAGGAGCGACGACGCCATTTTGGTCGGTCAATTTTACAAACGCTTCTGCCGGAATTACGACTGTGCCCTACACCGATCTGGGAGGTGGTCTCGGCCCTATCACCCCGGAAGTAGGGATTACCGGAACGCCGGTGATTGGTCCGAAGAGCGGCACCCTCTTTGTGGTCGCGATGACGAAGGAAAACGGCAGCTACGTGCACAAGCTGCATGCTCTCGATATCACAAATGGTAATGAAAGGGCCGGTAGTCCCGTAGTGATTCAAGCGTCCGTCGCCGGAACTGGATCCGGAAGTAGTGGGGGACAAATTGCGTTTCAGTCGTTATATCAAATGCAGCGCCCTGGTTTGCTCCTGCTGAATGGAACTGTTTATATCGCGTTCGGCTCGTTCGACGATAAGGGGCCGTACCACGGATGGATCCTGGGCTATGACGCATCTTCGCTGAATCAGGTCACTGTCTGGAATGACACGCCAAACGGACAGAAGGGCGGAATATGGCTCTCAGGCGCATCTCTCTCGGCTGATTCTGCCGGGAACATTTTCGCGATCGTCGGCAACGGTACCTTTGACGCGAACAACGGCGGTCTGGACTATGGCGATAGCTTCCTGAAACTCACTCCCCAAGGGAATTCGCTCAGCGTGACCGATTACTTCACGCCATTCGATCAGCAGAATCTGGCGGCCAACGATATCGATGTGGGTTCGGCCGGATTCACGCTGCTTCCTGATCAGCCGGGCGCGGTGGCACATCTGGGTGTAAGCGCTGGAAAATCAGGCAAGATTTATGTACTCAACCGGGATAATTTGGGCAAGTTTCAAGCGGGAAGCGACAGCCAGATTGTGCAGTCCATCCCTACGGCGCTCGGGTCCGCGGCGAATGACAACGATTATAGTACCGGCGTCTATTGGCAGGGGAACATCTATTTCATCGGCAACGGAGACGTCATCAAACAATTTCAACTTTCCAATGGACAGCTCTCCACGACTCCGGTTGCACAGGGCACGCAACAATACGGATATCCCGGCGGCAACATGAGTGTGTCATCGAGCGGCTCGACCAACGGAATCGTCTGGTCGATTGAGGCGGGTGGCATAAACATCCTGCACGCTTATGACGCGACCGACGTTTCGAAGGAGCTTTACAACAGCAATCAGGGAGGCGCGCGCGACAAGTTTGGCGCGGCGGTCCGATTCACGGTGCCGACGATCATAAACGGCAAAGTGTATGTAGCAGGCAAAACAGAGATAGCTGCTTTTGGCCTGCTATGAAGTTTGTTCCGCAGATTTCTCCGGCGCCTTGAGCCCGAGCTCTTTCATCACCATCTGCAAGTCCTTCCACGTTTCTTTTTTCTGCCGCGGGTCGCGCAAGAGATACGCAGGGTGATAGGTGACTGCCAATTTAGTGCCGCGGAAGTCGTACCACTGTCCGCGCAGTTCGGACATCGGTGCGTTGATCGCCAGCAGAGTCTTTGCCGCAACCGCGCCAAGGGCAACGATCGCCTTGGGACCGATGACTTCGATTTGGCGCATCAGAAATGGCGAACAGGTTTCGCATTCGTCTCGCTCCGGAGTGCGATTTCCAGGCGGACGGCATTTGATGATGTTTGCGATGTAAATATCTTCGCGGCGCAAGCCCATCGCCTTGATCATGTTGTTGAGCAGTTGTCCGGCACGGCCCACGAACGGTTCCCCTTGCTCGTCTTCGTCAGCACCCGGGGCCTCGCCAATGAACATCAGCTCTGCCCGGGGATTGCCCACGCCGAAGACGATCTGCTTGCGCCCTTGCTTATGCAGGCGGCAGCGGGTGCAGTCGCCGATGTCTTCGCGGATGGCGCGGAGGGCGGAGGCAGGGTCGGATGATTCTGCAGGTGTAGGGCGGGCGCCCCCGCCCGCCTGGATGTTGTCGCGCGTCGCTTCTGTCGTCTTACCCATTGAAGAGGGCTCCACCTGTTTCCGATAAAAATCGTAAATGCCAAGGTCGTTGTAGTAGCGGATGTGATCAGCGAGGGCCTGTCGAAGTTGGGGATTGAGAATTGAGGACATTGTCCCGATTGTAAACCGAACATTGAATATTCTTTGCTTCGCGTGCCTGTGCCGTCCCTCTGGGACTCTATCTGTTTTCGCACACTACCCAGGACTTACGTCCTGGGCTAACATATTCCGCCCCTACGGGGTTGGAGCCATGAAGGTAAGGCAGAGGGAAATCGCTCCAAGCCTACGAGGCGAAACTATAACCTAGTAGGTACGAGCTTCTTCCTGAGATTCACCGCGCAATCCAACACCCGCTGGGCAACTTCCCACTTGGTGGTTTCAGGAACGGTGATGGTTTCGTCGGCTGTAAGAATGGTAACTGCATTTCTCTCCGAGTCGAAGCCGATGCCCTCGCGAGAGACATCGTTGACCACAATCGCATCGAGCGATTTCGCGACCAATTTTTTGCGGGCATTTTCGAGCACGTTCTGAGTTTCCGCGGCGAAGCCGATGACAATCTGCGAAGTCTTGCGCCGCGCGATTTCCGTAAGGATGTCGATTGTTGGTGCCAGTTCTAATGTCATTGCGCCAGCGCGATTAATCTTCTGGTCGGGAGGATTGCTGACGGTATAGTCGGAAACCGCCGCCGCTTTGATGACTATGGACGCTTCCGGCAACAGCTTCAGCACCGCTTCGCGCATTTGATTGCTTGATTCGACCCTGGCGACTTCCGCTGTCGAAGGAGGTGTGAGCGTCGTCGGCCCGGTGATCAGCAAAACCCGTGCTCCGCGCCGAATTGCAGCTTCGGCAAGCGCGTATCCCATGCGCCCTGATGAGCGATTGGTCAAGTAGCGGACCGGGTCAATCTTTTCGCGTGTAGGGCCTGCCGTGATCAGTACTGTCTCGCCCGCCAGATCTTGCGCTGCGCCGAGAGCCTCGAGCGTAGCGGCGACGATGGCCTCGTTTTCTGCAAGACGTCCCGGCCCCGTCATTCCGCAGGCGAGATATCCGCTGCCCGGTTCCGCAATCTTCACCCCGCGCTTGCGAAGGGTTTCAAGATTCTGCTGTGTTGCCGGATGGTCCCACATATTCACGTTCATCGCCGGAGCGACGACCACGGGCGCAGTCGTCGCCAAGTAAAGCGTAGTCAGAAAATCATTCGCGATGCCTTGCGCGAACTTCGCGATCACGTCAGCAGTTGCAGGCGCGACCAGCAAAGCGTCAATTGCCTGCGCGACTGCAATGTGCTCGATGGCGGAATCAATGTTCGGCTCCGCGCCGGTGTCCGTCGCAAACATGCCGGTGATAACTTTTTCACCTGAGAGGGCAGCAAAAGTGAGAGGGCGAACAAACTCCTGAGCAGAGGCAGTCATTACGACCTGAACGCGGATGCCCCGCTCCTGAAGCAGACGGACGATCTCGGCAGCTTTGTATGCCGCAATGCCGCCACAGACTCCGAGTGCAATTTTCATGAGAGCCGTGAGTCACGAGCTGAGAGCCACGAGCAGCCTAGTTGTACCGGGACAATCTTCGCGCGAGCAATCCCGCGAGTGACTCGGGCTTGCTCATCGCTCGTAGCTCAAAGCTTCAGCTTTCCCCGATGGCCTTGTCGAGCATTTCACCCGCCGCTTCGACGGCGGTGACTGGGATTTCGGGGATCACCCATTTCACTTTTCCTGCCTTGATTTCATCTTGTGCGATGCGGCAGGGCTTGCGCGAATGGGTATCAATGACCGGCGGCGCTCCACCCTGGAGTTGGCGGGCTCGCCGCGCTGCGACCAGGATGTATCGGTAATTGCTGTCGAAACCATCAATCAACTTCATTAGGTTCTCCCCTGCATCACTGCCCGCTGGCAGCCGTGTCTCCGAAAGACTTCAGGATTGGCTGAATGCGTTCGCGAATCTGATCGAGGCGGCACTTTCCCGCCCGTGCGCTCAACTTCTCATCTGGCCGCCCATTCCGCTTCAGCCGCTCCGAAAGCAAGATTGCTTCGAGGGTAGTCACGGAATCTTCCAGGCGGTCGTTCACCAAAATATAGTCGTATTTCCTGTAATTCTCAATCTCGCGTCCGGCGGCCTTCAGGCGTTTCTGGATGACCGGTTCAGAATCCTGACTGCGCTCTCGTAACCGCCTCTCAAGCTCTGCGCGATTGGGAGGCATAATAAAAATGCTAACGGCGTCCGGCAGTTTTGCTTTGATCTGTCCCGCGCCTTGTACATCAATATCGAGCAGCAGGTCTTTGTTGCCCGACTCTGCTTTGTTCAGAAATCTTTTCGCAGTTCCGTAATAGTTGCCAAATACGTCCGCGTGTTCAAGAAATTCCTGATTGCGGATCATGTCCTCAAATTGTTGCCGGCTGACAAAGAAATATTCACATCCGTCTTCTTCGGCGCCCCGCGGGGTACGGGTCGTATAAGAGATTGAGAATTCAAGGTCGGGTACGGTGCGCCGGACAACATTTACGAGCGTTGATTTGCCGGATCCCGAAGGCGCGGAGATGATGAAGACGGTGGTCATCCTTATTCGATATTTTGCACTTGCTCGCGCGCCTTCTCGATGTCGGACTTCATGGCCAGTCCCGCTTCGGTTATGCGTACTGCATCTCCCGCCAAACCAGAAGTTTTTGAAAGCAGGGTGTTGGCCTCGCGGTTCATTTCTTGCAACAGGAAATCCAGCTTCTTGCCGACCTCTCCGCCCGCATCGAGCAATCCGAGGAAATGCTGAACATGGTTCTCCAGACGAACAAGTTCTTCTTGAATATCACTACGGTCCGCGAGCAGCGCCGCTTCCTGAATAATGCGGTCCTGATCAACGCTGCTGCCTAGCCATTCCTGCAAACGCGATTTTAGCCGGTCAGAATAAGTTTTGAGCACCGTCTCACGATGTTTGCGTACCTCCGTGCACCCCGACTGTAGGTGAGCCATGCGCGCCCGCAGTTCGCGGTCCATGGCGCGGCCTTCTTCTTCGCGCATTCGGTTCAGACTAAGGAGCGCTTCTTCTATTTTCGCCAGGACTGCCGACGTAAGATCGCCTTCAAGCGGCGCCGCCCCGGAATCGAGAGCTCCGGGAAGGCGCAGCACCGCATTCAGGTCGGGCTCGGCGGCGATACCGGCTTCAATGGCGGCGGCACGAAACGCCTGCACATAGGCGGCAACCAGTGGCCGATTGAGCGTCAGTGGCGCCCCTCCTCCTTGCTCGAACGAGAGGTTCACATCCAAATGCCCACGCGCCAGTTTTTCCTTCAGAACCTTGCGCAACGATACTTCGAGCACGTCAGTATTAGCAGGCAGCCGAAAGTGAAGATCGAGAAAGCGGTGGTTCACCGATTTAATAGACAGACTGAAAGCCGCTCCTCCATCGAGCTGGCCTTTGACCTGAGCGAAACCGGTCATTGAGCGGATCGGAGTCATCGGGTGACGGCTCCCACACGCGGAACTTCCACGTCAATGAATTGGAGCTCATACAGACGCCGATAAGTGCCGAGTTTCTGCATCAGCTCTTCGTGTGTTCCTATATCCGCAATCGTTCCATTGTCAAGGACTACGATTCTATCCGCGCGGCGCACCGTTGAGAGGCGGTGCGCGATCACGACCACGGTACGTCCTGCCATTAGATTTCCCAACGCCGATTGGACCAGCGCCTCAGATTCGCTATCGAGGGCCGAAGTGGCCTCGTCAAGAATTAGAATCGGCGCGTTCTTGAGCAACGCGCGCGCAATGGCAATGCGCTGGCGTTCGCCGCCGGAAAGCCGCACGCCCTTTTCGCCGATGACGGTTTCATATCCGTTTGCGAGTTCCATGATGAAGTCATGCGCCAGCGCCGCGCGCGCTGCCGCTTCGACCTGCTTCTGCGGAATCCCGGGCTGGCCGTACGCAATGTTGTTGCGCAGCGTGTCGTTGAAAAGCACAGTTTCCTGGGTGACGACTCCGATCTGCGAACGAATGGATGCGACTGAGACATCGCGAACGTTCTGGCCATCAATGGCAATTCTGCCGGAGGTCACGTCAAAGAAACGGGGAACTAGCGAAACCAGCGTACTCTTGCCCGCGCCGCTTGATCCGACCAATGCGAGTATCTCTCCAGCCTTCACGTCCAGATTGATGTTGCGAAGGACCTCTCTCTGTACGCCTTCCGATTCGTAGCAAAAGCTTACATTCTCGATACTGATCTTTTTCGAAAACGGCGGAAGTGCAGGAGCGCCGGGCTTTTCGCGAACTTCGTCCTGCACGTCCATGAATTTGAAAATTTCTGAGGAAGCGCCAATTGCCTGCTGAAAGTTGTTATAGAAAAGAGCGAACTTGCGAACGGGGTCGTACAGCCTGAAAACGGCAACAATGAAGACAAAGAAGTCGCCGGTGGTCATCCCCCCATGAACGATCTGCTCGCGGCCAAGCAGCAGGAGCAGGGCAATTGCGATCGCGCCGAAGATGTCCATCAATGGGGAACTGATAGAGGTCGCCGCGACTGACCGCAAGTTCGCCCGAAAAAGGCGTTGTGCAGCTCGTTTGAACTTCGCGAACTCCCATGCTTCCATGCCGAATGCCTTCACGATGCGATTGCCGGTGATGGTCTCGTGAAGAATGTTTTGGATATCCGCAAGCTTGTCTTGACCGCCACGAGTCGTGCTTCGGACGCGATGCCCGATTTTCCAAGCCGAGAAAATGACGAATGGGACGAACAGAAGCAGCAGCCACGAGAGTTCCTTCCCCTTCATAATCACTACGGCAACCGTGAAAATGAATGTGAAGAGTTGCTGGAGGGACTCAGCCAGAACACTGGACATCGCGAACTGAACCCGCTCGATGTCATTGACAATGGTCGAGACCAGCGTTCCAGTCGTGTGCTTCTGAAAAAATGCGGCTGAACGGCGCAAGACAGAGTTGTAGAGCGAATTGCGAAGGTCCGTGATCAGCCCGTATCCCGCGTAGTTCACAAGGTACGTGCCCGTGTAGTCGAAGATTCCCTTGAGGATTGTGGAAGCCACAAACGCAAACGCAACGACGGTCCACGCATTGTGAAAGTGAGACGGAACGAATCGCTGCAGGTAGATAGTGCGATGAGTATGAGGAATAGTGAACAGCAGAATGTTTTCCGAGCCGGAGGCGGGATTCAAAACTCGGTCGAGAATGGGCCCGACCAGCAATACGCGGAATGCGTCGAAAAATCCGACGGCCGCTAATAATAAGACCGAGGGAATGAACTGCCACCAATACGGAACCAGGAAGCGCAGGAGGCGCGTCAGTTGGCGCATGCAGCGCTCCTGTTTTGCGGGGACGAACTTCCTGGCTCCACCATCGTTCGAAAGCCGCAACGGGGCAGGCGGTTGGGAATTGAATAGAGTTCCAGATGCAAGCCCTTATTCTACTTGAGAAGAAAAATTACCCGAATTCGGCCCTGACCTCGCGAGCGGCTTTGGTTCCCGAGGCGATCGCGCCCTGCATCCATCCCGGCCACGGAGAAGCGTGCTCGCCAGCAAACCAGATTTTCCCTTCACGCCGGCAAATCTCCGCATACCATTGCTGCTGGTGAGGATGATAGACAACGAACGCGCCACGCTGGTACGGATCGTTCGCCCAGGACTTAGTGACCACTTCATCCATGTCGGCGATGAGTCGCTCCGTCCTCTTTGCTTCGTCGAACTGGTCGAGCCAGCGGGCATAGTCTTCATAACAGTACGACTGCAACAAACCGCGTTTACCGGGCTTTCCGTAGGTCGGGTGCCATACTTCAAAATTCTTATCGGACGAACCGAAGCCGTTGAGTCCCTCATCTTCCCAATAGCGGCGGTTCACCTGAAATGTGGTCCGCACGACCGGACCGTACACCAGTCCATCAATCACTTTGCGTTTCTCCGCCGACCACTCCGGCGTGACCGCAATGTGGCGTAACACGCCAAACGGAATGGTGCAGATGATCGCGTCGGCCTCGACGTGATCAAGCATCCCGGCTCTTCGATAGGCGATGCTTACCCGTGCTTCCCGCCTCTCAATGTGTTCGACAACACAGCCATACCGAGTGACGTCACTGAGCTTGGCTGCGAACGCGCGCGGCAGTTGATCGTTCCCGCCTTTGATTTTTGAGAGCGATTCAGTGTGATGACTATTGGCGTCTCGAATGAAGTCAAGCGCAGCATCCTCTTCGAAACCAAAAAGCATGTAATGGATTGCATCGGCTGAGGCGCCGCGCTGGTGCAGGAAATCTCTCATGCTGATGTCGGCGAGCCCCGCAATCTCGGGCGGCCAATCCTCGCGGATGCCATCGCCGATCTTGCGCATCGCTTCGCCGTAATAGTGTTCGTCGAGGCCGCCGAGACCTAACTTTCGCTCATCGGGCGTGAGATCCAGTGGAACCTGCGACATGTCGACAGTTTTGCCGACCGGGATCTTTACCCGCTTGCCTTTAAGCAGCGCAATATCGGCAAGTTCCTTCGGAAAGAACGGTTCCAGTTCGAGTCCGAACTTATTGACCCACTCGACAGTGATTTTGTGTGTGTTCGGAATTCGGCCCGCGCCCGCCTCGGAGTACAGATCGTCCGAGAGTCCTTCGCGGATCGTATGTACGCGCCCGCCCGGATGGAGTTGCGCCTCGAGAATTACGACATCGTATCCGGCTTCCTTAAGTTCCCATCCGGCAGAAAGCCCCGCGAGGCCCGCGCCCAGTATGACCACTCGCTTGCCACTCGAGTTTCTGGGAACTGCCGCTTGCGGCATTGCCCAGCCAGAGCGGAAGGGGAAATGCAGCCCGCCGGCCACTACTCCCGTCCGCTTCAGAAATTGACGACGATTGATCGGCATGTGGTCGGAATTCTAGCGGTGACCGGCTGCATTGGCAAAACCTGAGATTCCAGCCCAGGGAAAACACGTATGCCGCAGGGAAACTTACCGGCACGTGGAATCCAGCGAGAGGCCTGCCAGCATCCTAGGTTGGTGGCCACATGACCTCGTCTTGCATCCGATTTGTCTGTTGCATTGGGCTCACTCTGTCGTTGCTACTGTCAGCGTGTGAACGCGCGACGGCCGAGCAGATTCCCGTGCGTCACATCGAGGGAGTGAGTCTGGGATTCCTGGTGCTGCGCGATGAGAGCGGCACTCCGATCGCCTATGGCGATCTGCAACAGGTGGCTAAGAAAGGCCACGTCATGGAGGACATGAAATTCCATTTCAAAGACGGGTCCTTCTATGAAGAGATCACGAAATTCACTCAGGATGGCAAGTTCCGGTTGTTAAGTGATCAAGTAACCCAAACAGGGCCTTCGTTCAAGCAGCCGATGGAAGCGTGGGTAGATGCGACGACCGGGACCGTCACGGTGCGCACCTCTGAAAAAGGAAAAGAAAAAGTAACTACGAAACGGCTAGATTTGCCGCCGGATCTGGCCAATGGTTTGCTGCTGACCCTCGCAAAAAATGTTGATCCCAGTGCCCCGGAAACTACTGTTTCGATGGTCGCAGTTTCGACCAGCCCACGTGTTGTAAAGGTCAATTTCTCGCCACAGCCGGAAACCACGTTTCACGTAGGCCCGGTCCCATACAAAGCGCAACAGTATCTGCTCAAAATTCAAATTGGCGGAGTGAAGGGGAAAATCGCGCCGTTAGTTGGAAAGCAGCCCGCGGATATTCATCTTTGGCTCATCAAGAGCGAGGCGCCGACATTCGTCAGGTTCCAAGGGCAGCTGTACGAAGGAGGACCGGTGTGGAACATGGAGCTCACTGATCCCAGGAAAGGCTCGCCCGAGGGCCAAAAGGAGTGAGTCTTTTCTGCTCCGAGCTTCAATGGCGTCAGAAAGATCGCCTGATATCTATGCGGACTGAAACATGGGTCGGTAGTGGCCGATACCAATCGCTTTGAAAGCGCTGGTATGAATCGTACTTTCTCTTGAGCTAGAGAAACTCCGGAAACTGCGGATAGCGCGTAGCCGGCTCCGCTGCTCTTGCCATTGCGTCGGCTGCTTCAGGTGCGGTCCGGAGGCCTGAATCACCCCTCGTTAACGAATTCGCGTCTTGAAATCACTCTTGGTCTCCCGAATTGCGTTAGACAAAAAGGGCACCAGCCGCCAAGTTTTTGTGACCTTTCCGGCCGCGAGCACTGTGTCACTCGATTGCTTGCTTCGTCGGCACCTTATAGTCCTTTGGGACCGCGTGTCAATTTCGTTGCGCGCTGCCGCATTTGGCTTTTCTACGGTAATGATGATGCCGGATGCGCCTTGACCCAGTCCAACGCCGACTGTTCGCAACTGGCGAACCCTGCTTTGAGGTTCTTTTTAAACTTTGGAACCTGCTTTTGAACTTCTGCTTTTGCTCTCGCGGAGTCGTCGGGCATGTCCGCCCGCCAGCGATCATTTTTACTGAGCTCTCTTGCCACCAACAGCCAGTGGCAGGCTCTGGCCTCATCCCGCGAAATCCAGAGGTGATAGGCGAGGAACCGGTTGGAATAAATATCCGACAGCACAAAGGCTCCCATTACATAGCCCTGCTCGGCGGATTTTTCGAAAAGTTTCACCGCAGTCTCCCCGCTCTGAGGGCTGGTTTGGAAATTCCTGTCACTGTACATTCTGCCCAAGTAATAAGTCGCTGGCGCCCAGCCCGCATCACTCGCTTTCCGGAACCACTTCTCAGCCTCGTCTTTGTTTTTGGGAACGCCGATGCCATTGTGGTAGTCAATTGCCAGGTCGAATTGTGCGATTGGCAAATCGTGTTCTGCTGCCTTCTTGTACCAGCGGGCGCCTTCAGCATGGTCCTGCGACGCTCCCTGGCCATTATCGTAAAGGCGGCCCAATTGGTATTCAGCTGCGGCATCTCCTTGCTCGGCCGCCTTGCGAAACCAATTCACTGCCTGAGCAACATCTTTCTCCGTGCCCTCGCCTTCCGTGTAGGCATTCCCCAACCAGAATTGCCCTAACGGGTTTTCCTGATCGGTCGCCTTTCGAAACCAAACGACTGCCTCTTTCGGATCCCGAGGCACGCCAATGCCGAGATAATAAGCGGTCCCCAACCGCGCTTGCGCCTGCGCATATCCTTGATCGGCAGCCTTACGGAACCAGTTCACACCCTCGATGGGGTTGCGGTCGACGCCCTCACCCTTCATATAGGCAATGCCGACGGCGCTTTGACCGACTGGCCAGCCATTTGCCGCCGATTTTTGGATCCACGACCAATACTTGCCTGAATCTTTTGGGACAACCTTACCGTCCGCGTAAGCGCCCCCCAACATCCATTGCGACTTGTTATCCCCAGCTTCTGCGTCGCGAGTGAGTTTCGGAATGTCCTCAGGTTTCAGCGCTTCGAGCGCGGCAAGCAGAAGCTTTCTTTCCGGCTCGGTCACTATTGTGTTTTGCCCCGCCGTGCCGGGCTTTTCAATTGTCTCAGTCTGAGCGTATGTGAGCGTCAGGCTGAGGATCGAAAGAATCAAAATACCGGGCGCATAACAAAAAGTCTGCGCCCGGATCGTCGAGTTCGAATTTCGGCTCATCATTGCGTGTCCTGTTCTGTGCGGTATACGCACTCTGAAACTCGCAGAACATCGGTTCGTTTAGAAACGAAACACAACGCCCGCTGAGACTCTGCCGTTCTTCTTATCAGTGAAACTGCCTGATCGAAACAGGAGCCAATCGGCCTGGATCAGCCGTATGGCGAAGTGGTCATTTGCGTTGGCATCCAATCCGCCGCCGAGGGCCATGGTGAACGCGGCATCACAGCTTCCGCAGGATCCCGCTACCCCGAACAGGGCGTGGGCAAACGGCGTCAGTCGTTTTGTCCGTGCCGAGAAGGTTGGACCAACCATATAGGTGTATAGGTGAGCTCCGTCCTTATACGATCCGCTGATGTCCCCCGTTACTCCGATCCAGCGATTGAAATTGCCGCTGACCGCCGCATTCCACCCGTTAGCATTTATGGACGGATCAAAATGCGTGAACTGATACCCACCGAATGCTTCAACCCTCTGCAACTTCTCCTGGGCCACCGCCGGCAGCAGGAGCACGCCTATCGCAACTGCAACCATCGTGTATTTGCGCATAACCTCTCCTTTTGGACGAATTTGGTTTCGCGACCCCGATTTTTCTTCGAAGCAGCGCGGCCAACGTAGTGCAGGGCCATTCAACTGTCGATACACTGCGGGTAATTTGCGGGTCTAACAGTCCTCAACCGATAAGGTCAGGCAGGCGAGTACTTTGCGAAGGCCTCTCCGCTGGAGCAAGGGGCAGGAATTCCCAAACTGAAGCAACCAATTCCGGAGTTAGCTTGCCGAAGAGTGACAAGTTCTGACTAGATTCGGCTGCCGCCTATTTGGGACTGTCGCGGTGAGCGACTTTTACGCGATATCCCGCCTTCTTGAGATGTGTCGCGACATCTTCGGAAATCATCACTGACCGATGCTGCCCGCCGGTGCAGCCGAAAGCAATCGTCAAATAGCTTTTGCCTTCGTGGATGTAATGCGGCAGGAGATAGATCAGCAGATCGGAGATGCGCTGAATAAATTCGGTCGTCTGCGGAAACGAGCGAATGTATTTTGCGACCTTGGGATGGCGTCCAGTCAAGGGCCGGAATTCGGGGACGAAATGGGGATTTGGAAGAAAACGAACGTCGAACATCAGGTCCGCGTCGTCGGGGACGCCGTGCTTGAATCCGAAGCTCACGAACGAAACCAGAATGTTCCTGCCCTTTTCCTTTTTTTGAAACAGCTCGATGATGTGGGAACGCAGCTCATGCACGTTAAATTTCGAAGTGTCAATGACCAGGTCGGCCATGGCGCGGATGTGATGCAGATGGCGGCGCTCAGCGGCGAGCGATGCTTTCACCGGAGAGTGTGTTCCCAGGGGGTGCGGGCGGCGAGTCTCACTATAGCGACGCAGCAAGACCGAATCCGAAGCTTCGAGAAAGATAACTTTGGTGGCGATCATCCGCCGCACGGATTTGACGATCGCGGGGAGCTCTTCGAGCTGGCGTCCTTCGCGCACATCCACAACCAGTGCGGTGCGCTCAATCTCCGCAGACTGGCCAGCGAGTTCGGCAAAGCGCGGGATTAGGCCGACCGGCAGGTTGTCCACGCAGTAGTAGCCCAGGTCTTCAAAAGCCTTCAGGACCGAAGCCTTCCCCGATCCGCTCATGCCCGTGATGATGACCAGTTCGCCGGCTGGCCGGCCATCATATGGGACAGCTTTCTTGTGGGCGACTTTCCGGGTTGCGTTCTTGAGCTTTGTTTTTATGCGGCGAAGGGCCATCCTGAAATGATGTTAGCAGCGGGAGCGCGGTTCCAACCAGTTCCTTGCGATGTCCGCTACGACCTCACCACGGAGGCACTGAGGCACGGAGAAGAGATCAAATCGTCTGCCACGGATTAACACGGATTGGGGGCAAAAATGGAACCCCCCGTCTCTGATCTGCTTTGATCCGCACCAATCCGTGAAAATCCGTGGCGAAGAATTTGAAGTTACTGAATGCTTAATCTCCCACACCCGGAGCTCGAAGGCCGGAGTCCGAGAGCCCAACTCACGCGCACAAGTCACGCCAGCCGGCGATTTCCTTCAGCCCCTCGCCGCGGTGCTCGAACAGCCGAACCCGGTGCCGGGAATGCTCGAACTCGTGGATGTCGGCCCAGACCTCGGCCTGCCACCCCCGCTCGTGGACAGCCGACTCCCCGCAACTAGCGCAGCGGGTGTGCAGTTTGAGTGGCGCGAGTGGTAAAGAATGTTGGGTCTGAAGCTCGATAAAGATGCAACGGACTTCCTTGATGTCGTCATTTTCGCCAATCACGTGCTCATAGCGGAGAATGTAACCAAAGTCCAGCTTGTTGGCTTCGCGCTCGGCCTCGGCGCGAGTGTGGAACGGCCCATATTCAGCCCGCAACTGCTCGGTGGAGTCGCAGGCCATCCAAAACGTTTCCTTGTAGATCATTCAGCTCGCCCCGGGAGGATTTCCACCATTGTCTCGGTTTTTGTTTCAGTTCGTTCGATTCCTAAGCGGGAAACGCGATTTCCCGCAGCCTTCATTGAGCAATTCGGGGGCCGCACCCGTGGCCGCTAATCCATTGCTTTCACGTGGTCTTAGTCGTTCGTTTGCGTGATTCTGCAAGCCTTTGCAACCGTTTCCTCAATTCCGGAAAGTGTCTATCGCGTCCTAACGTGCAGCGACCAGAACTGGATTTCCGGCTCAATTCGCGCGGTACTTCGCTACCAAACCGCCAAAGGGACGGTCGCCATGGGTTCGGATCCGCCTTTATCCGTGTAATCCATGCCAATGATTTTGACTTTCCCCTTCACCGCAGTCGATAAATTGCTGCTAGGCGGTGCGTCCAACCAGAGTTGCTGCCGACGCGATCTCTTTAGCGGTCGGCCCCAAGTCCGCCGCCCACCTTGCGCCGCCGTGCGAGGCAACGTAGAGCGCCAGTTCCAGGCGGCTCCATACTCCTAGCTTGTCGAAAATACCGCGCAACTGGTTTTTCACTACCTGTTCGGTGCTGCCGAGAACGCCGGCAATCTCCGGATTGGTTTTGCCTTCCCAAACCATGGTGGCCACTTGAATTTCTCTCTGCCCGAGTTGATCACATGGTGACATGACTCATTTGCTCCTTTTCAAAGATTGCGGTGGCTAGAATGACGCGCTTGCGTCCTTGCTTGATCCCGGCGCGTAGAAATATCGTGCGCAGGTGCTGCTTTACCGTGCGTGGGCTGATGTTAAGTTCCGCCGCAATTTCCTTGTTGCTGCACCCCTGCACTAGCAAGTGCAGAACTTCATGGTCACGGCGGGTATCTTGACGTGGTCCAAATTCAGCATGGATTTCCTCCGGTTTCATTGCTGCTTTAGTTCTTAATGAAATTCTTTTAAAGCATTTCTTTCGCCAATTGTTCGTCCTTAAGGCCGCGCCCCAAGGTGTTGCGAAGGCACGTTAGGACGTGCACAAGGGAAAGCGTAAGGGCGAAGCCAAAACGATAGTCTTTGCCCTGCACGGTTGTGCCACAATGAAACTCACCGTTCCAAGCTGGGCGGGAGAAATCATGATCTGGACTTGGCGAGTGAGTACCCTGTCACAACTAGCGGTGTTGTTCCTCACGCTGCCGGTCGCGCTTGCGCAAGAAGCAAATCAAATATCCGCTACGAGCTCAACCGCGCCCATCACGGTCACGCTGCAGGATGCGCTCACCCGCGCCCAGTCCAACGAGCCGCAGTTTCATGCCGCCTTGACCGACTATGGAGTAGCAAGAGAGCAAAGCGTGCAGGCCCGTGCCGCCCTTCTGCCGAGTGTCAACTACAACGCTGCTTTCCTGTATACGCAGGGAAACCGTACCGCGACCGGCCGCTTTGTTGGGGCCAATGGCGTGCACGAATACGTCAGCCAGGGCAATGCGCATCAGTCGCTGTCGTTGCAGGATGTCGCCGAGTACCGAAGGGCGCGCGCGCAGGAGGCTCTGGCAAAAGCCAAATCGCAGATTGCGGCGCGGGGGCTGGTCGTTGCCGTGGTCGGCACATACTACGGAACGGTCGTGGCGCAGCGCAAATATTCGACAGCGCAAAGGGCCGCCGGCGAAGCCGAACGCTTCTTCGACATCACGCAAAAACTCGAGCGCGGTGGCGAAGTTGCACACGCCGATACCATCAAGGCGCAACTTCAATTTCAGCAGCAGCAACGTGCGCTGCAGGATGCCCAACTCGAAATGGACCGCAGTCGGCTGGAGCTCGCGGTGCTCATTTTCCCGAGTTTCAACGAGAACTTCATTACGGTGGATGATCTTCAAAACATCGAGCCGCTACCTTCTTATCAGGAGGCTGAGAAGGCTGCCGGAGATACGAACCCGCAGCTCGGCGCGGCTTTGGCGTCTCTTAGGGCGGCCAACCAGGAAGTAGCCGTGGCATGGAACAGCTTCTTGCCGTCATTGAGCTTGGATTATTTTTACGGAATTGATGCGAACCATTTCGCGGTGAATGGGTTCGATAAGACGATCGGTCCTTTTCGTAACCTGGGATACTCGGCGACAGCAACGCTGCAAATTCCGATCTGGAATTGGGGCGCAAACCGGAGCAAGGTGAAAAGCGCCGAGCTGCAACGTGATCAGGCGAAAGTGGAGCTGAGTTTCACACAGCGGAAGCTAGTCGCAGATCTGAAGTCGCTGTATGGCGAAGCGCAGACCGCACGCTCGGAACTGGAGTCGTTGCGACTGTCCGCGGATCTTGCCGCCGAGAGCCAACGCCTGACTACGCTGCGCTATCAGGCGGGTGAAGCGACCGTGCTTGAAGTAGTGGACTCGCAGAACACGCTGACCACGGCGCAAAACGCGCTGGGGGATGGCCAGGTGCGGTTTCGAGTGGCAGTGGCGAATCTCGAAACCCTCACAGGAAAATTCTGATGGAGAACGTGTCCACATTGGATTGGGAAGTGCGCCATCCGAATTTCCGGTTCGCGCCGGCCAATTGCTGGCAGTGCTCGAAAACCGTGATCTTGCCGCTGCGGCGCAAGAGAACAAAGGCGCCTACGATCAGGCACAGGCGCAATATGCGACGACTACAGCCACCGAACTGCCGGCGGAAATTCAGAAGGCCCAACTCGACGCGCAAGCCGCCAAGCAGCAACTCGATGCGCAACAAAAAGTCCATGACAGCCGAGAGGAATTGTTTCAGCAGGGAGCTTTGCCTCGCAAAGAATTAGACCAGGCTGGCGTGGACCTAACCAATGCGCGCAATCAGTACGAGATCGCGCAAAAGCATCTGGACGCGCTGAACGCAATTGGCAAGCAGCAGACACTCAAATCGGCGAAGGGACAGCTCGAATCGGCGCAGGGCAAGTATGCCGGGGCCTCGGCGCAGCTCGCATATTCCCAAATACGCAGCCCGATCAATGGCGTGATTACTGACCGCCCACTCTATCCCGGAGAAATGGCCGCCGCAGGAACGCCGCTCCTAACCGTGATGGATATTTCGACGGTAACCGCTCGCGCGCACATTCCGCAGCAGAGCGCGGCGCTGTTGAAGTCCGGAGACAAGGCGACCATTGTTGTGCCCGGATTAGAGCAGCCCATGGCGGGCAAAGTTTCGCTGGTGAGTCCTGCTCTTGATGCCAACAGCACAACCGTTGAAGTTTGGGTGCAGATCAAGAATCCTGCCGAGCGGCTGAAGCCAGGAAGCAGCGTACAGGTCTCAATGGTGGCTCGCTCTCTGCCCGGCGCACTCGCCGTTCCTGTCGCTGCGTTGCTTACATCGCAAGAAGGAGCCACCTCGGTAAT
>WNGE01012422.1_pt1 | contig 20286 bp, 19 predicted proteins | sample 5400651 | NCBI WGS metagenome assembly WNGE01 (sample SAMN13153370, study PRJNA577476) | soil metagenome | isolation source: 60 cm soil or saprolite under grassland replicate 2 | place: USA:California | collected 2016-06-15 | reverse complement strand
AAGGGCTGAACTTCGAGGGAGGCTGGCGCCGGCGCGGCCTGTACGCGGACATCCACGGGCTGGCTCGGCCCGCGAACGTCGTCCCGGAATCGGTGGCACCGGGGGAGCTGGGGGCTCTCAGCGGCAAACGAGTCGCCGTGATCGGCGTGCCGCAGGTCGGCGACTACGACGCCGCGTCCACGGCCCTGGCGCTGAAGGAGCTGCACGGAGTCGACGCGTTCGCCGAGGAGGTGTCGATCGCCGACATGCCACTGGCGGCCTCGCTCACCGACCTCTACGGCCGTCGCGCGCCGGCGCCCCGCGCCCGAGGCGCGGCCATCGCCTACCCTCCCGGTTTTGCGAACCTGCCCGCCGACGGGTTCGAGCTCCTGGCGTCGCCGCCGTCGCCGCACGGCTGGCGGCTTCAGCAGGCGATCGGGCTGGGCGCGATCCGGGCCGAGGTCACGTCGTTTGACGTCGGGCGCGGACAGATCACCGCCGCGCGCTCCGCGGACCGGGTGTTCCGCGCCGAGGCCTTCGTGCTCGCGACGGGGCGGCACATCGGCGGCGGACTGCAGGCCGGGCGGACGACGGTCGAGCCGTTGCTGGGCCTCGGCGTCTTCTACGAAGGCCTGCCGGCAGCGGCCCTGGGCACCCGTCTGCACCACCTCAAATACCTCGACGCCGCCGAGGAGATGCGGGTGGGCGCCATGACGGACCGGCGCCTGCACCCGCTTGCGGATGACGGCGCCGTGCCTTACTCGAACCTCTACGCTGCCGGCGCCGTGCTTGGCGGCTACGACTATGCGGGGCCCTGTGGCTTCGGGGTGCCCATCCTCACGGGCTGGCTGGCGGGCCGCTACGCGGCGAAGCAAACACCGCAGTGAGGACCGAAGTCGAGAAGATCGTCGGCGCCGCCAACATCGACGAGCGGCCGGTTCGCGATCTCTGGCCGCTCGGGATCATGGAAGAGCGCGCCGGCAGCGCACCGCCACGGGTGCTGGTGGCGCGACCCCACGGACGCGACCAGGTCACCGCTCTCCTGCGTTGGGCGGGCGCCAACGACGTCGCCGTGACGCCGATGGGAGGGGGGAGCGGGGTCTGCGGCGCACTTTCACCCGCGAAGGGCGAGCTGGTGCTCGACATGGGCGGGTTCGACCGGATCTTCGAGATCGACGAGACCAATCTCGTCTGCCGGTGCGAATCCGGGGTCAACGGCTTCGAGCTGGAAAAGCAGCTCAACGGACGCGGCCTCACGCTCGGCCACTACCCCAGCTCACTGCCTGGGACCACCATCGGCGGCCTCATCGCCACCCGATCCTCGGGTCAGGAGTCGACACGCTACGGGAGCATCGAAGACATGGTCCTCGGCCTCGCTGTCGTCCTCCCGGACGGCACATTTGCCGCGCCGCGCCCGGGACCGAGGTCGGCAGCCGGGCCGGCCCTGCACGAGCTGCTGATCGGGGCCGAGGGTGGGCTTGGCGTCATCCTCGGCGCCGTCCTGCGCGTTCACCGCCGGCCCGAGTCCGTGGTGGGGCGCGGCTACGCGTTCCGCGACCTGCAGGCGGGCCTGGATTGCCTGCGGTCGATCATGCAGGCGGGGATCCGGCCCCTGGTGTCTCGCCTCTACGATGCGGAGGACGCAGCGTTCAACGGCTACGACGTATCCGGCGGCGAGTGCGTCCTGGTCATCGCCACGGCCGGCCTGGCCCCGATCGCCCAGAGCGAGGCCGACGCAGTGAAGGCTTTCGCCGGCAGCGCCCGCGAACTCGGTGAGGAGGCCTGGCAGCGCTGGCAGCGGCACAGGTTCGACCTTTCCGCAGAAAGGCTGAAGGCGTTCCTCGAACCGGCCGGCGCCTATCTCGACACGATCGAGCTGGCGGCCTACTGGACGGTCCTGCCTGAGCTTCACGCCAGGGTCAAGTCCGCAATAGCGGTGGGCGGGTTGGCGTTATGCCACTTCAGTCATGCCTACGAACAGGGCTGCTGCGCGTATTTCACGTTCGGCGGCTCTAGGGAGACCGAAGCGGAAGCCCGAGCGGCCTACGGCCGGGCGTGGGAAGGAGCGATGAGCACGGCGCTGGAGTTGGGTGCGACTATCACTCACCACCACGGGGTGGGCCAGGCGCGAGCTCGGTGGGTCGCCGACGAGATGGGAGGCTGGATGCGAGTGTGGCGGGCGGTCAAGGAAGGGCTTGATCCGGGCGGGACGATGAATCCGCGCGCGGTCGGAGGTGCGAGGTAGGCTCCCGGCCCGGCTCCCCGATCCTGTTCATCGTCAACCCGGCGTCCGGAGCCGGCAAGGCCGGACGCGAATGGGCCGCCGTCGAGTCGTGGCTGCCCTCCAGCGGCCTTCCCTACGAGGTCGCGCTGACCTCCCGTCCGCTCGAGGCCACCGAGCTCGCCCAGCGGGCCGTGCGCGAGTCGCGTCCCGTCGTCGTCGCCGTGGGTGGTGACGGGACCCTCAACGAGGTCGTCAACGGCTTCTTCCGCAACGGCGCGCCGCTGCCCACGAGCAGCAAGCTGGCCATGGTGCCCCTGGGGACGGGCGGCGACTTCCGGCGCACCCTGCGGATCCCGAGCGATTCCAGGCAGGCGATCGACGTCTTGCGCAGCGGCGTCGTGCGGAGGCTCGACGCGGGATGCGTGACCTACCAGAACGAGGATGGTTCGACAGGCGTTCGTCACTTCATCAACATCGCCGACGCGGGCCTCGGCGGCGAGGTCGTGTTCCTGGTCGGCAACGGGACCAGGCGCTTCGGCAGCGCCGCCTACACGCTGGCCGGCCTGCGTGCCCTCGTCCGGTTCAAGAACAAGCCGATGACCGTGAACATCGATGGCGTCGTCCACGAGCTCAAGAAGGCGCAGCAGGTCGTCGTCGCCAACTGCCAGTTCTTCGGCGGCGGGATGCAGATGGCGCCTTCGGCGTCTCCGACCGACGGCGTCTTCGACGTTGTCCTGGTCAAGAACGCGGGCAAGATCGAGACGATGCGCGGCATGAGCGACATCCGGAGCGGCAAGCACCTCGATCAGACCAACGCGAAAATGGAGCTCATGTACGGGAAGCGGATCTCGGTCACGTCGCCGGAGAAGGTGCGTATCGACCTCGACGGTGAGGCGGTGGGGTTTCTGCCGGCGCTGTTCGAGATCCAGCCGGGCGCGATCGAGTTCATCACTCCCCGGTGACCGAAGGGGTCATCGCGACCCCGCACCGCACCGCGTCTGAGATCGGCGCTCAGGTGCTGCGTGACGGGGGCAACGCGATCGACGCCGCGATCGCGGCCGACGCGGCGCTCTGTGTGGTCTATCCGCACATGACCTCGGTCGCCGGCGACCTGATGGCGATCGTGTGGGCGGCGGATGGTGCGTCACCGGTCGGACTGATCGGCGCCGGCCGGTCGGGCGAGCTGGCCACGATCGAGGCGGTGCGGGCTCGAGGCTTCGCCGAGATGCCGGAACGGGGCGTGCTGGCCGTGACGGTGCCGGGCACGGTCGAGGCGTGGGGGAGGCTGCTCGAGCGGTTCGGCAGCGTCGGCCTGGGTGAGGTCCTCGAGCCGGCGGCGGGGCTGGCGCGCGACGGGTACGTCATCACGCGCGACCTGTCGGAGCACCTGATGCGGGCCGCCGGCTGGCTGGGGCGCGAACGGGCGGCCTTCGCGCTCTACCCGCCGATGGAATCGGGCATGCTCCTGCGCAACCCCGATCTCGCCACGACTCTGCACGACATCGCGCGAAACGGGATCAACGGCTTCTATCGAGGTGCGATCGCCGTGGCGATCGCTGACGCGATCAAGCGGCGCGACGGCCTCGTCACGCGGCGTGACCTCGCCATGCATCGCTCCCAGTGGGTGGAGCCCATCGCATTTCCCTACCGCGGCCTGGTCGTCTACGAGCTTCCGCCGCCCACCGCCGGGCTCGTTGCCGCGTCGATGGCTCTGCGATTGGAGGCGGGCCAGGAGCTCCGGCCGGCGCGGAATGCAAGTTATGCGCTGCGCGACCAGTACATCACCGACCCCGATTTCTCACCGGCTCCGGTCGAGCTGTTCCTGGATCCGAACACCGTCTCGCAGAGCCACGCGGAGACCACCACGAGGAGCGGAGACACGATCTATCTGTGCGCGGCCGACGAGCACGGCAACGTCATCTCGCTGATCCAGAGCGTCGCGTACGACTTCGGCTCGGGGATCGTCGCCGAGGGGACGGGGATGCTTCTCCAGAACCGCGGCGCCTACTTCAAGCTCGACCCACGGCACGTGAACAGGCTGGAGCCGAAAAAGCGGACGATGCACACGCTGATCCCCGCGATGGCGGCTCGCGACGGTCGCGCGTGGGCGGCGTTCGGGACGATGGGCGGCGAACGCCAGCCCCAGCTCCAGGTCCAGGTGCTCAGAAACCTTGTCAACGATGGCCTCGACCCGGCCGAGGCCGTGGCCCGGCCCCGGATGGCCATCCTCGTGGATGGGGAGACCCTCGCCGTGGAGGCCGACCACCCCGGCGCGGCCGAGATGTCGCGGGCCGACCCGCGCGTGAGGCTGATGCCGCCGCGGCACCACTCGTTCGGCCATGCCCACGCACTCATCGTCGACGGCCCTGGCCAGTGGCGCGCGGGGGCCGATCCACGGAGCGACGGGTCGGTGGAATTCGTCAGTTCGTAGAGGGAACCGTCCCCGGCCGCCAGAGCGACGCTCGGATAAGGCGATCCGTATACTCCCCTCTTGAGTTTGGCAGTAGAGAACGAAGTCAAAGGCAAGCTGATCGCGGAACACAGGCGCGCTGAAGGAGACACGGGTTCACCCGAGGTCCAGATCGCACTGTCCACCGCTCGCATCCGGGAGCTCACCGAGCACCTGAAGACGCACGCCAAGGACCATCACTCGCGCCGCGGCCTCCTTCTCCTGGTCGGCAAGCAACGGCGACTGCTCAACTACCTGAGGGACACCGACGTCGAGCGCTATCGCGCCCTCGTCGCAAAGCTCGGGATCAGGAGATAACGACAACCCGGGAGGACCCGGCACGGTGGGCGCGGGTCAGCCTCTTAGAAGCTCTCTCTCAGTTCGTGACGAACCAAGCGACAGCTGCTAGGAAACTGACCCTCCGCACCGCAGGGTTCCTCCCGCATATCTGGAGGTATTTGGCGTGGCAGTTGTCACGAAAAACGTAGACGTGGCCGGGCGCCGGATCTCACTCGAGACCGGTCGCGTGGCAGAGCAGGCAAATGGGGCGGTGATCATCCGCCAGGGCGACACGGTCGTCCTCAGCACCGCGGTGATGTCAAAGGAGCCGCGGGAGGGAATCGATTTCTTCCCTCTGACGTGTGATTACGAGGAGAAGCTGTACGCGGCGGGCAAGATCCCCGGCGCGTTCATGCGCCGGGAAGGCCGGCCAAGCGAGACGGCGATCCTGGCCTCCCGTCTGACCGACCGCCCGCTGCGGCCGCTGTTCCCCGATGGATTCCGGCTCGACGTGCAGGTCGTCTCGACGGTCCTCTCGGTCGACCAGGAGAACGATCCGACGATCCTGAGCATCAACGGCGCGTCGACCGCGCTGGTGATCTCGGACATCCCGTTCCAGGGCCCCGTGGGCGCGGTGCGCATGGGTTACATCGACGGCCAGGTGGCGGTCAACCCGCCCATGTCGCAGATGGGGGAGTCGGAGCTCGACCTGGTGGTCGCCGGCACCGCCGACGCGATCCTCATGGTCGAGGCCGGCGCCAAAGGCGTCAGCGAGCAGGTGGTGCTCGACGCGCTGGCGACCGCGCACGAAGAGATCAAGCGGATCTGCGCCGCCCAGCTCGAGCTGCAGGAGCAGATCGGGTTGGAGAAGCGCGAGTGGATCTCGTCGACCTACCCCGAGCACATGCAGGAGATCGTGGGCGAGTACCTCGCGCTGCGGCTCGACCAGGTGCTCTACAGCGCCGACAAGCACGCGCGCGAACGCGGCGTGGACGAGCTTCGGGCCCGCACCACCCTCGAGCTGGGCCAGCGGTTCCCCGAGTTCGAGGACATCATCGGCAAGCTCTTCGACAAGGCGGTCACAAGGACGTGCGGCCGATCGCGGTCGAGGTCGGGGTCCTGCCCCGCACCCATGGCTCTGGGCTCTTCACACGCGGTCAGACGCAGGCGCTGACGATTGCGACGCTCGGCTCGATGTCCGACCAGCAAAAGCTCGATGGGTTGACCGCCGAGGAGTTCAAGCGCTACATGCACCACTACAACTTCCCGCCCTTCTCGGTGGGCGAGACGAGGCCGCTCCGCGGCCCCGGCCGCCGCGAGATCGGCCACGGTGCGCTTGCGGAGCGCGCGCTTCTCGCCGTGATCCCGCCCGTCGAGGACTGGCCCTACACCATCCGCCTCGTCTCGGAGATCCTGAGCTCGAACGGATCGACGTCGATGGCGTCGGTCTGCGGCTCCACGCTGGCGTTGATGGACGCCGGAGTGCCCATCAAGTCCCCGGTCGCGGGCATCGCGATGGGCCTGATCACTCGGGGAGGCAAGTTCGCCGTACTCACCGACATCCAGGGTGTCGAAGACGCGCTTGGCGATATGGACTTCAAGGTCGCCGGCACCCGCGATGGGATCACTGCGCTGCAGATGGACATCAAGATCAAGGGCCTGACGCACGAGATAATGGCCCAGGCGCTGGAGCAGGCGCGAGAGGCTCGACTCTTCGTTCTCGACAAGATGCTCGCCGTCTTGCCCAATCCGCGTGCCCAGATGAGCTCGTTTGCGCCACGAATCACGACGATCCTCATCAACCCGGAAAAGATCCGCGACATCATCGGCAAGGGCGGCTCGATGATCCGCAAGATCACGGAGGAGACCGGGGCCCAGATCGACGTCGAGGACGACGGACGGGTCTTCATCGCCGCCGTCGACCAGGAAGGCGGCAAGAGGGCGATCGAGTGGATCAAGAGCCTCACCGACGAGGTCGAGGTCGGCAGGATCTACCAGGGCAAGGTCGTGCGCATCATGCCCTTCGGCGCCTTCGTCGAGGTACTGCCCGGCCAGGATGGGCTCGTCCACATATCCAAGCTCACCGACCATCGGGTCGAGCGGGTCGAGGAGGTTTGCAACATCGGCGACGAGATCGTGGTCAAGGCGGTCGAGATCGACAGCCAGGGCCGGCTCAACCTGAGCCGCCAGGCCGCGATCGAGGAGCTGACCGCGAAGGGCCTGCCCATCGAGGAGAGCATCAACCCCGAGGCCATGGCGGCCGCGCTGGCATCGCCGGCGCCCGCTCGCGAAGGCGGGTTTGGCGGTCGGGACCGCGGTGGCCGCAACGGTGGAGGCAGAGACAGACGTCCACGGCGGGACTGAGCGGCAGCCTCCCCACCCGGAGGCGTCCCCACCGGGGCCTCCCCACCCGGAGGCGTCCCCACCCGGGCCGCTTCGCGGCCCGACCTCCCCGGCGAGCGGGGAAGTGAAAGTCAGGGTCGGACTGGCCGGCCACCGCGGCAAGGTTGGCTCTGTGCTCGCGACCGCCTTTCAGTCCGAGCCGGACATCGAGTACGTCGGCGGCGTGACGCGAGGCGATGACCTCGCGTCATTCCTGCACGAGAAGCGGCCCCAGGCGCTGGTCGACTTCACCCGGCCGTCGGAGGCGATGCACAACGCTCTCGCGGCTGTCGCGTCGGGTGCGTCACCCGTAATCGGCACGACCGGCCTCTCGGCGGCCGACATCGACAAGCTGGAAACCGCGTGCGCACAGAAGAAGATCGGCGGCATCGTCGCCCCCAACTTCGCGGTCGGCGCGGTCCTCATGATGCACCTCGCCGACATCGCGGCTCCGCATTTCGACGGCGCGGAGATCATCGAGCTCCACCACGCCGGCAAGTTCGATGCGCCTTCGGGCACCGCGCTCTCCACCGCCCGCCGCCTGGCTTCACGCCGCCAGGACAAACCGTTCGCATATCACAAGGCTGAGACGGAGACGCTCGCCGGAACACGAGGTGGGGAGGAGGGTGGCGTCGCCGTACACAGCGTCCGCCTGCCCGGGTTCGTGGCCGACCAGGAGGTCATCTTCGGGCTGCCGGGCCAGTCGCTCACGATCGCGCATCGCACAACGAGCCGCGAGGCCTATGTTCCGGGCGTGCTGCTGGCGGTTCGCCGCGTCACGGCTGAGCAGCGCTTCTACCGCGGTCTGGACGAGCTGCTGGGACTGAGTTGACGAGCCCGCCGGGCAGGGTTCAGGTCTGGTCGTCTCAGCTCTGGAGGAACGATTTCCCTCCGGTCTGCGCGATGTCGGGGAGTCGGGCGGAGACCTGGCGGCGCTTCAAGTTCGCGACCCCGCCCTCATGGGCCTACGCGCTCTTGATCCTGGTGTGCCTGGGCGGGATGGGCATCATCGCTTTCGCGGTCGTGCTCGGGCTCACCGCGCAGCGGGCGAGCGGGTACCTGCCCTTGACCAGGGACAGCAGCCGGCTGGTGACGCTCGCGACCTGGGTGCCCGTCGGACTGCTTGGACTCGCGGTGCTCTTGTGGATAGCCGCGTTTCCAGTATCGGCAAGCGACTCCATCGGCGATGCCGCCGGATGGCTCTTCTGGGTCGGAGTTCTCCTCTTCCTGTCGGGTCTGGCGGGGCGCCTCATCGTCACACCTCTTCTATGTCCCCGCGCAAAGGTGATGGAGATGGCGCCCGGCCAGAACGACCGCATCGTCGAGCTGCGGAACGTCCATCCGGCGTTCGTGGCGGCTGTCCAGCAACTTCAACGTGATCGTGCCGCGCAATTTGCCCCGTCCCTGCCCCCGCCCGCGCCACTTTTGCCGGGATCGAAGTAAACTTTGGCCGTGCCCACCTCCAAGCGATTAAACGTTGCTGTCGTCGGTGCGACCGGCATGGTCGGCATCGAGATGCTGCGCGTGCTCGCCCAGAGAAGGTTCCCGAGTGAGCGCGTCATCGCCCTCGCGTCGGAGCGATCGAAAGGCCTGGCCGTCCCGTACAACGGAAGCTCGATCAAGGTCGAGGAGCTCAGCGAATCCGCGTTCAAGGGCATCGACGTCGCGCTGTTCGCCGCCAGCGGCGATATCGCCTTGATGTACGGACCGGCGGCGGCCGAATCGGGCGCTCTCGTCATCGACAACAGCTCGGCCTGGCGAATGAAGGACAACGTGCCGCTCGTCGTGCCCGAAGTCAATGCGGACGACATTCCTGAGAACGAAGGGATCATCGCCAATCCCAACTGCTGCGCCATCCCGCTCACCGTCGTCCTCAATCCGCTCAAGAAGGCCGTCGGCCTCGAGCGGGTCCTGGTTTCGACCTACCAGTCGGCCTCCGGCGCCGGACGCGCGCTCGTGGACGAGCTCGAGGAGCAAACGAAGGCCATCGCCGACGGCAAGGAGCCGGCCGTCGCCGCATATCCGTATCAGCTCGCCTACAACGTCGTCCCTGGCGGATGGCGCCTCGAAACCGACGGCTACAACGAGGAAGAGGTCAAGATCGGGAGCGAGACGCGCAAGATCCTCCACGAGCCCGAGCTCCGGCTGACCGCGACGTGCGTGCGCGTCCCCGTGCCGGTCGGACATGGCGAGTCGGTGTTCGTGGAGACGAAGGAGAAGATCACCGCCGACGACGCCCGGGTGCTCCTCGGCGGCGCACCCGGAATCATCGTCCAGGACGACCCTCAGGCGAAGCTCTATCCGACGCCTCACGGCGTGGCCGGAACGGACGAGGTGTTTGTGGGAAGGATTCGCGAGGACCGATCCACGCGCAACGGACTCGCGCTGTGGATCGTCTCCGACAACCTGCGCAAGGGCGCGGCCCTGAACGCGGTCCAGATCGCCGAGCAAGCGATCGAGATGGGTGCACTGGGAGCTGTAAGAGCATGAAAGAGATTGGACGCCTCCTCACGGCCATGGTCACGCCTTTCAAGGAGGACGGATCGGTCGACTACGACGCCGCGGGCGCGCTGGCCCAGATGCTCGTCAACGACGGCTCTGACGGGGTCGTCGTCTCCGGCACCACCGGCGAGTCACCCAGCCTCAGTGACGCGGAGAAGATCGAGCTCGTCAAAGCTGTCAAGGACGCGATTCCCGGCAAGACGGTCGTCGCGGGCACAGGTTCGAACGACACGCACCACTCAGTCGAGCTCTCGAAGCTCGCGATGAAGGCCGGCGCCGATGCCCTGCTTGCTGTGGTCCCTTACTACAACAAGCCGCCCCAGGAGGGCATGTACCAGCACTTCAAGGCGATCTCCGAAGTCGGTCCGACGATCATGTACAACATCCAGGGCCGGACCGCGATCAACATGACCGCTGCGACCACGCTCCGATGCGCCGAGCTGCCCGGAATCATCGGCGTCAAGGAGGCGAGCGGCGACCTCGATCAGGTCGGGTTCGTGTGCGCGGGCAAGCCCGAGGACTTCAACGTCTGGAGCGGCGACGACAGCTGGACGCTGCCCATCCTCGCCGTCGGCGGTTACGGTGTCATCTGCGTCGTCTCCCACATCGCCGGGCGGTCGATGAAGAAGCTCATCGAGGCCTACCGCAAGGGCGACAACGAGGTCGCGCAGGACATCCACCACGGCCTTCTGCCGGTGATCAAGGCGCTGATGACGACGGCCGCCAACCCCGTGCCGATCAAGTCGGTCCTGAACGAGATGGGATTCCGCGCGGGTCCGTTCCGCCTGCCGCTGGTGCCGCTGACCGACGAGCAGCAGAAGACGGTCATGAAGACGATCCGCGACGCCGGCGAGTTCATCACCTTCTCCAAAGCGGGGGTCAAAGTCGCTTAGCGCCCCTGAGCTCCTCCGGCTCCACGACACGATCCGGTCGTGCAAGAACTGCGGCCTGCATGCCACGCGCACGCAGGCGGTCCCCGGGGTCGGGCCGTGCCCGGCCGACGTGATGATCGTGGGTGAGGCGCCCGGCTTCAACGAGGACCGGCAGGGCGAGCCGTTCGTGGGCGCCGCCGGTAAGCTCCTCGACACTCTGCTCGCGCGCATCTCGCTGAGCCGGTCTGACGTCTACATCACCAACGTGCTGAAATGCCGGCCGCCGATGAACCGCGACCCGATGCCCAACGAGGTGGAAGCGTGCTCGCCGTACCTCAAGGAGCAGCTGGCCATGGTGAAACCGAAAGTGGTGCTGATCCTCGGGCGTCACGCCCTCGAGAGGCTGCTGCCGGGCCAGGGATCGATCTCGCGGATCCACGGCAGCATGATCAAGCGGGGTGACCTGGCTTATGTGCCTCTCTATCACCCTGCGGCGGCGCTGCACAACGGCTCCCTGGTGGCCGACCTCGAGCACGATTTCGATCAGCTCAGGCGATATCTCGACCAGCTGCTCGCGCCGCCGCCTCCACCGCTGCCGGTTCCCGTCGCCAAGCAGGAATCCGAACAGCTGCGTCTCTTGTGAAGCCTTCCCGGCTCCGTTATCTCCCCCTGGGCGGGCTGGGCGAGGTCGGGATCAACATGTGGGCCCTCGAGTGGGAGCGGAAGCTGCTCGTGGTCGACGCAGGCCTGATGTTCCCGCAGGAGGACATGCTCGGCATCGACCTCGTGCTGCCGGACATCTCGTACCTGACCCAGACGGACCGGGAAGTCGTGGGCATCTTCCTCACCCACGGTCACGAGGACCACATCGGCGGCCTGCCCTTCGCGTTGAAGAAGCTCAACGTTCCCGTCTTCGGCACGCGGCTGACGCTGGGACTGGTCAAGCCAAAGCTCAGGGAGCATCACATGCTCCGGGAGTCGGCGACATGGAGCGTTTCCGGCGGTTGGGAGACGCGGGCGTCCTGCTGCTGCTGAGCGACTCGACCAACGCCGAGCGCGAGGGGAGATCGGGCTCCGAGCGTGACCTGCACGGCCCCTTCGAGCGGATCTTCACGGAGGCGCCGGGGCGGATCGTGGTCGCCAACTTCGCGTCCAACATCCACCGGATGCAGTACCTGGTCCGCATGGCCGCCCAGTTCGGACGCCGCGTCGCAGTCGTCGGCCGCAGCCTGCAGCAGAACTTCAAGACGGCGCGGGAGCTCGGCTTTCTCAGGGTGCCCGACGGCCTGGTGGTCCCGATCGGCGACGTGGAGCGCGTACCGCCCTCGAAGCTGCTGCTGCTGACGGCGGGCAGCCAGGGCGAGCCCATGTCTGCGCTCACCCGATTTGCGGCCCAGCGCCATCCGTTCCTCAACGTGCTCAAGGACGATTGGGTCGTGATCTCGGCGCGTCCGATCCCCGGCAACGAGCGGATGGTCCACCAGACCGTGAACAACCTCTACCGGCACGGGGCGCGTGTCTTCTACTCGGAGGTCGGCAACGTCCACGTGAGCGGACATGCGCAGCGGGATGAACTTCGCGAGATGCTCGAGGCGGTTCGTCCGCGCAACTTCATTCCCGTGCACGGTGAGTACCGGCAGCTGCTGCTGCACTCAGAGCTTGCGCGTGACGCCGGTCTGGAGGCCGGCCGGATCGCGGTGGTCGAGGATGGGGAGACCGTCGAGCTGGACGCGGACTCCATGGTGCGGGGCGAGAAGGTGGCGACGGGGCTGGTCTACGTCGACGGCCTCGGCGTCGGCGACGTCGAGCAGATCGTGCTCCGCGACCGCCGGCACCTGGCCGAAGACGGCATCCTCGTCGTCACGCTCACCCTCGATCGCGACACGGGCACCGTGCGCGCGGGCCCGGAGCTTGTTTCGCGCGGCGTCATCGAGCCCGAGCTGTCAGGCCGGCTCATGGCGGATGCGCGCGACGCGGTGCTCGTCAGCATCAAGCGGTTCGCGAATTCCCATCCCGAGACGAATCTCCTGCACGAGGCGATCCACGACGCTGTCTCGAAGACGATCTACAAACAGACGCGCCGGCGGCCTATGGTGATCCCCGTCCTCACTGAGATATGAAGCTGCCGCCGCTCGCGCTCATCGCGCCCAGCCTTTGCCCACGCTGCGACCAGCCCGCGATGGTGCTCAACCATTCGTCGGAGGAGGTGCGGTGCGCGCACTGCGGTCTGCAGCTGCACCAGTGCGCGAGGTGCCGCGGTGTCGCCGGGCCGTTCGATCGCTTTTGCGGCTTCTGTGGCTACGAGATGGTGCAGGGCGCCAACAGGCCCGTGTGGTGGCGCCTGTGGTTCCTCGTCGCCCTGCTACCCCTGGCCGGTGCTCTCGCGGCCGGAATCGCGTTCGCCGAGCTGCGTCACTGACGATTCAGCCGGTGCCCGCACTCCACGCAGAAGCTGTGCCGGCCGAGGTTGTGATGGCCGCTTGAAGGGCAAACCAGCCGCCGCGGCGGATCCGCCTGCAGCCAGCGCTCGTTCTCACGCCGGTACCACACGCCGTCCTCGGGCCCAAGCATCCACCGGCGCCCCTCGTTGTCGAGCACCGCGAGGTCGCGCACCGCGACCCTGAACGCGCGGGCCTGCAGGTTTCCCGTGCGCCGCTCCTCGACCAGGACCTTGTAGCGGTTCTCCGCGTCGGCGAACGGATCGACTGCCACGGAGGGAGAGTATGGGGTTCTGCATTGGTAGAATCCAGGTCGGCCTCAGGGCTCCGCAGCATGCGTCGCACCACATCCCGTAGCTCCACACGATCCGGCGCTCGCCGCGCTTCCAGCTCCCGTTCCAAACGGAGCAAGCGCGCCGCGCGGCCGCGCCTCAGCTCGCGCCAGGTGCGGGAGATCTTCGGCGTCCTGCTGATGCTCGCCGCGCTGCTCGGCCTGCTGGCGATCCTCAGTCACGCCGATTCGATCCTCGGCGGGATCCGCGATCGAATGCTGTCGGCCTTCGGCGCCGCCTGGTTTGTCCCGGTCGTGGCTGCGGTGGCGGCCAGCGCCTACCTGCTCTGGCCCAAAGCGCCGCGTCCGCGCGCGGTCGATGTCGTCTCCGGAGTGGTCGCCGTGCTTTCCCTGGTCGGCCTGTTCGGCCTTGCCGCCCACGCAGGCGGATCGGTCGGGCGCGGGATCGATGACTCGCTCGCCCCTTTCACCGCTGTGGGAGCCTGGGCGCTTCTCATCGCCGGCCTCGTGATCGGATTGATCGTGACCATCCACTTCAGCCCGGGTGCGCTGCTCATGACCGCCGTCGGAGCGCTCCGCGCGGCGAACGCCGAGCGCGCGCGCCTTCAGGACCTCGTCGCCGCTCCGGCGCAGGACAGGCCGAAGCCTGCGAAGCCGGCGCCTGCCGGCGCTGACATGCTGACGCGGTCCGCCGCCAGCTTCGCCACAGCGCCTCCCGCTCCCGACCAGAAGAACCTGTGGGACATCGACGAGCCCGAGGAGGACGACAAGGCGAAGGCGGCTCCCCGCGAGCCGGTTGCGGTGGCCGTCGCCCAGGCCGCTTCCGAACCCGCGCCGCCCGCGCTGCGCGTCGTCGCGGAGCCCGAGGACGACCTGCCGGAGATCGAGTGGAAGCTGCCCTCGATCGCCCTCCTCGACACGGTCACCGCTCGCCGCGAGCGGATGGCGGACGAGATCAAGCGCAACGTCAAGATCATCGAAGGCACGCTCACCACCTTCGGCGTCGAGTGCAAGATCGTCGGCGTCAATCCCGGGCCGGCGGTCACCCAGTACGAGGTGCAGCCGGGCCCTGGAGTCCAGGTCAAGCGCATCACAGCGCTGCAGAACGACCTCTCCCTGGCCCTCGCCGCTGCCCCGCTGCGCATCGAGGCCCCGATCCCCGGCAAGTCGGCGGTCGGCATCGAGGTGCCCAACAAATCCGCCAGCCTCGTCACGATTCGCGAGGTCATCGAGACCGCGGCGTTTCGCGAAGGCACGAACAGGCTGGCGCTGGGCCTCGGTAACGACGTGTCCGGGCAGTCGATCGTCGCCGATCTCACGCGCATGCCTCACCTGTTGATCGCCGGGGCAACGGGGCAGGGCAAGAGCGTCTGCATCAACGCGCTCATCACAAGCCTCCTGTTCCAGGTCACCCCCGACCACCTGCGCCTTTTGCTCATCGACCCCAAGCGGGTCGAGCTGACCGGTTACAACGGCCTTCCGCACCTGGCCCTGCCGGTGCTGGTCGAGTCACACCAGGCGGCGGCCGCTCTGCGCTGGGCGGTCGCGGAGATGGACCGCCGGTACAAGCTCTTCTCGTCGGAGGGCGTGCGCAACATCGCCGCCTACAACGACAAGGCCGCGCTGAAGCTCGCGCGCTCGCTGCCTTACGTCGTCATCGTCATCGACGAGCTCGCCGACCTGATGATGGTCGCGGCCGGCGAGATCGAGGAGCTGATCTGCCGCATCGCCCAGCTGGCGCGGGCGGTCGGCATCCACCTGATCATCGCCACCCAGCGACCCTCGACGGACATCATCACCGGGCTCATCAAGGCCAACATCCCTTCGCGCATCGCGTTCGCGGTGGGATCGCAGGTCGACAGCCGCGTCATTCTCGACGCGGGCGGGGCCGAGAAGCTGCTCGGCCGGGGCGACATGCTCTACCAGCCGGTGGACGCCGGCAAGCCGACGCGCATCCAGGGTGCGTTCGTGAGCGACCAGGAGGTCGAGGGTGTGGTCGCGTTCTGGAAGTCGCAGGCCCCAGGTGAGCCCCGCTACATGGAGGAGATCCTGGAAGAGGGCGCGGTCTCGGAGTGGGAGGGAGGCGAGAGGAGGGAGGAGCGCAAGCTCGACCCGCTCTTCGCGCGCTCGGCGCGGGCGGTCGCGGCCGAGGGCGCAGCGTCCGTTTCCCTCGTCCAGCGGAAGTTCAACGTCGGCTATTCGCGCGCGGGCCGGATCGTCGACCAGCTGGCCGAGCATCGGGTCATCGGCGGCTACCAGGGCTCCAAGTCACGCGAGGTGATGATGACGCTGCCGGACGTCGACGAGCTCCTGGAGCGGCTCGGCATCGAATAGCCGCAAACTAGGTCGGGGCGAGCGATGAACCTCCCGAACACGCTCACGGTCAGCCGGCTCCTCGCCATCCCGGTGCTGATGGCGCTGCTGTTGATGCGGTTTCCAGGCCACGACCAGGTCGCCGCGGCACTTTTCATCCTCTTCTCGCTGACCGACACGTTCGACGGCCAGATCGCACGGCGGCGCGGCCTGGTCAGCGACTTCGGCAAGTTCCTGGACCCACTTGCCGACAAGCTGTTCGTCCTCTCGGTGCTCATCGTGCTTGTCCAGGAAGGCCTGGTAGCGGCGTGGGTCGTCGTCATCATCTTCTCGCGCGAGCTGATCATCACGATCCTGCGCTCGGTCGGCGCGAGCCAGGGTCGCGTCATCGCCGCGGCGCCGCTGGGCAAGACGAAGACGATCACCCAGATGAGCGCGGTCGTTCTGCTCATCCTGCAGCGGCCCTATCCGGAGCTGGTTCCGTTCGCCGGCGTCGCCGTGGCCATCGCGGTGGTCTTCACGCTCTGGAGTGGCTTCGATTACCTGTGGCGGTTCCGCCGCCTGATCACGCCCATCAGCCCGTCGCGGGCTCGGATCCCGAGCGGCGGCGCGCCTGAAGGATCGCCCGCCCAGCCCCTGGCCGAGGTGCTCGAGTCCAAGGGCCTGACGGTCGCCGTTGCCGAGTCGTCGACCGGTGGCATGCTGGGTTCGATGCTCACCGAGGTTCCCGGCAGCTCCGCCTACTTCCAGGGGGGCGTCATCGCCTACTCGAACGAGGCCAAGCAGGAGCAGCTTGGCGTGCCCCGGGAGCTTCTCGAAAGGCTGGGCGCGGTGAGCCGGGAGGTGGCGGAGGCGATGGCCGAGGGAGTCCGGGGACGATTTCGGACCGACCTGGCCGCGGCCATCACAGGGATCGCGGGACCCGGCGCCGGCGGCACGACCAAGCCGGTGGGCCTCACTTACATCGCGGTGGCCTCCCAGCGTGGCCCGTCATCGCGCGAGCTCAAGTTCACCGGGGACCGGGCTGCCAACCGGCGCCAGGCGGCGCTCGAGGCGCTGGACATGTTGATGTCCGAGGCCCGCGCGATCAGCCGCGCCGGGGTGAAGAGCGCTTGACAGCGAACGCCTGTTCGTATACCGTTACGGCCTTAACAGGCTGAGTTGAAGTCGCCGCACAGACGCACGACACTCGCTGCAACGACCTAGGAGGATTTATCGGAAGTGGACAAAGAAAAAGACAAGGACAGGGAACGGGAGAAGGCCCACGAGGAGAAAGGCAGAGCTCTCGATTCGGCCATGTCCCAGATCACAAAGAGCTACGGCAAAGGCGCCATCATGAAGCTCGGGGAGCACTTCGCGCAGCGCAGCGAGGTGACGGTCATCTCGACCGGCGCCCTGCCGCTGGACCTGGCGCTTGGGGTGGGAGGCATCCCTCGCGGAAGGGTGACCGAGATCTACGGTCCGGAGTCGGCCGGCAAGACCACTCTCGCCCTGCATGTCATCGCCGAGGCGCAGAAGGTGGGCGGCGTCGCCGCCTTCGTCGACGCCGAGCATGCGCTCGATCCTCTCTATGCGTCTCGGATCGGGGTGAAGATCGACGACCTGTTGATCAGCCAGCCCGACACAGGCGAGCAGGCGCTCGAGATCGTCGAGGTCCTTGTGCGCTCGAATGCCGTCGACGTGATCGTCATCGACTCGGTGGCGGCTCTCGTGCCGAAAGCGGAGATCGAGGGCGAGATGGGTGACTCGCACATGGGCCTCCAGGCGCGGTTGATGTCGCAGGCGCTGCGCAAGTTGACGGCGGCGATCTCCAAATCCAACTGCGCCGTGATCTTTCTCAACCAGCTGCGCGAGAAGGTCGGGATCATGTTCGGCAACCCCGAGACGCAACCTGGGGGCCGGGCCTTGAAGTTCTACTCCTCCGTGCGCCTGGACATCCGCAAGGTCGAGGTCATCAAGAACGGGCTCGATTCGGTCGGCAACAGGGTGAAGGTCAAGGTCGTCAAGAACAAGGTGGCGCCGCCTTTCCGGTCCGCCGAGTTCGACATCCTTTTCAATGAAGGCATCTCACGCGAGGGGTCGTTGATCGACGCCGCGGTCGAGTACGGGATCTTCGACAAGAGCGGGACCTGGATGTCGTTCGGGGACCAGCGTCTCGGTCAGGGTCGCGACAACGTCCGCAACTACCTGCGCGAGAACCCGACCCTGTCGGCCGAGATCGAAGCCAGGGTCCGCGAGAAGGCCTCCGCTGCTGCGCCGCCGCTGCGGGTGGCCGGCGGCGCGCCAAGGTCGCTCGCAGGTGCCGCCGAGGAGCTCTGAGCGGCCGCAGGTCAGCGCTGTAGACGCGGGCCTCCGGCTGCTCGCGTGGCGTGCGCACTCCCGGGTGGAGCTTCGGCGCAAGCTCAGCCGGCGCGGCTACGACGAGGATGAGGTCCAGAGGGCGGAGTCAAGGCTGGCCGAGCTCGGCTACCTGGACGACGCCGCGTTCGCGGAGGGCCACGTCCGGCGCCGGGGGGAATCACTTGGGCCGCGGGCGCTGTCGTCGGTGATGGCGGCTCGGGGAGTGGACCGCCAGGTGGCGGATAAAGCGCTGGCAGCGTTCGACCGGGAGGCACAGTTCGCAGCAGCGACCCGGCTCGCGGAACGGCTGTGCGCTCGCGGTTTGCCGCCTGGCTACAAGGAGCTGCTCGATTCTGTTGGCGCCAAGCTGGTTCGGCGAGGATTTTCGCCCAGTGTCGCCAGAGCGGCCTGCCAGGCGGTCTGGACAGGGGCGGTCGGCACCCCAGGGGCCTAGGCTTCGGCGCCCTCCGTCTGGCGCCGAAGCCTAAAATCAGGGTCACGCGGGCCGATTTGAGGTCCGCAAGTCATAGAGCCAACCCGAGGCGGGACCTGTCGGCCCTGCCTGGTCACGCACTTTGACAATCGAATTACGAGGTGCTTGTCATGCCTGTCTACGTCTACGTACTACTTGTGGTGGTGGCAGCGGTCGCCCTGGCCGGGGGCTTTGGAGTGGCTTATCTGCTGCTCCAGCGCCGGCAGAGCAACGGGAGCCACGTCCTCGAGCTCAAGGCCCAACAGACGCTCCTGGAAGCCGAAACGCAGGCCAAGGAGAAGCTTCTGGAGGCCAAAGAGGAAGCTGTCAAGATCCGCACCGCCGCCGAACAGGAAGCCCGGCAGTACCGGGCGGAGTCACAGCAGATCGAAAGGCGCCTGCTCCAGAAGGAGGAGAACCTCGACCGCAAGGGCGAGGACATGAACCGCCGGGAGCGGGAGTTGGGCAACCAGCAGAAGTCGCTGGACGAGGTGCGGGCGAAGCTCGAGGAGAGCTATCGCGACCAGGAGAAGGAGCTTCAGCGCGTCGCCAACATGACGCGGCAGGAGGCCCAGGGCATCCTGATGGCCCAGGTCGAGCAGGACCTGCGGAACGAGGTTGCGCGCAAGGTCCGGGAAGCGGAGCTCTCAGCCCGCGACGAGAGCGAGCGCCGGGCTCGCGAGATCGTCACCGAGTCGATCCAACGCATCGCAGCCGACCAGACCGCCGAGGTTTCGGTCTCCGTGCTGCCTCTGCCGACCGACGAGTTGAAGGGCCGCATCATCGGTAAAGAGGGGCGCAACATCCGCGCCCTTCAGCAAGCCACGGGGATCGACCTCATCGTCGACGACACCCCCGAGGCAGTGATCATCAGCGGTTTCGACCCGGTCCGCCGCGAGGTGGCGAGGGTCGCGCTGAACAAGCTCATCGTCGACGGCCGGATCCATCCGGCCCGCATCGAGGAGATCGTCGCCAAGTCCCGCCAGGAGGTCCTGCAAAGGGTCAAAGAGGAGGGGGAGGGGGCGGTCCTGGAGCTCGGCCTCCAGGGGTTGCATCCCGAGGTCGTGCGCCATCTCGGCATCCTGCGGTTCCGCACGAGCTACGGACAGCAGGTGCTGAACCATTCCAAGGAGGTCGCCTATCTCGCCGCCATGATGGCTTCGGAGATCGGCGCCGACGTTCGTATCGCCAAGCTCTCCGGGCTGCTCCACGACATCGGCAAGGCCATCGACCACGAGGTCGAGGGCTCGCACGCGGTGATCGGGGCAGACCTGCTCCAGCGACATGCGGTGCCGGCTCCGGTGGTGCACGCGGTGCGCGCGCACCACTACGACGAAGAGCCGCACACCATCGAGGCGCTGCTGCTCATCGCAGCGGACGCCATCTCGGCGGCCCGACCCGGAGCGCGCAGAGAGTCGCTCGAGGCGTACGTGAAACGGCTCGAGAAGCTGGAGGAGATCGCCAACTCGTTTCAGGGCGTGCAGCAGTCCTACGCCATCCAGGCCGGCCGCGAGGTCAGGATCCTGGTCAAGCCCGAGCAGATCGACGACACGGCTGCCCAGCTCATGGCGCGCGACATCGCCAAACGCATCGAATCAGAGCTCAGCTTCCCCGGTCAGATCCGCGTCACGGTGGTGCGGGAGACCAGGGCGATCGAGTACGCAAAGTGAATAGAAGGGAGCCTGGCTGCCAGGCTCCCTTTTTCTTTTGCACGAGAATCGACTGATGCCGGACGGCGATTTCA
>WNGE01016921.1_pt1 | contig 20291 bp, 16 predicted proteins | sample 5400651 | NCBI WGS metagenome assembly WNGE01 (sample SAMN13153370, study PRJNA577476) | soil metagenome | isolation source: 60 cm soil or saprolite under grassland replicate 2 | place: USA:California | collected 2016-06-15 | reverse complement strand
CACACTCTGCGGCGGGCTCTCTCGCTCCAGTCACTGATCGATCTCTTCGCTGGGCCGCCGCCCTCTTATTACCCCAATCCTCCCCCATTTTCATTCTCTGTGGGCGAGCGCAAGATCATGAATCACTCTGCGGTGAATTTCTAAAAGCGCTCGATATCGATCGTTGCCACCAGCGGCAGATGGTCCGAAGCGACGCGGGTGACGGAGGTGATGTAAGGTTGCACCTTGATCAGCGCAGCACATGGTTTGACCCAAACGCGATCGAGAGAGAACAGCGGAAAAAAAGCCGGGAAGCTCCGGAAGCATGGCGCCTTGCCGAATTCTTCATTGAAGCGGAGGATCGGCCCACCGAGAGGAAACCATTCGTTAATGTCGAGGAGGGCGACGATTGGCGAAGTTTTCTCCTTTCCGAGAAGTCCGAGCAGCTGCTTGGTTTGATAGCGCCGCTCGCGCGCGCGCAAGCCGAGATGGGAAACGATCACCCGGACGACATGGTTACCAATAGCAATATCCGCATCGATGGCGCCGCGCGCCTCGCGTCCCGGAACGCTCAGGTCGAGACGATTGACGCGAACCACAGAGTGACGCGTCAATAAGACGTTGCCGTATTCGCTGTTGGCTTTCGTGACATTCGGCCCGCTGACAACGTGATTGCCGGTGGTCTCGGCCAGATATCTCAATTGATAGGCTTCAAAGGTGCCGTCGTGAGCGGAATGCACCTCTTGCAGACCGATGATATCGGCATTGAGCTCTTTTAAGATAGCGGCGATGCGCGTGGCGTCCCGGCGCCGATCGGTGCCGACGCATTGGTGAATGTTGTAGCTCACCACCGAAAGCAAGCGCGGCGTTGTTTCAATTTGATCGGCGCCCATTGATGATTAGTCTATCACTTTCATTTCCCGTCCGCCGCTCTTGCGTTCTTCCGCTGGCGTTCATCTTAGGGTGACCACGACCTACATAATTGCTCAGGCGTTCAAGAGCCAAATGCATCTCTTCTCCAATAATATAATTTTATCAACCACACGTTCGTAACAGAGATCGTTTCGGCGATCAATGATGGTGCCGCCCAATCGGAGTGTATTCGCACATCACTGCAAATCAACGTTATCGTTCACGACTGGATACTCGGGCTAAATTGCGGCGTCATCTTAGCTGAGACTGTGTGGACGCGCTTTCCGTGTTAGGGGAGAGCGACGGGCGCGTCAGTACATCGTCCATGGTGCCGCCGATTAAAATCAGCAACCAAAAAAATCCTGCAGCTGCGAACACCCAGGTGAGACGATCGCTGTAGCGGACGTGCATGAAGTAGAGAATGACCAACAATGCTTTGCCCACCGCGATGGCGAGGGCGACCATCGTGTTTATGTTCCCGCCGAGATCCAAGAACGCGATGGCGGTGGTAAGTCCTGTAAGTACAAGCAGGGCGAGGAATACGAGAGCGTAAGTTCTTATGGAAACATGAGGTTCGGATTTCATAAGTGGCGTCCGAGCAAGTAAAGCAAAGGGAAGAGAAAAATCCACACGATGTCGACGAAATGCCAGTAAAGACCAGTGAGCTCGACGGGAGTGTAATAGAAGGATGAAAACCGACCCCGTCTCGCTTGAAAGATCAGCGCCGTCATTAGCCCGATGCCGATAATCATATGTAAGGCATGCATTCCAGTCATTGCAAAGTAAAAAGAAAAAAAGATCTCCGCCGGATGCGCTAACGATGCTTCAAAACTAAAAGAACTGCCGGGCACGAGATGCTCCTCGAATTTGGTGTGATATTCGTAAAACTTGATGCCCAGGAACGTCAGTCCCAAGACGATGGTGAGCAGCAAGAAGGCGATCAGTGGTTTCCGTCTGTCCGTTTCCGCTCTGTGAACGGCCAGAGCCATGGTGAAGCTACTGCAAATCAACACCGCCGTATTGATGCCGCCCAACAGAACATCCAGGTGATTGCTCGCCGCCGCAAACGCCTCCAGGTACCAGTGTCGGTAAACGAAATAGCAGTGATTGCTCGCCGCCGCAAACGCCTCCAGGTACCAGTGTCGGTAAACGAAATAGCACGCAAACATACCGCCGAAAAACATGACCTCGGTTGCAAGAAACACCCACATGCCGAGCCACGAGGCCTCGTGCTGCTGCCCGACATCGTCGAAGTGATGCTGCCGAAAGACTTCTACCTTAGACATGGGCCGGCTTCCCCAATGGGTAAATCTCTTCAGGATCCTTTTCGTAAGCGTAAGCGCCTTCGGTCACTATCGGAGTCCGTTCAAAGTTTTCCGTGGGAGGCGGCGAGGGAGTTTGCCATTCGAGACCTCTGGCACCCCAGGGATTTCTCCCGGCAACGGCGCCGTAGCGTAAAGACCAAATCAGATAGGTCAAAGGGAGCAGATAGCCGACGGCCAGAATCGAAGCGCCCGCCGTCGACATGACATTCAACACTTGGAACTCCGGCGGATAGACGTGATAGCGGCGCGGCATGCCGATATAGCCGAGAACGAATTGCGGGAAGAAGGTGAGATTGAATCCAAGAAAAATAATGAGCGCTGCAAGTCTGGCCCAGCCTTCGGGATATCTTCGCCCGGTCATCTTGGGCCACCAGAAATGAATGCCTCCCAAGTAGCCCATCACCGATCCTCCCACCATAATGTAATGAAAATGGGCGATCACGAAATAGGTATCATGCACATGGACGTTGATGCCGAGGGTGGCGAGAAACAAACCGGTCAAGCCGCCCATGGTGAAGAGACCGATAAAGCCCAACGCGTAGAGCATCGGTGCATCGTAGGAGATGGACCCTTTGTAAAGAGTGGCGGTCCAGTTGAAGACTTTGATCGCCGACGGGATAGCGACGACCATGCTCAGGAACGAGAATACCATTCCGGCATGAACCGATTGTCCGGAAACGAACATGTGATGTCCCCAAACCAGGAATCCGATCACCGCGATGCCAAGGCTGGCGAAAGCGACGATGCTGTAGCCGAATATCCGCTTGCGTGAAAAACAAGCGATCAGCTCGCTGACGACACCCATGGCCGGCAGAACCATGATGTAGACCGCGGGATGTGAGTAAAACCAGAACAGATGCTGGAACAACACCGGATCTCCTCCTAGAGAGGGATCGAAGATCCCCAGGCGAAAAATCCGCTCCAGTCCTACCAGCAACAGGGTAATGGCGATGACCGGCGTGCCGAGAATAAAAATAATGCTGGTCGCGTAGTGCGCCCAGATAAAAAGCGGAAGACGAAACCACGTCATGCCGGGGGCGCGCATTTTGTGGATCGTGACAATGAAGTTGAGCCCGGTGAGGATCGACGAGAAGCCGGTGATAAAAATCCCGACAACCGTGAGCACGACATGGGTATTGGAATAAATGCTGCTGTAAGGGGTATAGAAGGTCCATCCCGTGTCCACGCCGCCGGCAGCCGCCGCCATCAGTGTAAACGCTCCCCCAAGGATAAAAATATACCAGCTCGCCAGATTGAGTCGGGGAAACGCCAGATCGCGCGCCCCGATCATCATCGGAACCAAAAAGTTGCCAAGCACCGCTGGAATAGACGGGATCAGGAAGAAAAAGATCATCGTCACGCCGTGCATGGTAAATAGTTTGTTATAGGTCTCCGATTGGACCAAATCCCCTTGGGGCGTCAGTAGCTCGAGCCGGATCAAAGTCGCAAAGAATCCGCCAATGAAAAAGAACAGAGTCACGGATAGCAGATAGAGCCAGGCGATGCGTTTATGATCGGTAGTAAAAAGCCACGATCGGATACCGTAGCTGATATTCAAATAATGCTCGCGACGCTCGATTTCAGACACGTTCATTTTTGCGATGCTTTCCTTTCTACCGTGTGCAAGGATTTGATGTAGGCAATGAGCTGGAGGATCCCCTCTTCACTAATCAAGCCTTTAAATGTCGGCATGATCGGCTGATAACCGGCAACGACTTTCGCCCGAGGGTCGAGGATAGATTCGCGGATGTAATCCTCATTTGCGGCCACCGTCTTCCCCCCCTGGAGTTGCACGGTTTTCCCGAAGAGTCCCACGAGGGAAGGACCTTGGCTCGTTCCGCCGACTCGATGGCACGTGTTGCAACCGAACCTCTGAAAAAGACTTTCGCCCAGATCCACCATGGACATGCCCGTCGCGCCGCCGCTCAACCATTTTTCAAACTCGGCTGGCTGCAGCACCACCACCCGCCCGACCATCCCTGAATGCTGCGTGCCACAGTATTGAGAGCACAACAAAGGATACTCTCCTGGCTTGCTTGCCTGAAACCATAGCGTCGTATAACGCCCGGGAAGAACGTCTTGCTTGATGCGAAAAGCCGGGAGAAAAACATCGTGGATGACGTCTTCCGACGTCATCGTCAATTTCACCGCCTGCCCCACCGGTACATGAAGCTCGTTGATCTCTCTTTGCCCCTCAGCATGCTGGGCCTTCCACATCCACTGCCTTCCGACGATGCTGATCTCGAGAGCGTCGTTCGGTGGATTATAAATGTCAAAATAGATGATCGCGCCCCAGACAAACATGACCATCGTCAGACCCAACGGGATTGCCGACCAAAAAATTTCAAGCCAGAAGTTTCCCTCAATGGGTCGCGGCCGTTCATGCTCTGAGCGACGGCGATATTTGACGGCAAAGACGAAAATGGCCAAAAAAATCAGCGCCACGAAAAAGACCGACACAGCGACGAGAAAAAAGAACAGCGCATCCACCCGTGACGCCATGGTGGATGCTTGCTCAGGAAATAAAGGAAAACCGAGATTCATCGCTTTAGGGGCTCTCTCTGGGCTGCAACCCTCCGATTTCCATCCCGCCGGAGCATGATGGCGATGAAAGCAACCAGAGCCAACACGGTAGCGATTCCCGCGAGGCGGACCAGATTCGTGACGAGGAGACTGTACTTTCCTGTCGCAGGGTCGTAGTGATAGCAAAAGAGTAAAAGCTGATCGATGGGCGAAGCTATCTTTTTGGCAGAGGCCTCGATCAGGCCCAGACGTAAATCCCGCGGCGAAAATTCGATGCCATAGAAATAGCGCGCGATTTTACCGTCCGGCGTCAAAAGTATGATGCCGGTAGCGTGCCCAAAGCGGCCATTTTCGCTCTCATAATTGTAACGAAAGCCAACGGCTTCGGTTAGGCGTCGGATGGCCGTTTCGTCCCCGGTTAAAAAGTGCCAACCCTTTTCCGCGCCCGGCCGTGAATATTGTTTAACGAAGTCGTTTTTTTTTGCCGCCACCAGGGCCGGGTTGTCGCGGGGATCGAAGCTCACGGTAAGCACATCGAACTGATCGCCGATATTGAAAGAGAGCGGCCGCATGCCTCGAACCAGGCCGTCCAGGGTCAACGGGCAGAGATCCTGACAGCTGTAATAAACAAGAGACAGAATCAATGGCCGGCGGCCAAAGTAATCCTTGAGGGTTACCGTTCTTCCTGACTCATCGCGAAATTCCACGTCCAACGGAACTTGCGCGCCCAGTTTCTGTTCTAGATCGACATTTCGCAGAGCAACGGGGCGGTCGTCGTGGGCAAACAACGGCGATACCCAGAAGAGGCTGAAGACAAAAAAGAGAGAAAGGAAAATGTCATTCCGGCTGGTAGGGGCGAGTTTAAAACCCGCCCCTACGCTGATCGTGCGCGGCAATGACGATGAAAACCACATCATCGCGCCTTTTCTTCCTGCATCCGTGCAGGCAAGCCCTGCTTGGCCAGGATTTCCATCGCCCTCTGAATAGGAATTCTTACGATATTGGAATCCTTGTCGACCCAGCCATAACTGTTCAGCACGGCCTCTTCGCCCGCACGCATCTGCCGCAAGTCTTTGTTGGCACCGACCTGCAAGCGAGGCCCAGGAATCGCTTCGCGCTCTTGGCGCAATCGTGGAAGCGGGGTTTCTTGCCTGGAATACTCAGCCGCTTTGAAATGAATCAATAAGGACGCGACGACCGTCGCCGCAACAATGACTGCCGTAAGGGCGATACCAAAAAGCGCGATATAGCCGGGTCTGAGATCGCTCAGCTCGTGACCGACCGACGGATCGATTACTGTATCGCGGCGAAGATCGGCTTCTTGCATGTTCAGGCTTCCTGCACTTGTTCCGGAAGTTCTTCAAAGCGGGGATCATGAAGCGGCAGCAACGCGCGAGCTTTCAAATACCCAAGGAATACCGCTAGCCAAAGACCGCCGATACCGATCGACGCCATGATGTCCATCCAATGGAGCTGAAATCGGGCCGGGTAAAAGGACGGCGCGATCATCCAGAAAACATCGAGCCAATGCATGAAAAGGATCGCTAAAGCCACTTGAGACAGTATCCGAGAACTGCGTTTGGTGGTTCGCGAGAGAAGCAAGATGAAAGGTAGCGAGAACTGAAACACAATTAAGGCGATGGCAATCCACTCCCAGCCGCCGCCTATTCTATGCAGATACCAAGGAATCTCCTCGGCCAGATTTTCCGACCAGATCAGTAGGAACTGCGAAAAATTCAGATAAGCCCAAAACATGACGAGAGCGAGCAGAAGATTGCCGAGATCGTGAAAACGGTCGGCAGATATCACTTGGGTCAGCGGCGCTTCGTCCCTCACCAGATGCGCAGCAACGATCGCGAACGCCAAGGCCGCAAGGCCATAGCTCACCACGAAAATCATGCCAAAAATGGTCGAGTACCATTTAGGCTCGAGGGACATCATCCAGTCGATGGCGGAAAACGTGACCGTCAACCCATACAGCGCCAGACCGGGTCCGCTGAGCCGCTGTAGCCTTTGTGTTAGCGTGTCATTCGCTGTGCGGTCTTGCTCGAGAGACCATGTGGTAAGCAAGCGTCCCAAAAGAATCCAAATGGCGAAATATGCGGCGGCGCGAGTTATGAAGAAAGGTACATTGAGATAAGCAGCTTTCTGTTGCAAAAGCGGATCAGCCACAACGACTTCGGGCCGCGCCCATGGGTAGAGGTCAGACAGGCCGAGCAATAATGGGATGAAGAGCAAGGCCATTAGCGGCAGGGTTTGTACACCCGCCTCCAACAAGCGCTGAATCATAAACCCCCATCGTCCACCCACAAGATGATGCAGCATGAGCAGCGCCAAGCATCCCACCGGTATGCCAGTCCAAAAAACATAGGCCACCAAATAAGCTCGGAAGAACGGCTGCGGGCTCATCAGAGCTCCGCCGGCGCACAACGCCAACGCAATGACACCCAAGACAAGGGACCGCTTTTGTAAAATATCCCTTCGAGCGCGCGACGATTCGCCGTTCATGGCTTGCTCTCGAGTTGCCGGCGTTGATCCTCTGGTACGTCGGCGAGGGTGGCGTGCTGGCTTAATTGCAGCGCGCGGATATAAGCCACAATCGCCCAGCGATCTTCAGGATGGACCTGTTGAGCATAATCAGGCATCACGCCGAAGCCGTTAGTCATAACATCGAAAAAATAGCCCGCGGGTGCCTGACGCAAACGATCCATGTGAAACGAAGCCGGCGCGCGATAGCCGCGCCGCACTATCATCCCCTGTCCTGTACCAACGCGATCATGACAGGGAGAACAATAAATGTTGAAGCGCTCCTCTCCCCGGGCGAGCGTCGAAGGTGTTACCGGAAAGGGAAACGTATCGACTAACTTCCCTCCCTGTTTTCCCGTGTAGAAGTGTTCATCGCTGCGCAACTGTCCTCTGGCCACCGTGCCTTCGACAAGCGGGCGCGCGGCGCGCTCATCGCCGAAAAGGGTGCTGCGGGTAAGTGGCTCGTATCGAGGTTGATCCGCCATCTTTTGTTGACAACCGATGACGGCGGAAAAACCAAGCACCAACAAAACACACAGTTTTCGATTCGCCCTTGATAGGAGACTGTTTTGGAGTTGACTCGGGCAAATCTCCCCTTGCCGCTCCCTTCGACTTCGCTCAGGACGTGCTTTTTCAAAGAGGGGTAGCCCTTTGGAAATAATTTCCCCCTTTTCAAAAGGGGGATAAAGGAGGACTTTGGACGCGTTCGCGTATGATGCGAATAATGCCCAACCGTTCACGCCAAGAGCCGGTTTACCGTTCAACTTCATAGACCCCCTGGGGACCGACGCTTTCGAGAAATCGTCGGGTCGCTTCACGGTCGAACTTCGGATCGATAGACTCAATGCAAAGAAAGAAGCGATTTCTCGTCGCCAGCTGGAAACGCTCGACGTTAAAAACGGGATGATAAGGCATCGGCAAACCGTTGAGCGCGAATAAACCGAGCACCGCCGACAGAGCAGCTAGGAGAATCGTCAACTCAAAGGTTACAGGGATAAACATAGGCCAGCTATTAAGCGGTCGGCCGCCGATATTCAACGGATAATCGATGACCGCGGCCCAATACTGCAAGTAAAAACCTCCGATGCATCCGAGAACGCCACCGATCAGGACAATCAGAGGAATTCGCGTTTTATGAAAGCCAATCGCCTCAGCGAGGCCGTCAATCGGAAATGGACTGTAAGCGTCCATGCGCCTATACCCTTCCGCAAAGGAACGATGGGCCGCTTCAAGCAAAGCTTCCGGTTGACCAAACTCGGCCATAAGACCGTAGATTGAAAGCTCCTTCGCCGTTTCGCTTCCAGGTAACGTCATCGCGATTCTTCCGTGTCGTGAACCAACTCACGCATTTCGAATATCGAGATCATCGGCAGCACACGAATAAAGAGAAACAGCAAGCAAACAAACAGACCGATGGAGCCCGTAAAGATGGCGTAGTCCCATACGGTTGCGGAATACATACCCCAAGAAGAAGGCAGAAAGTCCCGCGACAAACTAACCACAACGATCACGTAGCGCTCCAGCCACATGCCGATATTCACACATATTGCGATGATGAAGAGCGCCACGGGATTTGTCCGGACTGTGCGGAGCCACAGCGCTTGACATCATGTACTGCTCGTAAATATTGCCGCTATACCAGGCCGAGAAAGTTTCCATTATATATCCGTAGGCGACGATCAACCCCGTGGCGAGCATGACTTCTCCCATGTTTTTCAAGTGACGCAAAGTGATGAAATCTTCCAAGCCGTAGAGTTTTCGCAGTGGAATGGCGAGGGTCAGCACCATGGCGAATCCGGAATAGATGGCTCCTGCTACGAAGTAGGGGGGAAAGATCGTAGAGTGCCAACCGGGGACGAGGCCTACGGCAAAATCAAAGCTAACCACGGTGTGAACGGAAACAACCAGCGGCGTGGCGAGACCGGCCATTAGCAGATAAGCCATTTCATAGCGATGCCAATGAATCGCCGAGCCGCGCCAACCCATGGCGAGGATTCCGTAGGCAAAACGCGCAAAGCGACGACGCGCCTGATCGCGCATTGTTGCAAGATCCGGGATCAGTCCCATGTACCAGAACAGCAATGACACCGTGAAATAAGTGGAAACCGCGAATACGTCCCATACCAGCGGGCTGCGGAACTGCGGCTGGATACCCATGGTACTTGGGTAGGGAAATAGCCAGTAAGCATACCCAGGGCGGCCTAGGTGGAGCAGCGGAAACATACCGGCGCAGGCGACGGCAAACAAAGTCATTGCTTCTGCGAACCGGTTGATTGACTGGCGCCACTTTTGTCGCAAGAGCAACAAAATGGCGGAAATGAGCGTGCCCGCATGGCCAATGCCGATCCACCAGACAAAATTGACAATCGCGAACCCCCATCCGACGGGGATATTGATTCCCCAGACGCCGACACCCATGGTCAGCAGGTACGCCGTTCCAAACAGCAAAACTAAAACCAGGATGAAAGAGAGCCCGAATCCCACGTACCAAAACCGCGGCGTCCGTTGGGTGAGCACGATGGCGCTGATTTTGTCGGTAACGGAAGCAAAGGTGTGCCCCGGCTCGATGACGGGACCCGTCGGCTCGATCTCTGAAGATTTGTTAAACTGCTCGGATTCCATAGCTCAGCCCGTTTTGATCTCTGGGTTGGGATTTTTCAGCTTGGCAAGATACGTTGTGCGCGGCTTCGTATTCAGTTCGGTTAAGAGACCGTAGTTCAAAGATTCGGATTTCAATTTGGCGACGGCGGCCTCGCGATTGTTAATATCGCCAAACACGATCGCCTGGGTAGGACAGGCGGCCTGACACGCGGTCTGGATTTCACCATCGCGGACCGGACGATTCTCTTTTTCTGCCTCGATCTTCGCGACATTGATGCGCTGAACACAGTAAGTGCATTTTTCCATAACGCCGCGGCTTCGCACCGTAACGTTGGGGTTTCTCAGTGGCTTGAGGCTCGGGGTCTCAAAATCGGAATACTCGAAAAAGTTGAACCTGCGCACCTTGTACGGGCAATTATTCGAGCAATAGCGGGTGCCCACGCAGCGGTTGTAAACCATGTCGTTAAGACCTTCGTGGCTGTGATTGGTCGCGCCCACCGGGCAAACCAACTCACAAGGCGCGTTCTCGCAGTGCATGCACGGAACCGGCTGATGATAAGTCTCGGGGTTTTGCGGACTTCCTTTATAATAGCGGTCGATGCGCAGCCAATGCATCTCCCTGCCGCGGGTCACTTCGGTTTTGCCGACCACCGGAATATTGTTTTCCGACTGGCACGCAACGACACAGGCGTTGCAGCCGACACATGCATTTACATCGATGGACATGCCCCAGGCGTAGCCCTCATATTTGTAGCCGGGATAAAGCGAGCCTTCTGATTCCTGGTGATGCTCGCCTTGAACGAAGTTCGGGTTCTTCCGGTACTCCTCGATGGTTGCGGCGCGCACGAGATCGCGACCTTCCATGCTGTGATGAAATTGCGTGCAGGCAAGCGGATATTGCGTGCCGATTTTGCGGATCTCCAATCCCGCGCCATAATAGGGCGCGTTCGCAGTTCGAATGGCGTAGGCATTGAAGCCAGTGCCGTTTCCGACCTTCCCCGCGCGCGTGCGGCCGTAGCCAAGATGTAGCGTGATACACTCGTCGGCATGGCCCGGAACGATCCAAGCCGGAGCTCGCAAGCTTCGCCCTTCGTAGCGAAGCTCGATGACGTCGGTAAATACTCTTCCATGTTCTCCACCCCTCGCGCCGACCTGATAAGACAAACCGAGACGCTCTGCAGTTTTTGGACTCATGAGCGCGGCATTGTCCCAGGTCAATTTCGTCAGAGGTTTCGGCAGCTCTTGCAGCCAACCGTTGTTGGCAAAGCGACCGTCAAAAAGCGTCGGGTCGGGCTGAAAGGAAATTTCCAGAGAGTTTTGCCTCGCGGGTTTCGAGTTTCGGGTTTCAGAAACGGATGCATCGGAAGCGCTGAGCCCATCGACATTGGCAAGCGCTTTTAGTTTTACAGTCTTCGGCTGAAAAGCAGTTCCGGCGACGACGCCGTCATGCAGTGCCGTGCGCCAAAAAGTTTCAAAATCGCCGGCGATTTTCTGGTTTTTCCAGTAGTTGCGGACAATATCATAAGTTGTATCGCCAAATCCGCCCAGCAACGCCGCCAGAACCTCATGAGATGATTTGCCGCCGTATAACGGGGCGATCAACGGCTGAAGGATTGTCACCGACCCGTCGTAAGCTCGGACATCACTCCAAGATTCCAGATAGTGAGTTTCGGGAATATGCCAATGACAATAGGCGGAAGTTTCATCGTCATAGAGGCTTGAGTGCACACGAAACGGAACCTTCGCCAGATGTTCGGCAAAGCGCAGGTCCACCGGCGCGGTGAAGACCGGGTTGCCGCCCAGCATTACCAGAACTTTAACCGAGGCGGTCTCCATGTCTCGGACTAGCTCCCGCAACGACGCCGATTGATCCACCGGATTGGCTACGATCGGATCGGTGTAAATTACCGTCTTCCCGACATTGTCCAACGCCTGATTCATCGCGTGAGCCAGCGCATGGACCACCGGCGGTTGTTGGTCACCGGCTACAACGATACCCCCGCCGCGGTGCTTCTGCAGGTCACGAACTAAAGCGTCAATCCATTGGGAATGTTGAGCATCGGTTGTCGACTGCACGGGAAGACCGATTTTGGCGGCGATGGCGGCGGCAAAACCCGGCATCTCACTGGGACGCAGCGCAAGACGGTGATCGGCCATCGAGCCGGTGACCGACGGAGTCACTTCGATCACATAGAGCCGGTTCATTTCACTTTTATTCTGGCGAACTCTTCGCTTGCCGACAAAGTCGCGTGCATAGCGAACGTTTCCAGGACCCGCGAAAAGAAAATCCGCATCCAGCGATAAAACCACATCGGCATTGTCGAATCGGTAGACCGTATTGACGTTGTTGCCAAAGGCAAGACGGCCGCCGGCTTGAGCGTTATCGCGGTTGACCGGCTCGTACTGGTGCCATTTGGCGCGGGGAAATTTTGCAAGCAACTGGCGCAATTGATTGGTTAGCGTCGGTGACGTCACGGTTTCCGTCAAAATCCTCAAACCCGCGCCACCACTGAGACGCTCTGCCTCCAGATCGTCGTTGATCGCCGTCAGAAAGGCATTCCACGTGCTGATTCTGCCAGCGTTGCTGACGACCTGGGAACGGTCGGGATCGTAGAGAGTCAGGATTGAAGCCTGAGCGAACGCATCCGTCGCGCCTACGCTGGCGGGATGGTTAGGATTGCCTTCGATTTTGGTGGGGCGTCCTTCATGGCTTTCAACCAAAACTCCAGTACCGGCTCCGCCCATGGGAAAAGCAGTGGCAAAGAACATCGGCCTACCGGGAACGATCTCCTCAGGTTGGTTCACGTAAGGCACAATCTTCTTGTCAATTGGAGCCGCTCTGCCACAGGCGTTGAGACCCGCTAATGCCAAGGACGCTCCCATCAATCTTAAGAAATCGCGGCGGCTGACTCCGTCGAACCAGCCCGCTGCCTGTTGTGGAAATTCTTGTATTAAGAGCTTATGAAATTGCTCGCTGTCGGCCAATTCCTCAAGGCAACGCCAATACTCTTGGCCCTGGGATGACCCCAGCCGCTCGAGAATGGAAGCAAGATCGAGGCGGGAAGTGTCGAGTGTCGGGCGTCGAGTGTCGGGCTTCACATTAACTCCAAGCTCAGAAGTATTGGAGTGATGACTCAGTACAATTCTCCACTATTCCAACATTCCATTATTCCATCATTCCAATCTGCCTTATCGGTGACAAACCGAGCAGCTTGTGAGCCTCTCGATCTTGTATTGCTGCACAAGTTTTTGCCCAAGGACGATCTGATCCGACGGCGGCTGCCAATCCATGTTGAAGACCTGCTCTCGCGGCCGAACAAACTGCTCCGGATTGCGGTGACACTCCAAGCACCACTCCATATATAGGGTGTTTTCACGCCACATGAGCGGCATCTGATCCACTCGTCCGTGGCAGGTTGTGCAGCCCACGCCCTTGTGAACATGAATGCTATGATCGAAATAGACGAAGCCCGGCAGATTGTGGACCCGCGTCCACTCCAGCGATTTCCCGGTCCGGAAACTTTCGCGCACCGGCTCCAAAATCGGGCTCTCAGCCCAGATTTGCGTGTGGCAGTTCATGCAGATCTTGGTGGACGGAATGCCGGCGAAAGAAGACTCTTCCACCGAGGTATGGCAATATCGGCAATCGATGCCGTCGTCACTGACGTGGTGTTTGTGGCTGAATTGGACCGGCTGGGTGCGCGCGACACCGACCTCCGTCACATAGGAGGAACGGTTAATCGCGGCCAGGGTGGCGACGAGGACGACGATGATACCGATGCCCCCGAATACACTCACCCTGGAGATGGTGTTCGTGCTGCGGTGAAAAATTTGCGCCATGCGCGGATGTCTTTCGTCGGTCGCCCCCACCTTTGTCCTCCCCGCGTGCGGGGGAGGAAAGAGGAGGGGGTGAGAAATTTGCTCACCGACGTGTTTAAAACTGCAACAGCATGCGCGCGGGTTCTTCGATCATGTTTTTGATTTGCTTGAGAAACAGCACCGCCTCGCGGCCGTCGATGAGGCGATGATCGTAGGTCAAAGCGACGTACATCATCGGCCGGATTGCCACCGCACCGCCGCGCGCCACCGGACGATCTTGAATCGCATGGAGCCCGAGGATGGCGCTCTGCGGCGGATTGACGATCGGCGTGGAGAGCAGTGAACCGTAGACCCCGCCGTTGGTGATCGTGAAGGTTCCGCCCTGGAGCTCCTCAGGTTTGAGTCGGCTTTCTTTAGCGCGCCGGGCAAAATCGTCGATGGCCCGCTCGATGTCGGCGAAGCTCATCGTTTCGGCATTTCGGAGCACCGGTACCACCAGCCCTTTGCCGCCGCCGACAGCGATGCCGATGTCATAATAATTGTGATAGATAATTTCATCTCCACGAATCTCCGCGTTGACTTCGCGCACCGTTTGCAGCGCAATGACGGCGGCCTTGACGAAAAACGACATGAAGCCAAGCTTGATGCGATGTTTTTCCTGGAATGCTTCGCCTTGCGCCTGGCGCAACGCGATCACGGCCGACATGTCGATTTCATTGAACGTCGTCAACAGCGCGGCGCTTTGCTGCGCTTGCACCAGTCGCTCGGCGATGAGCCGGCGCAGCGCCGTCATCCGCACGGCTTCATCGCGCTGCGATATCGACGTCGCTGTGCCGCCGGGAAAAATGCTTTCGCCTTGCTCTTCCGCCGGTTGACCGTTTCCCGTCGATGGCTCGGGCGGTTGTTCGGGGGATTCCGTGTCTTGGACTTGCTGGGCTGTCGTTTCCTTGGCTTCGATGATCTGCACGTCGCGCGCGCTTGGAGGAGTTTCCTCCTTCGGCGGCTGTTCGGCCGCCTGATTTTCGCGCTTGTTGGCAGGTTCGGACGGCGCAACTTCTTGGACGATTCGTTCGCTGCCGGACGTTGCGCCGTCACCGCGAGGCGCGTCCGCGCCGTTGCTCCGCGGCGGTTGTGCTTCAGGTTGCGGGCGGCGGCTTTCGGTCGCCGTCGTCTGCGCGCGGCCGCTCTTCGCTTCCAAGTGAGCGATCACCTCGCCGACTGCTGCGCTGTCGCCGGAATTTTTGAGAATGTCAATCAACGTGGCAGATTCCGGCGCGCGGATCTCCACGGTTGCCTTATCGCTCTCGACCGTCAGTAGCGGCTCGTTCTTGTCGACCGAGTCACCTTTGTTTTTGAGCCATTCGCCGATCTCGACCTCGGTGATCGATTCGCCGACGTTGGGAACCGTGACATCTATACGCATAGTCAACTCCGCAGAGCGCTGTCCCGAAGAGAATTTCCAGTGGGTCGTGTCAGTAGCATCAGCCCACCTCGCCGAAGGCGGCTGCGAGAAGCTGCGCCTGTTGTTCTCGGTGCCGCCACGCCGAGCCGGTGGCAGGACTGGCCGAAGGCGGTCTGGCTACCATGGTGAAAGGATACCGATCGAATAGCCGCGTGCCGAATTGTAGGGACCAAAAATACGAGGCTCCCATATTGCTCGGTTCTTCCTGCACCCAGACGACAGGAGTGCGGTCCGGATATCCGCGTAGCGCGGCGGCAAGCGCATCGGTGGGCGTCGGATAGAGTTGTTCGAGGCGCACGATCGCAACGTCATCGCGCTGGCGCTCAGCGCGGTGGCTCTTTAGCTCATAGTAGACTTTGCCGCTGCACAGCAAGATCCGTTTCACGATCGATTCGCTCCGGGGTTCGCCGATTACCGTCTCAAAGCGTCCCTGTGAAAGCTCTGTAAGAGAAGAAGTCGCGTCGCGATGGCGCAGCAGGCTTTTCGGCGTCAGGATCACCAGCGGCTTGCGCCACTTGCGCAGCGCCTGGCGCCGCAGGCAATGAAAGTATTGTGCTGGCGTGGTCGGATAAACTACCTGAAGGTTGTCCCGCGCGCCGAGCTGCAGGAAGCGCTCCATGCGCGCGCTCGAATGCTCGGGCCCCATGCCTTCGAAGCCGTGAGGCAACAACAGCACCAGGCCGCTCAAGCGCCGCCATTTTTCCTCGGCACTGGAAATGAATTGATCGACGATGACCTGAGCCGCATTGACGAAATCGCCGAACTGGGCTTCCCAGAGCACCAACGCATCCGGGTAGTCCAGGCTGTAACCATACTCGAAGCCGAGCACGCCGGCCTCGGAAAGCGGGCTGTTGTAAATCTCGACGGGCGATTGATCCGGCGTCAGGTGATTGAGCGGCGTATATTGCTCGCCGTTGTCAAAATCATGCAGCACGGCGTGGCGCTGACCAAAGGTTCCTCTTGCTGTGTCTTGACCCGACAAGCGCACCCGAACGCCTTCGCAAGCGAGGCTTGCAAAGGCCAATGCTTCGGCAGCGGCCCAATCCAATGGACGTTTTCCCGCCGCCATTTCGCGACGCAGCGCAGCGAACCGGGCGATTTTCGGATGAGGATGAAAATTTGCCGGGAAGCGGGTTTGCCTGTCGAGTAGTTGCGACAGTCGCCCTTGCGCGACGGAGCTCGTGATTTCCTGTCCCTTGGGTTCCAGGCCGCCGGCATAGCCGGACCAAATACCGCCATAACTCTGAGACTCGTCAATGGCATCGCCGGTTCGCGCCAACGCCAACTCCTGCTCGAGCAGGTCGCGGAATTCATTGGCCATCCGATCGGCCTGTTCACGCGTGATCAAGCGCTGCTCGATCAGCTGCTTGAGATAGCGCTCTGCCACCGGCGGGTGCTGACGGATGGCGCGATACATTTTCGGTTGGGTAAAACTCGGCTCGTCGCCTTCATTGTGGCCGTAGCGGCGGTAGCACACCATGTCGATCACCGCATCGCGGCGGTAACGGCGGCGAAAGTCCATGGCGAGAGCGACGGCCTGCTGGACGGCTTCCGGATCATCGCCGTTGACGTGGAAAATCGGTATCTGCAGCATTTTGGCGATGTCGCTGGCATAGCTGCTCGATCTGCCCTCGCTCGGGTAGGTAGTGAAACCGACTTGGTTGTTGACGATCACGTGGAGCGCGCCGCCGATGCCATAGGCGGCAAGCTGGCTCATATTCAAGGTTTCCTGCACCACGCCTTCGCCGGCGAAGGCCGCCTCGCCGTGAATCAACAATGCCAGACCGCGCTCCCGTTCGGCGTCGCCGGAGCGGTCCTGTTTGGCACGCACGCGCCCCACGGCTACGGGATTAACGAATTCCAAATGACTCGGATTGAAGCACAACGAAAGATGCATCTTGGGACCGGCGGAAGTCTGATAGTCGCTGCTGTAGCCGAGATGGTATTTGACATCACCTCCGCCGTTAGCGGGAGGCGGGAGATCGAGAAATTCACGGAATATCTGCCGTGGCTTTTTACCGATCACGTTGACCAGCACATTGAGCCGGCCGCGATGGGCCATTGCTAAAACGATCTCGCGCAGGCCCTCGCGCGCGGCTTTTTCGATGGCGAAAATCAGCGATGGAATGAGGCTCTCGCCACCTTCCAAGGAAAAGCTCTTGGCGCCGACGAATTGGTTGCGGGTAAATTGTTCGAACGTAGCGGCATGAATCAATTGGGTCAGAATCTGACGCTGTTCCGTTTGGTCGAGCTCCAGGCGGTTGTTGTTCGTCTCGATTTTTTCCTGTAACCATTCACGGATCGAGCGATCCTCGATGTGCATGAATTCAACACCGATGGAGCCGCAATAAGTTTCCCTGAGACGTCTGACGATTTCGCGCAGCGTCTGCGGTCCGGGCCAGTAAAGTCCGGCGCACGGCAGGAGTTGGTCGGCGCGTTCGGCGGTAAAACCATACAATGCAGGGTCGAGCGCAACTTCAGTGTCCGCCTGCTGGCCCAAGGGATCGAGACGCGCTGCTCGGTGGCCAAGCGTGCGGTAGGCTCGAACCATGTCGTTAAGCTGTTCCTGAAGTGTCGACGCGAAGGAAGGTGCTACACTGCTGCGAGTGCTCGCCGTATCAATGCGGGCCGGCAATAACTCTGCCGCGGTATCGTTACCATTAGTGGACGACCGCCCGTTCTCTATAATCTCGCTAAAATAGGCCTGCCATTCGGGGCCGACCGATGCCGGATTTTTTCTGTAGGCTGCGTACAACTCTTCAATGTAAGGCAGATTTCCGGAGTTTGTGAGCAGGTTCATGGCGCAGCTTGCGGTGCGCCGCGGCGCAATGCGCCAAGCTTACTGCTTTGCGCACACAGGCGCGCTCCTAAAAAGACGCGAGATCGAGATCAGCTTATACCTCTAATAGGAGCAAGTGAAGTACCACTGCCGAATGAATTAGATGCATGCCAAGCGGGCTGTGCTGTCGATTTGTCCAGACGGGCGAAAACTGTGTCGAATGCTCCGAGCTTTTGTGCGGTCCGCAGAATACTGCTGATCGTGCCCCAGTCGCTCCAGCCGACGTCGGCAACCGGCAGGACGCGCAACCTGGCGGGAAGGGGCTGGCAGATCGCCGATGAAAAGTTCACGCTCGGAATGGTTTCATAGATTTGATCCAAAAGACGCATCGAGCGGGTATTGTTCAAGGTCATCTGGACCAGTCGAAAGGCGTGGTACAGGATCGGGACGCTTTGCTTGACCATGTCCCACAGCGCGGCACTGTGCGCGGCGAATACCATGGTATTCCAGAGCGCGCCTTGTTGGATCAGCTCCATTGCTCGGGGCAGCGCAGGCTTTTCGACAAACCCGGCGACCGGCCTTGCACTATCGCTGCCTTGTTTTCGCGCGACCTTAATGTAGCCATATTCGGTCTCTTCCCCGGCGTGTGGAGTCATGCCCAACAACACCATTTTGGTCGGATTCAGCGTTGAGTCCTCCACAGCTTTTTCGACGGCGCCCATAAAGCGTTCTTCATCGAGGACAAAATGATCGGATGGAAATACCACCACCGTGGCTGCTGGATCGCGGTCGGTTATGTGGGCGAGCGGCAATAGTATACCTGGCGCGGTATCGCGATTGGCCGGTTGAAAAATAACATTTTGGCGTGGCCAGTGCGGCAGTTGTTTTTCGACTTCTGCTCGATGATGAGCTCCGACCACGATCAATATGCGCTCGGTTGGAACCAGCCGCTCGACCCGGTCCAAGGTGCAGCGCAACATCGAACGTTCGCCGATGATAGTGGAAAACTGCTTTAGGCCGCTGCCGCCGCAAAGCTGTTTCAAAAAGCTCCGCACGCGGGTGCCTTCGCCGCCGGCCAACACGATTGCCCAGAGATTTGCATGATTCATGTAATTTTCCTGATTCAATCCGGTAGATTACGTATGTTTAGCGAGTAGGGCGGGGCAAGAAATATACCAAAAAGGCTTAGCTCGATTAGCGTGAGAAATCCTACTGATTTCGCGGATTTTAAAAGCAGCGATGTCCCATGGCCGACACATGAAAATTAAAAAAGTCTTGTATTTGAAACAGTTAAACTGTTTTGTTGCCAAGCATATCAACTCGTCGCGCTACAAAACCGGTAAATGATCCGGCTTACCGTGCGGGTACGAGCCGGCATTAGCGCGCAGCGCCGATTCTTTTGATGTGAGCCGAGCCTCGCGTCCACGAGTCGACGTGGCTGTCCAAGCGGGAAAAAGCCGTCCAAAATCCCATGGAAAAAAAACTGCTGAGTTCGGAACACGCCTCCAAGTGAAGGATTATGTCGGTCGCAAAAGCATACAACTTGACTTAAGCGAGCTGTGCTCACTGGCGTGCTCACCGACGCATTGCTGCGTGAAGCGATTCGCGAGTACCAAAAATTTGCCGGATACAAAAGCCGGCGGGGCGCGAAGTTATTCCGCGAGGTCGACCAGTGGTTTTCCGCCAACGACCGCGAGTCTTGTTTTCGTTTATAAATGTTTGCCGGATTCTCGATCTCGAACCCACATACATCCGCACGAGGCTGAAGATGTGGCGCGAGCGCAACGCCTACTAACAGCGAGTTTTTATCCTAATTGAACCGACGAAAGCGGAATGCTAATAGTTAAGTATTCCCCTTAGGTTCGGAAAGATGTTGAATTACCAGCCGATTGCCAAACAAAAAGCGCATCGAAGCACCGGTTGGGGACGACTTGCCTGTTTAATTGGGTTATTCGTCCTTGCCGCCGCATGGCATTGGGTGGCTCCTAACCGCTGGCTCGACTTTGAAGTTCTCACGGCGTGGCAACGCTCATTCCAAACTCATCCGCTAGCGCCATTTGTGGTAATCGCTGCTTACGTATTGGGCGGCATCGTGTTATTTCCCGTAACCCTTCTCACTGCGGCGACAATCGTCACTTTCGGGCCGGTCGCCGGTAACCTCTACGGCCTTGGCGGATGGCTGGTCAGTGCGTCCTTGGGCTTTTGCGCCGGCAGATATGTGGGACTGGAATGGCTCGGCAGCCTCATCGGCGAGCGCTCGGAGCGTTTGCGTGACACCGCTGCAAGGCGGGGTCTGCTCGCCGTGCTGGCATTGCGCCTGGTTCCCGTGGCGCCGTTTACGATCGTCAATCTATTTATCGGCGCT
>WNGE01002969.1_pt1 | contig 20292 bp, 19 predicted proteins | sample 5400651 | NCBI WGS metagenome assembly WNGE01 (sample SAMN13153370, study PRJNA577476) | soil metagenome | isolation source: 60 cm soil or saprolite under grassland replicate 2 | place: USA:California | collected 2016-06-15 | reverse complement strand
CTGCCGCCAGGAGGGCTCCGCACAGGCCGGCCAGGACGTCGCCGGCGCCGGCGGTAGCGAGCCATGGGGTGGCGTTGGTGTTGACGCGAACGTGTCCGTCGGGGGCGGCGATAACGGTAGTGGCGCCTTTGAGGAGGACTGTGGCGTCGAAGCGTTCGGCGGCGAGGCGGGCGTGCTTGAGGCGTTCGGCTTCTACCGTGGAGCGTTCGACGCCGAGCAGGCGCGCCAGTTCGCCCGCGTGCGGTGTCGCCAGTACGCCGGTGTGGTCGCCTGAATCGTCGAGCGCCTTCAGGCCGTCGGCGTCGAGCAGCACCGGTTCCTCGGTCTCGAGCAGTTCGCGGACCCAGCCAACGTCGAGTTCGTCGCCGAGTCCGGAGCCCACGGCCCAGGCTTGCACTCGGCCTTCCCCGGCGACGATCTCCGGGTGGGCCGCCCGTACCGCGGCCGCTACCGCGTCGGGTCCGACGTACCGGATCATGCCGAGTGGCCCGCCGAGGGCGCCGGCGGTGGCGATGACGGCGGCGCCCGGGTACTGCGCTGAGCCGGCCATCAGACCGAGGACGCCGCGGGAGTACTTGTCGGATTCAGCCTGTGGTGTCGGGTAGAGGGCTCGGACATCTGCGGCTTGGAGGGACTCGACGGTGGCGGGAGGCAGGTCGAGGCCGATCTCGACGAGGTGGACCGGGCCGCAGGCGCTGGCGGCGGGGTCGATCAGGTGGCAGATCTTGTGGGTGCCGAAGGTGACGGTGAGTGCGGCACGAACGTGCGAGTCGGGGGTCTCGCCGGTGTCGACGTCGACGCCGGATGGGGTGTCGACGGCAACGATCGGCACGCCATGGTCGGACGCCAACGCCACGGCAGCTTGGGCGTTCGGGCGAAGGCCGGGCTTGCCGCCGATGCCGACGATGCCGTCCACCACGACGTCGGCCTGAGCGATGTCGTCAACCGAGCCGACGCGTCCACCGGCGGCGCGCAGCGCTTCCAGGCCGGCGGCATGAGCCTCCTCAGACAGCAGTACGGCGGTGACGTGGGCACCGCGACGAGCCAGCCGGACACCGGCGTACAGGGCGTCGCCGCCGTTGTCACCGGACCCGACCAGCAGTACGACGCGAGCGCCGTACGTGTGACCAAGGAAGTTGCTGATGGCAACCGCAAGCCCACTGGCGGCCCGCTGCATCAGAGTGCCTTCGGGGAGCCGCGCCATCAGCTCGGCTTCGGCGGCCCGAACCTGCTCGACGGTGTGCGCGCGGCGCATGTCAGCCCTCCAGGATGACGACGGCGGACGCGATACCGGCATCGTGGCTCAGGGACAGGTGCAGGCTCTGGACCCCCAGCCGGCCGGCCTGGTGGGCGACGGTGCCCTTGATCTCCAGCCATGGCCGGCCGGACTCGTCGGTCTGCACCTCCGCGTCGTGCCATTGCATGCCGGCCGGCGCGCCGAGTGCCTTGGCGAGCGCCTCCTTCGCGGCGAACCGGGCCGCCAGCGAGGCCGGCGGTTTCGTCGCCTCGGCCGGGGTGAAGACGCGGTCCCGCAGACCGGGGGTGCGCTCGAGGGTCTTCATGAAACGCTCGACGTCGACCACATCGATGCCCACGCCCACGATCATGGTTCTCACCCTAGCGGGCTTGGCTCGGGCGCCGCGGTCAGATGGATGGGGCGGCCGTCGACTGCCGGACCCGCAGCTCCACGGCGAGATCCATTCGGAGAGCGGCCGGGGTGACGCCGCGGGCGAGGTCGAGGACGAGGCGGGTCGCCATCTCCGCCATCTGCCTCAGCGGCTGGTGGACGGTTGTCAGCGTCGGGCCGACCCATTGCGCCACCGGGAGATCGTCGTACCCGACAACAGACAAGTCTCGTGGGATCTCCAGTCCGAGCTCGCGCGCTGCCTGGTACACGCCGAGCGCCTGCAGATCGCTGCTGGCGAAGATCGCGGTCGGCCGATCGGGCAGACGGAGTAGTGCGAGGGCCTCGCGATGGCCGCTGCTGACCTCGAAGGTGCCGGGCCGGATCAGTTCGGGATCGATCGCGATCCCGGTCGACCGGAGCGCGTCCGTGTGGCCGTCGACCCGCATCCGCGAGCACAGTGTTTCGGCCGGCCCCCCGAGCATGCCGATGCGGGTGTGGCCGAGCTTGCGCAGGTGAAGTGTCGCCATCCGGCCGCCGTTCCAGTTCGCGGCGCCGATGGACGGTACGTCGTCACCCTCGTCCCCGACCGGGTCAACGACCACGAACGGGATCCGCCGCGCCTCCAGTTGCGCGCGTTGATCGGCGTCCAGATCGGAGAACACCATGATCACGCCGAGCGGGCGACGGTTCAGGACCGACTCGATCCACTCCTGCCGCGGCCGCCGCGCGCCGCCGCACTCGGACAGCACCAGCTCGACGCCCTCGGCGCGGACGACTTCCTCGACGCCCCGGATCAGCTCGACGGCCCAGTCCCCACCGATCAGGGGGAACACGAGGTCGATCATCGGGCTGCTCGCCGTACTGGTGGTACGACGCCGGTAGCCGTGCTCCTGGATGATGCTCTCGACCTTCGCCCGAGTTTCCGCGGCGACGTCGCTGCGCCCGTTCAGGACCTTCGACACAGTCGGCACGGACACCCCCGCCTGCTCCGCAATTTTCGAGATCGTCATCCGCGCACCCACAACGCCCTCCACCCTCCTCATCGCCGTGAAAGCAGCAGACCCCAAGCTACCCTCGGTGTAGCTATCGGTGAAGCTCCCGAAACTTTCGACTATCGCAGCCGGCGCCAGAGCTGAGACGTAAGCCACGCCCGCCCGGGGTGGGTGCTTGTGCGGTGGCGTGGGAAGAATGGGCTCATGCTGCAGCCGACGCGGGAGGTGACTCCCTACACCGAGCTGGATCGGGCCGCCTGGGCGCAACTGGCCGAGACGACCGAGTCGCCGCTGACCGCCGACGAGGTCGAGCGGCTCCGCGGTCTGGGCGACGAGATCGACATGAACGAGGTCCGCGAGGTCTACCTCCCGCTGTCCCGGATCCTGTCGCTCTACGTCCGGCACGCCCGCGCGCTGCACGCCGACACCGAGAGCTTCCTCGGCAAGCCGGCCGCGACCCGCACGCCGTTCGTGATCGGCATCGGCGGGTCGGTCGCCGTCGGCAAATCCACCACCGCCCGCCTGCTCCGCGAACTCCTGGCCCGCTGGCCTGAGCACCCGCGGGTCGCCCTCGTCACCACCGACGGCTTCCTCTGGCCCAACGCCGAACTGGAACGCCGCAACCTGATGATGCGTAAAGGCTTCCCGGAGTCGTACGACCGCAAGGCGTTGCTGCGTTTCGTGGTCGAGGTGAAGTCCGGCATGGACACGGTCGAGGCGCCGGTGTACTCACACCTGCACTACGACCGGATGCCCGGCGTACGCACGACCGTCGAGCAGCCCGACATCCTGCTGCTCGAGGGCCTGAACGTGCTCCAGCCCGCACCCCGGCACGCGGACGGCAAGAGCGGTCTTGCGGTCAGCGACTTCTTCGACTTCTCCGTGTACGTCGACGCGGCCGCCGACGACATCCGGACCTGGTACGTGCACCGCTTCCTCAAGCTGTGGGAGACAGCCTTCCGGAACCCGGAGTCGTACTTCGTCCGGTACGGCGAACTGAGCCGCGACGAGGCGATCAACAAGGCGGAGTCGTTGTGGGACGGCATCAACGGCCCCAACCTGCGGGAGAACATCCTCCCCACCCGGTCCCGCGCCACCCTCGTCCTCCGCAAGGGCGCCGACCACACCGTCCGCTACGTACGGCTCCGCAAGCTCTGACCCGCTGGAACGATCGCGAGCGCTACGACGGCGGCTGTCAGACCGAAGGCCAGCGGGTAGCCGGTGCCGGCGACGACCGCCCCGAAGATGATGGCACCGATACCCCAACCGCCGTCGTACGCGAGGTTCCAGAGTGCGCTGACCTGGCCGTAGCGGGACTTCGGGACGCGGTTGTACATCAGCGTCAGGGTCAGGTTCTGTGCGGCGCCGAAGCCGATGCCGAACAGGGTCGAGCCCACCACGATCGCGACGGCAGTGCCGATGAAGACCAGAGCACCGGCACCCAGCGCGGCGAGGATCAATGCCGGCGGCAACAGCTTCGCGGGACCGACCCGATCGCCGTACCGGCCTGCTAGCCAGCGGGCGGCGGGTGCCGTGATCGCCTGCATCAGAAGGGCTGCGGCGACCAGCGAGTGCTTGTCCTCGGCAACGGCCAGCGGCAGGAAGGTGACGCTGATGCCGGCCGCGATGGTGACTGCGGCGAACACGAACGTCGGCATCAACAGCCCGCTGCCGCGCAGACCACCGAGCACCTTCACGTGCTGCTCTTCGATGCTGGTGGTCCGAGGCATTCCGCCCAATGCAACAAGCCCGGCGCATGAGGTGACGGCGGCGAGGACGAACAGGGCGTCGAAGCCGACGACGTTGGTCAGGTAGACACCGAGCGGCAGCCCGATCACCGCAGGCAGACCGACGGCCAATCCGTAGACGCCGAACGCCTCGCCGCGTCGATCAGCCGGGGACACCTCGGCGACCAGCGCGACCGCGCCGACGACCAGGATCGCGAGCCCGGCACCGCGTACGACGCAGACGCCGAGGACGATCGGCAGCGACGCGGTGAACAACAGGACCAGGGAAGGCGCACCCAGCAGGATCAGCCCGAGGCCGAGGACGACCTGGTAGCCCCAGCGAGCCAGTGCGCGAGGCACGAGCAACTCGGTGCCAACCGCGGACAGCATCATCGCGCCGGTCGACAGCCCGGCGCCGATCCCGCCGGAACCGCTGGCGGCGAGGTACAGCGGGACGACCGAGGTGAGCAGGTACATGCTCAGCCCGGAACCGAACACCATGGCCAGCAACCGGCCGAACTGGCTGGTCAGCAGGCGCGGCGCTGTGGGTGCCTGGACTGTCGGGATCTCGCAAACGGTCGTCATGGCTTCACGCTAGAGGCAGACCGGTATCCCCTACAGATCCAGTTTCGGTCCGGCCGAGAGGACCAATTCGTCCCGGATCAGCGCGCTCAGGCGGTCGAGGGCAGAGTCGATCAGGGCCGGAGTGACCGAACTGCAGGACAGCCGGAGGGCGTGGATCGGGGTGTCGCCGTCGTAGAAGTGGCTCATCGGAGTCCACAGGACGCCGTACTCGTAGGCGGACTTCTCCAGCAGTACGTCGTCGACCGGGAAGGGGACGGTGACGACGACGAAGAACCCGCCGGACGGGACGGTCCAGGTGATCTCGCCGCCGGGGAAGCGGGCGGCCAGGCCGTCGGTGATCTCGCGGAGGTTGGCGGCGTAGATCTCGCGCTCGCGCCGGTTGGCGGCGACCAGGCTGCAGTCGTTCGCCAGCAGCTTGCCGCCGATCACCGCCTGAGCAACTGCCGAGGTGTTGACGGTGACCATGCTCTTGATCTTCGAGAGCTCGTCGGCGAGCAGGCCGATGCTTCCGTCCGGTGCCTCGACGGCCTGGTCGGCGACGACGTACCCGACCCGGGCCCCTGGCAGCCCGGTCTTGGCGAACGAACCGAGGTAGACCACCCGGCGATCGGTGTCGAGAGCTTTGAGGGTCGGGAGGCGATCGACACCGTCGGCCGGGAACAGTCCGTACGGGTTGTCCTCGAGCAGCAGCAGCTCTTGCTCGCCCGCGACCTCCAGCAGCCGGCGCCTGGTCTCCAGGTCGAGGCTGAGCCCGGACGGATTGGCGAAGTCCGGCATCACGTAACACGCTCTCGGTCGCAGCCCGTCGACCCGAGCCGCCTTCACCACCGCCACCAGGTCGTCGAGATCGACACCATCATTGCCGCTGGCAACCGGCAGGACGGGGAGATCGAACAGCCGGGCGGCGCCGGTGATCCCGACGTACGACGGGGAGATCGCGAGCAGCACGTCATCGGCGTCGGCACGGAGCGCGCGGAGGGTGAGGACCATCGCCTCCTGGCAGCCGACGGTGACCACGATCGATTCGGGATCGACGTGGATGTCCTCGTCGACGGCGAGGTTGCGGGCGATCAGGTCGTGCACGATGCCCTTGGTCCGGCCGTACTGGAAGATGGTCCGCCGCACCGCGTCCTCGTCGTACCCCTGTTGGCGCAGGTGGTCCGCAAACGTGTCCAGGTAGGTGTGGAGGTCTTCGAGCGCGAAGAACTCCTCGGTCGGGCGGCCGGCGGCCAGGGAGATCGCGTCCGGGTAGTGGTGCGAGACCTCGTTGAGGAAGTTCATCGAGTTCAGCGCCCGGTCGGTGAGCGAGCCGTGCAACTCGGTCAGCTCCAGGTCCGCCATCATGTTCTCCCCGTCGTCAGCTTCGCGACCGCGTCCAGATCGGCACAACCCGCGAGCAGCATCGCATCCCGCACTTCCTGCCTGAGCAGGCCCAGCGCCTCATCCACAGCGTCCACAGCCAATGCCCACAGCAACGGTCTCCCGACCAGTACGGCGGACGCGCCGAGTGCGACGGCCTTGATGACATCGATGCCGCTGCGGATCCCGCTGTCCAGGAGCACGTCGCAGTCGTTGCCCACTGCATCGACAACGGGGCCGAGGGCATCGATCGAGGCGATCGCACCGTCCAGCTGTCGACCGCCATGGTTCGAGACGACGACACCGGCGGCTCCCGCATCCACAGCTCGCCGAGCGTCCCGCGGGTCGAGAATCCCCTTCACCACAAGGGGGAGTTCACTTGAACTTCGGAGCCACTCCAGGTCGCGCCAGGACACGGTGGGCTCGAACGCGGACGCAGTGTGAGACGCGATCGCGGACACACCGGGCACGGCAGCGTGCGCCTCTGTCGTCATGTCGACAAGATTCGCGGCGTTGACGTCCGCGGGTAGCGCGAATGCGTTCCGTACGTCGCGCAGCCGCCGGCCCATCACCGGTACGTCGACTGTCACCATCAGCGCGGAACACCCAAGCCGGCCAGCCAGTCGATGATCTCTGCCCGCCCGGGCGGGGGTGGGGTGAGGGAGTTCATCAGACCTGCTGGGCTACCCGGCCGGCCACCTCGGTGGTGAACTCGCCGACAGTCATCAAAGCCAGTTGCTCGGACTCGTCGTCGGAGAAGCGAACCCCGAACCGGTCCTCGACCCGCACGGACAGGTCCGCCAGCGCGAGCGACTCCAGGTCGACCCCGGCCGGGCCGAGCGTGGTGTCGTCGTCGATGCCCTCGGTGTCGTAGTTCATGTCCTGCAGTTGCGCGATGACGAAAGCGCGCACCTCGTCCTTCATCGGGATACCTTCTTTCGGTGGAGAAACGTCCGGGATCCGGTCTGGAACCCGTGCACGTCTGGATTGCCCCTGCCGGTGATGAGCCGCGATCCGCGGCCCACAACCTGTTGCTCGACCTCGCGAGCACGCTCGTCAGCTCGCCGGCCCTGCGCCACGAACCCAGCGGCAAGCCCTGCATCGACGGTCTCGCGGTGAGCATCAGCCACAGCCGCGAGCTCGTGGTGGTTGCGGCGTCGCAGGCAGGGCCGGTCGGTGTGGACGTCGAAGACCATGCGGCGCGCGACGTGACTGCACTCGCGCGTCGCTGGTTCGATCCGGGAGAGCTGGCGTGGATGAGCGCCCAAGCTGACGAGCTGACGGCGTTTCTTCAGCTCTGGACGGCGAAGGAGGCTGTTGGCAAGGCGCTCGGTAACGGCTTGCGCAAAGCGGGTCTCCGCCGCCGCATGCCACTCGGCGGCGGACGCGTCGAGTCGGCGCCGGACCTGCTTGTGACTCATCTGCCGATCCAGGTGGATGCGGTGCTTGCCGTTGCGGTCGCCGCGGCGGCCACCGACGTACTGGTGACCGAACATCAGGGGACCGCCTTGCGGAGAACGGTCAGGTCGCGGACGAGTTTCCCGGTGGTTGTGCAAGGCAACTGACCGAGGACGCGGAGGATGCGCGGGCGTTTGTACGGCGCCAGTCGCTCGGCCAACTCGGCCTCGAGACGACCGACTTCGCGGGGCTGGCTGAGTTGGAGGTAGGCGGTGATCGAGCCGTCGAAGACGACGACCGCTGCCTCGACACCGCGCAGTGTGCCCAGCGCGGACTCGACCTCGGTCAGGTCGACCTTCATGCCGCCGACGGAGACCTGTGAGTCGAGGCGGCCCTTGATGCTCACCAGGCCGGTCTCGGGATCGATGACGCCGGCGTCGCGGGTGCGGAGCCAGCCGTCGGACCAGCGGGCTGGGTCGGAGAGGCCCAGGTACGGCGATTGCCGGCGGCGGATGTGGAGTTCGCCGTCGACCGCGCGTACGTCGATGCCTGGTGCCGGGCGGATGGCCGGGCGGTGCTCGCCGTACAGATCGGTGCCGATGACGCCGACCTCCGTCATCCCGTACATGTTGCCGAGCGGTACGCCGTATTTGTCCTCGAACGACTGCGAGATCGCGGCCGGCACCAGCTCACCGCCGGTCGTCATCCGCTTGAACTGCGGAAGCTTCGGTGGCTGTTGCACCGACGCCAGGAGGCCGATGTGGAACGGAACCCCGAGCACTGTCGCTGGTGTGCTGCCTGAGGCGATCGCTTGGACGATCGCGTCGCCGGTGAGCCGTGCCGGCGGGACCAACTCGACGCCGGCGTGCAGTCCGTACAGCAGGCCGCGCCCGCGGGCACCGGATGCGTCGGTGAGACGACCACCTGCGGGACGAGGCGCTCGATCGCGCGCCGGACCTCGTAATCCGTCAGCCGGTGATCCAGCAGGATCGCCTGGCCGCCGCTACGCCAGACGGCCAGCAAATGCGTGACGAAAGCCATTGACGGCGGCAATCGCAATGCGGCGGCACCACCCGCACGTAAACCGGCTTCGGCGAGTTCGGATTGCCGAACACGGACCAGCCGGCGCAGTTTTGCGCGATCAATTGGTTCAGGCAATCGAAAGCAAATATCGCTCGCCGGACCGGCCAGCAGCACCTCATCGACCCACTGGGCACCCTGGCTGGTTGCGGGCACCACGACAGCACCGTCCATGGTCATCCGAGCTCCGAAGTTCGTTGCACACAAAGGATTCGAAGACCAGAACCCCCACCAAGGCCTGGCGATGACGCGACGATACGACAAGATCACACAACTGCGCTATGCACTGAAAGTGATAGTTCCATTACTGCTCGCCACATCGCTTGGAGGGTCTAATTCCACTGCCCAGACAAACCGGATGAAGATCATCCAGCGGTTAGGAATTCAAATGCAGCAATGTGGCGACGAAGGTTTGCCCGCGGGGGGCACAAAGGAAAAGCCCGGCAAAGTATGCCGGGCTTTCGGAGGAAGCGGTCAGGCGGGGGCGCCGAGAGTGGCGAGGGCGGTGGCTACGCGGCCGTGGGCGGCGTCGAGGGCGGCCCGGGCGGCCGGGATCGGCGAGCCGGTGAGCAGGTGAACCAAGGCCGGCTTCAGCTCGCCCTCGGCCGCGGCCAGCGCGGACTCGCACGCCTCCGGGTCGGCGCCGGTCGCCTCGCCCAGGATCCGCAGCATCCGGCCTCGGAGCTTCTTGTTGGTGGCGACCAGGTCGACCATCAGGTTCGACCAGGTGCGGCCGAGCTTGATCATCAGCGTCGTCGAGAACGCGTTGAGGATCATCTTCTGCGCGGTGCCGGCCTTCAGCCGGGTCGACCCGGCGATCACCTCAGGCCCGGTGTCCGCAGCGATCACGATGTCCGCCAGCGGCGCCAGCGGAGCTGCCGGGTTCGACGTGACCAACACGGTCGTCGCTCCAGCTTCCCGCGCGGCCTTCAACGCCCCAGCGACGTACGGCGTACTCCCCGACGCAGCAAGGCCTATGACGAGGTCCTGACCGGTGACAGCGGTCGCGTCTGCGACACCGCCCTCCTCGGAGTCCTCGACGTTCTCGACCGCGCGGAGCAGCGCATCTATCCCGCCGGCATGATGCGCGACCACCAGGCCATCCGGCGCGTGAAACGTGGGCAGCAGTTCAGCAGCGTCCAGTACGGCGAGACGCCCCGACGTACCGGCACCGAAGTAGTAGACCCGGCCGCCGCCGCGGATCGCCTCGACAGCAGCATCCACGGCGCGCGCCAGGTCGGGGATGGCGGCGGCGACAGCACCGGCCACCCGGGCGTCCTCGGCGTTGACCATCTGGAGGATCTCGGACGTGCCCACGGCATCGATGGCGAGCGTCCTGGGGTTGCGCTGCTCGGTCGGCGTGGTCACACCTCCGATGTTAGTTTTCTACTTATGGATTTTCAATTCCGTTCATCGTTGACGGAATGTCCGCGATCAATCCGCAATTAATCCGAGCCCTTGAGCCGGTGACCACGAACCGAGCTGGCGGTTTCCTCGAGCGCCTTGCGGGCATCGGGCAGCACCTGCTGGGCGACACCGATGAAGAGGCAGTCGATCACCGTCAGCTGCGCGATCCGGCTCGCCATCGCGCCGGACCGGTACGTCGTCTCGCGGGCTGCCGTAGTGAGCACCAAGTCGGCCGTCTTGGCCAGCGGCGAGCGGGGAAAGTTCGTCACCGCGACCGTGGTGGCGCCGTGCTTCGCCGCTTCTTCGAGCGCCTCGACGACCTCGACCGTCGTACCGGTGTGGGAGATGCCGATCGCCACGTCACCTTCGCCGAGCAGCGCAGCGCTGGGCAGGGCGACGTGCACGTCCGACCAGGCGAACGCGACCCGTCGGATCCGGTGCAGCTTCTGCTGCAGGTCGAGCGCCACGAACGCGCTCGCCCCGAAGCCGTACAAGTCCACTCGTGGTGCGTTGACGACCGCTTCGACCACCTTGGCCAGGGTGTCCACGTCGACTTGCTGGGCGGTTTCGCGGACCGCTCGCTCGTCGGCGAACGCGACCTTGCCGACCACGTCCGCCAGCGAGTCACCGGGCTCGATGTCGCCGCCGACCTCGGGCCGGATGCTCTCCTGCGCCGACTGGGCCGCCAGCTGCAGGCGGAGCTGCGGATAGCCGGGGACGCCGATCTGCTTGCAGAACCGGATGACCGTGGTCTCCGAGGTGGATGCCACCTCGGCCAGTTCGGAGATCGTCATCGCCGCCACTCCGCCCGGGTCCGCGAGGACCGCGTTCGCCACCCGCTGCTCGGCCGGCGCCAGCGCGGGCATCACCGCGCGGACCCGGACCAGCAGCGGCCCCGTGGGTTCTGGAGAGGAAACAGAGTTCATGACAGCACCGTACGGCGACTAACCACCCGATGGGGTCACCGACGCGAAAGTCTCCAACCTGATGCGGCAAATGATTCCGGCTTTCGCTCTCCGTCGAGAAGAAGACCATCCCCGCTCGTGATCTTCACACCGTCGACATACACACCGCGGCCCTGGTATAGCGGGTCCGAGGTGTAACGCCACCTGATCGTCTGGTCACCGGGAGCGAGATCGGCGAACACCTGATGCCAGTGCCGGTCCCCGGAACCGCTGATCGTCCCGTCGGTGTCGATCACCGATCCCCGGTCCAGCACGGTGAAGGGGACCTTCGTCCAGGTCGTCCCATCGGCCGAGGTCTCCAGATACAGCCGGTCGGTGTCCTCGGTGTCCACGAACAGGTCGAACGTCAGCTTCGCGCCTTCGGCCGGTACGGCGACCTGCGTGGAAAGCGTGGTCGTGGCGTTGTCCGTCGTACCGGAGAACCATGCGTCTTTGCCGTGCCTCGGCCCAACGCCGAGAGCCAGCGCCAGCCCTTGTACGACGGCCCGCCTCGCCGGGTTGTTGCTTCCCCAGTTGCGGCTGGGGTGGACGCGGTTGGTCAGCAGGATCGCGAACGAGCGGGAGTCGAAATCGATCACTATGGACGTGCCGGTGTAGCCGGTGTGCCCCGCCGTACGTGGGCCGGACAGGCCGTTCATGTACCAGCGCTGGTTCAGCTCGAAGCCGAGCCCGTGGTCGTTGCCCGGGAAGGCCTGGTTGAAGTTGGTGATCATCGCGGTGACCGAGGATTCCTTGAGGATCCGGGCGCCGCGGTAGCTTCCGCCGTTCACAAAGGTCTGGGCCAGAATCGCCAGGTCGTCGGCGGTGCTGAAGACGCCGGCATGACCGGCGACCCCGCCGAGCGACCACGCGTTCTCGTCGTGCACCGAACCCCAGACCATCCCGCGCGGAGGCGAGGTATAGTACTCCGTGGCCGCGATCCGCGGCTTCTTGCGAACGTCCGGGTTGTAGCCGGTGTCGCGCATCTGCAGCGGCTTGGTGATGCCGTCGGCAACCAACTTGTCCAGCGTCTTGCCGGTCATGCGGTGCGCGAGCTCGCCGAGGGCGATCAAGTTGAGGTCGCTGTAGAGGTACTTCGTTCCGACCGGGCTCGTTGGGGTCGCGGTCAGCGCCATGTGCATCCGAGACGCTGGGTCCGGCTGAGCACTCCACAAGGGCAACCAAGCGGGCAGCCCGGTGGTGTGGGTGAGGGCCTGCCGGACGGTGATCGCTTCCTTACCGTTCTCCGCGAACTCCGGCACGTAGGACGCGATCGGGGTGTCGAGACCGACCTTGCCTTTCTCGACCAGCTGCATCACGACGATCGAGGTGAAGAGCTTGGACACCGATGCCATGTCGAAGATCGTGTCGGTGCGCATCGGGATCTGCTGGTCCGCCGGCAGCTCGGTTCCGTTGCCGTCGGCATACTTCAGCGCCATCCCGGTGGCCGTTCTGCTGACGATCTTGCCGTCGTGACCGAGCAGCGTGACCGCGCCGCCGTACAGGGGTTTCGCCGTACCGCTCGGCCTGGTCCAGGCATCCACCTGGGCCGGCGCGGCGTTGATCGGAGCCGGATCGAGACCGGCCTTCTCCGGGGTCGAGTCGCGTAGCAGCGTTGCCTTCGGCGCGTATCCGTCGTACGGGCGGTCGAAGCGGCCAGATCCGTTGCCATCGGCAACTGCAGAATTCGCCATCGTCAGCATCACCGCAGACGTTATCGTGATCGCGACCAGTCGTCTCACCGGTGAGCTCCCATATACAGCAGGTACTTGGCGCGGCGTTCGGTCCAGGCGTCGGTCTCGGGCTGCCAGGCTGCGACGATCTCCTCGGCCGTCGCGCCGGCGGTCAGCATGGTGCGGAACCGGTCCGAGCCGGTGAGCAGATCAATCCACCGGCCGGGCGGATTCTCGGCCCGCCAGGCGAACTGCGGGTACAGCTTCCGCGCCTCGACGATCATGTGCGTCGCCGCCGTGATCGCCTCGACCTGGTGCGGATCGGTGATCTGCACCTGCACGCCACCGCACAGCACGTTCGCGTTCTTGCTGATGTACGGCGTGAAGTACGCCTCCCGGAACTCCAGGCCCGGGATGTCTTTCGCCTGCAACGCCTGCGCCCACCGATAGTCGACGTACGGCGCTCCGATCAGCTCGAACGGTCGCGTCGTACCACGGCCCTCGGCACGGCCTGCTCAGGGGGCTCAGGCGGCGGAGCACTCTCTGCGGTGGACACACCAACTCCCGCGATAGCTGTGGCGGTGGCGAGGCCGGCAACACTCAATCGGCGCAAGGTCGACATCGCAGACCCCCTACAGGTAATTGAGTTACGCGCACTCCCCCGCCACGCGAAAATTACCCACACCACCACCAAGGGTCAAGCCCCAACCACGAACCGAGACCGGCCACCACCCGAGGCAAGCCGAGCAGTTCACCGCCGGCTGAACCACCACCTTGAGCACGAACCAACCACGAAATCCCCGCGAAGGTGGTCGGGCGGTGCTCAAGGTCGAGCCCACCGGCCAGCGGAGCGGCGCCGCCCCCACTTCGAGTTGGTGTGCCGGGCCTCGGGAGGGTGGCCGCTCTGGTCGCCGAGTCGTGGATTTGGGTGGTGGCAGTCGCTTGCCGGAGGCCGAAATCCACGACTCGGCGATCTGGATCAGGGTTCCAGGCCTACGACCTTCAGGACGTTGGGCCAGGCTTTGAGGGCGGCGTGGAGGGGTTCGTCGTGGACGGTGGCGAGGGCCTCGGTGTGGGCGTCGGTGATGACGTCGGCGATTCGGACCGGCGTACCCAGGGAGGCGGAGCGTACGGCGGCCTCCACCATCGCGACGCTGACGACGTTGGAGTGCACCTCGGACTGCGGGATCGTCGACTCGCGGACCGCGGCGACGAACTCGACGAGGGAGCCGGCGATTTCCTCGGGGTCATCGAGAACGGCCGCCGGCAAGGGCTCACCCGAGGCGCGTTCGGCGACAGGCAACCCGTCGCCGTCCCAGGTCGCCGTACCGCCTGATGCGCTTGCTCTCCAGCGACCGTTCCACGACGTCTCCAGGCCGGGCGCGCACCAGCTGCCCGTGAACGAGAAGCGAGTGCCGTCGGCAAAGGAGAACACCGCATTGGCGGCCGCGTTGCCGTCGAACCAGCTCCAGTCCGGGTTGTACGACTCGCAGTACACCGAGACCGGTTCGGACCCGATCAGCTTGCGGGACAGATCGAACTGGTGGATCGCCATGTCGACAAGCAGCGGTTCGGCCATCCGCTCCCGGAAGCCGCTGAAGTGCGGAGCTTTGAAGAACTCGCACGACAGCGACCCGATCCGACCGAGCTCGGCGATCTGCCGGCCGAACGCAGTGCCGGCCCGGAAGTAGCGCCGCGACTGCGACACCATCAGCAGCTTCCCGCTCACCTCTGAGGCGGCGACCATCACGAGACACTCGCGAACCGTCTCGGCCAACGGCTTCTCGCACAGCACCGGAAGCCCACGCAGCAAGGCATCCACGCTCACCTTGGGATGCGCGACCGGCACCGTCACGTCGATGACAGCGTCTGCGGCATCCGCCAGCTCGTCGATAGCGGCAGCCACCGGGACATCGCCGTACCCATGCTCGTCGGCGGCAGCACGAGCAGCATCGAGATCGAGATCCACCAGCCCAACGAGTACGACGTCCGGGTTCGCGCGGATCGCGCGAAGCCAGGCACGGCCCATACCGCCCGCGCCGACCTGGAGAAGACGCAAGGGTTCAGGCATCAGCAGGTTCCTCGATCGGGCCGGTGTAGCCGTGACCGTTGAAGAAGTCGTCGGTCTCGTACCGAAGCAGCGTCGGCAGCGCCCGCGACGCCAGGTCGCTCGTGGCCCATGCGACGCCGTTCGCGATCACCTTGCGGACGTCCTTGTGGTGGTAGACCGGGTAGTCCTGGTCCCCCGGCGAGAAGTAGAAGATCTTGCCGTGGCCGCGCCGGAACGTGCAGCCGGACCGGAACACCTCGCCGCCGCTGAACGACGACACGAAGATCAGTTCGTCCGGCACCGGGATGTCGAAGAACTCGCCGTACATCTCCTGCTGCTCGATGACGATCGGGTGCGGCACGCCCTGGGCGATCGGGTGCGTCGGGTTCACCGTCCAGACCAGCTCGCGGTCCCGCTCACTGCGCCAGCGCAGCGTGCACGTCGTACCCATCAGCTTGCCGAAGATCTTCGACCAGTGCCCGGAGTGCAGTACGACGAGACCCATCCCCGACAGCACGTGCTGGTACACCCGGTCGACCACCTTGTCGTCGACCTCGCCGTGCGCCGCGTGACCCCACCACACCAGTACGTCGGTCCGCGCCAGCACCTCCTCGGTCAGGCCGTGCTCGGGTTCGTCGAGGGTCGTCGTACTGACGGAAGCCTCGGCGCCGAGGTTGTCGCTGATGCCGGCGGCAATGGTGTTGTGCATGCCGTCGGGGTAGATCTCGGCGACCTTCGGCTCGATCTGCTCGTGCCGGTTCTCGCCCCAGACGAGTACGCGAATCGTCATATCTGTTGTCCTTAAGGGTTATTTGACGGCTCCGCCGATGGCACCGGCGGCGATGTATTTCTGCGCGGCGACCAGCAGCACGATGGCCGGCACCGCCGAGAGCACCGCGGTCGCCATCACCGCGTTCCAGTTCTGCACCTGGGTGCCGAGGTACTGGTAGATCCCGAGCGTCACCGGCCGTACGCCGCCCTTGGTGGTCAGCGTCAGCGCGAACAGGAAGTCGCTCCAGGAGAAGAGGAAGCTGAACAGGCCCGCGGTGATGAGCGAGTTCTTGCTGATCGGCAGCACGATCGCGACGAACGCCCGGAACAGCCCGGCGCCGTCCACCCGCGCGGCCTCCACCAGCGACGGCGGCAGCGAGAGCATGAACGAGCGCAGGATCAGGATCGCGAAGGGGATACCGCTGCTGCAGTTCGCCACGATCCGCCCGGGGATCGAGTTCAGCAGCCCGATCCGTTCGTACGCCGTGTAGAGCGCGTTGGCGATCACGATGCCAGGGATCATCTGCGAGATCAGGATCGCCAGCAGGCCGACCGACACCCAGCGGGACCGGAACTGCGAGAGCGCGTACGCGCACGGGGTGGCGATCGCCAGGCTGAGCACCACGGTTCCGGCCGCGATGATCATGCTGGTGACCAGGTTGCCGCCCTGCTCGTCGAGGGCCCTCTTGTAGCCGGCGAACGTCGGGTTCAACGGCAGGAAGCCGGCGGTCAGCGTGTTCCCCGACGGCTGCAGCGACGCGTTCACCATCCAGTAGACCGGGAACAGCATCACGGCCAGGATCAGTACGCCGATCACGGTGTGCACCGCGCGACGCGTGGTCGAGTCGGTCATCGTCGTACCCCTCCTACTCGTCGATCGCGCGCCGGGTGCCGCGCAGGTAGAAGATCGCGAACACGAACGAGATCGCGATCAGGATGTTGCTCAGCGCGGCGCCCTGGCCGAACTTGAAGTCGATGAAGGACTTCTCGTACGACTGGGTCGCCAGCGTCTGGGTGGCGTTGGCCGGACCGCCGCCGGTGAGACCGAGGATGATGTCCAGCACCTTGATCGTGTAGACGACACCGAGCATCAGCAGCACGCTTGCGACCGACCGCAAGTTCGGCCAGGTGATGTACCAGAACGACCGCCAGCCGGTGGCGCCGTCCAGCTGGCCGGCCTCGTACAACTCGTCCGGGATCTCGGCCAGGCCGGAGTACAGCAGGGTCACGTTGAACGGGATGCCGATCCAGATGTTCACCCCGATCACCGCGATCAAGGCGACCGACGGCGAGTTCAGCCACGGCACCGGATCGCCGATCAGGTGCAGCATCATCAACGTGCGGTTGAGGATGCCGCTGTCCTGCTCGAGGATCGAGCGCCACGTTGCGCTCGACACGATCAGCGGCAGCAACCACGGCAACAGGAGCAGAGACCGCAGTACGCCGCCGAGCGGGAAGCGCCGGCGGAAGAACAGCGCCAGCCCCAGCCCGATGGCGAACTGGAAGACGATCGAGCCGATGGTGAACAACGCCGTGTTCACCATCGCGTCCGAGAACAACTGGTCCTTGACGACCGCGGTGTAGTTCTTCAGCCCGACCCAGGGCGCCTGGCCGGTGAAGAACGTCCGCAGGCCGTAGTCCTGCAGGCTCATCAGCAGGTTCTTCACCACCGGGTAGCCGAAGAGCGCGAGCATCGCCAGGGCGGCCGGCAGCACGAACAGGACCTTGGTCAGGCCCTCACCCCGGTGGCGCCGGGACCTACGCGCAGGTCCCGGCGCCTTCACCTCCGAAGTGGGTGTGAGCGTTGCGTGGGCCATCGCGATCAGCCGCCGGAAGCCTGCTTGAAGGCGTCCTGGGCCGAGGCCTTACCGGTCAGCGCGAGCTGGATCGCCTGGTAGATCACCTTGGCGGCGTCCGGCCACTTGTCACCCAGCTTGCCGGTCCGGGACCGGGCGTTCACGACCTGCTCGGTGAAGGCCTTCATCGACGGCACGTCCGTGACGTACTGGTCGAGCACTGCAGTCTTGGTCGGCACGGTGAACCGGGCCTTGGCCCAGGCCAGCTCGTTCTCGTCCGAGTTCAGGCACTTCACGAAGTCGGCGGCCTTCTGCTGCTTGGCCTGGTCCTTGTTCAGCGGGACCGTCCAGGCCTCACCGCCGAGCGGCGCGACCGGGGTCTGGCCGACCTTGTTCACGGGGAACTGGACGACGTCCCACTTGATCTTCGGGTTCTTGTTCAGCGACGGGATCTGCCACGGGCCGTTCACCATCATCGCCGCCTTGCCCGCGATGAACTGGTCGTTCACGTCGCCCTGGGTCCAGTTGATCACGCTCTTCGAGGCCGAACCCGACTTCACCAGGTCCACCCACAACTGCAGCGCTTCGGCCACCTGCGGGCTGGTCAGGTCGGTCTCGTCACCGCCGTTGGTCCACATCGCCGGCAGGAACTGCCAGGAGCCTTCGTACGTCGCGTTCGCGTTGAAGGCCATGCCGTAGCGGCCGGGCTTGGTCAGCTTCTTGGCCGCGGCCTTGAGCTCGTCCCAGGTCTTCGGCGGCTGCACGCCGGCTTCGGCCAGCATGTCCTTGTTGTAGAACAGCGCGATCGTGTTCGTCACCGGCGCCAGTCCGTAGAGCTTGCCCTGGTACGACGTCGCGTCGACCATGCCCTTGATGACTCCGTCCCCACTCAGACCCATGTCGTTCAAGGGCGCCAACGCACCGGTCGCCGCGATCTGCTGTACGTCGGGGTTGTCCAGCATCAGCACGTCGGGCAGCGTCTTCGACGACGCCTGCTGCAGCACCTTCTGGATCAAGGTGTCACCAGGCACCGTCTCCCGCTGAATGGTGATGCCCAGCTTGCTCGCGCAGGAATCGAGTCCCTTCTGCACGAGCGACTTGTCCGGGTCGTTGTTGTAGTAGTCCAGCACAGTGAGGCTGGTGACGGTGGTGCCGGACGAGGACGCCGAGCCGCCGCCGTTGTCACCGCAGGCTGCCAGCACGAGCGACAGGGTCGTCGCACCCGCCAGCGCGGCGGCGATCCGCTTGCTGATCATGACATTGCGCTCCTTCTGAGGGGATGGTTCAGTGACCGCCGGCACGCTGATCAAAGCGTTTAACCGGGGGCCACCGGAGAGTGCCGTTCACTTGTCTGCTGGTGGGTAAACCGCTTAACTGGGCGTGGACAGGACTATGTTCCTTGGGTCACACCGCTGTCAAGAGTTCAGAGGAGGTCGGATCAGATGGTGACCATGCGTGACGTCGCTCAACGCGCCGGCGTTTCGATCGCGACCGTCTCCTTCGTGCTGAACGACACCAAGCCGGTGACGGCCGCCACCCGGGCCAAGATCGAGCAGGCGATGGCGGACCTCGGCTTCCGTCGCAACGTCGTGGCCCGGGCGCTGGCGAGCCGTCGTACGCACATCATCGCGATGGCGTACCCGGCGCTGGAGCACAGGTTCGGGATGTCCACCGCCGAGTTCTTCACCAGTGCGGCCGAGGCGGCGCGGCAAGAGGACTACCACCTGGTCCTGTGGCCCGTCGGCAACGACGGCGTCGAGTTGCGAGAACTACTCGGGCAAGGTTTGGTCGATGGCGTCGTACTGATGGAAGTGCAGCTGGACGATCCCCGCGTCGGCGTCCTGCGGCAGACCGGTACGCCGTTCGCCCTGATCGGGAGGACCGCGGAGCTCGACGGCCTGTCCCACGTGGACATCGACTTCGACACGACAGTCGCGATCGCAGTCCAGCACCTTTACGACCTCGGGCATCGAGAGCTGGCGCTGATCTCCGGCGACCTGACCGACCCTCGCTTTCACGCATACGGTCCGTGGGTGCGGACCGAGGACGCGTATCGCCGCATCGCCGCGGAATACGGCCTTCCGATCGTCGTCGTGGATTGCTCGGACACCACGCAGGCCGGGCAGGCGGCAGCCGAGCGGCTGATGCGCGAGTTCCCCGAGACGACGGCGATCCTGGTCCTGAACGAGTACGCCGCTTTGGGCGTCGTCTCCGGCCTGAACCGGATGGGCTTCAACGTGCCGGGAGAGCTTTCTGTCCTGCCGCTGTTGATGGTTCCCGAGACCGCAGCCCTCTCGAACCCCGAGCTCACCATCATGCGAACCCCCGGCCCCGAGCTAGGCCAACTCGGCACCGAAGCCCTCATCCGCCAACTGGAAGGCGCCGATCCCCTCCCACCCCAACTGATCCCCGCCAAGCTCCACCCCGGCGCCACCACAGCCCCACCCCGCGCTTGACACCTCGGACATGAAAACGGGACCTCGGACAGGTCATACCATGTCCGAGGTCCCCAAAGGGTGTCCCAGGTTCAGAGCTTCAACGAGGAAGCGACCACTTCGGCCAGCGAGTGGGCTATTTCGTGGGCGGTGTCGGAAGACTCGGCTTCGACCATGACGCGAACCAAGGGCTCCGTGCCACTCGAGCGGAGGAGGACTCGGCCGGTGTCGCCCAGGCGCTTGGTGGCTTCGGCTACGGCGGACTGTACGACGGGGTCGCTGGCGGCCCGGGACTTGTCGACGTCCTTGACGTTGACCAGAACCTGCGGCAGGCGGGTCATCGCGCCGGCCAGGTCGCCGAGCGTCTTGCCGGTCTGGGCGACCCGGGCGAGCAGCATGACTGCGGTCAGGGTGCCGTCGCCAGTCGTGGCGTGGTCGGACAGGATCA
>WNGE01007021.1_pt1 | contig 20300 bp, 19 predicted proteins | sample 5400651 | NCBI WGS metagenome assembly WNGE01 (sample SAMN13153370, study PRJNA577476) | soil metagenome | isolation source: 60 cm soil or saprolite under grassland replicate 2 | place: USA:California | collected 2016-06-15 | reverse complement strand
CCCGGCGTTGTCGGGGCTGCTTCCCGCCCTCCCCGGCGTCTCCCGGCTCGGACTGCCCCCAGCTTCACCGCCCTGCTACGACAGGACGGCGGTGGCGGTCTCTCACCCCCACCCGGTTCGCGGCGCCTCGTGGCGCTCGGTATCCCAGCTCCAGATCTCATTGGGCTTCGTGGCCACCAGTTCGGGCTTGACCCGAGCCGGATGCACCGCCTGGCGGCGGCGCTCGGTGACCTCCCCGTGCTCACGCAGGACCCGGTACATGGTGGACACCGGGGCGACGTACGTGCCCTCGTCCAGCAGCTCGTCGTACACCGTGGCCGGCGCCTTGTCCACGAAGTCGGGACTATTGAGCAGTGAGCGCACACCGGCACGCTCGGCCGGGCTCAGCGCCCGCGGCTGTGCCTTGGCTTCCCGCTTGGCCTTGACCGGCTTGGGTGTCTGTCGGTGCCGGCGGTAGTGGTTGGCCTGCGGCCGACCGGCCGCCCGGCACGCCGCCCGCACACTGCCGGTGATCGGGGTCAGTGCGCTGATCGCATCATCGATCATGGAGTCGGCTCGCTCCCGCTGCTCGTGCTGTCGGTCGCGAGTTGCTCCAACAGAGCGGAGAGTTTTCCCTGTACCTCGATCACCCGCCGGGCCCTGTCCAGCTGGGCGCGCAGACGCTCGTTGTCTTTGCGCAGCCTCGCGTTCTCCCGATCGCCCGGATCGGCTTGCGGCCGTCCCGCCGGCTTGGCCAGGGCCTGTAACGCGCCCTGATCACGCTGGATGCGCCAAGCCGAGATCAACGACGTGTACAACCCTTCCCGGCGCAGCAAGGCGCCCTTCCCGGCCTTGTCCAGGCCCTCGTACTCGGTCAGCACCCGCGCCTTGTATGCCGCGGAGTACGTCCGCGACCGCGCCTTCGCCGGAACCTCGGGATCAGGCACCTGATTGATCGAACTCACTGGTGATGGACTCCATACTCGCCCTCCGGGTCAACGTTTCTGGTTCACACCCTGCCTCTCAAGATCTTGGCACAGAGGGCCCCCAGGGGGCGCGGCCTGGACGACACAACGTATGCGGGTCGAACAGCAGCGCGGTCCACCACAGGCTTGCCATGTCGCAGACGAGTTGGATGTTGGGGGTGTGCTGGGCGAGTTGACGCAACGTGGCGAGGCGGGCGTTGCGAGGCCGTGTTCCTTGGGCCCCCGCCCCGTGCACGAGGTTGCGCAGTTCCTGGATGTGTTTGGCGGCCTGCTCAACGGTCTGGTTCGAAGGCGAGTGTGTAGGCGGTGATCATCCACTGCCTGTCGGCGTCGGAGATGCGAAGCGCGCGCTGCGCCGAGGGTAGGGCGATGCTGACGATGGTCGCGTCGAGGGCGACCATCAGCTGGGCGAGGCCGATGAAGGCCAGTGCTGGCCAGCGCCGGGACGCCTGTTCGGAATCCGGAACGTCCGATCGGAAGGCAGGCGACATGCTCATCTCCGGGTGATTCGTTAAGCAACTGAAACTTTATAGCAAGAAAGAAGTTTTGGTACCCAAGCGAATCTGCTACGCTGAGCGGGTGGCAACCAGGCCAGGACTGCGCGAGCGCAAGAAGCAGCAGACCCGCCAGCTGATCTACGAGACGGCGTGGCGTCTGTTCGCCGAGCGGGGCTTCGAAGCGGTCACCGTGGCCGAGGTCGCCCGGACGGCCGATTTCTCCGAGGTGACCGTCTTCAACTACTTCCCGACCAAGGAGGACCTCTTCTTTGCCGGGATGGAGTTCTTCGAGGAGAGGCTCCTGGAAGCCGTGCGCGAGCGCGCCGCGGGGGAGTCGGTGTTCACCGCGTTCCGGCGTCTGGTGGTGGACAGCTGCGGGCACCTTGGCACCGAGGAGCGCGCAGCGGTCATCGCGGAAGCGGCAGCCTTGATCAACGCCAGCCCGGCGCTGCAGGCGCGCGAGCGGGAGATCGTGGCCCGCTTCACCCATGCGCTCGCCGGGCTCCTCGCTAAGGAAACCGGCGCCAGCCCTGACGACGTCGAGCCACTCGCCGTCGCCAGCGCGCTGATGGGCACCCACCGAGCGTTGGTCGCCTATGTCCGGACCAGGACACTGACGGGACGGCATGGCCCCAAACTGGCAGCGGATGCGCGCACGCAAGCGATACGCGCTTTCGCGCGCCTGGAAAACGGGCTCGCTGACTACGCCACCAAGGAGGGCTGAGCGGGGCAGCGATGCAAGCCGTCCGATGCTTCCAGGCAGCCAGCTTGTCCCGGCAGGCGCTCCTGACGCTCCTCGCGGCACTCCTCGTGAGAGAACTGCCGCTGCCCGGTCCGGGCGAGCAGACACGCCGCGACGCCGCAGCATTCGACGGCACGAACCACACCCGCGCTCCTCCCCTTGAGGCACAAGCGAAGGCGAGAACCATGGCTGAACGTCCGAAACGTCCGCTGCGTCGGCGGGTCCAGGCCCGCGTCATGCGCATGGTCAACGTTCCGATGCGGGTGGTGCTGGGTCTTCCCGTTGCGACACCGCTGGGCGGGCGCCTGATGCTCGTCACCATCATCGGCCGCAAAACCGGCAAGGTATATCGGCAGCCACTGAGCTACGTGCGGCAGGGCACGACGCTGCTGACCCCGGGCGGAGGCAAGTGGAAGCTAAACCTGCGCGACGATCAACCCGTGCCGATCCGGCTACGCGGACATGACATACTCGCACGACCCGAGCTGGTGCAGGATCTCGACGAGATCGAACGGCTTCTCAAGGTGATGGCGACTGCCAACCGGAGCGTGAATGCCTTCGTGGGCATCCCCAAAGGACCCGATGGGCGTTTGGACCGCACTCGCCTGCAAACCGCGGTGCGGTACGGCTTCCGGATCGTTCGCTGGCATCTCGAGGAGCCCCCGGTCTCATCCAACTCGCCCGGTCAACGGAGCGAGACGCGATGATCCTGGTCACCGGCGCGACCGGACACGTGGGCAGCGAACTGGTCGCCCAGCTTGCGTCACTGCCGGACTCGGATTCGGCAACCATACCCGACACAGCGCGGTCGATCCGGGCGATGACGCGGCGCCCGCAGGCAACGAGCGTCCCGCCCACCGTGGAGGTCGTCTACGGCGACGCCGACGACCGGGCCAGTCTCGATGCCGCCTTCGCCGGCGTCGACGCCGCGTTTCTGATGTCGGCCCAGCCGGTCGGTAGCGCGCCGCGTCCCACCCACGACATCGCGCTGGCCGCCGCAGCCGAACGGGCCGGTGTGAGCCACGTCGTGAAGCTGTCGGTGCTCGACGGTGGCGCCAGCGACGACCCGATCGGGGCGTGGCATCGGCAGGCCGAGGCGGCGGTCACCGATGGCGGGTTCGACTGGACCCTGCTGCGCCCGGGTCGGTTCGCCTCCAACGCACTGCAGTGGGTGCCGATGATCCGCCGCGGTGACATGGTCGCGATCCCGTTCGGCACCTGGCCGGCCGCGCCCATCGATCCCGCCGATGTGGCGGCCGTGGCCGTCGCGGCGTTCATGTCGGATCGGCACCGGGGCGCCGCCTACCGGCTGTCCGGACCGCAGGTGCTCACGCCCGAGGACGAGCTGCGCATCCTCGGCGAGAACCTCGGCCGGTCGTTGCGGTTCGTCGAACCACCCGTCGAGGCCGCCCGCGCCCAGATGATCAAGTACGGCATGCCGGAGCCGGTGGCCGACGCGGTGATCGCCCGCGTGCTGTCCGACGACGGCAGCGGCGCCGAGGTTCTTCCGACCGTCGCCAGCATTCTGGGCCGGCCACCAGCCACCTTCGCCCACTGGGCCAAGGCTCACACCGGGCTGTTCACGCGCCCCGCGGCGGATGAGGGAGTCGATGGCTAGTTCTGGCGCTTCCATTCCGCGGGGGGCGACCGCGGGTGAGCGCGATGCGCTGCTGGCCACGAAGCTCCAGGTGCCCATGCTGCGCCCCGACCTTCTGGCGCGAGGACGCCTGATCGACCGCATGAACCAGGCGGCCGCCCGCAAGCTGGTCCTGGTCAGCACTCCGGCCGGTTTCGGGAAGACGACGCTGCTGGCCGACTGGGCAGGAATCCATGGGCGGCCGGCGGCGTGGCTTGCTCTGGACGCGGGCGACAACGATCCCATGCGCTTCTGGCGGTATGTGGTCGGTGCCGTCGATCGGGTCCATGCCGGGATCGGCGATCGGGTCCTCCCGCTGCTCGCCGCTCCCGTACAGCCGACGCTGGAAGCGGTGGTCGCGGTCCTGGTGAACGAACTCGTTGCTCATCCCGGCGAGTTCTGGCTGATCCTTGACGACTACCACGTGGTCGAGTCGCGGCCCGTTCAGGACAGCCTGGCCCTGCTTCTCGAGCGCCTGCCGCCGCACGCGCATGTGGTGATCGTAACCCGTAGCGACCCTCCCCTGCCGTTGCCGCGGTTGCGCGCCCGGGGGCAGTTGGCCGAGCTGCGCGCCGCCGACCTGCGGTTCACTGCGGACGAGGTCGGTGCCGTGCTGCGGGAGGTCTGGGGGCTCGACCTACCCGCGGACAGTGTTGCCGCGCTGGCGGCCCGTACCGAGGGGTGGGTGAGCGGGCTGCAGCTCGCCGCGCTGTCGCTGCGGGGAGCGGCCGACCCGGTACGGCTCGTCGAGGAGTTCACGGGCAGCCACCGATTCGTCCTGGACTATCTGACCGAGGAGGTGCTCGAGCGGCAGTCCGACGAGGTCAAGACGTTCCTGCTGGACACGTCGGTCCTCGATCGGCTCACCGGCCCGCTGTGCGACGCGGTCACCGGCCGCTGCGACGGCCGGCAGATGCTGGAGGACCTGGAGAGCGCCAACCTGTTCCTCGTTCCTCTCGACGAACAGCGCCGCTGGTACCGGTACCACCATCTGTTCGCCGACCTGCTCCGCGCTCGCCTGCACCCGGCAGATCCCGGCCGGGTGCCGCAGCTGCACCGCAGGGCGGCCGGCTGGGCGGAAGACCACGGACTGATCGAGGACGCGGTGCGGCACGCGCTGGCAGCAGGCGACGATGCGTGGGCGGCCGGGCTGGTCGAGCGATACGCCGATGAGCACCTGCGCCGAGGCGAGGGCGCCACCCTGCGGCGGTGGCTCTCGGCGCTCCCGCGCCAGATCGTGGCCTCCCACCCAAGGCTGTGCCTGGTTGAGGCGCTCGCGGCGGCCAACGGCGGTCGCCTCACCGCCGCGGAACCGCTGCTCGCCGACGCCGAACGCGCCCTCGCCGCCGGCCCGGCCGAGCCCGGCGAGGCTCCGGTCGGCTGGGAAGGGGGCGTGCTGGCGAACGTCCCGGCCGCGATCGGCCTGCTCCGCGCCAGCATCGCCGCCTATCGTGGCGACGCCGCGCGGGCAGTCGAGCTCGTCCAGCAGGCGCAGTCCCACGTAGCCGAGGACGAGCCCGGTCCACGATCGTCCTGTCGCTGGAACCTGGCCCTCGCGGAGCTCACGCGCGGCCGGCTCACCGAGGCGGAGCGCGCCTTCGCCGACATCACGGCCGAGGGGTGGGCGACCGGCCAGCCGCAGCTGGCGTTGAGCGCGGGCTCCGTCCTCGGCCAGGTGCAGCGGGCTCAGGGCCGGCTGGGGGCGGCGCTGCGCACCTACCGGCAGGGGTTGGAGTTCGCAGGCGAGGCCGGCGGCCCGGCGGTGTTGGCTGCGGGCATGGCACACGCGGGGATAGCCGACGTGCTCTACCAACGCGACGAGTTCGGGGACGCGCTGCGCCACGCCACCGACGCGGTCACCCTGTGCCGGGAGCTCACCTCCACCCGGCCGCTCGCCGCCGCCCTGGCCACCCTGGCCCGGATCCGGCAGGCCGGAGGGGACATCGCCGGCGCCCGGGCGGTGATCGACGAAGCCGTGCGGACCTTTCCTGGCCGAGAGATCGTCGCCCTGCACAACCCGGTCCCCGCGGAACGGGCGCGGCTGTTGCTGGCCCAGAGGGACGTCACGCAGGCCGCCCGCTGGGTGGAGGAGCGGGGGTTAAGGGACGGGGACGCACCGAGCTACCCCCGGGAGCGGGAGTACCTGGTCCTGGCCCGGGTGCTGCTCGCCCGGAACGCGCCCGATCAAGCTGTCGACCTGCTGGAACGCCTCCGGGTCGAGGCGGAGGCCCAGCAGCGGACGGGAAACATGATCGAGATAGGCGCTCTCCAGACGCTCGCCTTCCACGCCGCAGGCCGGCCAGGCGCGGCCCTGACCGCCCTGGCCGAGGTGCTCGTCCTGGGCCGCCCGGAGGGCTATGTCCGGGTCTTCGCCGACGAGGGCCGGCCGATGGCCGCCCTGCTCCGCAAGCTCGCCGCGACCGGCAAAAGGGGACGGCAAACCGGGCTCGGCGCGATCCCGATGGACTACCTGGGCCGCCTCCTCCAGGCATTCGAGCCGGATCAAGACAACCGGCAATACCCCGCGAGGGCAATCTCGAGTGCGATGCCGGGAGTGGTCAAGATCCTCACCGACCGGGAGGTCGAGGTGCTGGCGTTGCTCGCCGCCGGGAAGCAGAACCGGGAGATCGCCGACGAGCTCGTGGTGACACTGGACACGGTGAAGAAGCACGTCACCCACATTCTGGACAAGCTCGACGCGACGAACCGCACGCAGGCCGTCGCCCGCGCCCGAGAACTCACTCTGATCCGCTGAAGACCCCAGCCCACTCGAGCATCGGCTGGACCCGGCCACCTACATCGTGGCCGCGCCGGAAAGATTCCACCCCGACGTCCACCTTTGGGTGACGGCGTCGATTCAGCCGCCCCATACCGTGGTGATCGAGCGTAGCCGTCCAGCGATGATCCAAAGAAGCGATCTGGACCCGACCGCGGACCGTCCCTGTTCCGTTAGCCACAGGGTGTGTGCCGCAGGCGGCCCGCATGGTTGCCGGGTCTGACGGCGAATCGGCCGGGCGCTCCAGGCGAGGCGAGAGGTGGCAGGGTGAGCGGCACACCGTCGGCGCACTACCAGATCCGGGTCGAAGGGGTCCTGGGCAGCCGCTGGTCGGACTGGTTCGAGGGGCTGCGCGTCACCAGCGACGCCCCCGGAGAGAGCAGCATCTCCGGTGCGATCGCGGACCAGGCGGCGCTGCACGGCCTCCTCGCCAAGGTACGCGACCTCGGCCTCGTCCTAGTCGAGGTACGCCGGATCGACCCGGGCAGGTCATGACAGGCGCAAGCGACGACTCCGTGCCCGGTCGCTGACCTCAGTCGCCCTGTTCCTGCCCGGTCTCGTCGTCAGCCAGGTCGGCGACCGCTGCGACGGGGTCAAAGGTGAGAGGAACGGCAATGGTCCACAAGGCGATGAGCTATCGACGTGTCGCCGTCGAGGCTGGGCGGCGGATGCTGGCACTGTCCACGGTGGAGGGTCCTGTTCCCGGACCCGGCGAGGTAACGGTCCGGATGAGCGCGGCGGGGGTGTCGTATGGGGACATCCTGGCCCGGGTCGGTGTGCTTCCCGGCTCGGGCAGGCCGGGCTACGTGCCCGGTTTCGACGTGACCGGCACGGTGGAGGCGCTCGGTGCCTCCGTTGCCGGCCTGGCGGTCGGCCAGCCCGTCACCGGGTTGCTCCCGCACGGCGGCTACGCGGAGGTCGTGTGTGTTCCTGCCGACCTGCTGCTCCCGCTGCCAGACGCCGTCGCCCCCGCCGACGCGGCGGCGACGGCATTGAACTACTTCGTCGCGTACCAGATGCTGCACCGGGTGGCCAAGCCGCGCTCCGGCGGTCGGATCCTCGCGCACGGCGCCGGCAGCGGGGTGGGTCGCGCCCTCGTGGAGTTGGGCCGCAGGGCCGGCCTGGAGGTGTACGGGACCGCGAGCCGGGCCAAGGATGAGGCGGCCGCCCTCGGCGCCATCCCGATCGACTACCGGACCGAGGACTTCGTGAGCGTCGTCCGCGACGCGGGTGGCGCCGACGCCGGCTTCGACCCGATCGGCGGAACCCACTTCTTCGGCTCCTACCGGACGCTGCGCCGCGGCGGCACGCTGGTGGGTTTCGGCGTGAGCAGCGCCTGGACCGGCGGCAACGCCAAAGGGCCCCGCGCCGGGCTGAGCCTGCTCGGCCTGCTGGGCAGCAACATCCTGCCGGACGGGCGCCACGCCCGCTTCTACACCGCATCCCGTGCGATCAAGCGTCCAGACACCTACCGCACGGACCTGGGCACAATCCTCGAGCTCCTCGCCCAGAAGGAGATCCATCCCAAGATCGCGGCGGTGCTGCCGCTGAGACAGGCCGACCACGCACACGAGCTGGTCGAGAGCGGCCAGGTGAGCGGCAAGGTGGTGCTCACCCCCGACCCGGCCCACCAGCCGTGAGCACAACCAACGAGCCCGCCGGGCCCGGCGGGTAGCAGCAGACGGATCGAGGCAGGGAACGGGTGATCGGGCATGTGGCGGGAGATGCGATCGGCTCTGGTGGGTCTGGTCACGGTCGGTCCGCTGCTCGGGCTAGGACCCGGTGTAGCGGCCGCGTCGTCGGACGCCAACCGTCTCGTACCGGTGTCGGGGCCGAGCCCGTTCACCGGCTGCCCAGCCGCCGGCCTGGACTCCCTGCTTCCCACCGGCGCGGTCGAACCGGTCGTGGTCGCCAACCCGACCGATCGTGCCAATGTGGTGGCCGCGTGGACTCAGGACCGGTTCCGTGGGGTTGTGGCCGGTGTCAGCGTCGACCGTGGCCGGACCTGGCGGCGCGTGGTCGTGCCGGGCCTCACCCGGTGCACCGGTGGGGTGTTCGACTACGCCGACGACGTGTCGATGTCCGCCGGCCCGGACGGCGTGGTGCACCTGTCCACGCACGTATTCGACGCCGACCGGCAGCGCAGCGGCCTGCTCGCCGCCAGATCCACCGACGGCGGCCGGACCTGGAGCCGGCCCGCCACGCTCGCCGTGCAGACCGGATCCCGCGACGGCGAGTACGCCGGCGGGGCCACCGCCGCCGACCCGGCCGACCCGATCATGGTCTACGGCGTGGCGCCCACCTTTTCCTACCCTTCCGAGCCCGGCGGCTCGTTCCGGGGGACGGTGGTCTTCGCCCGCAGCCTTGACGGGGGGAGGAGTTGGCAACCGGCGCGCAGCATCCTGGCCACTGGTGCCGGACGGCTGACCACCGGGCACCAGCTCGCGGTCCTGCCCGACCGTACCGTGCTGGACCTCTTCACCCTCATCGACCTTCGCGAGAACCCACGACGGTCCGCGCTACAGGTGGCGGTGATGCGCTCGACCGACCGGGGAGCCACCTGGTCGCCGCCAACCGTCGTCGCCGACATCCGATCGGTGGGCATCACCGACCCCGAAACCGCCGACCCCGTCGCCGGCGGCACCCGCCTGCAGCCCGCCCTCGCCGTAGACCCGGCCAGCGGCCGGGTCTACGCGGCGTGGCAGGACTCCCGGTTCAGCCACGGGCAGGCCGACGCCATCGCGCTGTCCTGGTCGGCCGACGATGGCAGCACGTGGACAACCCCGGGCAAGGTCAACGGCACACCGACCAACATTCCCGTACCTGACCAGCAGTCCTTCGCCCCCCACCTGGCCGTCGCATCCGACGGAACCGTCGGCGTCAGCTACTTCGACTTCCGCCACAACGACGGCACCCTCTCCCTGCCGACCGACCGCTGGCTGGTCCGGTGCCACCCCACCGCCAACCCGGCCTGCACCGCGCGACCGGCCCGCCCAGAGACGCGCCTGACCACCACCTCCTTCGACATGCGCCAAGCACACCGCCTCACCTCCATCGGACCACCCGGGTTCTTCCTCGGCGACTACATGGGACTGACCAGCACCGGCCGGGACTTCGTCGCCGTGTTCGCCCAACCCCACAACAACGACCCGGCACGCGTGTTCGCCGCCACCCGCCCGTCCCAGCGCCGAGCCTGAGGAGACCCTGTGCACGGGTACGCGATGCACGGCCCAGCCGGCTGGCTGCTGGGCTCGCCGCGCTCGGGCAGCAGGAACCTGGGACAGCACAGGCGGTGCACTCGGCAACGACCGCATCCACCTGGTCCGGGGCGGGTCAAGCCAGACACGCACAGGAGGCCGAGCGATGAAGACCGACCTCGTGGTGGGAACAGCCGGTCTCACGAACCGCTACGGCCGGGACGTCCTGGTCGTGGACAACCTGCATCTGCGGGGAGCGACGCGGTGAGGTGGACGGGTTCGTCGGCCCGCCAGCGTGGGCCCCGAATCCCCACGCATGCTTCGCCACGTCCGCGGCGAAATCCAGACGCAACGCCGCCGCATACCGGCCAGAGCCGGCTGAGCGACACGGTGCTGGCTCACGCCCGACCGGCCCACCAGCACTGAGTACACCGAACGAGCCCGCCGAACCGGGCGGATAGCAGCAGACGTATCGACGCAGGAAACGGTGATCGTGCATGTGGCTGTCAGTGCCAGCCCGCAAGCGCCGCCTGTGGCGCATCGTCCCCATCATCGTCATCGTCCGTCCTCGAACACGAAGCCCAGCGCCACCTCCTCGCGCCGCGCGGCAACGGCGACCGTCACGAAAGCCCCAGGCGGCCGACACCGGGCGGCTCGGGCGGCGACCGAGTCGAGGAGCCGATCGGCGTCGGGCTCTTGCCGCAGCAGCAACTGCAAGTGATCGCGGCCCACGTGCTACGGGAAGATGCCGAGGGTGGCAGCCACCGTCGTGCAGGGTCCAGACCCCGCCGGCCATCCGACGTTCCAGATCGTGCATCCGGCCCGTCCCGAGTCTGCCCGCGCACAGCCGGACGGCCGGGACAAGGCCGCCAACATCGGTCCGGCCTGGCCTTGTCGAGCAAAGGCACCCGGCCCACCGCCCGGTCCTCGGGAGGGACCGCAGATGAGACCCCTCTTTCTCCCGGTCCTGATACTCGTCGCGGTGATCGGGGTGCGCCTTCTCGGGGTCCGGCTCGGATGGTGGCGGGCGGTACTGGTCGCCTGGCTGGGCCTGGCCACTGCCGGGATCTTCCTGACCGCGCTGAACCGAGCGAACAATGGCAGGCCACCTCCGCTGCTGCTGGTCGTCGGCGTCGGCCTGCTCGCGATGATGGCCTGGGCGGGCGTCTTCGAACTCCTCTCGTCGTCGCTTCCCGAACCGGCCCGCCAGTCCCTCACCAACCCGATCAAGACTCTCCGCGGACAGCTCGCCCGCGGCCGCCGAAGAACGGAAATCGTGGCGATCGCCGGTCGCTCCGGGCTGGCCCGGTTCGGGCGACGGCACTCCCCCGAGCCGCAGGGGTCCGCGACCGGCCGCTCCCTGCGAACCGCCCTCGAACAAGCCGGCGGCGTCTACGTCAAGCTCGGCCAGTTCCTGTCCACCCGACCCGACCTGCTGCCCACTGAGATCATCGCCGAGCTCCGCCGCCTCCAGCAGGAGGTCACGCCGGTCAGCCTCCCGCTGGTCGACCGGGTCTTCGTCGAGGAGCTGCGCGTCACACCCGCCGCCTGCTTCGCCGCATTCGACGCCGCCCCGGCCGCAGCCGCCTCGATCGCGCAGGTCCATCGGGCTGTCCTATTCGACGGCCGATGCGTGGCCGTGAAGATCCAACGCCCGGACGTGGCCGACCGGGTGAGCCGCGACCTCGACATCCTCATCCGGCTGGCCGCGCGTCTCGAGCGCCGTACCCGGTGGGCGCGCGACCTGCGGCTGTCGGCGACCATGCGGGGCTTCGCCGAGAGCATCACCGGCGAGCTCGACTTCAGCGCCGAGGCCCGCAACCTCGCCGCGGTCAGCGCCGCCACCCAGGGACACCGCCGCTTCGTCGTCCCGCTGCCGGTCCCCGACCTGACCCGGCGTCGAGTGTTGGTGATGGACTGGGTCGACGGCCGCCCGCTCACCGACGCTGCCACATCACTGACCGCCGACGACCGGAAAGAGCTCGCGCGCGCACTGCTGCGATGCTTCCTCGACCAGATCCTCGTCGTCGGCACGTTCCACGCCGACCCGCACCCGGGCAACCTCTACCTCACCGGCGACCGCCGCATCGCCCTGCTCGACTGCGGCTCCGTCGGCCGGCTCGACCGCCGGCAACGAAGTGCGCTGCAAGCACTCCTCATGGCCATCGCCGCCCAGGACGCGGCGCAACTGCGCGACGCCCTGCGCCGCATCACCACGACCACTGGCACCATCGACGGGGCGCTGCTCGAACGGGCACTGGGCAACCTGCTCGCCCACCACCTCACCCCCGGCGCTCCCGCCGGGGCAGCGCTGCTCACCGCGCTCATGGAAGTGATGCGCGAGTTCCGGTTGGACCTCGACCTCATCGACGAGGCCAAGTCCTACGGGCACACCCTCCTGCAACCGCCATGGTCGCCGACAAGCCCGAGATCCCCCCGAGACGAGCTCGAGACCATCCTGCCCACCTTGATCCCCATGCTGCTCGCCCTGCCGCGCCGCCTCGACCGCATCGCCGACGCCGTCGAGCGCAACGAGATCAGCATCGGCGTCCACCTGTTCCCCGACGAACGCGACCGCCGGTTCGCCACCCAGCTCACCGCCCAACTCACCGCCACCATCGCCGGCGCATCCACCGGCCTGATCGGAGCCCTGCTCATCCTCGCAGCCAACCCCCGCATCACCACCGAAACCGGTCAACTACTCCAAGGACTCGGCATCGGCTGCGTCGTCGTCGCAGCACTCGTACTCCTGCGCGCACTCACCATCGCCCTGCGCCACCTGCGCGACGACCGCACATGAGCCTCGACGACCCTAGCCCCCGACACGCACCGGGAACTCGGGCAGCGCCACCCTCACCCGTGCCCTTGGACCGCGGCCGCCAGCATTGCGCTGCCGCGCGGCCACGTCGGCGAACACCGGCGGTAGCCGGCCGCGACGCGCAGACCCGACCCGACCCGACCACGGCGGCGAACTGCCGACCCGTGACGTGCGGACCGGTTCTGGTCGAGCGGGTCTTGTCTCATTAGGTTCCACCCCGCGCACCGGTCACAGCAGGTGGGTTGCCGTCGTCCTGTTCAGGTGCATGACGGCGTCGAAGGCGCTGATCCAGGACTCGACGCTCATGGCGTACGCGGAGTCCCTGCTCGAGTCATAGGCCGAGCCGATGAGGCGCATGGTCGCCGGTGCGGCCAGCCACTGGCGCACCAGGTCGGGCGCGCCGGCGTGCAGGTCCAGCAGGTAGTCCGGGTACCTCGCCCGGCCGAGCGTGCTGTCCACCATGCCGGCAGACGGCGGGGGAACCCGGAAGACCGACGGCGAGCCGGTCTCCCACCCGGTCAGCACCTCGCCCGCGTCGAACACCGTGCCGATCGACACGTACCTTCGTCCGTAGCGTTCGCGAAGGTGGCTTCCCGCGACGACGGCCACCGTGGGCGGCACGAACGGCGGCAGCGAGTACGTCACCCGTGGGCTCGCCGCGGTGTGGATGTTGGCCGCCCAGTAGACGACCCGGTGCTGTGTGCGCCGCTGCCACCAGGTGAGCGTGTCGGCCATGAACCGGTCGCGGAGGTCGAGCACCTGGCTGGCGTAGTACTCGTAGAAGCCCAGGATCGTGCGGGCATGCTGCACGGCGTACTCGGGATCGATGCGCGAGCGTCCGGGCGGCAGGCCGAGTACCAGCTGGTAGACCTCGTGTGCATGGTCGATGTAGGGCTGCTTGTCCGGCTGCTGGAAGTACCACCCGATGTGCTCCTCGGGAGTGCCCCTGAGCCGGATCGGGCCGAGATGGCCTTCCAGTTCGTGGATGCGCTGCGGCGCGACGTCGCAGACGTACTCGAGGATCTCGTCGAAGAGCAGCTGCCGCAGCTGAGTGAGGTCGGTGCCGAGGAACCGGATCTTGTCATCGTGGGTCAGGTTGTACCTGCACATCCAGTGGACCAGGTTGAGCATCTCCTCACTGCGCCAGATCGACGATGTGGCCGCGACCAGCGCGCGGGGATCGCCCTCTCCGGTGACGATGTACCGGTCGATGGCCACGCCGCTGCCCCAGCTCTCCTCCCAGGCGAGGGTACGGAAGCCCATGCGTTCGGTCAGGAACCGCGCCGCCCGATGCTTGAGCGTGAACTGCTCGTGGGTGCCGTGGGCCGACTCGCCCAGGCCCACCACCTGCGCGTTGGCCACGACGCGTCGCAGTGGTTGCAGGTCATCGACCGACCCGCCCGCATCGATCTGCGGCAGCGCAACCGCGTGCCGGTTGATCCACGACTCGATCGCCTCGTCCGACGCCGCGGCTGCCGACGACGGCTCGGCGAGGAAGCCGGTCGTCACCGCCGCGGCGGTCAGGCTCAGAATGCGTCTGCGTGTCAGGTGTGCCTCAAACATGATCACTCCTTCCGACCCGATGTCAGGCGCCGAGGCGCCCGCGCAAGAACATGGCAACCTCCAAACCAGCGCCGGTGTCACGGGCCTCCGGCCGGGCGGTCGGCGCTTCGGCGATGAACCGGCCGGCGAGATCGCGGACGCGTCTGGATCTGTGTGCCACCAACGGTTCACCAAACGGTGGTTCACCAAGCGCGTCCTCTTCCCGGGGTTACCTGCTCACCGCTGGATCTGGAGACGCGGAACAACAGCACGAAACCACCAGCCAGGCCCGCGAGCATCACGAAATGAATCCAGATGTCCAAGCCCCGCAGACCCCTGAGCAGGGCAACCGTCAAGCCGAAGAGCGTGCCGATCAACCCGATCACGTAGGCCGCACGGGTTAGTTGTCGTTCGCGACGCCCGTGGACAAACAACGCCACCACGGCCGCGGCGAAGCCCGCGCCGATGACGGCCTCAACCACGGTGGCCGGAGGGATCGGCTCAGGAACACGCAGCGTCACAGGACCGAGCGGAATCCGTACGCCCAGGTGCAGGACAGCCGCTACGAAAAACAGCGCGGCATTCGCCACCGTCAACAGCGTCAATCCAAACGCGGTGTGGGCTCGGCGAGGCGAGGGGCGCTGCGATGTATCGCCGTTCATGCCATTCCTCCATGCTGCCGCATATCGTGCCGAGCCGGAGCGGTCATCGCTGCTGCCATGCGCTGGGATCGTCGGGATGGGCTCTGGTCGATCCGGGCATCGCGACCAGGGTGAGGCCGAGGCCGCGTACCTTGGCGAGTAGGCCGTGCAGCGCGGCCTGGTCCGCGATCGGACCGGAAATGATGGTCTCGCCAGGGGCCCGGGTGGTGACCCGCAACCCTGGAACCAGTCCGACCAGCTGCTGCCCAGCACCCCTCGACCCGGATCTCGTAGTGCGGCGGCCGCCTACTGGTCACGTCGCCACCTCGCTTCGTCGGTGCCGCCTCGTCGGTGTGCAGGCCGCGTCCGCGGTGTGCGATGGGACTTTGACGGCTCGACGACTTTGTTCGAGGACAACGGTATGGAGCAGCTGAATCGGCGGCGTCACCCAAAGGTGGAAGTGAGGGTGGAGTCTCTTTGGACACGGCGACCGCTGACGCCGGCAGCCGAGGGCTTCAGCGGATTGGAGCGAGTTTGCGGGCGCGGGCAACGGCCTGCGACCTCGACCTCATCGACGAGGCCAAGTCCTACGGGCACACCCTCCTGCAACCGCCATGGTCGCCGACAAGCCCGAGATCCCCCCGAGACGAGCTCGAGACCATCCTGCCCACCTTGATCCCCATGCTGCTCGCCCTGCCCCGTCGCCTCGACCGCATCGGCGACGCCGTCGAGCGCAACGAGATCAGCATCGGCGTCCACCTGTTCCCTGACGAACGCGACCGCCCCGACCGGCTCGCATCCCGGCCGGCACTCTTGAAGTTGCCGACCAGTTCTCCGGACAGGGGAACGGATTGCTGCGTTCACCTCCACTGCGGTTTCCAGCACCGTACGCGGATGTCCACGTCCCCGGCGGCTGTCGTCCGTGCCGGTCAGCGCAGCTCGCGTATTCTGGTCGGCCGGCAGGCCCGGCCGTCTTCGGTCCTGCAACCTCGGCTCAGCTGGTGACATCCCGCCGAACGAAGCTGATACCGCTGGCGACCAGCAGGACCGAGGCGAACGCGAGCGACAGCATCAGCGCCCGCGAGTAGGAGGTTACGTCGCTGCCGCCCAGGTCGACAGCGTCGAAAAGCAGCCCGGGGAACCAGCGGCCGGCATCAGACCAGGACAGCTGGACAATGTGTTCCAAGGGGCCGATCCACGCCAGGCCCACCGCGAGGGCGAGCATTGTGGAGCGCAACAAGACGCCCAACGCCGTACCGGCGGCACCGAACAAGGCCGCGCTGAGCAGCGCGTTGCCGTAGTCGGCGGCGGCGTGGGACAGCCCGGTACCGGTGAACCAGTCGGCAGTGGAGACGTCGCGTACGTGAGCCAGCAAGACCGAGGCGACAGCGCTAACCACTTCGGCGCCGAGCAACGCGGCCGCGGTGAGCCCGAGAAGCGCGAACAGCTTGCCGGCCAGCATGCCTCCCCGCCGCGGCTGACGGGTCAGCGCGACCCGCAGGGTGCCTTGCCCGTACTCGCCGGTCATGCTGGTCAGGAATAGAACGAAGACAATGATCCCGACGAAGGTCGCGGCGTTGGAGAAACCCTGAGTGAGCCCACCGGCTTGAGCAAGCTGCTTCAGGGTGGTGTTGGTTCCGGCGACTACACTGGTTCCCGAGGCTGCGGTGTCCTTGGCGTTGATGAACCCCAGGATGGTGGCCAGCAACGCGAAGCCAGGCAGGATCACGCCGGCAGCCCATAGTACGGATCGACGTCGCAGCTTGAGCACTTCGGCACGAAACGAGCGGATCATCGGGCACCTCCGGCCACGAGGGCCTCGTAGCGGTCTTCGAGTTCGGCGCGAACCACGGTGAGTTCGATGAGAGTGATGTCATCGGCGGTCGCCGCACGGTTGATCTCCGCGAGGGCGTGACGCAACCCGTCCAGGTCCTCGGGGAGTGCCCGGCCAGACGTCATCTCGCTCAGCTGGACGCGCAGTCGGTCACCGCTACGCATCGGGTGCAGTCCCCGCCCGCCGAGCAGCGCCTCGAGGCGGGGAAGATCGGCTGGGTGCTCGCTGCGCAGCACGAGCGCTTCGTTGGAGGCCACGAGTTGGGACGTCGGGCCCTGAAAGATCCGTCGGCCGCGATCGATGACGACCAGCCAGTCGCACACCTGCTGAACCTCGGCCAACTGGTGAGACGACACGAACACGGTCCGACCCTCGTCGTTGAATGAGCGCAGCAGCGTACGCATCTCACGAATGCCGCTGGGGTCGAGTCCGTTGGCCGGCTCATCGAGTATCAGCAGCGCCGGTTCGCCGATCAACGCCGCGGCGATACCCAGACGCTGCTTCATCCCCAGGGAGTACGTGCGATACGCGTCGTGACCCCGATCGCCCAAACCCACCCGCTCGAGTAGTGCCGGGATCGACGAGCGGTCCCGTATGCCGGCCAGGCTGGCGACGATCGCAAGATTTCGCTGCCCTGACAGGCCGGGATGAAAGCCCGGGCTCTCGATCAACGCCCCCACTGCGGCCACATACCGGGCTGGCGCTGTCAGTGGCATACCAAGTACTCGGCCCGAACCCGCGCTGGGACGCACGAGCCCGAGTAACATCCGCAGCGTCGTGGTCTTCCCGGCACCGTTGGGTCCGATGAACCCGGCGACGACGCCATCGGGTACCTCCATGTCGAGACTATCGACGACGCTCCGCCCGCCGTAGCGTTTGGTCAGCCCGCTCGTCTCGATCGCAGGACCGCCCGGGACCTTCTCCGCCACCGCAGTTCCCATCCACTAGGGTCACGCACGTCGTTTGTGCACCACGCTACGAACCGCGTCGACGTGGCGCGTCACCCAAAGGTGGAAGTCAGGGTGGACTCCTCCAAGGCCACAGCCGACGCGCCCTGGCCGGCTCGTTCGTCGTCAAGGATATGTACGCGTCCTGGCTCTCCCCGCCCGACAGCTGCGCCGGACAGGCGAGCGCCTTTCCCGCGATACCGACCCTGTCCAGCAGCACCAGCCCGCGTTCCTCCGCCAAGCTGCGGGCACCTGCGGATCCCGCGCGGTGCCAGCGTCACGTTGTCCAGGACCGTGAGATGGGCGAACAGGTCAAACGACCGGAACTATGGCGACCTCCGCTGCGAAACGGCACAGCTCCGGGCCCGTAGTCCCGCGACGGCCAATGAGCTGAGCGCAGGAATTGCTGCACCACAACGCGGCGGCGCTCGCCGTCCAGTGGGGCGTACCGGCCGGCCGGGCCCGCCCATCCGCAGGCACCGCCGACGCGGTCACCCCGAACGAGCCGATCCTGCTGACCGTCACCGAGTACGGGCGCCGGGCCGCCCCGCCCTGGCCGGGCTGCGCCCGGGCGCGCTGCTTACGGCACGCCTCGGTGTCCTCGCCGTGGCGGCGTTCGGCGCGACCGCGGTGTCCCTCGCGGCCGCCGCCCTGGTGTTCGACGCTGTGCGCTGGCCGACCTACGCCGCCGCAAACGTGCTGATCGCGTTTACCTACGCCTCCGTCGGTGCCCTGCTCGCGCCGGTCTTCGGCCGGGTCGGGGGCGTGTTCGTCGCATTTCTCCTGCCGTTCCTGGACATTGGCATCGTGCAAAGCCCGATGCTCAACCCCGAACCCACCACCTTGTCACGGCTGCTGCCCGGCTACGGCGGCTCCCGCATCCTGCTCGACGGGGCCCTCACCGCCAGCTTCGACGAAACCGCGCCGCTGCTCATCGGCCTGGCCTGGCTCACCGTTCCGGCGCTGATCGTCGCACTCACCTACCGACACACCACCCGACCCGCCCGCGCCCAATGAGGACCGCCTCCCGCCGTCCGCTGCTCGGCTACCTCTGGTAGTCGAGCAGCGTCATCGTGCGCCCACCCGGCGGTCGACGTCGTGGCAATGCACCATCCACCGCCCCGGGGTTGGCCGCATCGAAGTGGCAATCAGCGTCTGTCCAGATAGGACCGCCGTGCCCTTGCGCACGTCGATGTCGCCGACGGCGAAGGTCTGACCGTGCAGGGCACCGCATGCCACATCATCGTGGTGTCGACGAAGCCGACCCGTACCCGCTCGCCGGCCCGCACCGAGACGATCCCGCTACGGCGGTGCCCAAGGTTGTCCAACCCAGCCGTAGCTCAACATCATCATCGACGAGCCTCAGCTTGACTGTGCGGTCCGGCCTTGCGAACCGGCAGCCGAACCACCTCAGTGGCCTTCACGTTGCGGTACGCCACGACCTTCCCGCCCAGCGGGCCGGGCCGGGCCGTACCGTCACGGCCGCGGCAACCCCGGACCCCGGTGTGCACCAGCCCGAAGTCATCTCGCCATTGGCCCCACCACCGCAGCCTCGCTGACGTCACTTGGCGTGACCTGATTGACGCGAGCCGTGGCGGAAGGATGGCGTGATCACCGGGCACCGACGGGGGCGCGAACCTGCGCAGAGGCGACATCGCTTGACCAGCAGATACGGATACCACGGATGCGCTTGATCAATAACCTGCGCCGCCTTTCGTCGCCCGTCCACCCTTCGTGAGCTGCGACTTCTCGCGCCAAGGCGAAATGTTCGAATGAGTGCCCCCGGCCAGGCACCAACCTGCGCGGTCACGGCCCGTCGCTATCGGCTACGCCAGCAGCACGTCCAGATCCAAGATCGGCTGGAATGGGGAAATGGTTCGTGTTCGGCCCACCGACACAAACCCCCACGTTGTCTGCCGTCATGCCAGGTCAACGCGCCGTCGTAGCCGTATCGGGAGTCGCAGGTCTGTTCTGGCTCCTGCCGGGGGCACGTCATCGATCCACAAAATCTCAGCGTGATCGGTCGACAACTCTTAGTTGAAGCGACCTTCCCGCTGGCGTAGCGCTCTGCCAACGACCCGGCCTCGGCCTCGCGCTGAAGCCGAGTTCGTCTAGTCCTCGAACATGGTTGAACACGAGCATTTGTCCGCGGCGCGGTAGTCCAGCCGGACGTTTACCGCTACGAGTTCGCGCACCGGCCCGTCGACGACGGCGACGAACTGCTGCTCGGCGACCTGCGCCTGGTCGCCATGGCCACCCCCGGCCACACCTACGAGCACCTCGCGTACCTGGTCTACGAAGGCGACGCGGCCGAGCCGGCCGCCGTGTTCACCGGCGGCAGCCTGCTCGTCGGCAGCGCCGGCCGCCCCGACCTGCTCGGCGCCGACCATACCGACGAGCTGACCCGCGCCCAGTACGACAGCCTGCGCCGGCTCGCCGCCCTGCCCCCACCGCACAGGTGCTGCCCACCCACGGCGCCGGCAGCTTCTGCGTCGCCGCCATGCCCACCACCCGCCGGACCAGCACCATCGACGCGGAACGGCGCGACAACCCGCTGCTGACCGCGCCGCAGCCTGGGCGGCCTGCCGCCCTACCACCGTCCGGCCCTTGTCGGCGGCAACACCTCGGCGTACACCTCGTCCCCGTCGGACGTGAAGCCGAGGTAGCGGCGGCACGACCAGCCCGGTGGCCTTGCCTGGGTGAAC
>WNGE01004267.1_pt1 | contig 20301 bp, 15 predicted proteins | sample 5400651 | NCBI WGS metagenome assembly WNGE01 (sample SAMN13153370, study PRJNA577476) | soil metagenome | isolation source: 60 cm soil or saprolite under grassland replicate 2 | place: USA:California | collected 2016-06-15 | reverse complement strand
GAACGGCCGCGGCTTCGCCGGTCGACTCCTGCAGGCCCGCGACGATCGCCATCTGCGATCCGAAGTTGCGGGTCAGGCGAACTCCGCGCGCGGCTGGCCAATCCGTCACGATCGTCCGGATCCGCTCCCAGGAGGCGTCCTCGGAACCGTCGTCCACGAAGATCGCCTCGAGCTCGAAATCGCTCTTCTCCGCGACCTCGCGAAGCCTCCCGGCGAGCGAAGGCAGCGTCTCCGAGTTGAAGTAGACCGGAACGACCACGGAAAGCCTTTCGCTGCTCACGTCACGTCCTCGAAGAACTCCCGTACGCCGGAGACGACGACATCCAACTGCGCGTCCGAGAGAGTCGGGTACATCGGGAGGGAGAGGACGGTCTCGCAGGCGTCCTCCGAGACCGGAAAGTCACCGCGCCGATGCCCCAGAAAGGCGTAAGCGGGCTGGAGGTGGAGCGGCACCGGATAGTGGATCGCCGTCTCGACGCCGCGAGAAGAAAGATGCCGGGCGAGCTCGGCACGCGCCGGCGTCCGGACCGGATAGAGGTGGGGGGCGGGGAGCGAACCGGGACGGCGACGGAGCATCGCGAGCGGCAGGCGGGCGAACGCGTCGTCGTAGCGCTTTGCGATCTCGCGGCGCCTCGCGTTGTCCGATTCGAGCGACGGCAACTTGGCGCGCAGGACCGCGGCCTGCAGCTCGTCCATCCGCGAGTTGCGCCCTTCGACTTCCGAGTAGTCCCTCCGGCTCCATCCGTACTGCCGCAGCCGCTCGACGCGCCGGGCGAGCTCGGGATCGCCGGTGGCCACCGCGCCGGCGTCGCCGTACGCACCGAGGTTCTTGGTGGGATAGAACGAGAAGGCCGCGGCGGCTCCGAACGAGCCGGCCTTCCCGCCGTTCGCGGATGCCCCGAGGCTCTGCGCGCAGTCCTCGACGAGGATCCGTCCGGTCTCACGGGCGAGCTCGCGAAGCCCCTCCACGTCCGCGACGCCGCCGTAGAGGTGCACGGCCAGGAGGAACCGGACGCGGGGGGTTGCCGCGCGCTCCGCTTCCGCGCGCCCGAGCGTCAGCGTGTCGGAGTCGACGTCGGCAAGCCTCGGCCGCGCCCCGGTGAGACGGACCCCGGCGGCGACCGGCACGCAGGCGTTCGCCGGAAGGAGGACTTCGTCGTCGGCGCGCACGCCCGCCGCGAGGAGCCCGAGGGCGATCGCGTCGGTTCCGCTGGCGCAGCCGACCGTGCGGGCGACGCCCACGTACAGGGCCAGCTCGCGCTCGAAGGCGGCGACCTCCTCTCCGAGGATGAACCGACCTCCGGCGAGCACGCGCAAGATCGCGGAGTCGATCGCGTCGCGGCGCTTGCGGTAGTCGTGGTCGAGCGATCCGAAGGGAACGCGCACGGGCGTCGCCGCGACCGGCTCTCTCAAGAGGCCGGGGCCTCCGCGATCGATCCATCCGGCTGCATCTCGTAGCGCCGACCGCACACGCAGGCCGCCTTCCGGTCGTCGAATCGGAGGCTCTGCCCGCAGCGGCACACGTGCCCGTGCACCCGCGCCGGACTTCCGTAAACGAGCGCGAAGTCCGGGACGTCGCGGGTCACGAGGGCGCCCGCCCCGATCATCGCCCACCGCCCGACGGAGAGTCCCGGAAGGACGATCGAACCCGCACCCAGGCTCGCTCCGGTTCGAATCCGGGTCTTCGGAAAGGTCTCGGGGCGCTGACCGCTCCGGGGCCGCGCGTCGTTCGGGAAGGACACGTCCGGCCCGACGAACGCGTCGTCCTCGAGGATGATTCCGTCGTAGAGGGAGACGCCGCACTTGACCGTCACGCGGTCGCCGATCATGACGTCGTTCTCGACGAAGCACCGGTCGCAGATGTTGCAGTCGCGGCCGATCGTGGCCCCTGGGAGGACGTTCACCCAGGCCCAGATGCGTGTCCCCTCTCCGACGCGGGGAGACGCGACGAGCGCGGTAGGATGGATCGTGGTCATGGAGTGGCGGGGGTTAGATTAACCGAGTCAGAAGTAGTCCGCTCTTGTCTCGCGGTAGAAATCGACCGTGCGCGCGAGTCCCTGCCGGAGATCGACCCGCGGCTGCCAACCCGTCAATCGCCGGATTTTCGAAATGTCCGAAACGAAGTCGCCCGGTTCCTGCGCCTTTCTCTCCGGAGTGAAGTCGGTGAACACGATTCGGGTCCCGGGAACGAGGTCGCGCAGGGTCTCCGCCACCTCAAGAAACGTGGAAGCCCGGTCGTCTCCGACGTTCAGCACCTCGCCGACCGTCCGGGGCTCGCAGGCCGCGGCGATGAGAGCTTCGACGCAGTCGTCGACGTAGAGGAAGTCCCGGAGAATCCGGCCGGTCCCGAAGAGGGGGATCGGCTCACCCGTGAGCGCGAGGCGAACGAACCAGTTGACGACCCCGAACTGAGAGTGCTTCATCTGTCCGCGCGGCCCGTAGACGTTCGTGAGCCGGAGCGGCACCGTTCGAACTCCGTGGATCCGCGTGTACGTCCGGCAGATCATCTCCGCGGAGAGCTGGGAGATCTCGTAGATTCCGCGCGGGTTCGCCGGGGTCTCTTCCGAGACCGGGAGCGTGACCGCCGGTCCGTACTGGCCGCGCGTGCCGGAGCGCACGACGAGCGCCCCCGGGTTCCGCTTCCGGCACGCTTCGAGGACGGCCGCGGTGCCCTTGATGTTGATGTCGATGTCCGGGTACGGGTTCGAGAGGGACAGCACGTGCGAAACCTGCGCGGCGAGGTGGAAGACGACGTCGCGCCCAAGGACGAGCCGCGCCATCTCGTCCTCGTCCCGGACGTCGGAGACGTGGACTTCCAGATCGTGCAGGACCTCGCGGACGTTGGCGAGGTTGCCGCCATAGCCTTCGATCATGGCGTCGCACACGGCGACGCGGGCGCCGTCCGAGAGGAGCCGAATGGCGAGGTTCGACCCGATGAAACCGAGGCCGCCCGTGATGAGTACGTTTTTCCCGGCGAGGGAGCCCATTCGCCGGGTCACGATAGCATCGGCGGTACAATTCGCTCGAAGAGAGGAAGTTCGGAAGAGCCGCTGCACGCATGACGTCGCCCCGCCGAATCCTGGTCGTCGTCGGGACCCGGCCGGAGGCGGTCAAGCTGGCCCCCGTGATCCGGCGTCTCCGGAGGGACTGCGCGCGCTTCGAGACGGTCGTCTGCGCGACCGCGCAGCACCGCGAGATGCTCGACTCCGTCCTGTCGCTCTTCGAGATCGTGCCGGACGTCGATCTCGATCTCATGAGACCCGACCAGGCGAGTAACGAGCTCGCGTCCCGCGCCTTCGCGGCGCTCGATCGAGTCCTGGTCGACGAGAGCCCGGACTGGCTCCTCGTTCAGGGCGATACGACGACCGCCATGTGCGCGGCCGTCGCCGCTTTTCATCGGGGCGTTCGCGTCGGTCACGTCGAGGCGGGACTGCGGACGGGCGATCTCACGCGACCCTTTCCGGAAGAGATGAACCGCCGCGTCGTGGACCTGGTCGCGGACGCCTGCTTCGTCCCGACGCGCCGAGCTGGGGACACGCTCGCCCGAGAAGGCGTCGCGGCGGAGCGGATCCATCGGACCGGCAACACGGTCGTCGACGCGCTGAACGAGATCGCCCGCCGCGACGGAGAGACGGCCGAAGAGGACCTGGTCCTCGTGACGGCCCATCGCCGCGAGAGCTTCGGCGAGCCGCTCGATCGGATCCTTCGGGCGATCGGCCGCCTGGCGCGCGCGTTTCCGCGGACGCGATTCGTCCACGTCGTCCACCCCAACCCGAACGTGCTCGACCGGGTCCGCGCAAGCGACGCGCCGGAGAACCTGGAGCGGATCGAGCCGCTCGACTACCGCTCGTTCCTGCGCCTTCTCCGGCGGTCCCGGCTCGTCCTCTCGGATTCGGGGGGGATCCAGGAGGAAGCCCCGACGTTCGGAAAGCGCGTGCTCGTTTTGCGCGAAAAGACGGAACGGCCGGAAGGAATCGAGGCCGGCTTCGCCCGGCTCGTCGGGACCGACGAGGAACGGATCTTCGAGGAGGCCGCACGAATCCTCTCGGGCCGCTCCGACCTCGGCGCCCCGCCGGGAGCGGGAAATCCGTACGGCGACGGGCGGGCGGCCGAACGGATCGTTTCGGCGCTGTCGAGCATTCCCTACGAGCCCTTCGAGGCCGCGGCGCCCCGCGTCGCCGTTGTCTAGCTCAGCTCACCTTCGCCGCTTTCTGCGCGATCTGCTGCCGGCCGGGCTCCGCGCGACGTACCACCGTTACGCGCTCCAGCGCGACTTCGGGATCGAGGTCCGCACGGGGGAGCGCCGGGCCGTGCTCGACCGCAGTCTCCCGCGGGGGCTGAACGTGATCGGGTATTTCGACTCGCCGACCGGCATCGGCCAGTCCGCGCGCGCGCTCGCCCGGGCGGCCGAGGTCGCGGGCCTCGCGGTCGCGCGAATCGACGCGGCCGGGCTCGAAACGTCGCGGCCGCCGGTCGGGGCGTACGCTTCCAACCTCTTCCACGTCAACGCGGACGCCGCCGCCTCGACCGTCGAGATGTGCGGGCCCGTTCTCTATCGCGGCCACGCGAACGTCGCTTACTGGTACTGGGAGACCGATGCCTTTCCGGCGCGCTGGAGCGACCGGTTCGCCTACTTCGACGAGATCTGGGTCGCCTCGGAATTCTGCCGCCGCTCGATCGCCCGGATTTCGCCGATCCCCGTCGCGGTCGTGCCTCCGCCGGTGATCGTCGATCCCGCCGTCGGGGAGAGGACCCCGTCGGAAGGACCCTTCCGCTTCCTCACGATCTGCGATGTCGAGAGCGGTGTCGAGCGCAAGAACCCACTCGGGGCCGTCCGCGCCTTTGCACGAGCGTTCCCCTCGGACCCCGGAGTCCTTCTCTCGGTCAAGATCGGCAACGCGGAGGCCGCTCCGGATCTCCTCGACTCCCTGGCCGAGGCCGCGGAGGCGTCGAACGTCGAGGTCGACGGAAGGCCGGCGTCCCGCGGCGACGTCGAAAGATTGCTCGCGGAGTGCGACGCCTACGTCTCGCTCCACCGCGCCGAGGGGTTCGGGCTCGTGATCGCCGAGGCCATGCTGCTCGGCAAGCCGGTCATCGCGACCGACTACTCCGGGAGCCGGGACTTCGTGGACGAAGCGGCGGGATTTCCCGTCCCGTTCCTGCCCGTCCGCCTCGATCGGACGGCCGGTCCCTACGAAGCCGGCACCCGCTGGGCGGAGCCGGAGGAAGAAGAGGCGGCGAGGGCGATGCGCCGCGTGGTCGAAGACTTCCCGGAGGCTCGCCGCCGCGCGGAGGTCGGCCGGCGGCGCATCGCGTCCCGCTACGGGGTCGAGCCGGCGGGCCGCCGCGTCGTCGAACGCCTGGAGACGTTGAACGCCCGGCTCGCCGCGCGGCCATGAGACCCGAGTGGGAGAAGGGGCTGCGCGGGAGGCTCTACGCGTGGGGGCGCCGGGTCGTGCCGTTGTCGTGGAGGCGCGCCGTGCGGCGCCGCTTCGCGCCCGAAAAGCTCCTGCGTATCCGCAAGCCCCCGGTCGACATTCCGCTCTACGAGTTCGATCCGAACGAAGCCCGCCCCGGGCGGCCGGACCTCGTCGTTCTGCCCGTGATCGCCTGGTCTTACCGGCGGCAGCGACCGCAGCAGCTCTCGGAGGCGCTCGCGCGCCTCGAGCATCGGATCTTCTACGGGTCGCTCGAAGGGGAAGGGGAGCCGGCGCTGCCGACCGGAGTGGCTCCCGGTGTGACCCTGCTGCCGATCACCGGCGTTCGGCGCGAGGACCCGGCAGACCGGCGCCTCGACGGATCGGCGCTCGAGACAGCGGTCGAGACCCTCGCGCGGGCGCGCGACCGCTTCGAGATCCACGAGGCGGCACTCCTCGTCCAGTCTCCGTTCTGGACGCCGCTCGCCCTCGCCCTCGCCCGACGCTTCGGCTGGAAGGTCGTCTACGACTGTCTCGACGAGCACTCGGCGTTCCCGGCAAACCGGCCGGAAGCCCTCGCCGCCGAAGCGGAGCTCACCCAGGCGGCAGATCTCGTGCTCGCGACGTCGGGCCCGCTTCTGGAAAGGCTCCGGAAGAGCCGGCCGGACGCGTGTCTGCTCGCGAACGCGGCCGACGCGAAGCTCTTCGGCGCTCTCGCCGATCCGTCTCCCGATCCGGGCCGCCTGACCGTCGGTTACGCGGGCGCGGTCGATGACTGGTTCGACTACGACCTCCTCTCCGCGGTAGCGCGGTTGCGCCCCGGCTGGCGGTTCGAGATCGCCGGAGGGCTCGAGGGTCGGCCTCCCGCTTCCCACTTTGGCGACAACGTCGTGTTTCTCGGGGAGCGTCCCTATCGCGACATGCCCGCGATCCGGAGCCGGTTCGACGTCGAGGTGATTCCCTTCCGGCTCTCGAAGCTGACTCACGCGACGAATCCGGTCAAGCTCTACGAGGCGCTCGCGGCCGGCCGCGGAGTCGTCGCGACTCCGATGCGCGCTCTCGAGCCGCTTGCCGGGCGGGACCTCGTGCGCTTCGCCCGGACGCCGGAAGAGTTCGTGCGGCAGATCGCGAGCGCCGCGGCGGCCGGAGGAGAGGAGATCGCCCGCCGGCGCGCCTTCGCGCGGGAAAACACCTGGGACACGCGCGCTGACGAGCTGTCGCGCCGGCTCGCGGAGCTCTGGCCGCTCGTCTCGATCGTGGTCGTGACGCACGACGGCCTCGCGTGGACGCGGATGTGCCTCGGTTCGATCGATCGGCGCACCGACTGGCCTCGGTTCGAGGTCGTCGTCGCGGACAACGCCTCGACGGATGCGACGCGCCAGTGGCTGGGCGACGAGGAACGTCGGGGGAGCCTGCGCGCCGTCCTGTTGCCCGAGAACCGGAGCTTCGCCGCGGGGGTCAACGCGGCCGCGGCGGCTTCGCGCGGGGAGTTCCTCTGCGTGCTGAACAACGACACCGTGGTCACGCGCGGATGGCTGTCGGCGCTCGTCCGGCACCTGGAGCGCGATTCCACGATCGGCATGATCGGGCCGTCCACCAACGAGATCGCCAACGAGGCGAAGGTCGATGTCGGCTACCGCGAGCTCCGCCACCTGGATTCCTGGTCGCGGGGGTTTACGCGCTCCCGGGCCGGCCTCGCCCTTCCCGTCCCGATGCTGGCGATGTTCTGCGCTCTTCTCTCGCGCGACGTCTTCGAGCGCATCGGACCTCTCGACGAGCGTTTCGAGATCGGCATGTTCGAGGACGACGACTACTCCCGCCGCCTGGCGGCGGAGGGGCTGCGGCTCGCGGTCGCGCGCGACTCCTTCGTGCACCACGCGGGGCGGGGAAGCTTCCGAGCGCTTGCCGACGACGAGTATCGGCGCATCTTCGAAGAGAACCGCCGGCGATATCAGGAGAAATGGGGAGCGCCTTCCCCGGCCGCGGCGCGGGGCATCGGCCCGGAATCCTTCGACGAGATCGCGCGACGGGCGGAGGAGCGCGGCGCGGTCTTCGTCTTCCCGCCGTCGATCGGATGGGACGTCGCTCTCGTGCAGCGGCCGCAGCACCTCGCGCGGGCGTTCGCGCGGCTCGGTTTCCCAGTCGTCTTCGAGGAGGACCCGGCGCCGGCCGTGCGCGCGAGAACGTCCGGCCTCCGACTGGAGGAAGAGAACCTCTGGATCGCTTCCGCAGGGGCAGGCTCGTCCGCGCTCCCGAACCGAGTCGTCTGGTCTTTCGTATACAACCTGCCGGAGAAAGGCGCGTCCGGTGGGGCGAGCGTAAGGAGTGCGACGAGTCTCGTCTACGACGTCATCGATCATCCCGACGTCTTTCCCCATCCGCAAGGTCTTTTGCGGCGCAACCACGAAAGGGCGCTGGAAGAGGCGCGGGTGGTTTTCGTCGTCTCGCGACCTCTGCTCGAAAAGGTCCAAGCCCGGCGCGCCGATGCCGCCTACCTCCCCAACGGCGTCGAGTTCGCCCGCTTCGCCGCGCCCGCCGATCCCTCCCTTCTCCCGGAAGAGATCGCCCGCGCGCGGGGTCGCCCCGCGGCCGGCTACGTCGGCGCTCTCGCGAGATGGGTCGATTCGGACCTTCTGGCCGCGCTCGCCGAGCAGCGTCCCGACTGGAGCTTCTTCCTCGTCGGCGAGGCGCTGGACGATTCGTTCGACGGGCTCGAGTCGGCGCGACCGGCGAACCTCCACCTTCTCGGGGCGCGGCCCTACCGCGCGATTCCTTCCATCCTGTCGGCGTTCGACGCCGGGCTGATTCCGTTCCGGCTCGGCACCGAAGGATCGAACGCGTCGCCGATCAAGCTCTACGAGTATCTGGCCGCGGCGCTCCCGGTCCTCGCGACGGCGGTTCCCGAGTGCGAAGCGGTCCCGGAGGTCGAGGTGGCTTCTTCCGCGTCCGGCTTCTCCGACCTCCTCGACCGGGCGCGCGGCTCGCGCCGCTCCGAAGACTTTCGCCGCCGGGCGCGCGAACGCGCGCGGCAGAACGACTGGAGCGAGCGGGCTCGCGCGGCCCTGGCGAAGCTCGGTCTCGCGGCGCCGGTCGGGTAAAATCGCTCGATGCCTGCACAGGACCGGGGCCTCGCCGATTGAGCGCTTCGGAAGCCGTCGTCCGGCCGGGGCCGGTTCCGCTCTACGACTCGGCGGCGTCCCGCTCGCGGGCGCTCGAGGAAGCCCGCGCGCTCTGGGCGTATCGGGGCCTGGTCCACGAGCTCGTCGTCCGCGACATCAAAGTCCGCTACAAGCGATCGGTCCTCGGAATCGCCTGGACCATGCTCGCGCCGCTCCTGAACATGGTCGCGCTCACGCTCGTTTTTTCGACGATCTTGAAACAGCAGATCGCGAACTACCCGGCCTTCTTCATGACCGGCGCGATCTTCTGGGCGTTCTTCTCGCAGACGACGTCCACCGCGGCTTCTCAGACCCAGGACTCGAACGAGATCGCCAAGCGGATCTACATCCCCCGGTCCGTCTTCGTGGCTGCCGCGATCGGGGTCGGGCTCGTCAACCTGGCCCTGTCGATCGTGCCGCTCCTGGCGATCCTCCTCGTGACGCATTTTCCGATCTACACCACATGGGCCTTTCTTCCGGTCGCGATCTCGATCGAGATGTTCTTCGCCGCCGGAGTCGGCCTGTGGCTGTTCACGTTCGCCTCCCGGTTCTCCGACGTCCGCGAGATGTACACGGTGATCGTGCAGACCTGGTTCTTCCTGACGCCGATCGTCTACCACCCGGCCATCGTGCCGGCGAAGTTCCGGTTCGCTCTGTGGTTCAACCCGCTGTATTACCTGGTCCAGGTTTTCCGAAAGCCGATCTACGACGGCGTCCTGCCGTCTCCGGCGCTGGTGGCGGTGTCGGCCGCACTATCGGTCGTCGTGTTCGTCTCCGGCTGGATCTACTTCGCGAACCGTGCGGAGCGGTTCGCCTTCCACAGCGGATGACGGCGGCGGCGATCCTCCTTGACAAGGTCTCGGTGCGATACCGCATCCCGAGGGAGCGCATCGGCTCTTTGAAGGAATACGCGATCCGGCGGCTCAAGCGGCGGCTCTACTTCGACGAGTTCGAAGCGTTGCGGGACGTCTCGCTCGAGGTGCCGGGGGGCGAGACGGTCGGCGTGGTCGGACGAAACGGCGCCGGCAAGAGCACGCTCCTGCGCCTGATCGCGCGCGTGATGCCTCCCACGGCCGGACGCGTCGTGGTCTGGGGCCGGACGGCACCGCTCCTCGAGCTCGGCCTCGGGTTTCACGGCGAGCTCACAGGGCGCGAGAACATCATGCTCCAGGGAGCCCTCCTCGGTTTCTCGCGCGCCGAAATGCGGCGTCGCACGCCGCGGATCGTGGAGTGGGCGGAGCTCGAGGAGTTCATCGATGCGCCGGTTCGCACGTATTCGACCGGAATGGCGGCGCGGCTCGCCTTTTCGGTCGCGACCGACGTCGAGCCCGACATCCTGCTCGTGGACGAGGCGCTGGCGGTGGGCGACGAACGGTTCCAGATGAAGTGCCACGCCAGGATGGAAGACTTCCGGCGGTCGGGGAAAACCGTCTTTCTCGTGTCGCACGCCCTCGCCGCCGTGCGCGAGAACTGCCGCCGCGCGATCTGGATCCACGAGGGGCGCCTGGTGCGCGACGGAGACTCGGCCTCGGTGACCGAGCTGTATCACGGGTGGTCGGTGGGGGACCCCGTCGCGCTGCCGCAGGCACTGTAACGGCCCGGACCCGGTTCGACGTCCCGAGCGGGGGATCGCCGAGTGACCCGCTCACCGGGTTTCCAATCTCCTGCGCTACAGCCGGCGGAGGAGGAGTGTGTACCAGTCGTGATAATTCCACGGAGGGTCTGGGGGCATGTCCGCCGTGACCTCGTAGCCGAACGCCCCGATTCCGCGGTCCTTGAACTGGCAGACGCGCTCCGATACGCACGTCAGGGGCAGGTCCGCCGTGAGATTCGTCTGCCGCCCGGCACGATCGAGATGGGTGAGGCTGCCGTGCTCGGTAAGGAGATCATGCTGGTGTAGACCGCTCCAGTTCCCGTGCGTGCCCTCGCGAACAAACCCCTCGAGCAGGAGGAAGCCGCCTGGCCGTAGCACTTGGCACATTTGCTCCAAGCAGCGCCGTGGCGAACGTGTGTGGTCCAGCGCGTTGCTTGAATACGCGATGTCGAAGCTGGCAGGGATGAACTGTTTCAGGAGGGTTTCGCCTCGACCCGGCAGAGGTTGAATGGGGTAGGTCACGCCGTACAACCTCAGTAGATACCGATAGGGGCGGGCGAGCGGGTCGACGGCGACGACGGTGAACAACCCCTCATCGATCCCGGATGCAAGAATCGACACGGGCCCCGAGCCCAATTCCAGGAGCCTCGGGAGCCGAAGGTCATCCCGCTGGAGCTCTGCCGCGCATTCGCGGAGCTCCGGTGGGAAAGCAGCCTCGCGGACACGACGATCGAAGAGGGACGAGGGACGCTGGCTCAGAATGCCCTCCCAGTAGGTGATCTCATCGACATAGTCGGGACCGCCAGCGGCCCGCCAGAGCCGGCAGTAGGCAAGGGCAGCGCGATACCGAATCTGCCTGAGCCTGTCACTAAACCCCCGTGGGACAGGGTTCGGAGGAGGCACAGTGCCGTCGGCGTGAGCATTCATGTTGCCTGTCCCTTCTTCGATCCACTCAATATGCCAGCCCGGATTAGTGGGAAGAGGGCCTCAAAGACGAAAGCGGGAGACCGGCCGCGGGCAGCCGCGAGGTCGCCAGGAAGGCGTGGTGGTCGCTGTAGAAACCGAGCCCCGTCGGCGCGAGCGCGACCCTGAGGAGGGAAGGAGCGCTTGAAGAAAAAAAGCTACGTTCCCGGAGGCTGGGAAACGCGCTCCCGTCCCACCGTCAGTCAGCGCGAATCGCTCGAGAACGGCGACGACCGGCGATCGCCCCTCCGGCCGGGGCTTGGATACTATTCCCTCGAATGTCCCTTCGCGGAAGGGAGCGATGAGCGGAAACGCGCCGACCGTCTCGGTCATCATCCCATGCTACAACCTCGGCGCTTACGTGAACGAGGCCGTCCAGAGCGTCCTCGACCAGACGTACCCCGACTTCGAAATTCTGCTGATCGACGACGGCTCGACGGATCCGATCACGCGGCACCTTTTCGCCTCCTATCGGCGGCCGCGGACGCGCATCCTTCGAACGGAGAACCAGGGCATCGCCCGGACCCGTAATCTGGGGATCCGCGAGGCCGCCGGACGGTACCTTTCTTTCCTGGACGCCGATGATGTTCTCGAGCCGGCGTTCCTGGAACGAACGGTGCCCCTGCTCGAAGCCGATCCGTCGCTCGCGTTTGTGTCGTGCTGGCTGGTCGGCTTCGGCGAGTCGCGCTTTCTATGGACTCCGGCAAACTGCGACTTTCCCCACCTTCTCGCGGAGGACACAGTTTGCACCGCGGCCCTGACGCGAAAAGACGCGCTCGTCGCCGTGGGAGGGTTCGACGACACGATGCCGCTGCCCGGCTACGAAAGCTGGGACCTGGCGATCGGCCTCCTCGAGAGGGGGCTGCGCGGCACGATCGTGCCGGAGGTCCTTTTCCGTCATCGGATCCGGCCCGGCTCGATGACCGCCTCGAGCACCGCTCCGCAGAACCATGCCCGCCTCATGCGGTACATCGTCGAAAAGCATCCGGAGGCATACGAACGGCACCTCGGCGGCGTTCTCGACGTCATCGAGGCGAGAACCATCGAGATCGAGGAAAGCCGGCGTTCTCCGTCTCCCGCCGGGCACCCGGACGAGAATCGGCGCGCCGCCTTTCTCGAAGAGACGCTTCACCGCGTGCTGGAATCGCGCAGCTGGAAGGCTTCCCGGGCCTTGCGGGGAGGGAGCCGCCGTTTGAAGCTGTGGAGACGCAGGAAGGAGGCTCGCGCCCCGCGAATTTCCGCCGTTCTCACCTGTCGGGACCAGGGGGTGGACCTGCCCGACGCATTCCGTTCCCTGAGCCTCCAGATCTCCCGCGATGACGAGCTCCTGATCGTCGACAACGGCTCGACGGACCCGGTGACGCTTCAAGTTCTGGAGGAATATCGCTCGGCGGGGATTGCCGTCGTTCGCACGGCGCGGGTCAGTGACGCGGCCGCTCGCGAGCGGGGCCTACGAATCGCCCATGCGCCGTATCTCTTCGCCATGGGCTCCGATCAGACACTCGAGGCGGATTGCCTTCCCCGCGCTACGGAGATCCTGGACGGAGACCCGTCGGTCGACTTCGTCTGCCCTGGACTCCGGGACTCCGACGGCAGCGGCTTCACCTATTTCCCGGATTCCGCGGACCTGTCGGCGGTTCTCGGCTGCAGCCGTTACTCTTTTCCAGTCCTGCGGCGCAAAGCCCTGGTCGCGATCGGCGGCTATGACACCGAAATGCCGACGAGCGAGCACGCCGACTGGGATCTCGTGCTCCGGCTCTCTGCTGGAGCGTTCCGCGGCGCCGTCCTCGTCAGGCCGCTCGTCAACTCGCACTTCCGGCGGGGCGGGCCCGAAACGGAGCAGCCCCCGCGGCTTGTGCGGCGCCTTTTCGAAAAGCACCGGCCGCTGTTCGAACGTCACTTTCGGGACGCCGTGGTTGGTCTCGAAAACCAGCGGCGGGCCGTCCAGGCCTTCGCGATCGATCCTTCCGAGGCCAGCCCCGCCGAAACGACGCGAGCCGCGATCGACTGGGGAGAGCTCCGGCGCCTCGAGCCCGTCAGCGCGACGTGGGGAATCGATCGCGGACTTCCGGTGGACCGCTACTACATCGCGCGCTTCCTCGAACGCCGCCGCGAGGACATCCGGGGCAAAGTGCTCGAGGTCAAGGAGGCGACCTACACCCAGGCCTATGGGAGCGGCGTCGATGCTCTGGACATCGTGGACATCGCGGCGGACAACCCTTCCGCGACCGTGTTCGCGGACCTCTCGCAGGAGGGCTCACTGCCGCCGGGTCGTTACGACTGCTTCGTCCTGACACAGACCATCCACATCATTTACGACGTACGGGAGGTTCTTCGGAATTCGTTTCGCGCGCTCAAGCCGGGCGGCGTCCTTCTCGCGACGCTTCCGTGCGTGAGCCGCCTCGACTACGAGTCGGGGCTCGAGGGTGATTTCTGGCGCTTCACGCCCGCTTCGGCGCGCCGGCTCTTCGAGGACGTCTTCGGAGCCGGGCAGGTGGAGGTCGAGGCGCACGGCAACGTGCTGACGTGTTGCGGGTTTCTACTCGGGCTCGCGGCCGAAGAATTCCGGCGAGAGGAGCTCGACCACAACGACCCGTATTTCCCGCTCCTGCTCTGCATCCGGGCGGTCAAGCCCGAGGTGACCGCAGCCCGGTCCGGCGCGACGCGCGCCGTCGCCTCCGACGGGAAGGCGGCGATTCTCCTCTACCACCGGATCGATCGCTCGTCTCGCGACCGCTGGCGCCTGTGCGTCTCACCCGAGAACTTCGAGGCTCAGCTCGATCGTCTCGTCCAGCGCTTCCAGCCGGTTTCTCTTCGGGAGCTGACCGATTCCGTGAGAGATGGACGCGTGCCGCACCGTTCGATCGCTCTGACTTTCGACGACGGCTACCGGGACAACCTGACGCGCGCTCTTCCGCTGCTCAGGGACTGCGGAACCCCCGCGACGTTTTTCCTCTCCGGCGAAGGCGCCGCGGCCGGCGGGTCGTTCTGGTGGGAGCAGCTCGACGCCTCGCTCAAAAAGATGGGCCTGGACGGCGACGAAGCCCGGGAGCTCCACTGGCGCCTCGCGCACGCCGCCGAAGAGGATCGCCGGCGACAGCTCGCCGAGCTCCCGCAAGGAGACGGCCCCTTTCCGCCCCGGATGAGCGAGGAGGAGGTCGCGAGGCTCGCGCGGGAGCCGCTCGCCGAGATCGGAGCGCACGGCTGGAGTCACCGGGCCCTGAGCCCGCTTCCAGCTCAGGAGCTGAGACGCGAGATCGGCGAGAACATCCGATCGCTCTCCGAGAGTCTGGGCGTCGAGATCGTCTCTTTTGCCTATCCTTTCGGAGGCCCGGTGGCGTCGGAGACGCAGCGGGTCCTGCGGGAGCTCGGCATCGAAGCGGCGTGCGCGATCGGAATGGAGCCGGTGACGGCGCGGTCCGATCGGCTGGCCCTTCCCCGACAAGAGGTCGGCGATTGGAACGGTGACGAGCTGGAGGCGCGGCTGGAGACTCTTCTTGAAGGATGATGAGATCCCGGCGGTTTCGATGGCCGTCGCCATGTTTTCACCAGAAGGAGGATTCGAGATGAGAGGACTCCGGCCGGCGGGCCTGGCAATCGTATCGGTCAGCCTGCTTTTCGCGGGGTGCGGGCGCTCCCAGGAGGTCGCGGTGCCGGCGAGAGCGGAGCGAAGCGCCGCCTCTTCGAGCGCGTACGTCGCGGACGTCGGCGAAATCAAGGTCGAGTATCGCCCGGTCCTCATCCCGAGCCGCATGGCCCCGAACTCCCGGGTGGAAGTCCAGTTCGAAGCCAAGAACGTCGGCGCGAAAATCTGGCCCGTCGGTGGAGCGAATCCCCTTCGCTTTGGCTACCACTGGGAAGTCCTCCGCGGGGATGGAAACTGGGACCGAGTGGTCTGGGACGACAGCAATCGGGGGATGCTCAAGTCCGACACCAAGCCCGGGGAAATGGTGGTGATTACGCTACCCGTCCGCGCCCTTCCGAAATCCTGCCCGACGTGCCGGCTTGTCATCGCCCCTCTCCTGGAGATGAAGGCGTGGTCCGAGACCACGCGTTACGTAGCGCCGGTCAACGTTTCCTGAGCACCTTGCCGGCGGCGTCGCGAATGAGCTCTTCCTTTCGGGTGGTCGCGCTTCTCGCGGCATACAACGAGGGAGACATCATCTCGTCGGTGATCGGCCACCTGATCGAGAACGGCGTGGACGTCTACCTGCTCGACAACCGCTCGACCGACGACACCGTTTCCGAGGCGAGGAAGTGGCTGGGCAAGGGACTCCTCGACATCGAAGAGTTCCCCGCCGAGCTTCCGGAAGGGGAGGCGCACCCGTTCGACTGGACGGCGATCCTCCGGCGAAAAGAGGAACTGGCGGAGACACTCGACGCCGACTGGTTTCTCCATCACGACGCCGACGAGTTTCGCGAGGCGCCCTGGCCCGGCATGAAGCTCGCGGATGCGATTCGCTGGGTGGACCGGCTCGGCTACAACTGCATCGACTTTCGCGTTTTCAACTTTCCTCCGATCGACGACCAGTTCTCCGGCGGAGATCCGCGCGAGCGCTTCCGCTACTGGGAGCAGGCCGCGGACTTCGATCGAAGCCAGATGAAGTGCTGGAAGAACCCGGGCGGTCCGGTGGCTCTCGTCCCTTCGGGCGGACACGAGGTGGGGCTCCCGAACCGACACGTGTTTCCGGTCCCCTTCCTGCTCCGGCACTATCCAATCCGCGGACAGACCCACGGACGCCGCAAAGTCTTCTCCGAGCGGCGGGGAAGGTTCATTGAACGCGAGCGAGAGCGTCAGTGGCACATCCAGTACGACGCGATCAAAGAGGATCACGACTTCCTCGCCGATCCCGCGAAATTACGTCGTTTCGACGAAGACCAGGTGCGCCTGGAGCTGATGCTGGACAATGCCGTGACCCGGCATGAGAAGTATCTGGCCGGTCTGGCAAGGAACGACGTCGGCCGGGCAGAGGAGCAAGCGGCGGCGCTTTCCGCGCGGAGCGAGGAGCTCGCGAGGGCGGCCGAGCGGCTGGAGGCGGCTCGAGCGGCACTCGAAATGGAGCTCGCCCGGCTCGAGCAACGCGCCGGGGACCTGGAGATGCTCGCGGAAGAGAGGGGACGCCGGGCTGCGGAGCTGGAGCAGTCGGTCGCCGCGCTGCAGGCGCGCTCCGCGGAGCTCGAGCGCGCGCTCGGGCGGGAAGAGGGACGCGCCGCGGAGCTCGAACGACACGCGCGCGAGCTCCAGGCCACCCCGAAATCGTCCTGACGAACGTCTTTGCGCCGCCTGTTTGAGACCCGCGGAGATCGGGGAGTAGGAGGTGTTTGCAGTCTCGACCGGGTACCCTCCGCCTAGGGGCCTCGCTTCCGCTTCGCGCTGAAGACCTGGTATTTCCCGATCGTGACGATTTTCTCGTATCCCGGTTGCGTTATGGGGCGGTCCGTCACCAGCCACTCGTCTCTGCCCACTGCCGAGAGTACCTTCTCGACCTCCTCGTCCGACCGATGCTGTCGAACTCTGCTGGGAGAGCCAAAGAGGTACTGAATCGAAAAATCGGGGTAGGTCGAGGACGTCTCGACCCAGACGTGAACGATCCTCTCGTTGGGGACGCGGCCCGTCCCATCCGGCTGCGCGCACGCCTCTCGCAGCCACGCACCCATCGCGATCGCGTCCGGGTCCAGACTCCCCTGTGACCGCACGCGTTGAAAAACCCGTGAGTGGTTCACGGCCACCCAGGCAACCGCTAGAACGAGCACGGCGACCAGCGGAACGAGTTTCGTCTTCCGAGCTCGGACTTGCGCCCAACCGTCCGGCCAGGCGGCGACGATTCCTGCCACAGCGATGGGAAACAGCGCTGCGACGAGCGCGACGGTCGCGCGAACCGGCAGTCCGGTGCTTGGGTTGCCAACGATCGCAGACGATGCCTGAACCAGGAGGGTCACCAAGACGCCGCCGATGACCAGTCTCTCTCTCCTGCGCCGTTCACTCCCCTCCGACCAAGCCCCAATCACAGAGACTGCAAGAGCCGGCAGAATGAGCCACCCGTCGTAGAGGAAGGCGAGCGGATAAGCGCTCAACCGCGCCGTCAGCGACAAGGAGGTGCCGTACTTGAGGATGTTCGCATCGTAGGCCGCCAAGAACGCCAGCGGGCTCCCGAACTTCACCCAGCAACCCAGGGTCCAAAGTATGCAATAGCCGAGTGAAATGCCCAGAAACAACGGTAGGCGCCGCCGGACTGCCGGCTTTCGAGTCGATAACAGGCGGCGCGCGAATACCAGGAGGAAAGACACCAGCATCATCCACGCGACCATGTGAAACGCCGTGCCGGCCAGGAAGCAGAACGCCGCGCCCATCAGCGCCGCGCCGGCAGACCGGTCTTCCGTTCTCCCGTCGAGAGCGAGCAGGAGCAGGCCAGCGCCCGCCAGCATGAAGCCGGTGACAGGCATCTCGGTCATGGCGCCGGTGCCGAGGAGGATGTGAAGCCACCAGGGTGCGGCGGCCACCACTGCGACCGAGGACAGCCAGGCATTCCGATAGAGCCCCTGTGCCAGGACGAAGATGCCGACCAGCGGGAGCAGATTGTAGAAGGCGGAGACGAACTTGCTCGCTACGAGGGGATCCCGCAGAACCGTCATCGCCGCACCGTGTACATAGAACGTGCCGCCTTGCCAGATACCGTCCCAAGAGATGAGATATGGGGAGGCGGCCCACCCCCACGAGAGCAGCCATCTCGCGACGTCGTCCGGGACCAGATACCAGAATCCGCCGGAAGCGAGAACGAAGCAGTAGACCAACCTCCACGTCCAGGCGACGAGAATTGCGATCGCGCAGTACTGCCAGGTCACCGACCGGGGTTCCGTCGTCGCCGTGCGGCGTCCCTGGCGCCACGCCAGGACAATGATGAGCCCCTGGAGTCCCCAGAAGATCCAGTCGAGTGCGTCGATCCCCATTCGTATCTCGAGCATTCCTCAGTCCTCGCAAATCCTGCACTGTCCTGGATTCTTTGGGCGAGTCGCGGACAGGTCTATCGCTGAAGCGCGACTTGCTTCCGGTCATAAAGAGAACGGAAATGCTGCAGTCCATGTCGTCGATGACCACGTGGCGCCTAACCGCCCTCGGAACCTGTAGCTTCAGGTATGGCATGACCAGAGACATGATGAGGTCGTCCAAGGACATGTTCGGTTCGCCATTATTCTCTTGGACCGCGTTTCGCGGCAACTTGACACGTGGCCGCTGGCGCACAACCTCCGCAAGGGAGTTCTGGTCGGCCAAAGGCCGCTGAGGAGCGAGCCCGGGTCTGCAGGTTTACCGAACCGGCGATATGGTGACCCAAGGCGTCCACAACAGCGCAGTAGTTCGAGGGACATTGCTCACGTTTCTCGGGTGTCCATTACGGTGGCAAGCCTTTGCGGTGCCTCGATGTTGAGGCGCCGCCTTGAGGCGGCGTTCCTCGACGTCTGTGCTTCTCTACTTACCGAGACTCCGCCTCATTGGATCGGGGCCGGGCGAGGGCGCTGCATCCGGAGGGTTCGGATGCAAGGCGGCTATCGAATGGTCGTGGACATACGCGTCCCTGAGCAGCGCGACGCGTGGCAGACCGGGCTGTACGAGGACCGCTCTCTCTCTCTTGCGAGGCGGCTCGTTCCGGATGGTGGGGTGTTCGTCGACGTCGGTGCGAACGTCGGCTTCTACACGTGTAGTGTGGGAGTCGATCTCCTTCGGCGAGGCGGCGTGGTCTACGCCTTCGAGCCGGTTTCTACCAACCGCCGATGGCTTATGAGAAATATCCGTCTGAACGGGCTCGAGGGGGTCGTGACAGTCCTGCCACTGGCCCTTGGCGACAGGCCGGGAAGCTTGGTCATGAGGCGAGCACCAGTCGGCGCGGCCGCCAATGCCGTGGGAGAAAACATGCTCTCCGAGTGGGATCGGGACAGCGTCGATCGGAACGGGTGGGATCGGGAGGAAGTCGGGGTCGTACCTCTGGATGAATGGGGCACAGGACTCTCTCGCTGCGACGTCGTAAAGATCGATGTCGAAGGCGCGGACCTGCTCGTTCTCCAGGGAGCGGTCGAGACAATCGGTCGATTTCGACCCGTGGTGTTTGCCGAGTTCAACCCGTACTGGATGAACCAGATTCACCAGAGCCTTGAAGACGTGCGCCGGTTCGCTCGCCGGAGCGATTACGAGATCCTGCGGCTCTTCGGCGATCGATTCCTTCCGGTCGGAGACCTCCATACCGACCGCGACGACGAGGTTCCGAGCTATCTGTTGCTCCCGCGGGAGCGCGCGGGAAAGCTGACCGAGCTGCTGAGTTAGGCGGAACCAACCGGAGACGCGCCGGTGATAAGATCGTTACCGTTTCGATTCCAGTTCGTTCGGCACCACGATGGAGCGCGTTGGCTCGGGAGAGCGCCCCTCTATCCGATCGGACGCTCCGCGCCGGTCGAGCGACAGGAGTGGGGGGAGTGACGGACGTCTTCGGGAAAGCAAATAAGGAGGTGGAACGGGAGAAGCGCCTCCTCGACCGCGAGCCCGATCCGCTATCTCTCGAGACGGATGCCGTGACGTTCTCTCCCTGGCCCGATTGCCGGACCGAGCTGACCGACGCGAACGCGCAGTATCACGCGGCGACGCTCCTTCCGGGAACGCGGGCGGCCGGCTTCAAGAGACTCCTCCTTCGCGTCCTGAACGTCTACACGTACCGGCAGGTGCTCTTCAATGCCGCGGTCGTTCGAATTCTGAACCGCTGGGACGAGCGTCTGCAGTCGCTCGCCGGAGATCTCTCCGACTTCTCACTCCGTCTCACCGAGAGATTGAACCGCCGCATTGCCCGAATCGAGGAGCGGCGCAGCCTCTGGGAAGCGCGTCTCGCCGGACAGCTCGGCGCTCTGGAAGACCGGACGGGCGCGGCCGAATCGGACCTCTCGGAGCTCCAGTCGAGGGCGCGGCAGGAACGCGCGCGCGTCGATGCGCTCGAAGATTCCGTCCGCCGGCTGGAAGCACTCCTCGCTTCCGAGCGGGAGACCGCAGGCGCGGGAACACCGCGCTGAGGCAGAGATCCCGCGGTTCCCGGGACAACCAATGAAGATCGCTCTCGTCGTCGTCGTTCAACCGACCCGGCGCGGGGGAGCGGAAATTCTCTTCGCCGGCCTCGAGCGGGCGCTGTCGGAG
>WNGE01005948.1_pt1 | contig 20310 bp, 19 predicted proteins | sample 5400651 | NCBI WGS metagenome assembly WNGE01 (sample SAMN13153370, study PRJNA577476) | soil metagenome | isolation source: 60 cm soil or saprolite under grassland replicate 2 | place: USA:California | collected 2016-06-15 | reverse complement strand
GCACGTCCACGCCGATCTCCTCGACGGCTCGCGCAACCTCGCGGTGCGCCGCATCCGTGTAGTCGCCGAGCTCGGCCATCTCGCCGAGCACCGCGATGCGGCGGCGGCCGGCGGCGAGCCGGCGCAGGTGCTCGAGCGCCGCGCCGGCTCGCCGCCGGCCGGGTTCGCGTTCCAGGCGTCGTTGATCAGGAGTCCCCCGCCGGGGAGCGGCAGCTCCTGGTTTCGCCACTCGGCGAACGCGACGTCCAGCCGCTCGGGAATCTCGAGCCCGAGGACGCGTGCCACAGCGAACGCGGTCACCGCGTTGAGCGCGAGATGCTGCGCGCTGAAGTTCACCTCGGCGACGCCGATCGACGTGCGCAGGAGCGGCGGCTCGAAGGACTCCAGCCGGACGTCCTCGCCGACGCGGACGACGGCGATGTCCGCGCGGCCGACCACGAAGCCCTCCGGCACGACGGCAGTCCCGCCGGGGGGAAGCGCGTCGATCAGTTCCGTCTTCGCGCGAACGACGCCCTCGAGCGTTCCGACCTTCTCCAGGTGCACCGGCGCGATGTTCGTGATCACGCCCACGTGCGGGCGCGTGAACGCGCAGAGCTCGGCGATCTGGCCGAAACCGCGCATCGACAGCTCGAGGATGCAGAGCTCGGTGTCCGGCTCGACGCGGCACACCGTGAGCGGCACGCCGATCTCGTTGTTGAAGCTCCGCTCCGCGGCGACGGTCCGCAGCTGCGGAGTGCAGATCGCGGTGAGGATGTCCTTCGTCGAGGTCTTCCCCATCGAGCCGGTGATCGCGACGAAGCGCGCGTCGCTCCGCTCGCGAACCGCACCGGCGAGCGCGGCAAGCGCCGCGAAGGGATCAGCCGGCACGAGCGTCGCGGCGGCACCGCGCGCGAACGCGTGCTTGCGGTAGTCGACGCCGTCGCCGACCGCAACGAAGAGGTCTCCCTCCTCGATCCGGCGCGAGTCGACCTGCACGCCGGTGATCTCGTCCGTCCACCCGGCGCGGTCCAGCCGTCCCGGGACCAGGTCCGCGGCCATGTCCAGAGCGAGCGGGATCACGCCGGCTGCAGCGCTCGCAGCAACTCTCGCGCCACGTCTCGGTCGTCGAACGGGTGAACGAAGCCGGCGACCTCCTGCCCCTGCTCGTTGCCCTTGCCGGCGATCAGCACGACGTCTCCTTCGCGCGCCGCCTCGATCGCCCTCGCAATGGCCGTCCGGCGGTCCGGCTCGACCTCGAGGTCCGGCGCGCCTGCGAGCACCTCCTCGATGATCGCGAGCGGATCCTCGCTGCGCGGGTTGTCGGACGTGACGATCGCCACGTCGGCGAGCGTTGCGGCGATGCGGCCCATGACGGGACGCTTCTCGCGATCGCGGTCGCCGCCGCAGCCGAAGACGCAGAAGACGCGGCCCCGCGCGAGGTTGCGGGCTTCCTCCAGGACTCGTTCGAGCGACGCCGGCTTGTGCGAGTAGTCGACGACGACCGGGAACGGCTGGCCCTCGTCGACGAGCTCGAATCGGCCGGGAACGCCGCGCACGGCCTCGATTCCGTCGCGGATCGCGTCCTCGCCGATCCCCAACGCGCGTGCCGCCGCTGCCGCGCCGAGCGCGTTCTCGACGTTGAAGCGCCCGCGCAGCTTCAGATCCGCGTCGAGCGGATCCCGTGCGGCGTCGAACGTGATCGCGTCGTCGAGCTCTGCGGCCAGCCTGCGTCCCCAGACGTCGCCGACGTTCACCACTGCGTGTTCGGCCTGCGCGAAGAGCCGCCGCTTGGCGTCGAAGTACGCCTCGAGCGAGCCGTGGAAGTCGAGATGGTCATGCGCAAGATTCGTGAAGACGAGCACTGCGAAGCGAACGCCGTCGAGACGCCCTTGCACCGACGCATGGGAGGTCGCCTCCATCGCGCACGCGGCGTTGCCGGCGTCCGCCATCTCGCGGAATAGGTGCTGCAGGTCGATCGCCTCGGGCGTGTTCAGCTCCGCGGGCCGCGTCTCGTCCCCGACGCGCCGCTCCATGTTCGTGAGCAGGCCGGGCCGCCGCCCCGCCGCGCGCAGAATCTCGTACAGGAGATAGGTCGTCGTCGTCTTTCCGGCCGTCCCCGTCACCGCGGCGACATCGAGCTCGCGGCTCGGGTCATCGAAGAACTCCACGGCCGCCGGAGCCATCGCGCGACGTGCGTCCGCGACGACGATCTGCGGGACGTCGAGCTCGACGGGGCGCTCGACGACGAGAGCGGCGGCGCCCAGCCGAACAGCGTCTGCCGCCAGCTCGTGCCCGTCGGCGTGTGCACCCCGGACGCAGAAGAAGAGCGCGCCGGGCGTGACGGCGCGCGTGTCGTACGCAAGGCTCGCGATCTCGATCGCCGCCGCGTTGACGATGTCGACCGGGCCGAGCGCTGAGGCCAGACGCTCGAGCTGCATGCTTAGAGGCTAACCCCGGGCGTTGATGTTGTCCGGCGGAACCTCGAGGTACTGCAGGTCGTAGGCGGCGATCTGCGCGAAGGCGGGCGCCGCGACGACGCCGCCCCAGATCGCCCCGTGCGGCTCGTCGACCATGATGCTCACGACGAACCGCGGCCTCGACGCCGGCACCATCCCGACGAACGACGCGACGTAGTGCCCGCCGGAGTAGCCGCCGTGTGAGTCCGGCTTTTGCGCCGTCCCGGTCTTGCCGGCGACCTTGTAGCCGTCGACCTTGGCAAGCGTCCCCGTTCCCTCGCGCACGACGTTCTGGAGCATTGCGTTCAGCTCCGCGGCGATCGCAGGTCTGAGGACGCGCCGCGTGTGTGGGCGCACCCGTTTGCCGCCCTGCACGCGCGCCACCAGGTGCGGCTGCACCCAGACGCCGTGATTCGCGATCGTCGCGTAGGCGGCGGCCATCTGCACGGGAGTGACGGCGACGCCCTGCCCGATCGGCACGTTGCCGATCGTCGAGCCGGACCACTCGTCCGGCTTCAGCACGAAGCCGGGGCTCTCGCCGGGGAAGCCGATGCCGGTGAACGAGCCGAAGCCGAAACGGCGCATCCAGCGGTACAGGCGCTTCGGGCCCAGCTTCTCCGCGAGCGTGATCGCGCCGACGTTCGACGACTGCGCGAGGATCCGCGCGACGCTCATCGTCTCCGTCCCGCGTTCCTCTGCATCGTGGATCACGCGGTCGGCAACCTGAATCGAGTACGGCAGCGTGAACGTCGTCTGCGGCTGGACGAGCCGGTCCGACAGCACGCCGGCGACCGTGACCAGCTTGAACGTGGAGCCGGGCTCGTACACGTCCGTCACCGCGCGGTTGCGCGTCGCCGCGGGCGGCGTGGACCCGAACGCGTTCGCGTCGAAGCCGGGCGCGCTGGCCATCGCGAGCACTTCGCCGTTTCGCGGATCGAGCACGACCGCGGTCGCGCCCTTCGCGCCCCACTTCGAGATCGTCTGCCGCAGCACCGCCTCTGCGTTGGCCTGGATCGTGTGGTCGATGGTGAGGCGAACGTTGCGGCCGTCCACCGCGGGCCGCTGGTCGACGACGTCCAGTACGTGGCCTAGCGCGTCGATCACCCTTCTCTCACTGCCGGGCTTGCCGGCAATCGTCTTGTCGAGCTGCAACTCGAGCCCCGCGAGCCCGCGGTTGTCTAGGCCGGCGTAGCCGAGTAGGTGCGACGCGACCGATCCTTGCGGGTAGAAGCGACGTTCCTCCGGATAGAAGCCGAGACCCGCGAGTCCGCGCTTCTCGAGCAGCGCCGCCTTCGCGGGATCCGCCTTGCGCTTCACGTAGACGAAGTTGCGCTTCTTGTCCGCCAGCTCGCGGTAGAGGTCGTCGGCGTTCACTTCAAGTGTCCGCGCTGCGGCGGTCGCGACGACGCGAGCATCGCGCACCTGGCGTGGGTCCGCGTACACCGTGGTGGCCTGCTCGCCGATGGCGAGCTGGAGCCCGGTTCGATCGAAGATCGTCCCGCGCGAGGCCGGCAGGACGACGACCGCCCGATGCTGCTTTGCCGCCAGCTCCGAGAGCGATCCAGCCTGGACGCCCTGGAGCCAAACCGCCCGTCCGAGGAGGATCGCGAAGCCGACGAGCAGGAATGCGAGGAGGAGCCGGATCCGGCGGTTGACCGGGTTCCGGCGCCTGCGGGCCACTACCGCTTCCGGAGGTCCACGTACATCGTCGCGCTTGCCGGCACGAGGCCGAACTGCTGGCGGGCCCGCGCCTGGATGAGCGGCAAGACCTTCGCGGTCGAGAGCCGCGATTCGAGGGCGGCGTTCTCGTCGCGCAACGTAGAGCGCTCGCGCGCAAGCTGGTCGAGGCGGACGTTCAGCTGGAGCACGGCGACGTTCAGGGCGACGAGCCCTCCGAGAAGCGCGCCGACGACGACGATCCACACGACGCCGCTCCGGAGCGGATCACGGCGCCGGGCGGCGGCGGCACGCGGCCGTCGCCCGGTCTGCGCCGCGGCTACGTCCGCGTACGCCGCTGCCGGCGAGGAGGCCACTAGTGCCCCATCCGGCGCACTATGCCTTGACCGCGACGCGCAGCTTCGCCGACGTCGCGCGGGGGTTCTGCGCGACCTCGTCGTCGCCCGGCCGCAGCGGCCGTCGCGATACGGCGCGGAGGAGCGGCTCCTTTCCGCACACGCAGACCGGGAAGTCGGGCGGGCACGTGCAGCCGCGCTCGCCCTCGCGCATGAACGTCTTCGCTATCCGGTCCTCCAGCGAGTGGAAGCTGAGCACCGCCAGCCGCCCGCCCGGCCGCAGAGTCTGCAACGCGGCGGGCAGTGCACGTTCGAGCGCTCCCAGCTCGTCGTTGACTGCGATGCGCAGCGCCTGGAACACGCGCTTCGCCGGATGACCGTCGCCGAAACGCGCCGGTGCAGGGATCGCCGACTTCACGACGTCGACGAGCTCGAACGAGCTGGTGAGCGGACGGCGGCGCACGATCGCGCGCGCAATCTGCCGCGCGTAGCGCTCCTCGCCGTAGCGCTTGAACATGTCCGCGAGATCGCGCTCGGACGATTCGTTGACGAGATCCGCCGCGGTCAGGTCGGCGGAACGGTCCATGCGCATGTCGAGCGGAACGTCCGTTGCGTACGAGAAGCCGCGCTCCGGAAAATCCAGTTGCATCGAAGAGACGCCGAGGTCGAGCAGAATCGCGTCCGCCTCGACGCCGTTCGCGGCCAGCTGCTCGAGCACGAGCGAGAACTCGCCGCGCAGCAGGCGCGTCTGGAGGCTCCCGAAGCGCCGCCGGAAGCTCTCGAAGTACGGGCGGACGGACGGGTCGCGGTCGATCGCGATGTAGCGGCCCTGTCCGTTCAGATCGGCCGCGAGCAGCTTGGCGTGGCCGCCGGCCCCGAAGGTGCAGTCGACGACGGTCTCGCCGGGCTGCACCGCGAGCAGGCGGCGCACGTCCTCGGCGAGGACTGGCTGGTGATCAATCGCTCTTCGTTGCAAGACGCTCGGCAACATCATCAGCACTCCCTTCGACTTCTGCTAGCTCGCGGCCCCACGTCTCGCGATCCCAGATCTCGAGGCGGTCCCGCATTCCCGCGATGACGACGTCGCGGCCCAGCTGCGCGTGCTTGAGCAGCCGGGCAGGGATCATCACGCGGCCCTGTTTGTCGGGCTCGGACTCGGATGCTGCTGAGAAGAGGAACCGCTCGATCCGACGCGTTTCCTTGCTGAGCGGATCCAGCGAGGCGAGTCGAGACTCGACGTATCGAGCCCAATCCTCACTACGGAAGACCTGGAGGCACCCGTCGTTGCCGCGCGTGACCACTGCGCCCTCGGCGAAGGAGTCACGGAACTTGGCGGGAAGGGTGAGGCGGTTCTTGTCATCGATCGTGTGGTCGTACTCGCCGAGGAGCATCTGAGGCCGGTCTCGTTCTACCACTGTTCCCCACTTTGCCCCACCTTAACCCACTTGTCAACCCTGTATAAGGTGATTCGTGGGGTCCCGGCTCCTTCCGCTTGCGGCCCTCCTCGTCCTGGCCGGCTGCGGATCGAGCGGCAGCGGCGAGCACGCCGCCTGGCCCGGCCCGCCGAAGCCGAGCGTGGACGGGCACTTCGCGGTCTCGGGGTTCAACGACTTCCTGGCCGGCGACGGCAAGGAATTCGCGCGCTCGCCGATCGCGGCGGTGACCGAGTTCCTCCGCCTCGACGAGTCGACCGGGTCGGTGATCACCGTGCGCTCCACCTCCCCCGGCGAGGTGCGCAACTTTGCGGAGGTCGTGGCGACACTGGACGGGCTGCTCGACGACTCGGTTCGCGCCGCGCGCTACACGGTGGAGCTCCAGCGCAACGATGCGAACGAGTGGCGCCTCCGTGCGGCGGACTGGGCGAAGAAATGCCAGCCCGGTCGCGGCCACCAGGACTTCTCGCTCGGGCCCTGTGTCTGATCAGCCCGCGTCGCTGAGCTGCATCTCGTACGGTCCGCGGCCGGTCACGACCGCGGCGCCGCAGCGGGCGGCGAACGCGAGCGCATCGCGAGGCTCGTCGCCGCGGGCGAGCGCGAACGTGAGCCCGGCCGCGAAGCAGTCCCCGGCCCCGTAGGCATCCTCGAATGCACCGGGAGGGGCGGCGGCGGCGAACGGTCCGCCGGGTTGCGCCCAGCCGCCGAGACGGCCCGACGTCGCCACGACGAGCCTCGGCGGCGGATCGACGTCACCGGCCTCGTACCGCTCGCCGGCGTCCGTCGCGCTGCCGACGAGCGCATCGAGCTCGACGCCCGCGCGCCGCAGTGTCGCCAGCTCACGTGTAGTGGCCACGAGAACGCGCGCGTGGCGCGCCTTCCGCAGCGCCTCCACATCCCCGGCCGTGAAGTAGACGCAGTCGCACCGGTGCAGCTCCTCCCAGGGGAGCGACTCGTCCTCGCCGCGCGGGTGGTGTTTCTCGCCGATCACGGTGATCGTGCGCTCGCCGGCCTCGTCCACGTACGTGAACCCGCGCCGATGGGGTTTGTGCACCCAGGCGATGTGGAGGCGCACGCCTTTCGACGCGAGCTCTTCCTCCGAGCGCCGGCCGAGGTCGTCGTCGCCGAACACCGTGAACAAGGAGGTCTCGCAGCCGAGGTTGGTGAGCTGCACCGCCGCGACCGCGCCGCCTCCGGCCGCCTCGGCCCAGGTCTCGCTTGCATGGACGATCTCGCCCGGCTTGGGCACGGACTCGACCCGCAGGAAGTCGATCCACTCGACATGTCCGATCACGGCTGCCCGCACGGCTCACATTCTCGCGCCCGCACACGTTGGACCAGGATGATGGAAGCCGTGGCAGCGATCCCGCCCTTCGAGTACTTCTATTCCGAGCACCGCGATGCCGTCTTCGGCTTCCTCGCGCGACGGCTCGGCCGGCCGGCCGCAGAGGACGCCTTTCAGGAGACGTTCCTGCGGGCGCTCCGCGCGTACGACCGTCTCGAGCACGGGCGGCACCTGCGTGCCTGGATCTTCACGATCGCCGCGCGCGTCGCGACCGACGTTCATCGCAAGAAGCCAAGTGACAAAGTGTCACTTGGCGAGGAGCCGGTTGCCGAGGACTCGCCTCCGGCCTACCTCGAGCTCGAACATCTTGCGGACGAGCTGCCGCCGACGGAGCGCACGGCAGTCGTCCTCCGCTACGGCTACGACCTGCCCTACTCCGAGATCGGCGCGGCGCTCGGATCGTCGGCGGATGCCGCGAGGCAGGCGGCGTCGTCCGGCATCCGGCGCCTGCGCAGGAAGGAAGGACTCGCATGAAGGTCACACCCGAGCTCGATCGTCGCTTCCGCGACGCGGCTGCCGACGCGGGCTTGCTCGACGTTGCGTATGACATGGTCGACACGCCGATCGGTCCGCTGTTCGTGGCGACGACGGACGCAGGGCTCTGCCGCATCTCGTACGACTCCGAGCCCGAACGCGTCGTCGAGAGCCTCGCGCGGACGCTCGGGAGCCGGGTGCTGCGGTCGGCACGGCCGGTGGACGAGACGCGGCGGCAGCTCGACGAATACTTCGAGAAGCGCAGGACCGAGTTTGACCTCGACGTCGATCTCGGCCTCGCCGCCGACTTCTCCCGCCGCGTCCTCGAGGAGCTCGCGCGCGTCCCGTACGGCGAGGTGACGACGTACGGCGAGCTTGCGAAGCGGGCCGAGCGTCCGCGCGCGGCGCGCGCCGTCGGCACGGTCATGAACCGCAACCCGATCCCGATCGTGCTTCCGTGCCACCGCGTCGTCGGCGCGAGCGGAAGCCTCACCGGCTACGGCGGTGGGCTCGACCGGAAAGAGGCGCTGCTCAGGCTGGAAGGAGCAATTCTCTGAGAGCTGCTTCTCGTGTTCCTGACGTCCCGCTGGCAAGCGGCGGAGGACGTGGGACCAGGTCCCTGAACTTCGCTTACCAGTACGCCTGCCGAATACGGGGACCTGGTCCCGGCACGGGGCGTCCGAAAGAGCGCGGCCAGCGGGGCGGTCAGGGACGCGAGAGGAGCAATTCTCTGAGCTTGTCGTGGAGGAGGCCGTTCGAGAAGAGGTAGAGGCCTTCGTCGTGCGTGTACCGTCCTCCGGCTTCCTCCACGATCAGGCGCGGAGCCGCGATGTCCCACTCGTTCATCACCGTGTCGCTACCGGCCTCGATCCGGCCTTCGGCGACGAGCACGTACTGCCAGAAGTCCGTGTACGTCCGCGCGACGGCGACGCGGCCGGCGAGCGCGACGAACTGCGGGAAGCCGCGCAGGCTCGTCGTCGAGGCGTAGGCGTCCTCGAGGCGCGCGACCTGCGAGACGTGAATCGCGGAGCCGTCGAGAAACGCGCCTCCACCCCGCGCCGCCCACCAGCGGTGGCCGAGCGCGGGCGCCGAGACGACTGCGACGACGATCTCGCCCTCACGCTCGAGCGCGATCAGCGTGGCCCAGATCGGAATCCCGCGCGCGTACTGCTTGGTGCCGTCGATCGGGTCGACCCACCAGCGAACGTCCGCCTCCTCGACGCCGTACTCCTCCCCGGCGACCGCCTCGCCGCGCTCGCGTGCAATGCGAGCGCGCAGCGCTCCCTCGACTGCTTGGTCGGCCTGTGTTACGGGCGTCAAGTCGGCCTTCGTTTCGACGCGGAGATCGAGCGACCGGTAGTGCCGCATCGTGAGAATGTCCGCTTCGTCTGCGAGCGCGAGCGCGTATTCGAGATCGGCTTTCGCGTCCACCGCACGATTCAATCAACCGCCCGCCGGTGGCGCGGCTTGCCGCGCCATCCACAAACGACCGCCGGAGCAGCGCTCCCAGGACCACCAACCGATCGCGAGCGCCGCAGGCGCAAGCCCCGAGCGGAAAGCGAAGCGGGCGAGGGACGAGGTCAGTCCAGCAGGCGGTACCCGACGCGCCAGACGTTCACGACGAACGGCCCGGGGTCGACGGCCTGCAGCTTGCGGCGCAGACGTGATGCGTGCGAATCCAGAGTGCGCGTGCGGCCGAGCGAGCGGAAGTCCCACACTTCGCGGAGCAGCTCTTCCTTCGTGAAGACGCGCTGGGGCTCCGACGCGAGCTTGACGAGCAACTCGTACTCCTTCCCCGCGAGGTCGACGCGCACGCCGTCCACGCTCACGCGCCGCGTCGCGTGCTCGATGGAGATCGGGCCCGCCTGCAAACGCTCGGGCTCCGCGGGCCTCGCGCGACGCAGTACCGCATTCATGCGCGCCACAAGCTCGTCGTAGACGAACGGCCGCGCCACGAAGTCGTCGCAGCCGCGCGCGAATGCACGCACGCGGTCGACCGCGTCCGACTCCGGACTTCCGATCACGATCACGGGCACGCCGATGAAAGCGTCGAGCGCCGACGGGTCGCCGAGAAGCACGAGATCGGGATGCGCGCGCGAGGCCAGCTCGAGCGCGGAATCGCGATCGTCCGTCCCGAGGACGTCGAATCCGTCCTGCGCCAGGTGACGCTCGAGGAAGCCTCGAACCCCCGCCTCCGACTCTGCGATCAGCACCGCGGACACGTGACCGACGCTAGCGCAACGACGCATCGGCTGTTGCGCCGCAAAAGCAACGAAACATGCACAGTGCGCCGATAGGTCCTGGCCGCGGCGACCTCCCCCGAAAGGGGCACGCCCGCCGCACGGACCGGCCCGGTCGAAAGATCACGCCTTTTGAGGACGCGTGGCCCATCCGCGCCTCCTACGTTCCGGAAGCACGTTCTGCGGCGTCGTCCGACGACGACACAACGAGGAGGGACGTTGAGACCCGGCATAGGGAACCTGTCCAAACGATGCGCACCACTGCTCGTGCTCGTCGCCTGCCTGCTTGCCGCGCCTGCGATCGCGAGCGCGGGCTTCGTCCCGCCGCCGCTGCAGAAACAGGCTGCGGCGAATCCGGACGCCACCCTCAACGTGATCGTGCTCGGGCAGCCGGGGACGTCGAGCTCCGTGCTCCGCGATCGCGTCAGGAACGCCGGCGGGAGGAACCTCGTCACGTTTTCCGTCATCCGCGGCATGACGGTGAACCTCACCGGCTCGCAGCTGCTTTCCCTCGTCGCCGACCCCGCCGTCCGCTCGATCACGCCGAACGGTCGCGTGAAGGGCCAGAGCGTCGCTTCCGGGCTGATCTGGCCGCAGGCGACGGGCGTCAACACACTGTGGGGCTCGCTCCTCTCCCCCGCGCCGTCGGCGCCCGCGATCGCCGTCGTCGATTCCGGCGTCGACACGTCGCGCGTCCTCGACTTCGGCCACCGCATCCTCGGCACGGTCGACTTCACGAACTCGAACGGGAAGGACGAGAACGGTCACGGCACGATGGTCGCCGGCCTCGCCGCAGGCGCGTCGAGTCTCTATCCCGGCGCGTCGCCGACGTCGGGCGTCTACTCGCTGCGCGTCGTCCGCGCGGACGGCTCGTCGTACACCGGCGACGTGATCTCGGCGGCAGACTGGATCTACAACCACGCCTTCAGCAACAACATCCGCGTTGCGAACTTCTCCCTGCGGAGCTCGTTCCCGAACTACGCCGGGTACGACCCGCTCGACGCCGCGGTGCGCCGTCTCTGGCTGACCGGCACGGTGGTCGTCGCCTCGGCGGGCAACAACGGCTCAGGCCGGATGCTCTACGCGCCCGCGAACGATCCGTTCGTGATCAGCGTCGGCGCGTCCGACATCGCGGACACGGTGACGCGCCAGGACGACGGCAACGCGCCCTGGACGTCGTACGGCTACACCGCCGAAGGCTTTGCGAAGCCGGAGCTCGGGGCGCCGGGCCGCTGGATGATTGCGCCCGTGCCGGGGACGAGCACACTCGCGACGACGTTCGCCGACCGGCTCGTCACGCCGGGCTACATGTGGATGTCCGGCACGTCGTTCTCGGCTCCGGTCGTCTCGGGCATTGCCGCGCAGATCCTCGCGCGCCATCCCGGCTTCACGCCCGACCAGGTCAAAGGCGCGCTCATGCTGACTGCAAAGAGCGCGCCCCTCGCGACGCGGTTGTCGCTCGGCGTCGGGGAGGTCGACGCCGCAGCGGCAGCCGCGGTGACACACCCGCCGAACCCGAACCAGAACCTCAACAAGTTCGTCAAGCCGGACGCGGACGGCGTGGCCTCCTTCGACTGGGACGCCTGGTCCGCCTACGTCGCGTCGACCGCCTCGTGGACGAACGCGAGCTGGACGGACGCCTCGTGGACCGACGCCTCATGGACCGACGCGAGCTGGACCGACGCGAGCTGGACCGACGCCAGCTGGACCGACGCCAGCTGGACCGACGCTTCGTGGACCGACGCCTCCTGGACGGACGCGAACTGGAACGACGCTTCCTGGACCGACGCCAGCTGGACGGACGCCTCCTGGACGGACGCGCACAGCGGCGAATGAAGCGGTTCGAGCGGGTCCTGCCGCTGCCTACTGCCGGCCGGCTGTACTACGCGGGCGTGGCGCTGGCCGCGCTCGTCGCAGGCGGCGCCGCGCTCTCCCGGCTCGGCACGGCGACACCGCACCGGCTGACCTTCCTGCTGCTCGCGGCGTCCGCCGCAGCGGCGCAGGTGTTCATCGTGCGCACGGGGCGGAGCCACGGCTTTCACACCGCGATCGTCTTCGTCGTCGCCGGTGCGCTCCTGTTGCCGCCCGAGCTCGTGGTGCTCATGGCGGTCGTCCAGCACGTGCCCGAGTGGATCAAGGAGCGCTACCCGGTCTACATCCAGACGTTCAACATCGCGAACTTCACGCTCGGATCGCTTGCGGCCCGAACCGTCGCTGACGCAATCGCGCCGGCCGCCTTTCACGGGAACGATGCGCGCGCCGCTCTTGCCGGGGTCGCCGCGGGCGTCGTCCTCGTCGCGATCAACCACACGCTGCTCGCGCCGATGCTCCGGCTCGGGCGCGGCGTGAGCTTCCGGCAGAGCGGACTGTTCGCGTTCGAAAGCCTCGCCAGCGACGTCGTCCTCGCCGGGCTCGGGATCGCGCTCGCGATGGTCTGGCTCACAAATGTCTGGCTCGTCCCGGCGATTCTCGCGCCGCTCCTTCTTTCCCATCGCTCCATCCGGCTCCTGGGCAGGGCGAGTGACAGCGAGGAGCGGTTCCGGACGATGTTCGAAGCGGCTCCGATCGGCATGATCGTGCGCGATCTCGACGGCAGGTTGACCTCGACGAATCCGGCGTTCGAGCGGATGGTCGGGTACACGAGCGCCGAGCTCGAGCTGATCGACCCTTCCGCCGCCGAGGACGCCGAGACGACGCGTCAGCTGAACGCGGAGCTCCTCGGCGGTGCGCGTGACGGCTACGAGCAGGAGCAACGCTTCATCGCCAAGGACGGGAGCGAGCGCTGGGGACGCGTCGACGTCACGCTCGTGCGCGACGCCGGCCAGCGTCCGCAGTTCGTCCTCTCGATGGTGCAGGACGTCACGCAGCACAAGTTGCTCGAGGATCAGCTGCGGCAAGCTCAGAAGATGGAGGCGATCGGCCGTCTGGCCGGCGGTGTGGCGCACGACTTCAACAACCTGCTGACGGCGATCTCGGGCTATGCGAACCTCGTCCTCGACCGTCTGCGTCCCCACGACTCGCATCTCATCGAGGACGTGCGCGAGATCGACAAGGCGGCGCAGCGCGCGCATTCGCTGACGCGCCAGCTGCTCGCCTTCAGCCGCAAGCAGCTGCTGCAGCCTCAGATCTTGAAGGTGAACGACGTCGTCGGCGACATGGACACGATGCTGCGCCGTCTGATCGGCGAGGACATCGAGATCGTCACGGTCTACGGTTCGGGCCTCGCACGCGTGCGCGCGGACCCGGGACAGCTTCAGCAGGTGATCATCAATCTCGTCGTCAACGCGCGGGACGAAATGCCGGGCGGCGGCACGCTGTCGATCGAGACGGCGAACTCGTTCGTCTCGCCTGACGAAGCGTCACGTCGCGGCGGCGACGTGCAGGCGGGATCGTTCGTGACGCTGACGATCCGCGACACGGGCCGCGGCATGGACTCGGAGACGAAGGCCCGCCTCTTCGAGCCGTTCTTCACGAAGAAGGGCGTCGGCAGGGGAACGGGCCTCGGTCTGGCCACCGTCTACGGGATCGTCAAGCAGAGCGGCGGATTCATCGACGTCGAAAGCGAGCCCGGCGAGGGCGCGTCGTTCACGATCCAGCTCCCGGCGGTCCAGGCGACGGTAGCGGCGCCGCCCGAGCTCGAGCGCACGCCCGAGCCGACACCCGGCGGCGTCGAGACGGGACGGAAGCACTGGTGATCGCGCGCGATGAGTCCGTCGACCTCCTGCTCACGGACGTCGTCATGCCGAGGATCAGCGGCCCTGAGCTCGCCGAGCGGCTGCGCCTGCCCGTCCTCTACATGTCCGGCTACACGGGCGATCTGATCGAGCAGCACGAGCTGCTGCAGACGGGTACGGCATACATCCAGAAGCCGTTCACGGCCGGCGACCTGAAACGCAAGGTGCGCTCGGCACTCGACGACGCGCGCGACCAACGGCGCGTCGTCGCCCTGGTTTCCTAGCTTAGCTAGAGCCGTCCGCTGCGGATGACTCCCCAGAGCAGCCACACGCCCAGTAGGCCGCTGAGCACGAAGCCGAGCACCGAGATGACGTTCACGCCGAGGACCTGAGGGCCTGAGGTCGCGAAGATCCCGATCAGGCTGGAGCCGATCAGGCCCCCGACCACGACGAGGGCGACGACCAGCCGGTTGAGCGCGGCGGTGAGGCGCGCCATGAACTCGTCGAGGCCCTTGTGGACGAACCCCACCTCGATCTGCCCGTCGCGGAGCTCCTCCATCACGTCGTGCACCTGGTACGGGAACTCGGCCGCGATCGCCCCGAGCTTCGACAGCTCGCGCCGTCCCTGCTTGGCGAGCGACTGCGGCGTGAGCCGGTCGCGCATCAGCGAGCGTGCGTACGGCCTCGCAACCTCGAAGACGTTGAAGTCCTCGTAGAGCTCGACGCCGACCGAGCCGAGCGTCGCGATCGCCTTGTCGAGCAGGACGAACCGTGTGGGCAGCCGCAGGTTCATCGAGTAGATCAGCTGGAAGCCCTCGCGGATCACCTGGATCGGGTCGATGTCCGCCACCGACGCGCCGTAGTACTTGTAGTAGAGCTCGCTGAGCCGCCCGCGGAACTCCTCTTCCTTCTCCTTCGGGTAGCGGACGCCGAGGTCGGCGAGGCGCCTGGGCAGGATGTCGACGCTCTCGTTCGCGGCGTCGATGAACAGTCGCGTCAGCTTTGCGATGTCGTCGTCGGTGAGCTTCCCGGTCTGACCGAAGTCGACGAGGCCGATCCGGTCGCCCGGCAGCACGAGGATGTTCGCAGGATGCGGATCGCCGTGGAAGAAGCCGTGCTTGAAGATCATCGTCATCCACGCCTCGCTCATCCGGTAGGCGAGGCGTCGCCGTTCGTCGATCGAGTAGGTGTCCGTGTCGATGTCGGCGACCTGGATTCCGTCGAGGAACTCCAGCGTGAGCACGCGCTCGCGCGTGTAGCTCCAGTAGACGCGCGGAATCTGCACGTGCGGGTCGCCGGCCCAGCGACGGCGGAACCGCTCGGCGTTGCGTCCTTCCGAGCGGTAGTCGAGCTCGGAGCGGATCGAGCGGCCGAACTCGTCGACGAGCTCGCGGGCGTCGATGAAGTCGAGCGCGCGGATCCTCTCCTTCGCGATTCTGGCGGCCTGGTAGAGAAGCGCGAGGTCGGCCTCGATCTGCCGCGGCGCGCCGGGGCGCTGGACCTTGACGGCGACCGGCTTGCCGTTCGGCAGGGTCGCGCGGTGAACCTGGCCGATCGAGGCTGCAGCGATGGGCGTCCGCTCGAAGTCGACGAACGCGCGCTCGAGTGACAGGCCGAGCTCGGTCTCGACGACCTGCTCGACCTGCTCGAAGGGGAAGGGCCGAACGTCGTCCTGCAGCGAGCGCAGCTCGGCGATGATGTCGGGCGGGACGATGTCGGGTCGCGTCGAGAGGAGCTGCCCGAACTTGACGAACGTCGGGCCGAGCTCGTCGAGCATCTCACGGAGGTGGACGCCGCGTTGATTCGCGGCGGCGGGCTCGAGCGGCGAGCGCTGTCCCCACGGCAGCAGATCGGTCAGCTTGTGCTTCTCGAGGAAGTACCCGAAGCCGTGCCGCACCGCGACCTGCGCGATCTCGGACAGCCGCCCGAGGTTCCGCTGCGTCGTCCGCGCGCTCACGGGATCAGTGTTGCACGGCACACCGCGGAGACCTTCCTCGCCAAGTGACAAAGTGTCACTTGGCGTGATTTCGGCTCAACGCTGGGCCGAAGGCGGCGGGACGACGACCTGGTCCTCCCGCTCGACGAGCTTCAGACGATGCTCCAGCTGGGCAACCCGCAGCTCGAGCTCCTCGAACTCCGAACGGAGGACAAGGCCGAGCTCGCGCAGCATCCCCTGCAGGCCCGCACCGGCACGCTCGGTGACGCGGGTGGCGTCACCGCGCCAGCGCGAGACGAGATCGTCGATCGCCGCACGCGCCTCGTCACGCTGCACGCCGCCGCGTTCCGCGAAGGAGTCGACGAGCTCCTCGACGCGCTCGGCGGTCAGGCTGACGGCGCCGACCCCCGCGAGGAGGAACTGTTCGAGCAGGTCGCGCGGGTCCTTACCTGGCTCGGCCATGCGGCCTCGACCGGCGTCGCTGCCGGCGACGTTCGCGCTTCGCCTCCGCACCCGCCGCGGCGCGCTCGACGGCCGCAACCGGCGACAGATCCGGGACGGGCTCCGCAGCGGCCGCCTCCTCGGCTGCGACGAGCACGGCCTCCCCCGCGCCGTCGCCGGCGACCGCGACCTCGCCGATGCGGCGCGCGTACTCCGGCTCGCGCTCCTTCCACATCGTCAGCAGCGGCGCCGCGATGAAGATCGACGAATAGGCACCGGACGCGACGCCGACGAGCAGTGCGAACGCGAAGTCCTTCAGCGTGTCGCCGCCGAAGAAGAGCAGGGACGCCACGGGCAGCAGCGTGATGAACGTCGTCGCCAGCGAACGGCGGATCGTCTCCCAGAGCGAGATGTTCGCGATCGTCGCGAACGGCGCGCGCCGCATCAGCGGAATGTTCTCGCGGATCCGGTCGAAGATGATGATCGTGTCGTAGATGGAATAGCCGAGCACGGTCAGCACCGCCGCGACCGTCGACGTGGTCACCTCCCGGCCCGTCACGGAGTACACGCCGACCGTGATCAGGACGTCGTGCACCATCGCGAGCACCACCGGGACCGCGAACTTCAAGTCGAAGCGAATCGCGACGTAGAGGATGACGAGGAAGAGCGAGAAGAGCACCGCGAGAATCGCGTCCTTCGCGATCTGCCGTCCGAAGCTCGACGACACGTTCTTGACGTTGAACGCGGTCGCGCCGACGGACTTGTCGAGCTTGTTCTCGAGTTGCGTCACCTCGTCGACCCTCTCGTCGACCTTGAGGTGCTTCGCGCGGATCTGGAAGCTCTTGTAGGACTGCTTGTCCGGACCGAAGGCCTCGCCGCGGCCCTGCACGATCGCGTCCCCATGGCCGAGCGCCTTCATCTGGTCGCGAACGTCGCCGACCGGCTCGGCCTTGGTCGTCGTGAACGAGATCTGCGTCCCGCCTTTGAAGTCGATCCCCAGGTTCAGCCCCTTGACGCCCAGCGAGACGGCCCCGACCAGGAGGATCGCCCCTGACATCGCGAACCACAGGTAGCGGCGCCGCATGTAGTCGATGTGCAGGAACTTCAGGCCCTGTGTCCCGTGCGCCCCCATGAAGCTCGGGTTGTCGAACCAGCGGAAGCCGGCGAGCAGGCCGAGCATCGCGCGCGTCGCCGCGACCGCGGTGACGAGTGAGATCACCGTTCCGATCAGCAGCATCAGAGCGAAGCCCTTCACTCCCGCCGTCGCGACCGCGAAGAGCACGAGGGCGGTGATGCAGGTCACGGCGTTCGCGTCGAGGATCGTGTGGAAGCCCTTCGAATAGCCGGCGCCGATCGCGGCGCGCACGGACTTCCCTGTGCGCACCTCTTCCTTGATCCGCTCGAAGACCACGACGTTCGCGTCTGCGGCAACGCCAATCGTGAGAATCAGTCCCGCGAAGCCCGGCAGCGTGAGGGTGACGTTGAAGAGGAGGATCGCGCCGTAGAGCAGGGCCATGTAGATGCCCAGCCCGGTCACGGCGATGATCCCCATGAACCGGTAGAAGAGGAGCAGGAAGATCGCGACCGCGATCAGTCCGCCGATCGCTGCCCGCTTCGCCTGCTGCAGCGAGTCCTTGCCGAGCGTGGCCGAGACGTTCGTGCTCTCGAGCGTGCGGAACTTGTACGGGAGCGAACCGGTCTGGAGGACCAGCGCGAGGTTCTTCGCCTCGGAGAAGGAGTTGAGCCCGGTGATCTGCGCGTTGCCGCTGATGCCGTTCGCGAGCGAGCTGTCGGTGTAGTCGATCTGCGGGAACGACTTGATCTCCCGGTCGAGCACGATCGCGAAATGCTGCGGCGCGTTCAGCAGGCTGCCGCGCTGGTAGAGCCCTTTCGTGATGTTCTGGAACTTCTTGCTGCCCGCGCCCGTGAACTGCATCAGGACGACCGGCCCCTGGCTCGGATCGAGGTCGGCGCGCGTGCCCGACAGCTTCAGGTCCGCGCCGCCCAGCTCGGGGACCGGCTTTTCCTTGTTGTCCGGGTCGAACTTGAAGAGGTACCAGGTCTTCCCCGTGGGCGTCCCGGTGCCGGGACAGACGACCGCGTCGGTGCCGCACGAGATGACGACCGTGTGCTTCGGGACGCCGAACACGACGTAGCTCGTCTTCTTCTTCTTCGGCGTCGCCGCGGCCACGGAGCGCGCGCTGATGCCGAGCTTCTTCGCGGGCTTCGTGTCGAAGAGCGCGGCTCGCGAGGCGGCGGGCCCGGCGATCACCTTCTTCGTCGCCTTGTCGAAGAGATACCACTCCTCCGCACCCTGGTCCTTGACGAGCGACTGCTGGCCCGCGAGCAGGGAGTAGATGTTCGGCATGGGGATCGGCTGGCCGTCGACCGACTTCGAAGGCCCGGTCAGGTCGACCTCGAGGTCGTAGAACTCGAGCTGGGCGGTCTTGCCGATGAGCCTTGCCGCCGCCTTCGGGTTGTGGACGCCCGCGAGCTGGATCACGATCTGATCGGAGCCCTGGCGCCGGACCTCCGGCTCGGACACGCCGAGCTTGTCGACGCGGTTCCGCATGATGTTCTGCGCGATCGACATCCGGCTGGAGTCGACCTTCTGGCCCTGCGGCGGCACGGCCTTGAGGACGACCTCGAGGCCGCCCTGGAGGTCGAGGCCGAGCGTCGTCTTCTGGTGCCCGGGCGAGCTGGGGACGGTCATGTACGCCACGCCGCCGACGGCGAGGACGATCAGGGCCATCAGAATCAGGTATTTCCGGCGATCCGACAAAGTTCGGGTGCAGATTAGCTTGGCTTCACGACTCGTCGGGCTCTGGAGCGCTTTCGGGCTCCTCGTCGCGTTCGACGAGTCCCGCGACGGCGCCCCTCGCCATCCGCACGACGAGGTTGTCGGCGATCTCCACCTGCAACTCGTCGCCGTCCATCGACTTGATCACGCCGTAGAGACCGCCTGCGGAGACGATCTCGTCCCCGGGCTCGAGGCTCGCGATCAGCTCGCGCTGCTCCGCAGCCTGCCGACGCTGCGGGCGGACGAGCACGAGCCAGAAGAGCCCGAAGAGAAGCACGATGACGATCACGGCGCCCATGCGACCTCCTCCGGTGCGGGCGCGACGCGCTCCAGCGCCTCGAGCTTGTAGGTGGCGAACCGCCCATCCTGAATCGCCTGCCGCGCGCCCGCGGTCAGTTCGAGCAGGAAGTGGAGATTATGCAGGGTCAGGAGGCGCAGGCCGAGCAGCTCGTTCTGGTTCACGAGATGCCGCAGGTACGCGCGCGTGAACCGCCGGCAGGCGGGGCAGTCGCATTGCTCGTCGAGCGGCGCAGCGTCGCGAGCGAAGCGTGCGTTCTTCAGGTTCAGCCTGCCCTCCCGGGTGAGCGCCGTCCCGGTCCGTCCCAGCCGCGTCGGCCACACGCAGTCGAACAGGTCGATGCCGCGCTCGATCACATCGAGGATGCCGGCAGGATCGCCGATGCCCATGAAGTAGCGCGGCCTCTTCACCGGCAGCAGCGGTGCGGCCCAGGCCGTGGTCTCGAGCATCTGTCCGCGTTCCTCGCCGATCGCGAGGCCGCCGAGCGCGTAGCCCTCGAAGTCGAGCTCCGCGAGCTCGGTGATCGAACGCCGGCGGAGCTCACCGTCGTTGTGGCCCTGCGCGATCCCGAAGAGGAGCTGTCCCGGCGCGCGGTCGGCCTCGCGCTGCCGTGCCGCCCAGAGCGTCGTGCGGCGCACGGCGTCTTCGAGCTCGGCTCGCGTCACTCCGGTCGGGGGAACGTGGTCGAGGCACATCGCGACGTCGGAGCCGAGCTTGCGCTGGATTGCCGCCGCGATCTCGGGCGTGAGCCTGATCAGATCGCCGTCGTACACCGAGCGGAAGGTCACGCCGTCGTCGTCGACGCGCGCGATGGTGTGGCGCAACGAGAAGACCTGGTAGCCGCCGGAGTCGGTGAGGATCGGACCGTCCCAGCCCATGAACGCGTGCAGACCTCCGAGCTCCGCGATCAGGTCCTCGCCCGGCCGCAAGTGCAGGTGGTAGGTGTTGCCGAGCAGTATCGTCGTGCCGAGCGCGCGCAGCTCGTCCGGGTGCACGCCCTTCACCGTGCCCTTCGTGCCGACGGGCATGAACGCCGGCGTCGGCACGTCGCCGTGCGCGGTGCGCAGCACCCCGGCGCGCGCTGCGCCGTCCGTCGCCGTGACGTCGAAGTTGCTCACAGGATCAGCATCGCATCACCGAACGAGTAGAAGCGGTAGCGCTCGGCGATCGCAAGCTCGTAGAGGCGCCTCGTCTCGCCCACGCCGGCGAACGCCATCACCAG
>WNGE01004225.1_pt1 | contig 20310 bp, 19 predicted proteins | sample 5400651 | NCBI WGS metagenome assembly WNGE01 (sample SAMN13153370, study PRJNA577476) | soil metagenome | isolation source: 60 cm soil or saprolite under grassland replicate 2 | place: USA:California | collected 2016-06-15 | reverse complement strand
CATCAATCTCGTGATTGACTTCGTCTTCCAACTGCTCCGGCGAGATATCAGGCCTGGCTGTGACATCAGCGATGAGGAGATCGGCAGCTTTCGCCAGATCGAACGTGAACGACGATGCGTCGGTGGCTATCTCCTTCTCCCGTACCAGTGATCGGTGGAGACGACTTCCACGCCTCGTCCCGAGAATTGCACTACACACGCTTGCAGCGTAGTACTCCTCGCTGCCGAATACCGGTGACCTGAATGCCAGATAGATCCGAGGCAGGCTTACGTTGTCTTCGACTACCCTGTGCAGCCTACCGCCGAATGTCGAAGGCAGATCCATCGCCGGAAGAGCTGGTTTTCCTTTACCACGCGGAATCGAGCCGAAATACCGGTTCACCATCGCCGTCGTCTCGCCGACATCCAAGTCTCCGGCGATGGACAGAACCGCGTTGTCGGGCGTGTAGTAGCAGGAAAAGAACTCCTCAATGTCCTGCAGCGATGCTGCCGACAAGTCTTCCATCGATCCGATCAGGGAATGATGAAATGGATGAGACTCCGGGTAGGTCAGCTCGGGAAGTTTCTCCCACCACGTGCCGTACGGCTGATTGTCCACAGACCAGCGTCGCTCATTTTTCACTACATCGCGCTGGGTATCCAGCTTTTCCTGCGTCATTGCGGGTAGCAGCGCACCCATTCGATCCGCTTCGAGCCAAAGCGCCATTCCCAGATGATTCGAAGGCACCGTCTCGTAATAGTTGGTGCGCTCGAGCCACGTTGACCCATTGAGCGTCCCGCCAGCACGTTGAATCAGCTCGAAATGCTCATTGCAACCGACATTTTTCGACCCCTGAAAGAGCATGTGCTCGAATAGATGAGCGAATCCTGTTCTTCCCGGCTTTTCGTTCGCCGACCCTACATGATACCAGAGGTTGACCGCGACAATCGGTGCCGTATGGTCCGGGGAAAGGGTTACCAGTAGCCCGTTCTCGAGCTGGAACGTCTCGATTGGAATTCTCATCTACGTCTGGCCCAGAAAGTTAAACGCCACCCTTCTCAACACTGAAGAAAACGGGAGAGACAGGACCGGATCCTATCTCTCCCGCATTAGCGAGCAGGTCTTCCTGACTTATTGCGAGATCGGCTGTCCGAAGAAGTCCCTGAGTGTAATCGGAGCGGTGTTTACCGCCTTGAGTCCAGGTTCTATTGATTTTCGGTCACCGACAATCACAATCGCCAAAGATCCCGGGTTTACATATTGACGCGATACTCGCTGAACGTCCGACTGTGTTACAGCTTCGATGTTCTGCACATAAGTGTTGTAGAAATCGAGCGGCAGGCCGTACGTCGCAATCGGAATCATGGCGCGCGCAATTTGTTGCGTCGTCTCGAAGTCACCTGGCAACCCGAGCTGAAGGTACCGCTTCGCCTTCGATAACTCAGTTGATGGCACGGTATCTCTAATCGCGTTGAGCTCCTTCATGAATTCGAGGAGGGCTGAATCCGTTTTCGCTGCAACGACTTCAGCAGACGCCGTGAACGGGCCGGCTGCTTTTCTCATGTCGAACGATGACCGCGCACCGTAGGTATAGCCGTGAGTTTCGCGGAGGTTTTGCATCAAACGGCTGGTGAAGGAGCCTCCGAGAATCGTGTTCATCACCGTCAGAGCGAAATAGTCCCGCGTTGAGCGTGGCACACCTACTGATCCAATGCGGAAGGATGACTGGGCCGCACCTGGCTTGTCGATCAGATAGATCAGAGTGTTTGCGGATTTTGGTGCTTCGCTTACCGGGAATGACACCACTGAGCCTTGCTGCCATCCAGTGAACATCCGCGCAACCTTCTGTTCGATCCCCGCCGTGACATCCCCAACAATTATCAGCGTCGAGTTGTTAGGCAGGTAGTTCGCCCTGTAAAACCCTTGCAGGTCCGCTGGTGAAATCGCATTGACCGATGCTTCGGTGCCAATCTGCGGCTGACCGTACGGGTGCGAAGACCCATAGAGAATCGCGGAATACGCCTGATTTGCGATCGCGGTCGGCCGGTCTTTCAGCTGCAGTAGCTCGGTCAGGCGGTTCTTCTGGATCCGGGTGCTCGCAGCGTTGAGCCAGATCCCGAGAAACGCTACCTGATCGGCAATCTCGAGACTGGTACGGGTCTTCGTACCCTCCGTCAACATCGCCGCCGTGAGATTGGACAGACCGGGTTTGCCAGTGGGATCGACAGTCGCTCCGCTACCGAGAACCATGATGAAGTCGGCGACCGGGAGCTCATGCTGCTCGACGATCAGCAGCTTGAGGCCGTCCGGAAGTGTGCGCGTAATCACCGGCGGCAGCGACAGCTTCGGGGGTGGCCCGAGGACCGGAGACTTCGATCGGTCCACCGGAGCCTGTGCAAGCATAATCGACGCGGCCGCGGCAGTTCCCAGCACCACCGCACCTATAGCTCTTAGCGACTTCATCGGTCACCGCCGTTCGCCGTCAGCATCATCTCGCGCTTTCCCTCGGGCACAACCGTGAGGACTGCCTTGTGCCGTGTCAGATAGGTCTCCGCGACACGCTGCACATCGGCTTTGGTGACGTTCTCGTAGCGAGCCGCGTCCCGCTGTACATAGTCGGGCGTTCCGGCCATGTAGTTATAGGAATTGAGCATGTCCGATTTGCCGAGCACACTTGCCATCCGGTTGATGAAGCTCGCCCTGTAGGAGTTCTTGACTCGCGCAAGCTCGCGATCAGTGATCTGCTCGTTCATCACCTTCTGCAGCTCTGACTGCACGACCTTGTTGATTGCCGCCAGACTCTGGCTTGGTTTGGGGGTGATGTCGATTTGGAACACACCAGCGAGCTTACTCGATTGTTGTGAGGCGAAAACAGTCTGTGCCACCTGCATCTCGTAGACGAGCTTCTTGTATAGCCGCGAGTTCTTGCCGCTCGCGAGCACTGCTGCCAACACGTCGAGGGCTGCATCATCCTTGTCGAACAGCTTGACGCTGGGCCAGGTGTAGAAGGCACGCGGAAGCTGCACACGATCCTCGAGCACCAGGAAGGTGTCCTTCGGCAGGGCTACTGGCGCCACATGCGGGCGAGACGGAAGTACAGGTCCACGGGGAATGCTGCCGAAATACTGTCGCACGAGCGCCTTCGTGTTCACGGGATCGATGTCCCCCGCGATTGTCAGTGTTGCGTTGTTCGGGGCGTAGTACGTCCGGAAGAAGTTTTTCACGTCATCGACCGAGGCGGCGCTGAGGTCTGCCATCGAGCCGATCACCGGCCAAGAGTAGGGGTGACTCTTTGGATATATCACCGCCAGAATGATCTCGTCCGCTCGGCCATAGGGAACGTTGTCGACACGCTCACGCCGTTCGTTCTTCACGACGTCCCGCTGCAGATCTAGCTTCGGCAGATCCATCGTTGGAAGAAGAAATCCCATTCGGTCGGAATCAAGCCAGAGCGCGAGGGCTAGCGCGTTCGATGGAACGGTCTCGTAGTAATTCGTGCGATCCTCGGTGGTCGACCCGTTGTTGTCTCCACCGGCAGCTTCCAGCTCCTTGTCGAACACTCCAACCGGCACGTGCTGAGAGCCCATGAACATGATGTGCTCGAACAGATGGGCGAACCCCGTGCGCCCCAGCTTTTCGTCGCCGGAGCCTACATGGTACCAGGTGTTCACCGCCACGATGGGAGTCGAATGATCTTCGTGGAGGATGACCTCGAGGCCGTTCGACAGCGTGTACTTCTCGTACTTAATTTTTGGAACCGCTTGTGCATCCAGACGTTGCGCAGCTACCAAAATTAAGTAGCAGCCCGATACCAATAGCTGTCGCCTCACATTTTCCTCTCAAACAGGAAGGCCATTGGTGCTTTCACCGACTCACTGAGCATATACCTCCATCGCTTCTCCCGGTTCGGGGAGATCGGGCTCGTACGAGTCGGAGACGTATAAGGGGTAAAACCGAACCGCCGTCCCAGTATCCACAACCGCAACATGTGAAACGGATCGCTCACAAGAATCGCTGTCTTGAAGCCGCGATCTGCCAGAATCCGTGCTACACCCTTCATTGACTCGCGTGTTGTCCGCCCTTGAGACTCGAGAACAATCGCGTTTTCGGGGACGCCGTGCTTTCGGGCATACGCTCCGCCGACCGCTGCTTCACTGGTCGTATCACCGGAGCCGCGACCCCCGGTGAAGATCAGCACCGACGCAAGGCGACGGTCCCAGAGATTCATCGCATGATCCAGCCGCGCCCTCAGAACTGGCGATGGGCGGCCATCGTACTGAGCCGCTCCCAGGACGACAATGGATTCCGAAGGACGGGCGTAATCAAAGCTGCTCCATAACAGCACCGCTCCCATCCAAGCCCCCCAAAACACGATCAGAGCCAGGACGGTACTCAAGACAAGCTTCCCGACCACGCGCCCTGCTCGTGCCATCGGTGCAAGCTAGCTAGAACACCGCCCGTGTGCGCGGCTCGGGGCAGGTCACCGAGTAGCCCTTCGCTGTGAGCGTAGCCTGCAACGCGTCCTGCGCTTCGGGCTCGCCGTGCACAAGCCAGACGTTACCGAGATTCGGGGACCCGGCCTTCACCCGATCCAGCCACGATGTCAGCTCCGTCCGGTCCGCATGCGCACTGTACCCGTTCAGAACCTCGACGCTCGCTCTCAGGGGAACTTCGTCGCCGAATATCTTGAGCACTGACGCCCGCTCTACAATCCGCCTTCCCAAGGTATGTTCCGCCTGGAACCCCACGATGAGGATCGTATTCCGCGGATCACTCGCGCCATGAGCTAAGTGATGGAGTATCCGGCCGGCTTCAGCCATTCCGGAGGCTGCAATGATAATCGCAGGTCCGTTCAGGCTATTCAGCGCCTTGGACTCTTCTACGCTTCGTGTGTAGTGAACAAGCGGAAAATCGAATAGCTCTGTGACCTTACGGACCATGTCCTCGGATTGGTCGAAAGTCTCCGGATGCATTTCGAATACAGTGGTCGTATCGATTGCCAGGGGGCTATCGACATAGATGGGAATGGACGGAATTGCCGATTCCCTCACAAGCGAGTGAAGGCTGTATATCAGCTCCTGCGTGCGCCCCACGGCGAAGGCTGGGACCAATACCCTTCCTCCTCTTGCAGCTGTGTTGCGGACAACATTCGCAAGACGCGCTCGTGCTCCGTCGACAGATTCATGGTCTCGGTTGCCATATGTCGACTCCATGATCACAGCGCTGGCCCCTGTTGGTGGGACCGGATCTCTGATGATCGCCAGCCCTGAACGTCCTACATCTCCCGAGAACACCAGTCGCTTTGTCGTGCTCCCCTCTATGCAGTCCAGAATGACTGAGGCGGAGCCCAGAATGTGCCCCGCATCCACATATGTGCCACGCACACCGGGCACAACATCGAAAGGCTTATTGTAGGGAACACCTACCATCAGCTCCATCGTTCTGGTGGAGTGACGCATCCCATAGAGAGGCTCTACGTAAGGCTTGTTTCTACGGATGAGGAATTCGGCATCCTTTTCCTGGATATGTGCCGAGTCGGCCAGCATCACAGCGCATAGGTCGCGAGTCGCCGAGGTCGACCAGATCGTGCCGCTGTATCCCTGAGCAACAAGGAACGGCAGTCTTCCAGAGTGATCGATGTGGGCATGCGAGAGGACAACCGCATCGATATCGGACACCGGTAGAGGGAGGCCCCGGTTTTTTTTATCGGCATCACTCCGCCTGCCCTGGAACATGCCACAGTCAAGGACGATTGCTCGGCCGTTCACGCGCAGCAGATGGCAGGAGCCGGTTACCTCACGGGCAGCCCCAACGAAGGTTATCTCCAAGCCTGCTCTAGCTTTCGACTACGGCGCTACGCTGGAAGAGAATCGTCAGGCGCTGATCGTCCTGCGACATCAGCGCCGGCTCCCAGCCGCCCCTGCTCCTTTCGTTGAGCAGGTCTGTGAGAGTGTCTTCATCTTCACGCGAGCGCCGGGTGAGCTTCAGCACCACCGCCTGGTATTCTTTCATGGCAGCGGGAAATGAAGATATGTTAGGAGCAACGGATGGCGGCCTGTCTTCAGTTACTTCCTCCACAGCAGCAGGCGTGGAATGCCGACGAGATGATCGAACGGACTCCCGATTTCCCAGCGCTGACAATTATCCGGCATCCACTCGTTCAGCACAAGCTGACGATCCTGCGAAAGAGGAACACCCCTACCAAGATCTTCAAGGAGCTCGTCGACGAGATCGCAATGCTCATGGCGTATGAGGCAACCATCGATCTCTCTCTTGAGCCGATTGCAGTCGATACCCCGCTCGAAAGTACCACCGGATGGCACATCGGAGGGAAAAAGCTCACGCTGGTTCCTATCCTTCGCGCTGGGTTGGGAATGGTCGAGGGAATCCTCCGTCTCGTACCAGCTGCTCGGGTAGGACATATTGGGCTCTATCGTGATCACGACACCCTCCAGCCCGTTGATTACTACTTCAAGGTCCCGGGCGATATAGCCGAGCGAGATTTCTTCGTGCTCGATCCGATGCTGGCCACTGGTGGCAGCGCAGCTGCCGCTGTCGGATCTCTCAAGAAGGCGGGTGCTACACGAATCCGCTTCCTTTGCCTGGTTGCGGCCCCGGAGGGTGTGCGCAGACTCACCGAAGCCCATCCAGAGGTACAGATCTACTGTGCTGCACTGGACCGCGAGCTTAACCCTCAGGGCTACATTCTTCCCGGATTGGGTGACGCCGGAGACAGGCTGTTCGGCACCCGCTAGTTGTTAGCCAAACCACTCCTGGGGATTCGTCCGCTGTTGCTCAGCAGCAGCAATTATCCAGTGTTGAGCCTGAGGATCACTTACCTCATTAGGGACTCGGTCGAACCACTCACGGGCTTGCGAAACATCCCCCACACGCCGCCATAGTTCTCCGACCAGATATGTGAGCGTTGCCCGCTCTTCTGCCGCTACACCGTCATAACTCGCCAGTGCTCGCTCGAACATCCACGCTGCTTGACGCCGGAAGAACCGCTCGGCTTCAATATCCTCCTCATCAACGCAACACCAAGCCGCCCGTAGCAGGAGGTCGGCGATCTGTCTCGGTTCAAGCCCCTGCCATTCTGCAACCTTAGCCGCTGCTTCGTATTTCTCCGAGCCCGATGCTGGTGACAACGCCCTAGGTGCTAACTCGTTCCAGACATGCTCTTTCAATAGCGGACTTACCTCGGTTTCTCCCGTGAAATCCCTCTCCACACCGGAATAGCCACAGCAGTTGCACATATGGATCAGGTACGCCAGGGGTTGTGTCCCAGCAGCTCGCTCATGGAAATCAGTCCGCTTTCCACCGAACGCATTCGTCGACACCACCGCCTGGGACTGGAAGCTATTCCCGCAGATGGGACAGCACAGATCGATCTGACGCAGAGTCGTCAATTCCACCTCGTTGCCTCTCCCTTCTGGAGTCGAAAGGAATTTCTGTGCCAGATTCTCGTCACGATGTCGTCAAAGGTTGGTCTTGTTGGAGTTTTCCTTCCACCGTATTTTCTCGCATCCAAAAAGTGCGCCGCGCTCCTGCCTCTCACATGCGACCCGGTTGTTGATGCTCATCAACCTGCTGCCAGACTTCTTCGCAGTCCTCAACAGCACTGATCGCATCGCGGCATACCACCGCTACTTCGACAACCACCGCAATATCCTCCACCCTTACTGGGCGAATTACGTCCTCGATCCGGAAGGACCACACTTCGCCGACGTTGTGCGCGCAACTGCGCTCGCAGGAAGAGCAGACCTGAGAACGATGTTGGAAAGAATTGACGTGGTTACTCTCGCGAGGAATACGGAAGAGCAGTGTCGCGCATTACTCGACGTGGATTCAGACATCGACGTCGTTCTGATGGTCGGAGTCGGCGCCGCTAATGCGGGAGAGCTCGTGGTCGATGGCAGAGGAATCGCCTTCGTTTGTCTCGAGCACTTTACCAGCATCGCTAATCCCGAGACACGGGGCCTCGGGCTGGATCCCGAGCTGATTCCCCTCTGGCTTGCCCACGAGATTTCCCACGCAGTTCGCTACACCTCTCCGGGGAGCCGAAGCGCAATGCGTGAGGCAATCGACAACCAGGGCGGATATTACTCCTACTGGGAGACCGGGAAACGAGTCCCGTTACGCGAGCTTCTGGTGAATGAGGGCATCGCCGTGCATGTCTCGCGCGTCATCAGCCCTGGTCATGCAGCGTGGGAGTACTACGGCTATGATCGCCGAGAGTACACAAAAATCCGCGAGATGGAGCCGCTGGTGTCGCGCGCCCTCACCAACAGTCTCGACAAGGCAGGGCTGGGACTCAGACTACAGTACCTCTCCGACGGAATGACCGACGATGCACGTCGTATCGGAGAGTACGTGATGCCGGAGCGGAGCGGCTATTTCATCGGTGCGAAAATGGCCGACCAGGCAATAGCCACGAGAGGCTTCGCCTGGACCATCAGGGCGAGCGCACAGGAAATTACTGCTGTCGGAGGAGAGGCCGCAGCCACCGCCTGACCGCCACATCGCTCACTTTCCAACACAAAACGAGCTGAAGACTCGCTCCAGCACTTCCTCAGCACTAACAGCACCTATCATTTCCTCGAGAGCAATGGTTGCAGCTCTCAGATGAATCGCGGCGATAGTCACGGGTAGCTTGCCGACAACCCACTCTCGCTCGAAATCAAGAAGCTCACGGTGTGCTTCGGTGATAGCGCGAATGTGGCGCGCCCGTGTCAGCATCGGCACATCGACAGTTGCCCCGCCGTACTGCTGCTCGAGTTCCGAATCGATTGCTTTCTGGAGAGAATCCAGCCCCTTCCCTGTTATAGCACTGGTATGAATGGCTCGCGTTGTTTGGAGGTCTCCTCGGTTGAGATCCACTTTCGTCAAAACAGGAACTAGGGGCGAGGCAGTCACTCCTCTTACCATCGAAACCGCCCTGGCAAGCGAGCTATCGTCATCTCCGCAGGCAAGCACTAAATGAGCATCTACGATGTATCGTCGACTTACCTCTATTCCCAGCCTCTCGACCATCTCATGGCTATCGCGCAAACCCGCAGTGTCAACAAGACGGATTGGCCACTTGCCAGTATCAAGCTGAAGCTCGATTGCGTCTCTTGTTGTTCCCGGCACTTCTGTAACGATCGCTCGCCTTTTCCCCGCAAGAGTGTTGAAAAGCGATGATTTCCCGACATTCGGTTCCCCGGCTATGACTACGAGGGCTCCTTCTCTTATCAACTCACCCGCTGGAATCGTAGCAAGAAGAGATTCGAGTGTCCCTCGGAGGTCATCGATCGACTGCTGAACACGAGATGTTGTTATGGGACCATCGTCTTCCTCAGGAAAATCGATGTCGTATGCAATCAACGATTCCAGGCCGAGGAAACCATCTCGCAATTGTCCAATCTTGGCTGATAGAGCTCCATTTAACTGGTCGAGCGCCGCTCGCTGCATTGCGAATGAACTCGCGTCGATCAGATCACCGATTGCTTCGGCCTGAACGACGTCCAGCTTACCATTCAGCACAGCTCTTCGAGTGAATTCTCCCGGGAGGGCTTCTCTCGCACCTGACAACACAAGCGCGCCAACCACAGAGACCGGTACAACTAAGCCACCATGTGTCGAGATCTCGACCAGGTCCTCGCCGGTGAAGGAAGCGGGTGCAACAAATGTCGTAACCACTGCTTGATCGAGAAGCCGCTCCTTCGCACCGTTGTGAACGACACACACGGTTGCTGTCCGTGGATGGAGCGGCCACGGCCGTAGATGCCGCCCCGCGATTTCCAGCGCCTGGGGCCCGCTCATTCGCACAATCGCGAGCGCTCCGCGGCCCAGCGGAGTCGCGACGGCGACGATCGTATCGGTTCCACGAGCAAGTCCCGCGGATACTGCCGGATCAACTCTCACGCAGGCGCAGATACCGGGAGATCGAAACTCATCCCCGGCTCAAGGATCCTCACATCATCACTACGGGGATGGTCGGGCAGATGCTCACGTAACCTGTCAATCGCGTCATACGCCTTGGCAGTGACGTGATCGAACGTTCCCCAGTGGTAGGGAATGAGATACCTCGCATTGAGCCGATCAAAGAGGGTGAGCGCGTCTCGACTCGTCAGGTGGCCCTTTCTGAACCCGGGCTTCCACCATGGCGCATGGCCAATCGGAAGTAGCGCCATGTCGAGCCGCCGCCTGCTCGTGGTGAGGTGGTACTCAACAAGCTTGGTGCTTTCCGGGGTGAGCCCCGTGTCACCGGCAAAGAAGCATGACACAGATTTAGTGTCTAATAGATACATATTCGCTGCACTCCGCCACCTGTCGAAGGCGTACCGGCTACCGGTATGTGTCGCCGGTGCTGCAAAAATCTCCACGTTGCCCAACTGGACCGTCGCACCAGGCTCGAAGCTATGGGCGCTTGCATACCCGCGACGACGGAGCCATTTCGCCACCGACGGCGGAGCATAAAGGGGGGCTTCGCCCCCTATCTCGTCGAGAGAGTTGAAGGAAAGGTGGTCTGCGTGAGCATGCGTCAGCAGTATTGCGTCAAGTCGCGGGAGTGAGGACACAGGGATTCCCGGATCACTCACTCGCGGAAGAAAGCCACCAAGAGTCTTGTCGAAATTGGGGTCGGTTAAGAAAATCCGATCTCCAATCTCAATTAGTAGCGTTGCGTGACCAATGTAAGTGATTCGCATCGGGTCTCCGACAGCCCATCTACCGCGACAGTCGTGCCTTTGCCTTTGCTCTTTCCCTGGCCAGCATCCACTGCTGTGGAAGAGCAGCGATGTTCTGAGCTGTATAGTAGAGATTCAGTCCCGATGCCATGTTGGCGAGAAAAAAGGTCATCATCGCCGGAAACATGTAGCTCATCATCTTCGCCTGTGGATTTGGTGGTGCATTCCGCAGGCCGATCCACGACAGCACATACATCGAAATGCCCATTAGTACCGGTAGGATGTAAACCGGATCCTTGATTGATATATCGTGCAGCCAGAGGAAGGGAACACCACGAAATTCGATCGTGTTCTGGAACACGAAGAACAGAGCGAATAGCACCGGCATAGGAATCAGCGCCGGTAGACATCCACTGAGCGCGGTGAACGGACTGGCTCCAGCCTCCTTGTACACTCGCATTATCTCTTCGCGTTGCTTCTCCGGTTTGTCTTTGTATTTCTTTTGAACCTCGGCGAGTTTTGGCTGGATCTCCTGCATTTTCAGGCTTGAGCGCATAGCACTCTGGTTGAGTGGCCATAGCACGATGCGAACAACTATCCCGAATATCACAAGCACCCATCCATAGCTCAGCCGCATTACTTGATGCATCCAGAGAAGAAGCCGGATACAGAGGGCAGCAATCGGCTGAACCACTCCCTGAAGGAATCGCCAGCCATAAGGATTCACGTGATCGAAATCGCGACCCATTGCAATAAGCTGGGTTGACTGCTGCGGACCGGCATAGATATCAACGGCGAACGTACCGTCCGGAATTGCCTTCACGACTGTCGCCCGGGCGCTTGTTGCCAGCTTCGTGGTTCTCGGACCTCCTTCGATCAACACCTCACTGAAAGAGCTACCTCGCGGATTCAACAACCCGAGGACGAAGTACTTGTTCTTCACCGCAGCCCACATGATGGGCCCAGATTCAAGCTGCCTCGCACCAGGGTCAAGCCGACTGAAGGCTATACTCTTGGCGTTTTCGCCCTCGGGTTTGAACGAGACTGAGAGAGCCCGCAGATCGGCAATGGTATCCGACTCTGCCGGCCGGATCGTGCTCGGCAAATCAATAAGGAGAAATGCATTTCTCCCAACACCTGCAATTCGACCACTCACACGAGCTACATAATTATCGGGATCGAGCTCGTAGCTGATCGTCACATGAATCGAGTCAATCCCGGTGTCGTAGGTGAGGCGTTCGATCGCCGGCGAAACTCCGCTACGCACAAGATGAAAAACGGAGCGATCAAGCAAAATTGTATCACCACCGGATACAACTCTAAACCGGAGCAACGGAACATCCTGCACCCCTAGTTCAACCAGCCCATCTCTCGAAGCCAGGTTCTTGTAGTCACGCAACCGAACGCTTAGGAGAGTAGCCCCGATATTCGTGAAGCTATAAATCGACTCTTTCGTCTGTGCTACTACACGCTCCAGTGTCGTGACATTGGCCGAGTCCGTCCGAATAACACTCACAGTTGACTGCAAAGTGTCTACTCCAGAAGGAGACGCTGACGACGAAACCGCTGCACTAGTAGATGGCTTGACCGCGACTGTTGCCGTCTTCGGTACCACCTGAGAGCTATCGCCGCTCTTCCTAAGAGTGGCAGGCTTCGGCTTCGCCACGGGAAATAACATTGGCGTAACAGCCACTACGGCTGCAGCCAGCAAGAGTGCTACAAAAAAGCGTTTTTCCATTCAGGGAACCGGGTCATATCCGCCCGGACGGAAGGGGTGACAGCGGCTCACCCGGCGGAGTGCGAGCCAAGCTCCATGCAACGCTCCATACTTCTCAACAGCCTCAATGGCATATGCAGAGCACGTGGGATAATAACGGCAGGCAGCAGGAAAGAGCGGGGACACCCATAGCTGATATCCCCGAATGAGTGACACTATCAATCTTTGCACCAAAATCACCCCATTCCAAAGAGCAGCTTCCTAAGCTCCTTCATCTCCCTTTCCAGTTCTTGAAAGGACATGTCATAGGCTGCAGGAAGAGCCGTAATCACCACATCGGCCCCACGACACTCCGGAAGAAGGTAGATCCTGGTCAGCTCTCTGAGCCGCCTACGGAGTCGATTCCGATCTACAACCGTACGGCCATACTTTCCAGCGACGACAGCCATACGACAATAAGGAAGCAGGGAAGCGATCACCCGAGCTTGTAAATGCTCAGTATGAAATCGCTTCCCTGCTCGTTTGACGTGGTTGAGCTCGCTGCCTCGCGTTAGTCGGCGCCGCCGGGAGTACGAATAACTCCTAGGCGCCGGCGTATTTACTAGGGAGGCGTACTGTCAACTCTTTTCTTCCTTTCTTGCGACGTCGGCTGAGAACTTCCCGCCCCCATCGTGTGGACATCCGCTCACGAAATCCATGCGACCGGATCCGGCGCTTATTGCGAGGACGGTACGTAGGCTTACCCATGGGAATTGCTCCAAAGAACCATTTGAGACTACAGTCCAAAACAGCCCCCAAAACTAGTCCCTACCTACAGATACATCAAGCCATATCAAGTGATACAAGTATCCGGCACATTGACTTTTCCACATTCTGGGGCTAGGGTTGCCACCCCATGTCTCTGACCGCTGCTGAAGTTTGGAAACGGCTCCTTGATCGAGCTCGCCAAGAGATACCTGAACAGACATTCCGCACCTGGTTAGAGCCCACTGAAGCCCTCAATCTCGACGGCAACACATTATCAGTAGGCGTTCCGGATCAGTTCGCAGCTGATTGGAACGAGTCAAAACATGCCGAGTTGTTCTCATCATTCGCGCCTGTTGCCCTAGGCCATCCTATCAAGGTGTTGTTTAGGGTAAATGAAGAACGAAAGAAGCGATCCCAGATGGATTTCTTCGTAGCGCCTCCTCCTTCCTCGATGGCAGCACGAGATCAGTCTGGCGCCAGTATACCGCCACTCAGCCCAAGGTATACCTTCGACCACTTCGTCATCGGCAAATCCAATGAACTCGCGGCAGCGGCAGCACACGCAGTCACGCAAGCTCCCGGCAAGGTCTACAATCCACTTTTCATCTATGGAGATACAGGTCTAGGAAAAACCCACCTGATGCAGGCTATTGCCCATGAGATTCTAGCCCATAATCCCACAACAAGAATCACATTCGTTGGGACAGAACAGTTCACCAACGACCTGGTGCAGTCAATTCAATACCGCAACATGCCAGCATTCCGACGACAGTATCGGGAAACTGACCTCCTACTAGTTGATGACGTACACTTTCTTAAGGGCAAAGAGGCTACACAAGAAGAGTTTTTCCACACCTTCAACGCTCTCTACGAAGCTGGCCGGCAGATCGTTCTAACAAGCGACCGACCGCCGACAGAAATCCCCACTCTTGAAGGAAGGCTCGTCAGCCGCTTCCAGTGGGGAATGGTTGCAGATATAGAACAGCCTGACTTCGAACACCGCATCGCAATCCTAAAACAGAAAGCAACACTAGATCACCTCGAGCACGCCATCCCAGAGGATGTTATTCGATTCATCGCGGAGAACGTACGCTCAAGTGTCAGAGAGCTCGAAGGATCAATTATCAAGCTCCTCGCATATGCCTCGCTCAAGCATCGCGACATCACTGTAGACCTGGCACGAGAGGCACTCAGAGACAAGCTACACCTTACCGAAGGCAATCCCACAGATACACTCAACAGTCTCACAATCTCCACAATTCAGAACACCGTCGCTAAAGAATGGGGAGTGACAGCTGAAGGCCTACGCTCAAAGACCAGGACAAAGACCCTAACCATACCACGACAGATCGCCATGTTCCTAACTAGAGATCTCCTCGGAACCCAGCTCGTGGAAATCGGCAGCGCATTCGGAGGGCGAGACCACTCTACTGTAATCCACAGCATCGACAGAGTCACAACAACAATCCAAGCCGACCCAATGTTCAAAACACGAGTCACAAGACTCCGTTCTATGTTAGAATCACTACGCCCGTAACAAACCAAACCATATCCCAACAACCACAAACACCACAGCACAGACAATCCACATCACATACCAATAGCGAACTCTACACAGAATCAATAGCTTACCCGCGTTATCGACAGGCTAACAGAGCCCTACGACTACTACTAAGCTTTTAGGACCTTATCCTAGAACAGCAGTAGAGCACCAACCAACGATTGAAAGGGACACTACCTGGATGCGCCTGACGATCTCTCGCGAGAAGCTGCAAGAAGGGCTAGCTGCCGTGGCGGCAAGTGTCCCGGCGAAGACTACATTGCCGGTCCTGGCAAATATCTTGGTGGAGACGACCGAGAAGGGGATCCGGCTTTCAGGGACCGATCTTGATATTGCTGTAACGACGGAAGTAGCAGCTGACGTTGAGACGTCCGGAGCAGTGACGATTCCTGCGAAGAAGCTGAGTGAGATTGCACGCGAGTTGCCGCCATCGCCGGTAAAGATTGCTGCAGTTGGTGAGCAACGGATTACGCTTGAGTGTGGGCGCTCGCGGTTTAAGCTTTTGGGCCTGCCGCGGGACGAATTCCCAACGTTCCCCTCAGTGCGGTTCAACGAGGGTTGGCGGATTAAATCAGGCGAGCTACAAAAGGTTATTTCGCATACGGCGTTTGCGGTATCAACAGAGGAGAGCCGGCCGATCCTCAATGGGGTTCTCTGGGAGCTCCGACCGGACCGTATGGCGATGGTCGCGACGAATGGGCATCGGTTGGCGAAGATGGAGGTGCCAATTGATGCAGAAGCTGACCGCTCTAGTGATTTGATTGTGCCACCAAAAGCGCTTGGAGAAGTCCGTCGGTTATTTCCTGCCGAGGAAGAGCTGGAAGTTGCAAGAGGGGAGAATCACATTGGGTTTCGGTCACCGCTGACGGCGGTTTTTTCGCGGCTGATTGAGGGGCCTTATCCGAATTACGACCAGGTGATTCCCCGAGATAATGACCGCGTGGCAGTTGCGGATAAAGCAGCTTTGATTGGCGCGCTGAAGCGGATGTCGGTTGTTGCGTCTGACCAAACGCACCGGATTCGCCTGTCGTTTAATTCAGGTATGCTGAAGTTCAGTGTTCAGACACCTGACTTGGGTGAGGCTCAGGATGAACTACCGATTCGGTATGAAGGGGATCAGCTCGATATTGGTTTCAATGCGAGCTATCTCCTTGAGATCTTGCGCTATATCCCGACTGATGAGGTGAAGCTGACATTCAAAGCTCCCGAACGTGCGGCAACACTGGAGCCTGAAGCTTGGGCAGATCCGGCAAGCTATCTCTGTCTGGTAATGCCCCTGCGGCTTGTTGATTAGCGAATTAAGGAGACTCTCTCTCCGGTTTGCTGGCTGAAGGTGTGGTCACTTCCTGAAGTCCGGATGATGACCGTACTCGAGTGCTGATAGTCAGAGGTTATTAATAATCCGGTTCTGATATCGAGGAATAAGCTAGCCCCTCCCTCTCCTCGACTCTCGATTGAAACTTGATGCTCTCCTTGGATTCCTTGGCCAATTGCTTGGGTGGAGTCTGAGCGCTCTATGAGCACTACTTGTTGGCCTAGTTTTGTTGTCTCTCCAGCAACTCGGTAGTGCCGGATCAGAAAGAGTTCAATTGGGATTGAACCCTGACAGACTTGGAGGTTTGTTGAGTCTCTCCAGCTCATGCCGATTTGTACCGTGCTTGGTATCGAGTCCAGTAGTAGCTTGACTCGAGTTAGCCAGGTGTCTGTCAATCCACTGCATGGAATTTCTGCGGAGGTTAGAGCACTGGGGTGGAGATCTATACCGGCTTGGCTGATGCTGCCGGCGAACGTAACGGGTGTTGGTAGTGACAGAACGGGTGTGGCGTTTTCACGGATCCCTGTATATGTCGCTGCTTGGTTGAGAATGCCTGAGATGTTTAAGCCGGCGGTGTCTATAGCCAGCGAGAAGCTCATTGAGACGGTAATAGTATCGCGAAGCTGGGAAGTATCAGGTTCTGTGCGAATTGTTGTTGTACTGACTAGGTGATATGACATTGTGGTGGAGCCTCTGTGAAAGCTCCACTTGGCTGTGTGTGCTGCTATGGCGTATTCGTTTGGAGCAGCCTCGGCTGGCGTATTGCTTGGGAATGGTGGTCCGGCTGCCCGTGGGCCCCTAGCGCATGATGTGGTGGCCGCAGCGACTAGTAGAGATGCAATTGCACAGGTCTTGTTTACTCCTGTCAGTTGGAAATAGCATAGCCCCCTGCGGTTTTCGCGTAGGGGGCTATCTGGACCAGGTAATCGGTCTATAAGCCGGGTTCTGTTCGATGGTGTTTCCATCGTGACGATCATTTCTCTCGGAGAGCAATCGCTTGCTCCCTCTAGCGGCCTACCCGCGGCGTCTTTATCGAGGTGGCATCTCTCGCCGCTTGCTTGGCCTTGCTCCAGCTGGGGTTTGCCGTGCCATCCGTGTTGCCACGGATGCGGTGGGCTCTTACCCCACCGTTTCACCCTTACCGCCCGTTGTCTCGTGGCGGCGGTCTGATTTCTGTGGCACTTTCCGTCATTACGGACATTCCGTAATGCCCAGGTGTTATCTGGCAGCTCTGCCCACGGAGCCCGGACTTTCCTCGAATTAGTATCAAATCGCCACCAACAAGCCGGTCTCGATTTGCTACTGATGCGCGATCGCCCGACCGATTGCATTGATCACTAGAAATATACACTCCAGTGGTGCGAGAGCTCCTAGGTGCTATCGAGTTGGGTGGTCCTGTTGGATCACTGCTGACGGGCGTCTGACGTAGCTCCTCTATAATCCCGTTGCCAAGCTACTGATCAATTTCTACGGGAGATGTCCAATGGCAACTCTGATCAAGACTCCGTCTCTACCTCCGATTCCGGTTTCAACGATCCTTACGCCGAATGAGCGGATCCGTGTGGATGCGGCAGCTCAAGGCCTCTATTCAGCACTTCATCGGGAATCACTTGATGAGGTTCTTGCTGATCTTCGGGAGCGACGCGCTGGAGCTGTACTGCTTTCAGTAGCGCGATATGGAGCCCAGAGTAATGCACGGATGGCAGCAATGGTGCGTGAATTTCCGCGGATTCCCGCGATGGCCCTGTTAACCGAGACGCAGTATACGACACCGCAGTCAGCACTTGCTCTTGGTCAGCTCGGTGTGCGAATTCTTATTGACGCTCGCCAACCTTCTGGATGGCAGACCCTTCGGGAGATTTTGACTGCTGAGCGCGCGAGTGATCTCCAACGTACTGCGCTTGGCTACCTCAATGCGGACCTCAATGGTGCTCCTCTCGATTGCTGGCGGTTTTTCGAGCTTCTCTTCAGCTACTCACCGCGTGTGCATACAGTCCGGCAGCTTTCCCGCCAGCTCTGTATTCTGCCGAGTACTTTGATGAGCAGATTTTTTCGTGCGCATCTTCCGCCTCCAAAGCGGTATTTGGCTCTCGCTCGTCTGATTCGAGCGGCAAGGCTGTTCGAGAATCCAGGACTTTCGGTTGCGAGTGTGGCTAACTATCTGGACTACTCATCGCCGCAGAGCTTTGGGAGGCACGTTCGGACGGTTATGCAAATGTCGCCCGTAGCCTTTCGTGAGAAGTACGACGGTGCGGGAATGCTGCAGTATTTCAGGGAAGAGCTTGTTTTGCCATATCTCCTTATCCTTCGAGGGTTTCGTCCTGCGGCTACCTACCCGAGCTGGATCAAGCGTCGGAAGGACCTCGAGGAACGATCTATCGTCTAGCTGCTCGATGTTTTTCTGCTTGTGACAACCTCCTTCAGAGTACAAAGGGCAAGCACCCTGTACCCCTGATCCTCAATGGTCATGCGGCCCCCCTCCTCTCGATCGAGGACAGCGAGAACGCCTTCGATCAGGCCACCGGCATGCTTGACCTCGTCGATGGCGCGCCTTGCGGAGTCACCCGTTGTAATCACGTCCTCGATGATTGCTACGTGGTCATGGGGTGAGTTGAATCGGCGCTGGCATATGCTATTGCGTAGGCAACGGGATCTGCGCCCAACGTCAGTCCGCCCACGCTATCAACTAGCCAACCTGCATCTTTCATTTCCTGAAGTGCTAAAGCGCCGATTATTGATAGCCCTTGTGGGCTCATTGTTGTCAGTCGTGCATCCACGTAGATGTTCGAAGTTCGTCCAGAAGCAAGAGTAAATGTTCCGCGTTTCACCGAGACATCAGCCAACTGTTGAATAAGATGCTCGCGCTTGATCATTCTCTGAGCCATTATCTGCGCCGGTACGGGACTCGATGATAGAGCCCTGTCCTAACTGTGGCAGGGAGTAATTGCCGGATGCAGCCAGTAGTATACCTGCTAGCGGTTGGCGTATTCGCGGTTCTTGCGCTTCTTCTGCAACACGAGCGTCGCCAGGCCCGCAAACTTGCCGAGCGTTCAAGGGAGCTGGAGCGCCTCTCATCCGAGCTGCTTCGTGCTAACCGGATGAAGAATGAGTTCCTCGCCAGCGTTTCGCATGAGTTGCGCACACCGCTCAATGCTATCGTTGGATTCGTTGACCTTCTGCGTGAAGGTGTCTATGGGGAGCTAGCGCCGCGACAGGTCAAACCGGTTGAGAGGATAGAGGCCTCGGCCAACCATTTGCGCCATCTTGTCGATCAGATCCTAGACCTTGCAAAGATCGCTGCTGGAAGACTCGATGTTCATCCAGAGTTGCTCGAGATCCGGCCATTCATTCTTGATGTAGCAAGTGAAGTGGAATCACTCGTAAGTGAGAAAGGTCTTTCTCTCTCATTGACGATGGGTAGTTCCCTTCCGCGTATCCGCACTGATCCGACGCATCTGCGGCAAATTCTGGTCAATCTCATCGGCAACGCCGTTAAATACACAGCTACTGGAACCATTGTTGTGCGTACCCGCTCCGTCCCCCGGGCTGAGGCTCTATCACTTGGGTTACCGGATGGCTCACGGGCAAATGCGCGAAGCGATCTTTGGCTTGCCGTACAAGTCGTAGATCAGGGAGTTGGAATTGCTGCCATGGATCAAAGCAGGATCTTTGAGGAATTTGAGCAAGCTGATCCTGGCTCGCGAACAGATTCCCCAAGTCGAGGTACAGGCCTAGGATTGGCGATCTCGCGACGCTTGGCGCGACTACTCGGGGGTGATATCTCGGTTGCGAGTGAAGTCGGAAGAGGGTCGACGTTCACGCTATGGCTGCCGATTCTTGATATAAGCCTAGCTCCCTCGGCGGAGGATTCCTCGAACGCGCGAGAATAGCCCGCTACCCGTGTCGGCATCAGCAACAGGGCCTGTCGTAGTTGTTTCAATCGCCCCCAGTGCATTCTTCACAGCGTCATCAAACGTGCTGGCGAAGTCGATGACTGAGGGATAGCGAGCTGCGGGATCCTTGGATAATGCCCGCATCGTCACCGATTCAACCATGGGACTGAATCTGAGGCGCTCCTTGGCCGAGTTAAGGGGGACTGGCGGTACGGTAAGAAGCTGGGTGAACATTTCCCTAGGTGCCTTCGCGGTATACGGCAAGCACCGGGTGAGCAGATAGTAGGCAATTGTTGCCAGGCTGTATTGGTCTGCAGCGGGGCCAACAAGCTCTCCTGAGAGTGCTTCGGGGGCTACGTACATAAGCGAGCCCACGAAGAAGCCGGCACGTGTGAGGCGTTCGTCGGCTGAGCTTTGCGTGTCCGTT
>WNGE01002962.1_pt1 | contig 20311 bp, 19 predicted proteins | sample 5400651 | NCBI WGS metagenome assembly WNGE01 (sample SAMN13153370, study PRJNA577476) | soil metagenome | isolation source: 60 cm soil or saprolite under grassland replicate 2 | place: USA:California | collected 2016-06-15 | reverse complement strand
AGAAACGCGAGAGGGAAACGCAGAGCGAGATGGGCGAGCAGCCCTCCTCTGTAGGACCGATCAGCACCTGGCTGCTGAGCAGTGTGTGCCTGGATTGCTTAACACAACAGGTGCGTGGCTACTGGACAGCTGCTCGGCTACGTGCGTGTCTGTCGCGGTTACGCCGCTTTTGCGCCGCTAGTCCACGCCGACGGACGCATCAGGAGACCGTGGTGCGCGCGTGGCTGGCTCCGCCACGTACGCCAGCGCGGATGCAGGTCCCATTGCTCGCGTGATGGCTTCAGTCCGCGCTTATAGGGCGAAGCCCTTTGCCGGGAGCGCGAGGGTGCTTACACGGGTAGGTTTTTTAGGACGCCTTTTTCGCCTTGCCCCTGCCCATACGACGGGCCGCCCTGTAGTTGCGTCGTCTCACGCGCTGCCGTTCCCGCTGCTTGCGCTGCTTCTGCTGCTTGGCCGCAGACAATGGACGGGCCGGAGGAAAGTGCGCTGGCCACTCCTCTGGCCACAGTGCCGCCTGTGGCCATCCCTCCCCTCGCCACACGGCAGCGAGCACGCACAGCCGTCCACGGGTGAGACAGCTCAGTTCACGGCCTCGTGGCCCCTTGGTCCCGCTGCCCGCCGTCTGGCGAGCCACATGCGTCGGTGGCAACTGCTCCAGGTGCTTAGCTGGGCGACTCACCTCAGCTTGGCTGCCTACCCCCACCATCCAGAGGATACTCACCGCCAGGGCCAACCACAAGCGTTCCGCACGCTGGGGATCGAGCATCTTGGTGTGCTGCCAGCCCCAGTGCCCGCGCTTGTAATCCTTAAATCCACCTTCGATCCAGGCGCGTAAGCGATACCATGCCCCTTGCGTCTGCTGGGGAGGCAGGTCGGTGACGATCACCCACGGCTCCTCATAGCCCGGTTCATGGCACAGCACCAAGGTACAGTCCTCCAGACGGGTCTGTTTGTCGGCAAAACACGCCACGCGCGCTGCCCACCGCTGACCTAGGGCAGGTAGGAAGTTCCTGATCCAGTCCCAGCGATCGCTGCCCTGCACACAGACTTTGGCTCCCAGATTGATACGCAGGAACGGATGCCAGCCATACCCCACGATCTGACGAGAGAGCCACGGGGCATACAAGCCTCGATCAGCCAACACGAGCACGCTCCACTCGGCGGGGATCACGCCATCGAGGTGCGCCAGTACCGTTTGCCAATAGGGCTGCCAGGATCCTTTTTGGTTATAGGCGAGCACTTTCCAGGCGACCGGAATGGCACAACCCCGGACGAGCACACTCACACCCAATACCGTGAAGCGTTGTCCCAAGGTCGTCGCATCCAAAGCCAGAGCCAGTTCCTGCCGCTCTTCGGGCCACCACGCTAGCACCCACCGCACCAACGGCGCAAAACAGGTGTCCACCTCGAGCGTGCAGCGCTTCTTCCCGGCCTTGTCTCGGGCTGGATAGTACCATTCCCGCAAGCGTTGGCGCAGCGTCTCTTCCGGTTGCCCCTGCAGCAGGGCCAGTAAGACGCTCACCTGACTCAAGCCACAACTGCGCGCCAAGACCATTCCCAGACTCCACAAGGCTAAGACCCCCGCTTGCGGGCGACTCAAGTGCGGGAAGTGGCTTGACACTTCTTTTGTCCACTGCGATACTCGTTCTGAGCAAGTCATCTGTGCCTCCGATATCTTCTTCATGATCGATCCTGATATCGGTGAGCATAGCATGTCTTGTTCATGTTTTCCACCTGTTCGCTCTTCCTCCCAAAAAACCTACCCGTGTAAGGCGCGAGGGTGTCCCTCGCCTCCTTTTTTATCTTATGGGCCGCAGGCCCACAAATAGAGTGATGAGTGAATGTCAGTTATTGGCTGACATCCCATATGACAAATGTCATAGCAAAGTACTGACGTTCATGACTACTCGTTTTCTTTGTTCCACAGTATGCTTGAACCATAGAAGTTGAACGCGAGTCGGCCAGATGAATGAAAAGCCACTCGCTCATAGATAAGGAAAGAGGTATCTACTCATGAACATATCAGTTAGCACGTTACACAAATTTCAAACACTTGCCATCCTTGTACTGATCTTCGCCGATGGCTGCGATGTCGGCCAATTCTCGCTCTCATCGTTCGATGTATGGAGTATTGGAGGCGTTATCAACGTCCTGCTTCATGCACTGGCAGGCTTTCTCATCATGGGTTTTGGCATTCAGTTCTTCTATTCGCCGCAGCGCCTTGCCCCTCGCATCTGGGTCAGCATCCTCTCCGCGCTTGCGGTTGCCGGCAACATTGTGATGATTATACTGGGCGCGACCAATCCTGATCCGAACTCCGTCGGCGTTCATTCCCCCGGCGACTGGATGGTGGTCATTGCCATTACTGCTGGTGCACTGCTCTGGTTCGCTACCCTGCTGGTGGAACGAGCACAATCCGTCAGGGTTCGGCACGAAGCGATTGCGTAGCAGACGCATTGTATCATGGAACATTTTCTTAAGTGAACAGTTGTAAAGTAAGAGGCCTTGCAGTCGCAAGGTCTTTCATCTCTTTTTAGCCTTAGCTAGTGGTTCCTGCGTACTCTTAGAAAGAGAGCGACTGCGCCTCGGAGACGAGAGCTTCGATAGCTGTCACGCCTCTTCTCATACATCTCCTTTCCGGTGCAGGGTTGCAATGAACTCCTGTGAACGTCTGGTTGCTTGTGTGACAAAGTCAGCAATAGTTGAGAGTTGATCGTCGCTGTACGTTTCAAGAAAGTCCATAAATTTCTCCTGTAATGAGTGAAACACCTGGTCCAAATCCGAAAGCCGCTCCTCATTTCTTTCCACTATAACTCGGCGTCGATCATGAGTATCACGCATGCGTTTCACAAACCCTTTACTTTCCAGTCGGTCAATGAGACTGGTGACTGAAGAAGTGGTCAGTCCAGTATATTGAGCGATCTCTCCAGCCGTAAGCGCCCCCTGACTACTGAGAATAAACAGTGTCTTCGTCTCAGTGGCACCTAATCCAACCCGCTCAGCAATGATAGTATGCATGAAGACCGCAGTGGTGCTATTTTCACCGCTTGCCTGTATAACTGCCTCAAGCAACTGCTTGCGGCTTAGTTTAGAAAATTCGTTTAGACTTGACAAAATTCACCCCCATACATAATAATACGATTAATCTAATATTTTGATTGTTCGAGATATCAGATCAAATGTAATAAAAATACTATCACAGAAACTGAGGTCAAACAACTGTAGATTCTTGTCATCGATTGAACAGGACAAACTGCTACACTCATCACTCAAGTGTAAAAGGCTACTATTCATCAAGAAAGGAACAAAAAATGGATACGAATTTCTACAATGCTGCCTCCCATTTAAGTGAAGCAGAAATCGCAGCGAATGAGTCAGCTGTTCGCGCGCTCTATCAAAAGCTTATCGAGGCCTGGGGTGATACAGATGCTTACGCTGCTTTGTTCACTGAGGATGGTGATTACATTACCTTTGATGGCTCGCACGCACGTGGGCGCACCGAGATTGCAAGGGCTCACCGTCCTCTCTTCGAGGGCATCTTAAAAGGCTCCCGGTTGGTCGAGGTTGGTATTCCAGTGGAATTGCGTTTTCTATCACCCGGTGTGGCTCTGGTCCATAGCGGAGGAGCAGTGCTCCGGGCGCGCCAGAAGAAGCCATCGCGCCGGGCAATTTCCGTTCAGACCATGGTAGCAGTCAAGCAAGGAGACCGCTGGCTTTTTGCGGCATTCCAGAATACACGCTACCGTCCGTTCGCGCAAACACTCCTTGGTAAAATCCTTACCTCGCGTGCTGTTAGGAGAGCACAACCTACCAACAAATAAACATTGAACAAACTAGTTCTGGATGCAAAAGAAAGATTCACCACCTATCCCAATGCACCACCGACTCCAAAGGTATGCGCGTAGCCGGCTTAAAATCAGTACCCAGCGTATAGGCTACAGGGATAAGTGCAGCCTGCGTCACTTTCTCAAAAGGAATACCAAGCACCTCCGCTGCCTCCTGCTCATAATAGAGATGCACCGATGTCCAGGATGTACCCAACCCTCGCAGACGAGCGGCCAGCATAAAACTCCACACGGCAGGCAAAATCGATCCCCAGACTCCGGCTTGCTCAACGCTTGGCTGATCATCGACGCGACCCCAGATGCAAGGTACGAGCAACACAGGCGCCTCGTGCATATGATCAGCCAGGTACTCAGAAGAGTCTCGCACCTTCTTAAGAGTCTTCGCGAATTCACGAGGCAGGGTGCGGCCTTCATACAGTGGGTGGGCTGTTGCCGTCTTTTCACGGTATAACCAGTAACCTTTGCGATAAATAGCTCCTAACGCCTTACGTTGTTCCTGGTCGGTCACCACCACAAAATGCCAGCCCTGACTATTGGCTCCTGTTGGTGCCTGCACTGCTAGCTCCAGGCATTCCCGTATCACCTCTGGTTCCACCGGACGTGAGAAATCCAGTCGCTTGCGCACCGATCGCGTCGTGGTGAGCATTTCCTCCGCCGAAAGTTGAGGTAAAGTCATGATTGCTATCCCTTTCGTTAACCAATGAACTAAGATCGTAAACAACCCCAATTGACCCTCTGTAGGTGCCGATGTATCGCGCACAGCGCCGATTCATCGGCCCTCTTGATTGCTCTGATTTCCCACCCGTAGGTGCCGATTTATCGCGCACAGCGCCGATACATCGGCCCTCGTGCAATTACCACTATCCAGATCAAACAATTAAAAAGCCTAAATTTTTCTACAAATCTTCATCCAAACGCCTCAACCGTTCCATATAGCGATCACGTAACGGCTCGGACATTGCTATTCCTGTCCCACCATGACGAAGCTTAATAATCTCCGCCATGATACACAAAGCAATTTCTTCTGGAGTACTACCCCCGAGATCCAGGCCAATAGGAGCACGTACACGAGCCAACTTCTCAGCAGAAACACCTTCTTCATGTAGCAATTTGAAAACAGCCCACACGCGCCTCTGACTACCGATCATACCAATGTAGGCGGCTGGCGAATCGATAATAGCGCGTAATCCCTGCACATCGTGTGCGTGAGCGCGTGTGACAAGTACGATGTGCGTACGTGGTGTTATAGGATAGTTTTTGAGAGTAGACTCAATATCGCCTACCAACAACTGTTTGGCAGTGGGGAAGCGTTCGCGACTGGCGAATGATGCACGATCATCGGTCACACTTACTGAGAAGTTCATTAAATGAGCAAGCGAGGCAAGCGGTGCAGCAATATGACCCGCTCCCGCGATCAACAATACTGGATTAGGAACAAAAGGCTCGATAAATATCTCCGCCCACGCGTTAGCTGATTCAGCTGACTGGGCTACCGCAAGGGTCGTCCCTACATTTTCAATGTGCGGCTTGCCTGTTGCGATGGCTTTTTGTGCTGCCTCGTTTAGATGGAGAGCATAGCTCTCAGGGGCATAAGGAAGCATCAGGGTGCCTAGTGTTTCACTGTTTTCATGTACGAGCATTTGTTGGCCTATACAGGGACGCCATGCACCACCTGCGGCAATGATACTAGCCAGCACAACTGCCCGTTCGCCTTCCAAGGCAGCGTTGATAGCGCTGGCGAAGTCTTGCATGGTCGGTTGTCCTGGAAGCAGATTGGTATGCCATGGCTGGACAAACACATCAAAGATACCTCCACAGACTCCCTGGCTCTCCATAGCAATCTCTTCAGTCAGATCAACCTGGACTGTAGTGGGACGTTTAGTATCAATCACGTTTAGAGCGCTGCGCCAAACTTCAGCCTCGCCACAGCCGCCACCAACCGTACCGCTAATCGCACCACCACGATGCACAAGCATTTTCGCTCCCACCTCACGCGGAACGGATCCTTTGCGCTTGACAATAGTCGCCATAGCCACGGTTTCACCAGATTCCAGGTCGTGTATGATTTCTTGAAAGAGTTCCATCACGTTTTAATTTCCTATTGCTATTCAACCGCGTAGGGGCGGGGGTTGTGGGGATGCGGGGTGGGGACGCTTGCGTCGCCCTGGTGCCCAACACCTGTATTGCCACTATCTTCGCCATCACGTGGGGATGCGGGTTGGGGACGCTTGCGTCGCCCTGGCTGTGGTAACATCTACCCTTAACCCTTGCTCCCTAAAAAATCTATTCTTTGGATATAATCCAACTTTCGTCTTCCTTATTGTATAATAGCAATTGTCATGCTTCGCTACGCTCAGCATCTCCTGCTGTATGCCAACCTTCGCCTTCCTTAATTGTATATTATGAGAACATAAATTCATATCCCCTACCCGAAATCCTACAAATAGTCTGGTGAAATCGGCCTGCTAAAACTGCATTTTCAAAACGGGAAATCGTGAAATCTAAACCCTGAAATGCCAAATTCAAAACTCTAAAAGCACAACCATATAATTTTATTGTATAATCGGCATTCTTGCATACACTGTACATAGGGTTATGCGTAGCATGTGGCGCGGCTGTATGTAGGATTGTCCCGCCAATTGGCACTCGGGTTAAAAAACATGGGACGATAGAATTATGTGTCGGGGCGCGGGTTGGACTCTCACAACAGGCTAGTATTTTGGAGACCTTTTAGCTATTGTTGAGTTTAGCTATGCTTGTGTAAGAGAAAAATAATAACGAATAGGAGACGGGAGTATGGTATGATATGGCTGAAGAAGACAGAAATCTATCTCTGAGTCGTTGAGTTTTTCTTCTCTCTTGAAGAAGGGAAAGATGCATGAACCTGGCTGATACTGAACAAAAAAGCGCAAGCGGAGCGGTTGTTGCCAGCACGGCGAACACGCGCTTATCTGGCACCAGGCTCATCATCGCCCGCGCTGTGTGGTTGGTGCTGGCTATTGCCAGCCTGGGGCTCTTTCTTGTCAACCTCCTCGTGTCCTATCAGCACATGCTCAGGGTGTGCGTTGATCCCGTGACGTGTACCAACCTCGCTGGGGCACTGCCTGCAAGGGGACTCCAAGCGCTCACTTCCAGTGGCTTTTCTGTCAGTGAATATGCCGCTCCGGTCACCATCTTCTTCGCGATCACCGCAGCGATCTGGTACGCGGTCGGCTTCCTCATTTTCTGGCGCAGGTCTGATGACTGGCTGGCGCTGCTGGCAGCCTTTGTTCTCGTGATGTTCAATGTCACCACCTTAGGCAATACCGCCTCTGCGCTGGCACTCGCCTATCCTCTCCTCGCTTTGCCTCTCAAACTCGTGGACTTTCTTGGGCAAGTCTCGCTTGGTGTGTTCATCCAGCTCTTCCCCAATGGACGGCTCGTTCCGCGCTGGATGGGACTGATCCTGCTGCTCGACATCAGCTATACGTTCTTCAATAACTTCCCTTCCATCACGTCACCTTTCACTGCACATTGGCCAGCGTGGCTCAACTGGCTGGTTATTCTCGTAGTCTTTGGAGCCACCATCTCTTCACAAATCTACCGCTACAGGCGCGTGTCCACGCCTGTTCAGCGCCAACAGACGAAGTGGGTCGTCTTAGGGGTAACGGCAGCAATTGGAGTTGCCATAGGCATTTTGGCCTTGTCCACACTCTTCCCAAGCAGTGCGTACTCACATAATGTGGGTGCAGTCATACTTTTTATCACCATCTGGCCCGTCGCCTTTCTCCTGGTCCCGCTCTCAATTGGATTCTCGATTTTGCGCTTCAGACTCTATGACATAGATCTCATCATTCACCGCACGCTGGTCTATAGCACCTTGACGGTCGTGCTGGCTGTGATCTACGAAGTCAGCGTGTTCACGCTCCAATACCTGACAAGCGGTCTCGCACTCATACGGGGAAACCAACTGGCAATTATCGCTTCCACGCTTCTGATAGGGCTTCTGTTCAAGCCCCTGCATGATCGCACTCATGCGCTCATCGACCGTCGCTTCTACCGGCGCAAATATGATGCAGCCCGCACGATCGCTACGTTCAGTGCGACCATCCGCGATGAGGTGGACTTGAACCAGTTATGCACCAAGCTGGTGGGGGTGGTTGAGGAGACGATGCAGCCAGCACATGTTTCGTTATGGCTCTGCTCTCCCAAACGCTACCTGGAAGAGACCACGCGGGCTCTCCCATTCATCGATAAGGAAGCGGGTTTGTGAGGAATTCGTCTTTGTCCAGAGTGCTGAAGTAAAAATGCCACCGCAATTTGGCACATTCAAACAAGCGCAAAAGGCAGGCAAATCTGACTTACGCTGCTTTGCTACCACTCATGCTACTCAACAGCATCCTTCCGACGTGTGGTTCGGTGAGATTATCACTGGAGATGCTAGCGCTGATATAAACCTGAAACGTCTCACACGACTTAATTCAATCGCTGAGGAAACTTTTGCTCTATCTCCAAGTGAACGGATCAGCTATCAGAGCGTAGATGGCTGGCGTATTGACGCGCTCTTTACGCCGCCCCTTGAGCACAAAAGCGATATGCCACCCCCGCTGGTTGTCAATGTGCATGGTGGCCCTTCCTGGGCATGGCTCGATGACTTTGGTAGTAACCGGACACAAACACTTGCCTCGGCAGATTATGCCGTACTGAGAGCCAATATTCGCGGCAGTTGGGGATGCGGCGTAGCTTTCACGCGCAATGGAGAATCTTTGATTGGGATATGCGCTTCCTGGGCGGAAGCCCTCTCGAACACCCAGAACTTTATCGCGAGCGTTCAGCCATAACCTATGCAGCACGGGTCAAAACGCCAACGCTGATTATCCATGGCGAAAACGATCATGATGTCCCCATCAACCAATTACACGCGTTCTACCGGGCATTGCGCGAACGGAATGTCCCAGTCGAGTTCGTGATTTACCCGCGTGAAGGTCATGGCTTAGTCGAACGCGAGCACCGTAAAGACTGCGAAGAGCGTATATTGCGCTGGTTGGAGCTATATTTGTAGAGTGATAACTTACTGTTCGCGCAAATAGAGAAGATTTATGGATACGGAGGAGAGCATGTTACCAAAGCCAATCACCGAAAACACCCTATTTTATGGCGACAATCTTGATATTCTACGTGAGTATATAGCAACCGAGAGCGTAAAGTTTTAACTCTATCTCAACCAAATCATCACCTCGCTGCTCTTCCTCAATCTTATGCATTTCATTGATAATTGATAGCAATATAGTTATGTTTCTTTTGTATCTGTGTTTGTGTAACGAGGATAGGGGTTATGAACAATCAACCGCCACAACAACTGTCATGGCAACCGCAGCAACCGGGGCAGCCTCCACCCTGGTAGCAAATGTCGCCATGCGGCTCAGCGCCTGCAAGGGCTACAGACGGAGATGTATCTGCCTTCGCTGCACGTCCGACTGGTGTGGGCTGCACGATCAACTCCGCGAGAACAACGGGGATCGGCCCGGGTAGGCGCGTTGGAGGGAACGCACTCCTGCGATGGCGGCAGGGCTCACTGAGCATATCGGGAGTGTGCACGAACTGCTCCGGTACAAAGTCGCTCCAGCGCCATGGGGCCCACCCAAACGGCGAGGCCGACCTCCTAAAGTGATTCTGGCCTCGATCACCGGTTAGTGGGGATGTACATTTGTACCCGAAGGGGGTTGTTTATTTCTGTTTTATGCGGTCATCCGCAGTTTGCACTGCAACAAACTCACGATGCCCGCTCCATCAACCAAGCAACCGGACGCCGCGATTTTACACAACCATTGACAAACTACCCAATACTTTCAGGAGGAGGTGTAGGATGACTAACTGGCTAGGTCAACAGCTTGGCAATTATAAGTTGGTCCGTCTGCTAGGGAAGGGAGCCTTTGCTGAGGTTTACCTGGGCAGTCATATTTTTCTGGATACCCTAGCTGCTGTAAAAATACTATATACACAATTATCGGACGCGAATACGAAAACATTCTTCGCTGAGGCGCGTACTATCGCTCATTTGATGCATCCTCATATTGTACGTGTACTCGACTTTGATATAGAGGAGAACACGCCGTTTTTAATCATGGACTATGCTCCTAATGGCACCTTACGCCAGCGATGTCCCACCGGGACGCTGCTCCCCCTAGCCAACGTTGTTGACTACATTAAGCAGGCTGCCTCTGCCTTACAGTATGCACATGATCAAAAAATCATCCATCGCGATGTCAAGCCAGAGAATATGTTGTTGGGGCCAGGAGAAAATATTTTGCTTAGTGATTTTGGTATCGCGGTTGTGGCTCAGATTGATACTGCTTTTCCTGCCCCTACTACTTGCTCTCTACAACAGAATAGTTGAACGAGGAAGATCTTCATAGTCTTCTGTTGATTCTCATAATGTCGTCCCTCTCTGTTTTCGGCGAAGTCTTGTAAAGTCGTACCTGGCCTCCGGGGGCAAGGACCCCAACAACTACACGCACAGGCAGAAGCGTGTCATCGTGAGGGAAACCAGACGAACAGTAGAGATTTGAAGGCTGGACCCAATAGAAATGAGGATGGAATTGAAAAGATCATTTGGGAACACGGACGAAGAAATCATGCACTCCGCGCAGACGGAGTATTATCTATTGTTTGTCCGATCTCTGATGGCAGTAATGTCACAGGTGTTGGCATTTTTAATGCTGATGTCGAAGAAGTAAAAAAGATCATGGACGAGGACCCAGGTGTACAAGCAGGAGTTTTTGTCTATGAAATTCATGCTACTCGAAGTTTTCCTGGAGACAGCTTACCAAAGTAGGTACAAATGCCATCTCGAATAGGGCCATGTTTGCATCATTCCCTCTTGTCCTCTTAATTCCGCTGTTCGTCGTAGGAGCGGCGGCTGTCTGGCTTGCTGGTATCCAACTCTCTTACACAACAGATTTCATCGACTCACGTTTTGGTCTTGGTGAAGCACTCGGTGGCCTCATTCTCCTTGCAATTGCCACGAATCTCCCTGAAATTGCTAATGTTTTCAGTGCTTCGCTGACGCACAATATAGGCATTGCCATCGGGAACATCCTAGGAGGGATTGCGATCCAGACGGTCGTGCTTGTCATCCTGGACGGCTTCGGGTTACGTCGGAAAGGCGCCTTGACATACGAGGCTGCCTCCCTCCAACTCGTGCTTGAAGGTGTACTGGTCATCAGTGTACTCGTGATCTCCATCATGGGGACACAGCTCCCCAAATCGATCATATTCGCACGCCTGGCCCCGGGTGATCTGTTGATCGCCGCACTGTGGCTCATTGGTCTGTGGTTGATTAATAAAGCGCGCAATGATCTTCCATGGCAAGAAAAAAGTCGTGCTCCCGATACCTCACGACCGACAAAAAGCCATAGCCAGGAGAAGACAGAAAAGTGGAGCACAGCGCGTGTCTTGGTGGTCTTTGCTCTTGCAGCGCTTGTCACGCTAGCTGCGGGTGTCATCCTTGAAGAGAGCGGCAACGCTCTCGCTGATCATATAGGCTTGAGCGGTGTCCTCTTCGGTTCCACCGTTTTAGCGGCAGCTACAGCACTGCCAGAGGTTTCAACAGGACTCGCCTCGATCAACATCGGCGACTATCACCTGGCCGTCAGTGACATCTTTGGAGGAAGCGCTTTTTTACCCGTCCTCTTTTTGCCAGCTACGCTCCTTTCGGGGCAGTCTGTACTCCCGCAAGCCGAAAACACTGATATCTACCTCGCCAGCCTGGGTGTGCTCCTGACAGCCGTCTATATCTACGGCTTGATCTCTCGCCCCAAACGTCAGTTCCTTGACCTGGGCACCGACTCGTTGGTGGTGCTTATATTGTATATTGTTGGCGTAGTCGGGTTGTTCACCATTGTGGGAGGGAAATAATGGTGGAGGAAGAGCTTCCTTTCAGTAGTGTCTACATTGTAAATTGCAAAACCCTGTGGGTGATTTGTGTACAAGCCCGATGACTCTATAAGTCAGAGAAGAGGATGAAGAAGATAACACTATGGATGTGCACGCTGAGCATTCATCTCCTGCACTTTTGTCCACGTTGCGCCATCAATGCGCTATTATGTTAAACATGCTAGATTCTCATTAGGGATTGGATAGAAGTATCCTTTCCATCGTCAAGAATAAACAGGAGTTGCAAAAGCGATCTCACCCATAGCCTGTATAGATACGTCGCTAAATGATTTGCTCCAAAATAGGCAGGTCCAAAGGGAGAAGGAATTGGAAGAAATTTGATTCTTGCCGAGCCACTACGTGCTATAAAGCAACAAAATATTATAATGAAGTTGAATATTCAAAGCCAAAAATCGGAAAGCGAATTTGATAATGATTGAAACATATGACTTAACCAGGCGTTTTGGAACATTTACAGCCGTCTCACAAGTTTCCCTGCGAGTTCCCGATGGAGCAATCCTGGCATTACTCGGACCAAATGGCGCAGGCAAGACTACGACCATACGCATGCTTTCGGGCTTGCTCGCACCAACAGAGGGTAATGCTACAGTTGCGGGTTACGATATCCGTCGTGAAGCTGATGCCGTTCGCGCCTGTGTTGGCTTGGTAACAGATGTACCGGGGTTGTTCGAGCAAATGAAAGCGCCAGCCTATCTGGACTTCTTTGCCAACATTTACGGCTTACCCTCTCCAGAGCGCACACGTCGCATCGATGAACTGCTAGAATTCTTTGACCTGACAACACATCGTAACGAGAAAATGGTTGGTTTTTCTAAGGGCATGAAACAGAAGGTTGCGCTCGCACGCGCACTGATACATGAACCTGCCATACTCTTTCTAGATGAACCCACCTCTGGTCTCGACCCTCTCGCGGCACGGTCCGTTCGTGAATTGATCGTTGGGTTCAAACGATCCAACAGGAGTATCATTCTATGTACTCACGATCTCGACGAAGCCGAGCGCCTGGCCGATCAGGTGGCAATCATCCGGCAAGGCCATGTTGTGGCTCTTGATACTCCATCCACACTTCGCAAGCAGGCAACTGGTGAGACCATGGTGCAAATAGAATTTGTGGATGCATGTCCATTACCCTTGGAAGCGCTCGCAACGATTGAGGGTGTCCTCAATCCACACTTGAGAGAGAAAAAAGCTACTGGATCCCTCTCAACTGTAACACAATCCCCAGGATTCATCTTAGAGTATCAGACTCCTCACCCCAAAATTATCAACCCCCAGGTGCTCACCCGATTGATTACGGCTGGCGCCCAGATCGTTACCGTCACCTGCGAAACACGCTCACTCGAAGACGTGTATGCCTCAGCCATGGGAGATGTAGGGGCATCCCTTGCGGATGTCCGGCAGCAAGCCGTGAGTGATTTAGGGACATCCCTCGCGGATGTCCAGCTTGCGGATGTCCGGCAACCCGCCATGGGACATGTAGGGACATCCGCGAGGGATGTCCGGCATAATCAACATCAAACGACTGTTCCTTCAAAGCTTGTAGAGGATAAATAAACGATGAATACTGACACACAGAACACCACAACACGTGCTACCTATAAAAAGGCCAGCACCTTGCATATTACCTGGTTAATCGCCAGACGTCAGATGCTTGAAGCAATACGTGATAGATCGACTCTCATGATGTCTGGCATGTTTCTCATAGTTCAAACAGTGCTGGTATTGATTTCTGTTGGCCCTGCATTGCAAGATCACACACTAGTTGGCCTACAAAGAGCAGGTTTCCTTATGGCGTTCTACCTCTTATTCGTCGGTCTCATGCCAGCCACACCAGCAATAGGCATAGCATCCGGAGTATTCGCCGGGGATAAGGAGCGAGGATGCCTGACGCCACTCCTCGTTACACCTGCATCCAATACTGCGATCCTTGCTGGAAAGGTGTTGGGAGCCGTTCTACCTGCACTCGCCTACGCGTTAATCGGAATCCTCATCTACTTCGCAGAAATCGCGCTGCTATTCGGTCCTGACAAATTAGCGCTGCTACCTGTCGGGCTTTCAATACTCATTGTGCTTCTCATACCCGGCATTGTGCTCTTTGGCACAGCATTAGCGAGCGTAATTTCATCTCGTGTTAGCACTTTCCAATCAGCCCAGAACTTTAGTTCCTTGATACTCGTTGTGTTCTGGATAGGTCTTTTCGGACTACTGTTCCTTCAAAGCATTCTAGGTCTCTGGTCATTCGCCCTCGCAGTAATTGGTGTCTATCTAGTTGCTGTCCTATTCATTGTGCTCAGTGCAATCACATGGAGACGCGAAGAAGTCATGGCTCGTCAATAATACATGAATCTGGGCATCCGTAGGTGCCGATTTATCGCGCACATCGCCGATGTATCGGCCCTCGCTGGATTTCTCATATCCCAATGGAAAAGCTAATCTGCATTATTTCCCCATTCGAGCCAAAACCTCCCATCAATTCTGCATTCCGAGCAGATTCCCACTTTCATACCTTCTCAATCCCAGCTCGAACATACCAACGGCAAAACTCACAAACAGCAAAGTGAACCCGATCATCCCGCCGAATAGCGGCCACGAAAAATGCTGGAGCAACTGCAAAGGGACGAACGAGATGAATCCCGCCGGTACAATCGTAAAGAGAAAGATCCGTACAATACCATTAAAGATGTTCATTGGATAGGTACTGAACATCGTTAACGCACCGAGCATTTGCTGGCTCAATCCCTCAGTATTTCCTAAAAAGAAAGCCAGAGAACCAAAAATTACCAGAAAAGATACCAAGATCAAGGCTCCCAAAATCGATAGAAACAAGAACAGCGCGAAATGGAGCAAGTCTGGATGAAGCAGCAGTACATACGCTCCTACTGCAAAGACGATATCACCCCAGGCAGATGGATCACTTGCTGTTACACAGACATGTAGCAGGACATTACGCGGCATGCCCAGATAGGCATCCAAACCACCATTCATAATAAGTGCAGCCAGTTTTGGTGTATTACCGAACACCCCCATACCTATCCCAAAGCCGCACGCGGCTACAGCCCAGATGACGATGATATTGCTACTTTGCCATCCATTCACCAGCGGAAACTCTCGAAAGTATGTCCACCAGAAGAACAGCCATAAGCCATCATTGGCAACCATCGTGATGATTTGTACGATAAATGCGACACGATATTCCATCGCAGCCTGCAGATTAGCAACCACGTAAGAACCGATGAAACGTGCTGTTCGAAAACTTTTCCTAACTATGAACATCTTGATCTACCCTCCATTGATATTCACACGTCGAATCGCCACCTGGTAAATTGCGAGCACAATAAAACCGCCAACAACCAGCGTAATCACCTGGTGCAACAAAAGTAGAACAAATTGATCCAGCTCAAAATGCACCAGCGTACGCGAAGGACCATACAGAATAGTGCTGAAAGGCAAGATCAGCGCGATACTCCGCAGCGGCTCAGGAAAAATTGTTATAGGAGCAAGTACTCCCCCCAGCACCAGCGTAAGACGATTGAAGATGAGCGCAAAGGATGACGTTTCTTCAGTCCAGAAGGCGAGCAGCCCGATACTGAAGTAGGCCACAAAGTCAATGCTCAACGCGAAAAAGGTCACGAGCGGCCACGCCATCACACCCATCCAGGTGAAGTGCGGCAATCCCACAAAAATCAGCGCCAATATTGCCCCCACTACTCCATTAATCGTGAGCCGTACCAAACGTTCTCCCAGATACTGCGCGAAATTATAGAATACATAATTACATGGACGCCCCAACAGATAGGCAAGTTGACCCGAACGCACATCCTGATCAATACGCCGCGTGAGCTGTGGCAATGACATTGCTATTGTTTCCGCAATCACCAGATACCACACCATATCGCTTATACTGAATCCGTTCAGTGTAGTTACTCCACGTGAAGTATATGTTGTCGTCCATAACTGTCCGAGTACAAAAACCAGTACGACGAGCAGTAATGCGCGAAAGAACACCTCCATAACATAAGCCAGATTGCTGGCAATACTCACCCGCATAATGGCAGCATATTTTTGTAGGGTGAGATTCAACGCTCGACGGGCACGACGGGCGCGATAAATCGGGCCCCTACTTATTGCTTCCATGATGTTACTCTCCTGCTGTTAATTGCTCAGCCTCTATTGGCACATGAGCATTTCCTTCCACATTTTCATCTCGACGTACCTGTCCATAAATCGTAGCGATAATTTCTTCCATAGGTGGATCAGAGATGGTCATATCGAGAATGTGGCAATGTTGCATGACCGCAGCAATAACGGGTTCGAGTGGTGTACGTGACGTATCAATCGCCAACTTTAGACCATGCCCTTTCGCTTTCAGCACCTGCACGCCCTCTGTATCCTGGATCTCTTCATGAATGGAGGCAGGCAACTGAATGCTCAAACGCTGTCTACCTGTATTGCTATCGGTTTTTAACAGTGTATGCGCTGGCTCTTCCAATAAGAGATCGACCGTTTTCGCTTTGAGGTAATCACGCTTCAATTTTGCCACGGGCGCATCTAGTATGATCTCGCCATGGTTAATCACAATCGCCCGACGGCATACCTGCTCGATGTCACCAGCATCATGCGAAGTCAGAAAAACAGTAACCCCCTCCTCGACTTGCAACTGCCCGATCAAGTCACGTATGCGTTGCTTTGCGATTACATCTAAACCAATCGTTGGTTCATCCAGGAAGATGACCGAGGGTTTATGCAGTAGAGCAGCCGCCAGTTCGCAACGCATTCTCTCCCCCAGGCTCAATTTACGCGCTGGCGTTCGCATATAATCCGCGATATCAAAGACCTCCACCAGAAAGCTTCTGCGTTTGCGATACTCTGCCATGTCCAGTTCATAGATGCGAGCTAAGAGATCAAAGGTGTCCTGCGGTGGTAAATGATACCAGAGCTGCGATTTCTGCCCATAGACACTGGCTATACGAAATGACAGTTTGCGCCGCTGCTGCCATGGCGTTAGACCCAACACACTGGCCCTCCCTGATGTTGGATATAAAATGCCTGTCAGGATGTGTATACAATTTTGAGTACCTTTTGAGCTTCCCCGTTGATCTATAAAGAAAGGAACAACCCATGCCACACATTCACATCTTCCTACAGGAACTAGACGAATTGTATTGCGCCGGAGATTTAGAAACATACGAGCAATACTATCAAAAAGCATGTCTTCACGCGGAACATTTTTTCCCAGGTTTCACCATTGCCTACGCAGAACTGTACAACTCAGGTATAGACCGAATACTTGATGGATCAATGCACCATGTGTTACTGCCAAAACCACAAGCTACAATCATGTAACTGATTGTAGCAAGAGGTATAATAGGACACTTGCCATATGGCAATTCGTATGAAACCTGAGCAACGAGCAGAGGTCGTACAATTCTATCAGGCGTATGCCGGAGAACTGAATGAGTCATTCCACAGGGGATTACTCAAAGAACTCGTCCCGTACCCTCATTTTGTCGTGTGGCAAAACAGGCTCGTTGAGGGGAGATATAAGAAACCCCCCTTTAATCCAAAATCACATTACCCCGCAGAGGTTGATAATCCCCGCACCTGGGGAACGCTGGATCAAGCCCTGAACGCCTTGGCAACCGGATATTTTCACGGCATTGGTTTTGTGTTTTCGCCGGACGACCCGTTCACCGGCATTGACCTTGATAATTGTGTTGGCAACAACCGCTCAATTGACAAATGGGCCAGAGATATTATAGAGAGCCAGCATACCTACACCGAGTATTCCCCAAGAAACGGCATCCATCTGTTTCTTCACGCCTCACTCCCAGGTGCAGGACGGAAAGTCGGGAATATTGAACTGTATTCGGATAAGCATTATATGACAATCACGACACGGCATGTCAGAGGAACGCCACTAGCAGTTGAGAAACGATCTGAGGAACTGGCAACCATCTACACCAAACTCGCGCCACAGTTTCCCCAAACCCAGGAGAATATGAGAGGGGAACGTGTTTCTCTGCCACTCAGGACACCGATATCAGAACACAGGGGGGGTGTCGGGAGCGGGCAGCTCGACGAATTGCCACCGGAAGCGGCAAATGATAGAGTCCTCCAACGGCTTTTACAGGGAGATATGACCGGTTATGAGTCGCAATCAAGCGCAGATTTTGTGTTCATCATGAAACTGTTGCATTGGACAGGGGATAACAAGATCCTAACGCGCCACTTGTTTTTGTCCTCGCCACTTGGGCAGCGTCAAAAAGCAGAGCGGCCAACAGGGGACACCACCTATGTTGATTTGACTATTGAGAATGTTTTGAAGAAACGGCGAAACCCGCCCATGAAGAGGTAATGCTCGGTTGCTCACACATTTTGTTTTTACTACACTAAATCTTCCTATGGCTGAAAGCATTCGCAAAACCCCGTTAAACGCGGTAAGAACAGGAGTACGTGAAGCGACCTCTTCACGACATATATCGTATCCTGAATTGCGTGTGGGAGCGGAGCGGTATCAGCAGGATATGGCCCGTTTCCCTCTTCTCACCTACGAGCAATCACTGGTTGCCGTGTTTGCTTTTCAGTCCGGTCAAAGCGTTGACGATCTCCGGTCGCATCCATTATTTGCATCACATCTGAAGGCAGAAGAGAGCAGGTATTTTCAAGATAGACACGACCGTTTTCGTCAGCCGACAGCCTCCTATCAAGAGTTATTTGCTCAGAGTCCGAGCATTGATATGCTTGTCGCCTTTGGCAGATTTGACCTGGTGAAAAAGCTAGGGGAGAAGTATACACGCCTGTATGCAGGCTTTCCACTGCCGATTGAAACATACTATACCAACGCGCTGGTACACGTTATTCCTGCTCTGGTGAGAGATTATAAGCCGGTTGAAGGTGCGACGTTTGACGGGTATGTTTGGGTTGGGTTGATGCGGGAGCTTGAAAAATTGGTAGAAAGTGAGATGCGTTGTGTCCGGCCATTACCGCCTGGTGAGATGAGAGGTGTTGGGAGAGCGGCAAAACGGGATACCAGGAGAAGATCGTTATTCAGCCTTGATGAGCAATTAGATACGTGTGGTAAAGAGACCGGAAGTGAGCATGTTCAAACAATTGGCGAGCTGCTCCCTGATCCAGAGGCGCATGAGCATGTAGACTCACGCGAAACTTATGCGGCCATTGAATATCTCTACGCTCTGGCTGGCATACCGAGAGGTGAATGGGAAACCATGACTGCGCTTCTTCTGAACGAGGAGAGACAAAAAGCCGTCGCGAAGCGTTTGAACGTTACTGACCGGACGCTTCGTAATAGGCGCGATGACGCATTGCCGAAATTACAGGCTTTGGGTGAAGAGACAGTACAACGCATTTTACGCGGAGAAGAGATTGTTGTGAATGTATAAGCTCGTGTATAAAGCCGAGCTAGGATCGGAGAACTGTGAGTCTTCCTGTAAGCTCTGCCTCACTCTCTACTCAGATCACATGCTAAAAGCGCGGCCAGCACCGCTACTCGTTCAGCAGCCGGAAGCATCCGGTAATTTTCCGCCCACCGCTTCGCTTTTCTCTTAATACGCTGTCTGTCTGTAAAATTGTTTCCGGCGAATGTTGCCCAATGTGCGGAGTTTGCAGCAAAACTCAACCAAAGTTTTTCGGTACGAACACCACCCCTCGACATAACTTGAAATTCTCTTGTGCGCCAGTCCAGTAACAGTTCATCATACAAGCTCGATGGATAGCCGGAGAGTATCACCGAAACGCCGGCAAAGGCCAGTTCCCGCAAAAGACGCAATAAAGATATATGATCGGCCTCGCTGTATTCGTATCGGTAGCGTTTCCGTGATGTTCTGGTACTGTGCAAGTAAGGGGGGTCAGAATAAATAAGAACGCGACCTGCTGTTTTATAGTCAAATTGGCATAGGAAAGTCATCGCGTCGGCTTGATAGAGTTCAACACCTGCCATGCTGCCAAATCTATTAATGACCTGGTTATCAATATCTATACCGATTGACCGCATCGCAAGCGGTTTTTGCTTCATGATTATACCGCTCCCTAAGTGCGTTTCTATATAGGTGTCATGCGGTGGCATGCTGGCAATAATCGCCTGATACGCACCGCTCGCAGCTTTAGAACCGAGATAACTCATTGCGGATCCCATAGAGAAATATATCTATGCTGCAGTATAGACAGATGTATCTATGTTGTCAAGGCGATCCGCATAGTCAGGTGTATCTATGGTGGCCAGCATAGTTATCAGCAACTATACTCCGGAAGCATAGACGAGGGTATCTATGGATAACGACATTGTAATTTGTTGTTGCGTTTGCTAGTATCCAAGCAACGTATGACGAGCTATAATCTCAAACCAACGATCTCTCCATCGCTTTTCGTGCAGCAGAAAAAAGAAAAACGCCGAAAAGTGTTAGAGGCAGTCAGGGAGCGACGGAAGGAAATATATAAACGTTATCTGAAAAAGATGCAGAGAGTTGCAAGCAGCCAGTGATATTGCTACAATATCGGAGCGTATGAATAGTCTC